>Ga0209718_1000029_pt1 | contig 194749 bp, 138 predicted proteins | sample AD_JPNAS1_MetaG_FD_184420 | JGI IMG/M metagenome (GOLD analysis project Ga0209718, IMG submission 184420) | Active sludge microbial communities of municipal wastewater-treating anaerobic digesters from Japan - AD_JPNAS1_MetaG (SPAdes) (version 2) | ecosystem: Engineered > Bioreactor >...
ACGAGCAATCAAGTCTAAACCCTCCGAGCCAACCTGCCTATCCTTGACCCACTGGCCGCCGGCGAGTCATGGCGGTCTCGGACCACCCTGGCCGCCGCGATGGGTCAACTCCAAACCGGCGCCATCAGCGCGGGGTCGGCCCGCGGGCAGGAGCCGGACTCGGCCCAGGCGATTCACGAGGACTTCGCACGCCAGTATTACGAGCTTGAGAAGACCCGCCTGGAGCGGCTGGGCAAGCTCGCCGCCCGGCAGGAGCCCGCGGCGGCGGCGGCGACCTATGAGGACCTCTTCCGCCTGGCCAGCGCCGCCAACATGTTCAAGGAGGCGGAGCCCGCCGCCCTGACCGTGGTTCGCGGCGGCAGCCCGTCGCACGTCGTCTCCACCCTGGCGCACCTGGTGGCGATCATCGCCCAGGCGGACCGCGGCGCTTACGAGGACTCGCTGGCGTCCCTGAAGACCGCGGTTGAGAAGGCCGCTCAGGAGGGCGAGACCGCGCTGCATCCGGAGGAGATCATCAGCAGCGCCGACGCCTATTACCAGCGCTTGATTCACGCCGACCAGATCCCGGTCGCCCTCAAGGCGTTCAGGTTCAGCTTCGAGCACGCCCGGCAGCCCGCCGTCAAGGAGTTCCTGGGCGAGCGTCTGAAGCGGCTGGAGATGGTCGGCAAGCCCGCGCCGGCGGTTCGCGGCGTCGACCTGGACGGCAAGCCGTTCGACCTGGCCGCTCTCAAGGGCAAGGTCGTGCTCATCGAGTTCTGGGCGAGCTGATGCCCGCCCGCCGAGACCCAGCTTGAACACTTCCAGGAGGCGGTGGACCCCCGCAAGGACCGGGGGCTCGCCGTCGTCGGCGTCAACCTGGACACGCTCCAGGAAAAGGGACTCAAGCAAAGAACGAGGGGGCGCCCGGGCGCGGGACGGTCGTCTATGACCCGCTCGATTTCCTGGCGCTGGCGCATCTGCCCGAACCTCGGGAGATCCGGCTTCGGTACTACGGTGCGGCGTCCTCGACGGCGCGGGGGGAGGAAAGGGAGGCTCGCGGAGAATGAGACCCAGGCGGCGCGGAACGGTCACCATAGCCCAGTAAGAGGGGGCAGGAGGGCTTGACCGCATAGGGCCGCCGGGGTATCTTGCGGCCCTGCAAGATGGAGGTTTCGTCCTAGAACCCGGCCGTGTCTTGGAGTTGTGTAGAACGACCATGGGTATTCAAGCGCTGATTCGCATCCTTCTTCCGAGGGAGGAACACTGGTACGACATGCTCGAGGAGATTGCCGGCCTCAGCCACGAGGCGGCGAAGGCGCTCCTGCTGTTCAAGGAGCGGCCCGCGAGCGAGGTGCAGGCCACGGTCCAGGCGCTTGAGCACAAGGCCGACGACGTGGTGCGCCGCATGGGAAACGCGCTGGCGCGCACCTTCGTGACGCCCATCGACCGGGAGGACCTCCACCGCCTCACCGGAGAACTCGACGACGCCATCGACCTGATGAACTTGTCGGCGCGCGTCTTCGCCCTGTTCCGCCTCGAGCGGCCGACGCCGCCCATGGTGGAGTTGATGGTGCGGCTCGAGCAGGCGACGGCGGTGCTGGCGGGGGTGGTGCCGAACCTGCGCAAGCACCGCTTCGCGCGGCTCATCGACGAAACCCGGCGAGTGCGCGCCATCGAGAAGGAAGCCGACGCCATCTACCGGGAAGCGATCAGCGCGCTGTTCCAGGAGACGCACACGGACTTCCGCGAGATGTGGAAGCAGAAGGAAGCGCTCGACCACCTCGAGGCCGCCGTGGACCACTGCGACAACGTGGGAGACCTGCTCTCCAACCTGGCCGTGAAACATGGTTAGCCTGCTGGTCGCGGTGGTCGTGATGGCCATCGTTTTCGATTACATCAACGGCTTTCACGATGCGGCCAACGCCATTGCCACGGTGGTCTCCACCGGGGTGCTGCCGATTCGCACAGCGGTGCTGCTTGCCGCGGTGCTGAACTTCGCCGGCGCGGTGACGGGCACGGCGGTGGCGAAAACGGTGGCCCAGGGTTTTGCCGACCCGGCCCAGGTTACGCAGACGGTGGTGCTGGCGGCGTTGCTGGGCGCGTCGGCCTGGAACCTCGTTACCTGGTGGTTCGGCATCCCGTCGTCCTCCACGCACGCGCTCATCGGCGGGCTCGCCGGGGCGGTGGTGGCGCACGCGCGTCTGGGCGCCTTCAACTGGACGGCGCTGGGCGAGAAGGTGTTGCTGCCCCTGGTGGTGTCGCCGGCGCTGGGTTTCGCCTTCGCCTTCTTCTTGATCATCGGCCTGCTCTGGGCCCTCCTCCGGGTGCGGCCGGCGGCGGTGCAACGGAACTCGCGGCGCCTGCAGCTTGTGTCGGCGAGTCTCATGGCCTTCAGCCACGGCAGCAACGATGCGCAGAAGTCGATGGGCATTATCACCCTGGCGCTGCTGGCCTTCGGCGCGGCGGGCCACCACCTGCCGGGGTGGATGCCGGAGTGGGTGATGCCGGCGGGCGACACGGTGCCGGTATGGGTGATCATCGTGTGCGCGGCGGCCATAGCCCTAGGCACGGCGGCCGGCGGCAAGCGCATCATCAAGACGATGGGCACGAGGATCATCCGCATCACGCCGCTGCAGGGCTTCGCGGCCGAGACAGCGGGGGCGCTGACCATTCTCGGGGCCAGCCGCCTGGGCATCCCGGTGTCCACGACCCACTGCATCAACGCCGCTATCATGGGGGCGGGCGCCGCGAAGCGGCTCTCGGCCGTGCGCTGGGGCGTGGCCGCGAATATCGTCGTGGCCTGGGTTATCACCCTGCCCATGGCCGGGGCCGTGAGCTGGGCGGCGATGAAGGCGCTGGAGCTGTTAGGCTGACGCGGCCAAGCCCGCGACAAGATCGCCCACCGTCTGCCGGGCGTCTCCGAAGAGCAGCATCGTGTCTTCCCGAGTGTAGAGAGGATTAGGAACGCCCGCATAGCCCGGCGCCGCATCCAGGTTGCAGATGACGATCTGCCGCGCCGCCGCCACATCGAGGATCGGCATGCCGTAGATCGGGGTTCCTTCCGCCGTGTTGGCGGCCGGATTGATCACATCGTTCGCGCCGATGGCTACCGCGACATCCGCCGAGGGGAAGAGAGGGTTGGCGGCCTCCATCTCGATGAAGCGCTCGTAGGGGATTTGCACCTCGGCCAACAACACGTGCATGTGTCCCGGCATGCGCCCCGCGACGGGGTGAATGGCGAAGCAGACTTCCTTGCCCGCCTCCTCGAGGCGGTCGAAAAGGGCCTTGACCTGCTGTTGCGCCTGCGCGACGGCCATGCCGTATCCGGGCACCAAGATCACCTTCGCCGCGTTTCGCAGGGCAGCGACGGCTTCGGGCAGCCCCGGCCGGGCGCGGGGCTCGGCCGCGGGCGGCGGCGCTTCGGGCGGAGGGGCGGATTCGGGCGGAGCCGCCGTGGTGGTGCGTCCGGCGAGGATGTCGCCGATATGCCGGTTCATGGCGCGGCACATGATCTGCGTCAGCACCAGGCCGGAAGCGCCGACGATTCCGCCCACCGCGACCAACACGAAATGCCGCAGCGCGAAGCCCGCAAAAGCGGCGGCGACGCCTGACAGGGAGTTCAGCAGCGAAATCGCGATGGGCATGTCCGCCCCGCCCACGCGCAGAACGACGAGCGTGCCGGCGGCCAGAGCCACGAGGCCCAGGCAAGTCGACACGCAGCGCAAGCCGCTGTCGGGCAGAAGGGCCGTGCAGACCAGCCCCGCCAGCAAGAGCAAGGCCAGGACGCTGTTGGCGGCCGGCATTCCGGACCAGCGCAGGGGGCGCTGCGGCATCAAGCGGGCCAGCTTGGCGGCCGCCACGAGGCTGCCGCTCAAGGTGGCCGCGCCGACGACGATTCCCAATCCGGCGGCCAGGCGCACGGCCGGCTCCCCCGGCCCTTCAAGGGCGCGCAACTCCAGCCAGGCCACGCAGGCGGAGGCGCCGCCGCCGAACCCGTTCAGGAGCGCCACCATCTCGGGCATCTGGATCATGCGCACCCGCAGCCCCAGCGCCAGGCCGAAGACGGCGCCCGCCGCCAGCGCTCCCCAGACCCAACCCGCCGCCAGCAAGTTCTGCTCCACCAGCGTCAGGGTGATGAAGACGGCCATGCAGAAGGCGCTCAGGTAATTGCCCCACACCGCCGTCCGCGGCGAGCTCATCCACCGGATCCCGAGGAGGACTCCGCCGACCGCCAGGAACGCGAGCGCCTGCGTTAAGCTGATGCCCGTCTCGAAGCCGCCCGTCACGTCACCTCTCCTTCCGCGAAAACATGCGCAGCATCCGTCCGGTGACCACGAAGCCGCCGACCACGTTCACGGCGGCCAGAACCGCCGCCGCGGCCGCAACGGCGCGGTGGCCCGCTTCCATCGCATGGCCGAGGACCACCATGGCGCCCAGGACCGTGATGCCGGACAGCGCGTTCATGCCGGACATGAGCGGCGTGTGCAGCAGCCGGGGCACTTCCTTCAACAGCTTGGTTCCCACCAAGGTGGATACGCACAGGATTCCGATCAAGATCCAGCCGCTCATGCCCGCACCTCGTTTTCGGCGGTCGCCATGGCCGCTAAAGTGCCCGCATGCAGAATCTTTCCGTCGCGGGTGACCAGCGTGGAGGCCACGATGTCGTCGCTCGCGTCCAAGGGCAGTTTGCCGTCGGCGGCCAGATAGAACAGGAAATGCTGCAGGTTGCGGACGAACATCCAAGTCGCGGAGCGCGCCATTTGGCCGGGGATGTTCTTGATGCCGATGATCGTCACCCCGTGATGCGTCACGGTGTCGTCGTGCGCGGTGCAAGCGCAGTTGCCGCCCTGGTCGATTGCAATGTCCACGATGACCGAGCCGGGGCGCATCGCGGCCACCGCCGCCTCGTCCACCAGCAACGGCGCGACCTGGCCGGGCACGAGGGCCGACAGAATCACCATATCAGCCGCCTGAACCGCCGGGCGCAGGACCTCGCGTTCGTGAGACAACCAACGTTCCGGAAGCGCCCGGGCGTAGCCGCCGGCGCCGAGCGCCTCTTCGGGCGGAACGTCGGTGGGCAGCGGCTTGGCGCCCAGGCTGGCAGCCTGGTCCAGCGCTTGCGGCCGAATATCCGAGGCCGTCACCACGGCGCCCAGCCGCCGCGCAGTGGCGATGGCCTGCAAGCCCGCCACGCCGGCGCCGACCACCAGCGCCTGCGCCGGCGGAATCACTCCGACCGCGGTGCCCATCAACGGCATGAAGGACTTCATCAGGTTGGCGGCCATGAGGACGGACTTGTAGCCGGCCACGGTGCTCATCGAGGTCAGGGCATCCATGGACTGAGCGCGGGAAATGCGCGGGATGCCATCCAACGTCAAGGCCGTGATGCCGCGGTCGCGGAGCATCCGCACCATGGCGTGGTTGTCGGGCGCGGCCGGGTGCAGGAAGGCGATCAGAATCTGGCCGGGGCGCATGAGCTCGATCTCGTGCCGGCCGTGCCGCGAACTGAAGCGCGGCTCCTTCACTTTTAGAATGATATCGGCGCGCCCGTAAAGCTCCGCGGCCTCCGCGCACAGCTCCGCGCCGGCTTGGAGGTACTCCGCATCGGCGGCGTCGCATCCGGCGCCCGCGCCCTGTTCCACCAGAACCCGCGCGCCTTCCTTACCGAGATTGCGCACCGTTTCGGGCAGCGCGGCGACGCGCGCCTCCCGCGGCATGATTTCCCGCGGAATTCCCACCGTCAATCCCGACAATTTCATGGTTTTCTCCTGCTGTGCCGCTTGGGCGCCCGCCCGGTGTCCGGAAACATTTTTCGGGCGTCCACCCAGAAATCGAGGCTCTCGAGCACGACGGAGGTCTCGGAATCCATCACGCCCGGCACGGTCGAGAGTTCGTTGGTGACGAAATCCACCAGCACCGGGCGCGAGGGCGCCAAGATCACGGCGACCAGGTCGTAGTGGCCGGTCACGACCATCGTGGTCAGGACCGAGGGCAGCTTGGCGATCCGCTCGGCGCATTGGGTGAGGCGGCGCCCGTCCAGTTTCACGCTCACGATGGCCAGAAAGGCCTCGGGCTGGCTTTCCAGATTGACCTGCGCGGAAATGCGCAGCGCGCCGCCGCCGATGAGCCGTTTCAGCCGTTGGCGCACGTTGCCTTCGGAGATGCCCAGGCGCCGGGCGAGTTCGCGGTTCGACAAGCGGCCTTCGCGACCCAAATAATACGCGATGCTCTTATCAACGGCATCAAAATTACGCAATGCGCTCATTGCGGATCATCATACTACGTACTTGGCCATACTCAAGCCTTTTTCCCCTCCGGGCGGGCGCCGGCCGGCGCCCGCGGCGTCTCTTGACCCGGGGACGGACCCCGGCCGCCGCCCTTGGGCTTCCACGCCGGACCCATCGGGGTGCCTCCGGGGCGCCGTTCCGCGCGCGGTCGCCGAGGCCCGCGAACCCGAGGGTGGGAAGCGGGCGGCCGCGGCGCAGCGCCGCCGGCGCCTTATGGGGCGCCCGCGGAGGCGGTTCCTTCGCGCCGCACCCGCGGGCTTGACGCTCCCGCCGCCGCGCCCTACGATCCAACTAGTGGAGCTTGTCTTATAGATGGCGCGGCTTGCCGGCGGGAGGAGAATGCGCATGTCTGTCAACGGGAAAACGGCGGGGTTGCTCAAGGACGCTCTGGAAGGGAGGCCCATCGAAAAGGCGGAGGCGGCCTTCCTGCTCGCCTTGCCGGAGGACTCGCTGGAAGCCGCTCTGCTTCGCGCCGCGGCCACCACGATCAACCGCCGCCGGTTCGGCAACGGCGGCCTGCTCCTGGGTCAGATCGGAGTGGACATGGCGCCCTGCGAGGGGGACTGCGCCTTCTGCTTCTTCGCCAAGTCGCATACCACCGTCCAGCCGGCGCTCCTTTCGGTGGAGGAGATCGCCGCGCGCTGCGAGCGCTTCGCCCGCGGCGGGGCGCGGGGCGTTTTCCTGATGACCATGCACCGCTTCGGGTTCGAGTGGTTCCGGGATCTGTGCGCGGAGCTGCGCGCCCGCATTCCGCCGCAACTGGAGATCCTGGCCAACGTGGGCGACGTCGCGGCCTCGCAGTTGCGCGAATTCAAGGCCGCCGGCGTCGCCGGCGCCTACCACGTCTGCCGCCTGCGGGAAGGCCTCGATTCCTGCATGAATCCCGCCGCGCGCCGGGCGACCATCGAACGGATTATCGACGCCGGGTTGGCGTGGTACAATTTGTGCGAACCGGTGGGCCCGGAGCATACTCCCGCGGAACTCGCCGAGCAGTTGTGGCTCGGCGTGGACCTGCCGTGCGTCCAGCACGGGGCCATGCAGCGCTTCCCGGTGCCGGGTTCGCCCTTGTACCGCCACGGGCAGGTCAGTCTGCCCCGGTTGGGGCAAATCGTGGCGGTGGCGGCCCTGGCGACCATGGGCAAGGAGCACGTGAAAAGCATCGCCGTCAACGTCTCGAACCTGGTCGGGCTGTTCAGCGGCGCCAACGCCTTCTTTCCCGAAGGGGGGGAGCCCGAGGGGCGGCCGGAGGAATCGGCGTCGCCCAAGGAGGGGTTCACCACCGCCCTGTGGCGGCAGAGCAGCGAGATCACCACGGCGGATTGCCGGGAGATGCTGGCGGCGGCCGGCTTCTCGCACCTCATGGACACCGCGGGTAGGCCCACGCAGCCGCTGAGCGCGCCTCCCCGCGAGGGAGCCTGAGCGGTGGCGGCGCCGTCGGCCGATTGCCCCTGCGCCGGCGCCACGCTGCACAAGTTCGTGCAGCCCGCAGTTCTGACGGTTTTGGCCCAAGGCCCGCTGTACGGCTACCGGATAGCGGAGAGAGTCGCGCGGCTGCCCATTGTCAAGGACCGCAAGCTCGACGCGACCGGCCTCTATAGGACGCTCAAGACCATGGAGCGCCGCGGCTTGATCCAGGGGCAATGGTCACGATCCGAAGTGGGGCCGGATCGACGGCTCTATCTCCTGACGAGGGGGGGAGAGGAATGCCTGCGCCGGTGGGTGGCGACGCTGCGGGAACACCGCGAAGCCGTGGGCGACCTCCTGGTCAACGTGCGGCGGGCGTGCGCCCGCCTGGAGCCCTCGGCCGCCGGCAAGCCCGCGCGCGGCCGCCGGGAAAGGGCCTGTTGTCGCGGCGCGGGCGGCCGCGCGGGAGAGCCTGAATGAGCCTGACCGAAAGGGTCGCGCGCCTGAGGCGCCAGAGCCTCGAGGCGGTCCCGGAGCTGTCGCCCGAGCGCGCCCTCCTGATGACCGAGTTCTACGCCGCCCTGCGGGACGCGCCGCCGGCGCCGGTCGAGCGGGCGCTCGCCTTCAAGCACCTCATGGAGCGCAAGACGATCTGCATCAACGCCGGCGAGCTGATCGTGGGGGAGCGCGGCCCCGGCCCGAAGCAGACCCCGACCTATCCGGAGCTCTGCTGCCACAGCCTGGAGGACCTGGAGACGCTGGACAGGCGCGAGAAAATCCCCTTCAAGGTGAGCGCCGAGACGCGCGCGGCCTTCCGGGACCGGATCATTCCCTTCTGGCGGGGCCGGTCGATGCGCGAGCGGATCTTCGCCCGCATGACGGAGGCCTGGAAGGCCGCCTACGAATGCGGCATGTTCACCGAGTTCATGGAGCAGCGCGCCCCCGGCCACACGGTGCTCGACGACAAGATCTACCGGAAAGGCATGCGCGGTTTCAAGGAGGATATCGCCGCCGGCCTGGCCGCCCTCGAGGCGGACGGCGACCCGGCCGCGGAGGAGAAGCGCGCGGAGCTGAAGGCCATGGACATCTGCGCGGACGCGCTTGTCGCCTTCGCGCGCCGGCATGCCGAGAAAGCCCGGGAACTGGCGGCCGCCGAGCCCGATCCCGTCCGTAGGCGCGAGCTGGCCGAGCTGGCGGCCGTCTGCGAGCGCGTCCCCGCCGAAGCGCCCCGCACGTTCCGCGAAGCGCTCCAGCACTACTGGTTCGTCCACCTGGGAGTCATTACCGAGCTCAACCCCTGGGACTCCTTCAACCCGGGGCGGCTCGATCAGCACCTTTACCCCTTCTATGCGCGAGGGCTCGCCGACGGATCCTTGACCGAGGACGCCGCCCGCGAACTCCTCCAGTGCTTTTGGATCAAGTTCAACAACCAGCCCGCGCCGCCCAAGGTCGGCGTCACCGCGGCCGAGAGCGGCACCTACACCGACTTCGCCCTCATCAACACGGGCGGACTCACGTCCGCCGGCGACGACGGCGTGAACGACCTGACGTACCTGATCCTCGACGTGATCGAGGAGATGCGGCTCCTGCAGCCGAGTTCCTGCCTGCAGCTCAGCAAAAAGAACCCCGACCGCTACCTCAAGCGCGCGGCGAGGATCATCAGGACCGGCTTCGGCCAGCCCTCCATCTTCAACGCCGACCTCGTCATCCAGGAAATGCTCAGGCAGGGCAAGTCGCTGGAGGACGCGCGCGGCGGCGGGACGAGCGGCTGCGTGGAGACGGGCGCCTTCGGCAAGGAGAACTACAACCTCACGGGCTACTTCAACCTTCCCAAGGCGCTCGAACTGGCGCTCCACGACGGCCGGGACCCGCGCACGGGCCGCGCCATCGGGCCGGCGACGGGCGACCCGGAGAAGTTCGCGGCGTTCGACGACTTGTACGCGGCGTTCGAGCGGCAGGTCGCGCACTTCGTCGACCTCAAGCACGCGGGCAACTGCGTCATCGAGGAGCTCTTCGCGACCCGCCTGCCGGCGCCGTTCCTGTCGCTCCTCATCGATGACTGCATCGCCGCGGGGAAGGACTACCACGCCGGCGGCGCCCGGTACAACACCGCCTATATCATGGGCGTCGGCCTGGGCTCGGTGACGGATGCGCTGGCGGCCGTGGACCACCACGTGTTCCGGGAGCGCTCGTGCGGGATGGGCGCCCTCCTGGAGGCGATGCGAGCGGACTTCGTCGGCCACGAACGCCTGCGCGGCCTGCTCCTCAATCGAACCCCCAAGTACGGCAACGACGACGACCGCGCCGACGCGATCATGCGCCGCGTCTTCGAGACGTACTTCCGAGCCATCGACGGCCGGGAGAACACCCGCGGCGGCAAATACCACATCGATCTCCTGCCGACGACCTGCCACGTGTACTTCGGGTCGGTCATGGGAGCCATGCCGGACGGAAGGAAGGCCGGAGAGCCGCTCTCGGAGGGCATCTCGCCGGTCCAGGGCGCCGACCGGCACGGGCCCACCGCGGTTTTCAAGTCGGCGGCCAAACTCGATCATGTCCGTACGGGCGGGACGCTGTTGAACCAGAAGCTCACGCCCAAGCTCATGGACACCGAGCAAGGTCTGGATCGCTTCGTCCAGCTCGTGCGCTCCTATTTCCGCATGGATGGCCATCACGTTCAGTTCAACGTGGTCGACGCGGCCACGCTGCGGGCCGCCCAACGGGAGCCGGCCAAGCACCGCGATCTCATCGTGCGCGTCGCCGGCTACAGCGACTACTTCTGCGACTTGAGCCGGGCGCTCCAGGACGAGATCATCGCGCGCACGGCGCACCAAAGCTATTGAGGCCGGCGGGCCTTGGGCCGCTTCCGAGCGGCTTGCGAGAATGCCGAGGCCAAGTCTCGGCGGGAGACGCCGGAGGTTTCCCGAGCAAGCTTGACCGCCCAGGCTTCCGGGAGTACGGTTCGAGAAGGCAAGCGCTGTTCTCAGGGAGGCGCATGTTCGGAGGAAGCCGATTCCCGTGCCGCCGGACGGGCCGGCCCGCGGCGCGGAAGCGCGCGCGTCTGGCCGCGGTCGTCGCGACGGTCCTTTTGGCCGCCGGGGGGGCGCGGCCCGCCTTCGCCGCCGTGCCGTCGCCGCTGTGGGGGCGGCTCGCCAATCCCGGCCTCCGGGGCCTGCGCATCAAAACGACCTTGTTCTTCGCGGGCCAGGCGCGCGATGGCACCAATCCCTATCACTGCAGCAAAACGCCCGGCCGGAATCTCGCCCTCTTCACGGTGATGCCCGCCGACAATCGCCACCTCGCCTGGTCGGAGAGCCGCGAGAATCGCGACTTCGCCCTCAAGGCGATGGCGCGGGCGGGTATCAACGTCGTCGCCATGTCCTCCTGGGGCGAGGATTTCCTGCCCTGCGTCGAGAGTTGGGAGCCCAGCGCGCCCATGCAAACGGCTCCCGCGTCCCACGAAGAGCTTTTCGACGCCGCCGGCCGCGCGTCGCTCCTCGTCATGCCCTTCATCGAATCGCGGGGCAACTGGAACCTGCGCAACGAGTTTCCCCGTTGGACCGACGGGAGGGTCGCGCCCGGCGCCGTCAGCCAGGTGGTCAATCTCGTGACGCGCTGCCTGAAGAACGCCGCCCACCCGGAGTGGGCGGATCGCTGGGCGCGCGTGTACGACTCCGCGGGAAACGCCCGCTACGCCGTCGTTCTGATCCATGCCTCCTCGAACCGCATCGGGGCGGAGGATCACGCCGCCTTTGCCCAGGGGTTCGATCTCATGGCGCAGGCGGTCCTCGAGGCCACGGGAGTGACGGTGGGTTTCTTCATCGATGCGCTCCCGCCCGACTCGAACGCGCCGGGCGTGTACCGGCCGTCGGCGGCCGCCGCGGGCCCCTTCCTGCGGGGGACCGCGTCCATTCTCGGGCTGCAGTGCTTCATACCCGAGATTTGGATGCGGGGCGCGCCCACCGAGGCGCAGCGCCTCGCCTGGAAACGCGCCTTCTCCGCGGGCTGGGTCGACGCGGGCATCCCCTTCCTCATGGACGTCTGCCCCGGGTACGACGCGCACCTCGTGTTTCCCCGATCGGTGATCTACGGCCTCACCGATTCGTGGCGCGCGGCGCTGACGAGAATGGCGGCGGAATTCGGCCGGGGCGGCCTGGCCTACAACTCGTGGAACGGTTACACCGAAGCCATGACGGGGGTGCCGCTGCGCCCGGAGGACGGCGGCGACCGCTGCTATGAATGGCTGCGCGGCTTGGCGAGCAGGCCCTTTATGAGGGGCGATGTCAACGCCGACCGCCTGGTGGATATCGCCGATGCCGTCTGCGTCCTCGGCTACCTCTTCGGCGGCGCGGGCGAGCCCTGCAAGATCTCCGTGCCCCGCTGCCTGGAAAGCGCCGACGCTTCCGACGACGGCCGAGTGGATCTCGCGGATGCGATCGTGATCCTCGCGTATCTCTTCCAAGGGATCGCGCGTTTGCCCGCGCCCTTCGGCGCGTGCGGCCTCGACCCGACGCCCGACGACCTCGGTTGCTTGAGCTATCCGCCGTGCGGGGAGTGACGCGGCGGCGGGGAGCGCCGGGGCCTGGCGGCTTAGGCTCGGGGCGAGGCTCGGCCGGAAGGCGGAGAGGCGCCGGCTAGGGCCGGGCGCCGCGCGCGGCCGTGATTCTCTCGGCTGTGCGCCAGCGCCGGTGGCACCATAGCCATTCCTCAGGTTGCGCCAGAATCCGCGCATCGAGGATTTCCATGAGCCGCGTCAGATCGGCGGCGATCCGCTCCTCGGAGGGCTCGCCGGACGGCAGGCGGATCGGCTCGCAAATGTCGAATTCGTACTTGGCCGGGCCGATGCGGCGCGCGAAGGCGGGGATGATGGGCAGGTCGAGGCGCCGCGCGAGCCTGACCGGCCCCGCGAACGTCGTCGCGGGGCGGCCGAGCGCCCGGACCAAGACGCCCGTGCGCGCGTTCTGGTCCAACAAGAACCACGTGATCCCGCCTGAGGAGAGGTGGCGGAAGAGCGCCAAGGCGCTCCGGCCTTGGTCGAAGGTGCGCACGCCGGATTCCTCGCGCAGATCGGTGATGACCTGCTCGGCGGGCCGGATTGCGAGGGGGCGCACGAGCACCGCGATCTTGTAGCCGAGGCGGCCCAGGAATCCCACCATGACCATGAAATTGCTTAGGTGTCCGCTCACGATGATCGCCCCCTTGCCGCCCGACGTCGCGTGCTTGAGGCGCTCCTCGTGGCGCAGGACGCAGATGCGGTGCGCGAGCCGCGTCGACGTCTGCGCCGCCGTCAGGAGCACGAGAGCGTTCTCGAAGATCCCCACGAAGGAGCGATAGGCGATGCGGCGCTTGGTTTCGGGCGAAAGGCGCTCGCCGTAGACCTTGTCGAGGTTGGCGCGGGCGATGGCGCGCCGGCTCGCGGCAAAGGGCCAGAGGCAGCGCCCGATCCAGGCTCCGAGCCGCTGCGAGCAAACCGGCGGGACGGCGCCCATGAAACGCGCGGCCGCCGTGAGCACGCCGTACAGAATCCGCTCGCCGAGCGACCAGCCGGAGAGCTTGGCGGACGCCATGTCGCGTACGCCGCTCACGTCGCGGCGCGGGGCGATGCCACGCGCAGGACGAGCCGTTCCAGGACGAGCCCGGGGTCGGAGTTGCCGCGCTTGCCCTTGAGGGCGCGGTCGGCCGCCAGCAGCGCCGCGAAGGCCGCGTCCAGGCCCGCTCCGTGGGTGCGCTTGAGCTGCGCGATGACGGCCGGCGCCTGGAACCGCGTGGCGATGCCCGCCGCGGCGAGCGCTTCGGCCGAAAGTCTCCCTTCGCCGCGGAGCCGTTCGGCGCGCCTGAGCACCCGCAGGCGTTTGACGAAGGCGCCGAGCGCCACCTGGGCGATGGAAGCGCCGTCGAAGATCGGCTTGTCCTCCATGACGTGTCCGAACTTGAGGAGCCGCCCGAGCGCCGCGAGCGCCTCCCGGGCCTGGCCGTTGAGCGCGTGGTCGACGAGGGCGAACACCGAATCGCGGCGGGTGTCGGGGACGAGGGCGCGGATCTGCTCGGCCGAGAGCCGGCCTTTTCCGTCGAGGCGATCGCGGAGCTTGCGGAGTTCCTGGTCGATGATGCCCGGCGCGTTGCCCGTGCAGGCGACCAACTCGCCCGCCAGCGGAGGGGAGAGCGTCAAGCCGAGCCCTGCCGCGTGCTTGATGACCCACTGGTGCAGTTCGGTGTCGTGAGGCGCGGCGCCGGCCTTCCAGGGCGGCGGCGTGTCCCAGAGGCGCCGGCATTCGACGGCCGCTTTCGCCGCGATGACGGCCTTCGCGAACTTCGTGCGCCCGTCCAGCCGCTCCAGGTCGATGACCAGAAACCCGCACGAGAGGCCTCGGGCGAGGACCTCGAGCAACTCGTCCTGGGTTTCGGCCACCTGTTTAGCCGGATTGCGCAGCCACACCACCTGGCAGGGGGCTAGAAAGCTGGGCGTGCTGAGCTCGATGATGGCGCCGCGCACATCGGCGGCCCTGGCGGGAACGACCTCGGCGAAGCAGCCCGGCGGCCGCTCGGCGCCCAGCACCTTGGCAAGGAGGTGCTCGACGACCTGGCGCTTGAAGAACTCCTCCCGGCCCACGAGGACGGTGAGGGGCGCGGGCTTCCAGCGCGCGTCCGCGATTACGTCTCCGTGGCTTCGGAGCTCTTGTCGTTCTTGTACCATCGGTTGAGGGCTTCGATGATCTTCCGAGCCTGCTCCGGGCCGCTCACGTTGAACTTGCTGCGCAGGACGTAGTTGCCGCCGCTTTTTTGAAAGCGGCGGATCGTCACGCGCGGCGGGTCGTAAGTGCCGAGGCGGCGGTTGTAGTTCTGGAACAGGAACATGATCGTGGCCCAGGAGCCCCGCGAGAGGACCTCCTTTTGAAGCTCGCGGACCAGTTCCTGGCCGTCCTCCTCGTACCTGATCGAGATTTCGTCGACGGTCGAAGCCATGCAGTCCTCCTGCCCGGAGCTCCGGGCGCGATCGGCACGCGGCCGGTAATGTTATCGGCAGACGCCCTCGCAGAGGCGCAGCACTTCGTGCACGTCGCGCGCGGCGAGGAGTTCGTTCTTCCAGTCCGGATCCATCAGCAAGGGCGCCAAGGTTCGGTAGATGCGCAGGTACAGCCGATCGTCGTAGGGCGGCGCCACCAGCCCCACGAAGATCCGCGACACGTCCCCGTCGGGTGCTCCGAAGGGCAGGCCCGGCGTGGAGCGCGCCAGCGCAATCACGAAGGATCTGGCCTGCATGGTGCGCACGTGGGGAATGGCGACGCCCCCCTCGAGGGCCATGCCGGCCTTCTTTTCGCGGTTCAGGAGATCGGTCAGGAGCTTGCGCTCGTTGCAGACCTGTCCGGTCGCCGAGAGCAGTTCGACGATCTCCCCGAAGACGCTCTCCGTGAGCCGGCGCTTAATGCCCGAGGTAAGTTCTACTTCCGGGTCCGGAGGCTGGGTATTGAGCTCCAGGCGCACCGATTCCGGACGCAGGTAACGTCTCAAATGCATAAAACTAGTAATCGGCGAAGATGCGCGCGGCGCACAGCCCGCGCCGCGGGTAAGCCGCATGAAAAACCACGCGCCGAACGGCGCGACCGCCCTTCGCCCCGGTCGGGCTCCTGCGGCGGACACGGACGGGGCCGATGGTAGCACGCGGAGACACGACGGCAAGGGATGGCGTCCTGGTTTGCTGAAGAGATCGTCATGCTGCGGCCGCCGGCAGCCTCGGGGCGGGCGTTACCCCAGGCGTTTCGCGAGGAGCGGCCGCAGTTTGTCGTACGTGACGGCGAGGTGCTCGGGAATCGACTTGATCTCGCAGATCAAGGCCATGGCGTTCACATCGCCGGGCCAGCGGGGCAGGAGGTGCCAATGGAGGTGGTCGACGATTCCCGCGCCGCCCACCCGCCCGAGATTCATCCCCAAGTTGAAGCCTTGGGGGTGCATGGCTTCCGCCAGGACTTCCGTGCCGGCGCGCAGGAGGTCCGTCAGCTCCGCCTGTTCCTCCCGCGCAAGGCCGGCGAAGTCGGCCGTGTGGCGCCGCGGCAGCACCATCAAGTGCCCGTGGCCGTAGGGGAAGCGGTTCATGACGATGGCTCCGAAGGGGCCGACATGGAGGACGAAGTCCTCCCGGTTCACGCCGCGCGCGATGGCCGCGCACAGAACGCAGCCCTCGGTCTTCGGGTTGAGGATGTATTCCATGCGCCAGGGAGCCCAGAGAACATCCATGCGATTCTCCGTGTCGGCTATTCCAGAATGCGGACTCCGCCGAGCAGCGCGGTCCCTTCGGGCCCGGCCTCGATGGCGATCGTCGCGCCGGCCGCGATCCGGTAGCCCTCCGGATCGAGCTCGATGACGTGCCAGCCGCGGCGCGGCGGCAACGGGTGCGAGAGCGTGACGGCCCGGCGCGGCGGCAAGCCGGCGAGCGTCGCCTTCACGGCGGCACCGGCCCGGCCGTCGGCGAAAACGTCGAGAACGAGCGCCCGCGGCGCGGGCGCGGTCTTGAGGGCGCGCACCGTGACCGCCCCCAGCTTGTAGCCGAGGCGCGTTTCCTGCCGCGCGATCGCCGGCACGCCCTCGGGCCGGAGCGCGTCCAGGTCCCACGGCGCGACCAGAATGGCGCCCTGCCAGAGCTCTCCGGCCGCGGTCGCGAGCGTCACGGGCAGCGCCGCCGTGAATTCCCTACGTTCGGGCAGCGCCAGAATGAAGCCGAGCGTGAGCGCATCGCCCCGCCGCAAGGCGATCGGCATTTCGGGCGGCGCCAGGCGGGCGCCCTCCCCGGCGCGCGCGAACAACGTGCCCGCGAGATCCTCGGAAGCCGTCACGCGGAACTGGAGTTCGAATCCGCGCCGCGGGCTCGTCCAGTCCGCAAGGGGGGCGATGGCTCCGGCCGCCGGCGGAGCGGCGAGCGCCACGCGCGCAAAGCCGCTCACGGCCTCGGCTCCCCGCGCCGTGAAGGCGCGGGCGATGAGAACGCCTGGGGACGCGACCGACGCCTCGCCGTCGAGGCGGAGCACCGGCTTGGGCTCCGGAGCTTCCGAGGACAGGATGACGGACGCCCCGTGCAGCAGCTCCAGGCGTGTCACGCCGGCCGGATCCCAGGCGGCCGCGCGCACGCGGAGGCGAGCGGCGCTGTCGATGGCGATGGTCTGACCGGCCGCGGGATCGCGGCCGACCGCGAGCACGAGGGACGGTCCGTCGGAGAAGCCGGCGCCCCCGGGCGCCAGGGCGGGAAACTCGCCGGCCCGGCCGGCGAGCACGGTGCGGCGAGCCGCGGGCGGCGCGTTCCAACCGTCCGGCCCCGCCCGCGCGGCCGGCTCCAGTAGAACGAGCGGCGCCAGGCCCCGCGCGAGCGCGGCGAGGTAAGGCGCCGCGATCGCCGCCACGGCGACCTCGGGCGGAGCGATCCACACGCCGTCGCCGTCGAAGGCGGGCGCCGCCGGATTCAGCCCGCGCGCGCCGGCGGGAACGCGGTCCAGCTCGCACTGCTCGGCGCGGGCGACGAAGATGGGCGGAAGCTCGCCGCGGCAGACGATAAGCTCGCGCGCCGCGGCGGGAAGCGGGGGCGGCACGAGGCTGAAGGCGAGGCGCCGCTCCTGGCCCGGCGCGAGCGTCACGCGCTCGGGCGCCGAGCGCCAGCGCCCGTAGCGGGCGGTCACGACGAACTCGCCGGAGGGAACCGCCAAGCGCTCCTCGGCCTGGACGTAGCATTCCCCGCCGGGGGCCAGCCGCTCGGGCGCGAGGCCGTGGGGGAGAACCGCCGCGCCGCCGGCCTCGATCGCGAGGGCGAACCATGCGCAGGAGTCGCCGGCCCAGCGGGCCTCGGGCGTGATGAACGCCCGCTCGGGCGCCGCCGCCAGCGGCAGCGCGGCGGCGATGGCCGCGGCCAGCCGGCTCCGGAAGCGGGAACGGCGGGGGGCGGGCGCGCTACTCCGCGCGAACTGCGCGGGCTTGGATCTCCTCGCATGCGGTCGCGGCGATGCGGTCCGCCATGTCGCTGATTTGGTCCTTGTTCTCACCTTCCACCATCACGCGGAGCATGCGCTGTGTGCCCGAATAGCGCACATAGACGCGGCCTCGATCGGCGAGGCTGCGCACGGCTTCGGTAATAGTGTGCGAGGTTCGTTGGAGTTCCGCAAGGGGAACCTTCTCGGCGACGTCGACGTTGCGGAGAATTTGGGGCAAAGGCTGCATCACGGCGGCCGACTCGCGCAGGGATACGTTCCGGCGCCTGAGGGCAGCGAGGAGCGCGAGCGCGGTGAGGATGCCGTCGCCCGTCGGCGCGAACTCGGTGAGGATCAAGTGCCCGGACTGCTCGCCGCCGAGCGTGCACCCGCGCGCCCGCATGGCGGCGGCCACTTCGCGGTCGCCGACGCCGGCGCGGACCACCTCGATGCCATGGGGCGCGAGGGCGATGTCCAGGCCCTTGTTGCTGTAGTCCGTACAGACGATGGTCATGCCGGGCAGCCGCCCGCGAGCCGCCATGTCGATGGCGAGGATCGCCATGACGCGATCCCCGTCCACCGGCGCGCCGCGGTCGTCGATGAAGATCACGCGGTCGCCGTCTCCGTCGAAGATGATGCCGAGGTCGGCGCCGCGCGCTCGCACCTCGGCGCACGCGGCCTCCGGGTGCTCGGAGCCGCAGCCGTCGTTGATGTCCCGCCGGTCGGGCGTATCGCAGATGACGGTCTGCTCGGCGCCCAGGCGGCGGAAAAGCTCGGGGGCCGCCACCGCGGTGGCTCCGTTGGCGCAGTCGACCACGATCCTGAGGCCGTCGAGGCGCAGGCCGGGCGCCGCCCGCGCGAGAAGGTCGAGGTAGTCGGCGCAGGCGTGCGGAACCGGCACGACGGTTCCCGGGACGCCGCGCCCGGGGGGCGCGCCGGCGACCGTTTCGCGCTCCAGTTGCAATTCCTCCGCGACGGAGAGTTTCCCACCCTGGGCGTTGAAGACCTTGACGCCGTTATCGGAAGCGGGATTATGGGACGCCGAGACGACGATGCCCGCCGCGGCGCCGCGGCGCAGGGTCAGCGCCGCGCAGCCGGGTGTGGGCAGGACGCCCAGGTCGAAGACCGTTGCGCCTTCGCCCAGGAGCCCGGCGGTGAGCGCCGAGACCAGGAAGGGGCCGCTCCGGCGGGTGTCCCTGGCCAGACAGACCGCGCCCCCGCCGGGAGCCCGCACGCGGGCAATGGCGCGACCCAGGCGCACGACCGTGTCGACGTCGAGCGGCGGCGTATTAGGGACTCCCCGCACTCCGTCGGTTCCGAAAAGCGACATACGGCCTCCGCGATGCTGTTTTCAGGAGGGTTGACCTTCCCGGGAAGGCTATAGCGCGGAAGGTGCCTCGTCAAGCGCGCTTTTCGCCCGCGCAGGCGGTGTCTTGCCCGCCGGCCCGTCTGCAGGTAAAGTAACGGCGGTGAGAGGGCATGACCGAACGGATCGCAGCCGACCTTGAGCAGGGGGCGATGCCTGCCGTCATCCTGGCCGGGAGCGACCGCCGGCCCGGACCGGTGCCGCCCGGCGCGCGCGCACACGATTTCCTGGCGGGGTACAAGGGCGCCGAGATCGAGATCGGCGGCCGGCCGATCGTCCAGTTCGTGCGCGAGCGCCTGATCGAGAGCGGCTGCTTCTCGTGTGTCTTGGTGGCCGGCCCGGGGAGCGTGTACGAGCCCATGGCGCCGGGGGCGGTCATCGACACCGACCGCGATCTTGGCCACAACTTGCGCCGCATCTTCGCCGCGTGCCAGTGGTCCGCGCGGCTGTGCATCGCCTCCTGCGATATCGTGCCGGCGGCGGCGGACGTGCGGGCGGCGCTGGATCTTTGGAAGGCGGCGGGCGGCCCCGATTTCTGGGTGCCGCTGGTCGAGATTCCGCCCGATCTGGGCGCCTCCGCGTGGAAGCCGAAATACGGAATCAAGCCGGGGCCGGACGAGCCGGCCCGGCTGTATCTTCCCGGCCACCTGGGAGTGCTCGACCTGCGCGCCGTGCGGACGGGGTTTCTCTGCAAGATGATCGCGCTGATTTACCGCCTGCGGAACCGGGAGCTGGAGCGCCGGCGGAAGATCATCTTCGGGCTGGTGGTCGGCGACCTGCTCGGCCAGGACCTCCTCAACATGTTCAGGCTGCGCCTGCCGACGATGACCTGGACGGCGCTCAAGCGAGGCTGGCGGCTGTACTCCCGGCTCAGGCAAGGGCGGCTCAGCCTCGCCGAACTGGAGGACGCGTTGACCGAGCTTCTGATCCGCGGGGACCGCCGGCGCCGCGGCGCGGTGCGGTTCACGCCGTGCGACCTCGAGTCCCTTGCCCGCGATCTGGACACTGTGGGGGAGGTCGCGGAGCACGGCGGCCGGTGGCGGGGAAAGAGGGAGGGCCTGCCCTGCGAGAGGGCGGGCCCTGGTCATTGAGTTGCGAAGCCGACGAGCGCGGCTCACGGGGGTGAAGCTTTCGCGCCGGCGGGTGCGTCCCCTCCTGGACTTCCACGACACCGCCCGCGTCGGGCAGGGGTGTTTTCGGCTCGAAAACGGCGAAAACCGCGCGAAACCGGCCAACCTTTTCCACACCCCCTGCCGCCCGCGACACGGCTCGTTCCCGCCGCCGCGGAGCCTGGTCCGCCGGGTTTCAGGCGGCTTTTGCGGGTACCCTCTTGCGTTTCGGGGGGCGGCGTCTATAATGCCCCCCTGACGCCGCAGAGGAGTTCGTGCGTCCGCGTCCCGCGCGGGATCGCGGCACGGCGTAAGGAAGAGAAGAGAATGACGGACAACGCAGCGCTGAAGGAGATCGCGCCGCCTCCCAAGGGGCGCGTCGTGGCGTGGGGGATCAAGCGTATTCTGGACGACGCACGCCATGCGCCGGAGACGTACCTCCGCCACTTCCGGGCGGGCCGCGGGGGAGAATAGCCGGGCGTGACGGCGCGCCGCGGACGCTCACCGCTCGATCGCGGGAGCCGGGTGCTCGGCCTCGAGACCGAGTACCTGGTCGCGTTCGTTCCCCTGCGATCCCCACCGTCCCGCTGGCTCCTCCTCAATTCCGTCGAGGAGGCCATCCTCAAGCTCGGCCCGGCCTGCGAGGCCGAGAACGGCGGATACTTCCTGGCCAACGGCGGGGCCGTGTCCTTCGAGAGCCGGCGCGAACGGCGCGACAATCCGGTGCTTGAACTCGCCACCCCCGAATGCACCGATCCCTGGCAGATTCTGAGGTACGTCCGAGCCGAGGAGGTCCTGCTGGGGCGCGTGGCCGCCTCCGCCGAACGTACGCTGCGGCGCCACGGCCACCCCGGCCGCGTGGTGTTCGGCCGCAGCAACACGGACTGGCTCGGCCGGACCCTGGGCAGCCAGGAAAACTACTGGATCGCGTGGCGCGATCCCTGGGGCCGGGCCCTGGCCGGCGCCGCCGCCGCCGGGAGCCTCGCGCTGGTCCTTGCGTGCGTGGACGCGTTCTTCTTTCTAGCCGCGCACGCGGCGTTCAAACTGAGCGCCTTCGTCCGGCGATCGCTGCGCGGCGGGAGGAACGGCGTCTACCTCGGACTCCTGAGGGCGGGCGGACGGGCCGCGCGCCTGCCGCTGTCCCGCGCCGGGGTCTGGTGGCAGGGGCTCCAGCGTTTCATTCGGCAGGTCCTCGTCGCCGGCGTCGAGCCGGTCCTGGGCCGGCTCGTCCTCGGGAACCTGACCCGCGACCTGGCGCCGTTCCTGGCGACGCGCCAGATCTTCAGCGGCGGCGGCGCGCTCCAGTTCGACGGCACGGCGGCCCCGCTGCGCCTCTCGGCGCGGGCCGCGCGGATCACGCGCCTGTGGGGGGTGTCCCTCGGCCAGCGCGGCAAGGCGGCCTTCGACCTGAAGCCCTTCGTGCGCGAGCCCCTGAGCCTGCTCAGGAGGCGCAAGCGCCTCTGTGTCGCGGGGGCGGATTCGCTCATGTGCGAGACGGCGCGTTTTCTCAGCATGGGGACGACGGCGCTCGTCCTGACCATGCTGGAGGAGGGCGCCCGCTTTCCCGAAGCGCGCCTGTCCGACCCCGTGCGGTCGTGGCGGCGGGTGTCGGCCTGTGGTCCGCACGCCGCTCTCAGAAACCGCGACACGCGGGCCCGCACGGCGCTCGAAATCCAGCGCCTGTACCTCGGGCGGGCGATGATGCACTTCGCCGGCGCCGGCGAGGACAGTCTTGCCGGCCAAGTCCTCCGCCTCTGGAAGGACATGCTCGAACGGATCGAAAACGCCCCCGCGTCCCTTTGGGGCCGAGTCGACTGGGCGACGAAGAAGATGCTGCTCGATGGGCTCGTCTTTTCCCATGGCGACTGGAAGCGCTACGGAGCCTACGGCGTCCTCTTCGACAAGGTCAGGCGCCGCCTTCCCGAGGATGCCCCGCTCACCGGCATCGACCGCGAGACGGTGCGGCTATGCCTCGGACCCCGAGGGGTGCGCGCGTTCGCGCCGCTGCTGGAAGACGGAGAGGAGTTCGCCCGGCAGCGGGCGCTGTACCTGGCGGCCGCCAAGCTCAATTTCGGGCTGCACGAGATCAGCCGCCGCGGCGGCTACCACCAGCAGCTTCGCGCGGCGGGAGAGATCCCGGCGCTCATCGACGAAGAGGACGCCGCCCGCGCCGTGACGCAGCCGCCCGCGAGCACCCGCGCCGCGATCCGCGCGCGCGCCATCGCGCTGGCGCGCGACCGGAGCGACGTGCGCGCCTCTTGGGACGCGATCAGCGTCGATTCGCTCAAGATGCGGGTGACCATGCGCGACCCCTTGCTGACGCTGTAAGAGCGCCGCGCGACGGCTCCTCCCATTGTCCGCGGCCCGCCGCGAGGCTACCATCGCCGGCGGCGCCGCGGGAGCGTCCGCGGCGGAACCGCCGAAGGAGGGCATGTGGATAAGGGATTGGCGGCGGCCCCGCAAAGCGAGGCCGCCCAGGTGGCATGCGCGATGCTCGCGGCGGGAGGCAACGCCTTCGACGCCGCCATCGCCGGCGCGCTGGCCCAGGGCGTCGTCGATCCGCACCGCAGCGGCATCGGCGGTTTCGGGGCGGCGATCCTGTACGCGGCCCGCGAGGGCAAGGTGGAGAGCGTCACGTTCTTCGGGCGGGCGGGGCTGAAGGCTCGGAACGACCTGTGGGCGGACATCCTGATAGGCCCGGCGCCCGACGGCTTCGGCTATATTCTGACGACGAAGGAGAACGACGTCGGGTACCGCTCGATCACGGTTCCCGGCATGACGGCGGGCATCGCCGCGATTCACGGGCGCTACGGCAAGCTGCCGTGGAGGGATCTCTTCGCCGGTCCGGCCGCCCTCGCGCGGCGCGGATTCGTCGTCGGCCCGCAGCTCGCGAACTTCTGGCGCCGCCCCGGACTCTTCGGCCGCGTGGCCACCCGCGACCGCCTGGGCCACACCGCGGAAGGCGCGCGCCTGTGGCTTCCGAACGGCGAGCCGCCCAAGGCCGGCGACATCGTGAAGCAGGAGGCGCTGGCCGCGACCTACGATCGGCTCGCCGAGGGCGGACCGGAGGAGTTCTACCGCGGCGCGATCGGCGCGGCGATCTCCGCCGACTGGGAAGCCAACGGGGCCCTCGTGACCCGCGCGGATCTGGAGTCCTACGCGGTCAGGTGGCAGGCGCCCGTCGAGGGCGAGTTCGCCGGCCGGCGCATCCTCTCCACGCCGCTGCCGGGCGGCGGCCCGGCGCTCCTTCAGTGTCTCGCGGCGGCGGCCTTCCAGGGTGTCGCGGGGGCGGGACTCAACCGCGCCGAGTACGTCGATCAGCTCGGGCGCATCTTCAGCGCGGTCCAGCACGACCGGACGAGCTTCCACGCTGATCCGGAGTTCGAGCCCGTCGATGTCGCGCGCCTGCTCTCGCCGGAGTACATCGTGGCGATGCTCGATGCGCGGGAGCGGCGCGCCGCGGCCGAGGGGCAGGACACCACCGTCATCGTCACGGCCGACCGGTGGGGCAACGCCTGCGCGTTCTGCCACTCGCTGGGCTACGGCTCGGGGGTGTTCACGCCGGGCCTCGGGTTCATGTACAACAACTGCATGCAGGGCTACGATCCCGTGCCGGGGACGCCCAACTCGATCGTTCCGGGAAAGGCGCGCAGCACCGGCATCGCCCAGACGATCGTCATGGAGGGGGAGCGCCCGGCGCTGATTATCGGATCACCGGGCGGGTCCCATATCACCGCGGGACTGGCGCAGGTCCTGATCAACCGCCTGGTGTTCGGCATGGACCTCCAGGACGCCGTTTGCAGGCCGCGCTTCGACGCCTACCGCTCCACGCTGCTGCTCGAGGCGCGCATGCCCTTCACCCTCGAGGATTACCTGGCGAAGAGCTGGAAGATCCTGCGCAGCCCCAATCCTTTCGGCATGGTGGGCCGAATCTATGGTATCGCGTTCACCGAGAAGGGGCTGGTGCCCGGTTACGATCCGGGCGAACCCGGAGTAGCCTGCGAACCATGAGCAGCGAGATCGGAAAACGGGCGGCGGCGGCGCGCAAGGCGCTCGCGCGGGCGTCCCGGGTCGTGGTCAAGCTGGGCACCAACGTCGTCATGCACGCCAACGGCGCCCTGGCCATCGGCCGGCTGGGCGGGATCATCGAGGATATCGTGGCCGTGCGGGGGCGGGGCTGCCAGGTGATCCTGGTCTCGTCAGGCGCGATGGGGCTGGGACGGAGCCGCATCGGCGCCACGGGCGAGGTCCTGCCCGTCAAGCAGGCCTGCGCGGCCGTCGGGCAGGTCCTGCTCATGAGCGTGTACGAGGAGGCCTTCGGGCGCTTCGGCATCCCCGTGGCGCAGCTCCTCCTGACCGAGGAGGATTTCAGCTCGCGCAGGCGCTACCTCAACCTGAGGAATACGTTCAGCGCGCTCCTGGAGCACGGCGTCCTGCCCGTCGTCAACGAGAACGATCCGGTCTCCACCGCAGAGATCGAGATCGCCCCGCGCGCCGGCCGCGCCTTCGGCGACAACGACAAGCTCTCCGCCCTCGTCATGAGCAGGATGGACGCCGAGGCGCTCGTCGTCCTGAGCAACGTGAGCGGCCTGTACTCCGCCCCGGGGCCCGAGAAGGGCGGGAAGCTGATCGACGTCGTGGGGGAGATCGACGCGCTTGCGGGCGACACCGCCGGCGGCGCGAGCGCCACCGGCCGGGGCGGCATGCGCACGAAGCTCGAGGCCATGCGCATTGCCACCGACTCGGGGGGCATCGGCGTGATTGCCGGCGGCAAGACGCCCGGCGCCCTCACGCGCGTCCTGGGCGGCAGGAAGGAAGGCACGCTGTTTCTGCCGGGGCGCAAGCTCTCCAGCCGCAAGCGCTGGATCGCCTTCGCGCGGGGGTTCGACGGGCGCGTCGTCGTCACCGAGGGCGCCCGCAAGGCCCTCCAGGAGCGGGGCGCGAGCCTGCTCTTCGCGGGCATCGTCGCCGTCGAGGGCGATTTCGAGCGCGGGGACGTGGTGGCTGTCGCCGACGAGAAGGGCGCGGAGTTCGCCCGCGGCATGGCGAACCACGCCGCCGCGGCGGCGCGGCTGCTCCTCGGAAAGCACAGCAAGGCCGTGGCCTCCCTCACGCACGAGCCCAACTACGATTGTTTCGTGACGCGCGACAACCTCGTCATACTGTGAGGGAGCCATGATGGCAGGCGGCGGGATCCGGAAGGTCGCGGAGGCGGCGCGCGCCGCGTACCTCGCTCTCCTGGGGTGCACGGAGGAGGACAAGAACGCGGCCCTGCGGGGCATGATCGCGGCGCTCGCGCGGCGCCGCGGCGAGATCCTCGCCGCGAACGCGCGGGACTGCGCGGCCGCGGACGAACTGGTTGCGGCGGGGCGGATGACGGCGGCGCTCAGGGCGCGGCTCGTTTTCGACGACGCGAAGCTGGCGGGCGCCGTGGCGGGCCTCGAGCAGGTTCTCCGGCTGCCCGACCCGGCCAACCGCGTGCTCTGGACCATGGAGCTCGACGAGGGGTTGACGCTCAGGCGCGTGAGCTGCGCGCTCGGCGTCATCGGCGTCGTCTTCGAATCGCGCCCCGACGTCGTCGTGCAGGTCTCGGGTCTGCTCCTGAAAGCCGGCAACGCCGGCATTCTCAAGGGCGGCAAGGAGGCGCAGGCGACCAACGCGGCGCTGATGGCGGCGCTGCGAGAGGGCTTGGCGGCCTCTCCGGCCGTGAGCGTCGATGCGCTCCAACTCCTGAGCACGCGCGAGGAGGTGCGGGAACTGCTGGCGTGCGATGCGGAAGTCGATCTCCTGATTCCCCGGGGCGGCAAGGAACTCGTCAAGCAGATCCAGGCCGGCACGCGGATTCCGGTGCTCGGCCACGCGGATGGCGTCTGCCACGTGTACGTCCACGAGGCGGCGGATCTCGCCAAGGCGCAGCGCATCGTCGTCGATGCCAAGACCGAGTATCCGGCGGTGTGCAACGCGGCCGAGACGGTGCTTTTCGACCGCGGGGGCGCGGCGCGGCTGCTCCCGCCCGTGGTCCGCGCCCTCATGGCCGAGGGCGTCGAGGTGCGCGGGTGCCCGGAGACGCGGGCGCTGGTTCCGGAGGCCGGGGCGGCGGGCGAGGACGCCTGGTCGGCCGAGTATCTGGACCTCATCGCGAGCGTGCGGGTCGTGGCGGATCTGGCCGCCGCGGCGGCGCACATCAACCGCTACGGCTCGCACCATACGGACGCGATCGTCACCGAAGATGAGGCCGCCGCCGCGTATTTCTGCCGCTACGTCGACTCGGCGGGGGTCTTCGTCAACGCGTCGACGCGTTTCGCGGATGGCTTCAGGTACGGTCTGGGCGCGGAGATCGGCATCAGCACCGGCAAGATCCACGCCCGGGGGCCGGTGGGCCTGGAGGGCATCGTGACCTACAAATACGAGCTCCGGGGCGCCGGCCACGCGGTGGGGGACTACGGTCCGGGCAAGCGGTCGTACACCCACAGAACGCCGGAGCCCGGGGCGGGCTGCCCGTGACCGCCGCCGCGGGCCTCAGGCGCCGCGGGAGCGTTTTTTCGGCTCCCACGCGCAGCGCACCACGGTCTCGATGCCGCCGCGCGGGTTGAAGCGGGCCTCGAGCGCCGCGCGGCGCGGCGCGACCGCCGCGACGAAATCCTCGAGGATTTTGTTGGCGGCGTGTTCCTGGAAGATCCCTAGGGTGCGGTAGGCCGTGATGTAGAGCTTCAGGGACTTCATCTCGGCGCACCATTTGCCGGGCGCGTACCTGATGACGACACGGCCGAAGTCGGGCAGGCCCGTGAGCGGGCAGACCGAATTGAACTCGGGCAGAACCAGCTCGACCTCGTAGTCCTTGTCGGCGTACTTGTTCTCGAAGACCTCGATGGCGGGAAGCTCCAGGGCGCGGATGCCGTCCTGCCTTCCGTCGTAGCCCGATGAGATCGACCGGCCGGCCATGGCACCTCGCGCTATTTGGGCGCGGCCAGCAGCCGCGCCTCGAGCCAATCCGCCCGGTCGCGCACATGGAAGCCGGCGCCCCAGTCGACTTCCAGGACCAACTCGGCCGCGCCGGCGGTGTCCACGGAGACCGGCAGCGGCGCGTCGTTCCAGGAGACCTCGCCGCTGGTGAAACGCTCCTGGCCGTCCACCGCGACCTTGAAGACCACGTTGCCGAAGCGGGTGTCGAGGTTTTCGTCGATGGCGCAGTCATCCACCGCGGCCAGGGCCTCGAAGCGGGCGTACTTTCCGTCGAGGCGGTACGTGAGCTTGGAGTGGGAGTGGACGCCGAGCCCGCGATGGTGGCGCACGCCGCGCGCCTTGAGCAGGCCGCCCATGACGTTCGCGTCGCGCCGGAACGGCCAGACTTTGTCGCCGAGGTAGCTGCGCTCCTCGACGGCCGAGGGCGCGAGGTCGGCGAGCATGGTCCAGCGGCCGCCGGCGACGAGGATTTCGGCGACGGCGGCGAAGGGAATCTCGAAGGCGCCGGAGGCCGCCTCGATCTTCAGCGTCGAAGCGTCGCCGCCGGCGGGCATGCCCCAGAGCGTGCTCCCGTCGCGCAGCACGGCGCCGATCCGCAGCGCGGCGGGCGGGTGGTACGCATCGATCTGAGCCAGCGCGAGGCCTCGGATCTTCGCGATCGGGAACGTCGTGGTTCCAAGCCCCGCGGACTGCACCGTGATGGCGTCCAGGCTCATGCTCTGGACGATGCCCTCGACGCCGGCGCCTTCGGTGGTGTACAGCGTGTCGGCCGCGGGCGGCGTGCGGACCTGCACCCGGAACTCTTCGCCCGCGGCCAGGGTGGGAAACGCCCGCGGGAACACCAGCGCAAGCAGGCCGTCCAGCGACACGCGGATGTCTCCCAGGACGGGATTGGCGATCGTGAGGCGTTCCTCGGCGGCGTCCTTGATGTCGCCGGCCAGCTCGCTGCGGTCCGGGAAGACCGCGACCGTCGCCGGCCTGGGCGCGGGGTCCGCAGCGGGCGGCGCCAGAACGGCGCGCACGACTTCCTGCGCGGGCACGCGCCGGTCGCCCACCAGGAATGCGAAGCCCGCGCCGTCCCGCGCAAGTCCCTGAAAGGCGCCCTGGATTTCCGTGAGGGCGGTGACCTGGGCCCGCGGCGGCTCGGCGGCGCTGAGCAGCGTGGCGAGGGCGAGTATCACAAGCATGGCAGGATGACTTTAGATTGGGCGGGGGGCGTTGTCAAGAAGCGGCGCCGCGCGCTCCGGGGGCGCCCCCCGCGTTCGCGATGGGATCCGGCGGCTCCGTGCGCTTGACCCGGTTCCGCGCGTCGACGAGGACGACTCGGGGCCGGTGCGCGCGGGCCTCCTCGTCGGTGAAGTAGGCGTAGTTGGCGATGATGATCGTGTCGCCCTTCCCCGCCAGGCGGCAGGCGGCGCCGTTGATTTGGATCACTCCGGAGCCCGGCGCGCCGGGGATGACGTAGGTCTGGAAGCGGCTGCCGTTGGTCACGTTGTAGATGTCCACGGCGTCGTAAGGCACGAGGTCCGCCAGGCGCAGCAGCTCGGCATCGATGGTGATGCTGCCTTCGTAGGCGATGTCGCCGGCGGTGACCGTGGCTCGATGAATCTTGGCGCGCAGCATTTTCCGCCACACGGCGTCGTCTCCTTCCGCCCGCATGCGATTGAAGCGGGCAGTCTGTCATCTTAACCCATCATGGATTATAGTAGAAATGAATAATTTCTATCAGCTATAATAGGAGACGTCTATGGATCTGAATCGCCTGCACGGATTCTACACGGTCGCCAAGAGCGGCGGGTTCACCCAGGCCGCGCGCCTGCTGCACCTGACCCAGCCCACGATCAGCCAGCAGGTCAAGAACCTGGAGGCCGAACTCGGCGTCCAGCTTCTCAGGCGGGCGCGGCCTGTGGCGCTGACGCGCGAGGGTGAACTGCTCTTGGAACACGCCGAGCGCGTCTTCGCCGACATGGACCGCATTCACGCGGTCTTCGAGGGCCTGAAGAAGACGACGCCGGCCGTCCTGAACATCGCCTCCAACCAGTCCACCGCCATGCACATTCTGCCGGAGAAGCTGGATCTCTTCACGCATCGCTTTCCGTCCGTCGAGATCGCCATCGAGAACCTGCGCACGGGCGAGATCATCGCGGCGGTCGCCGACGGCACCATCGATGTCGGGATAATCCTGGTGGACCCCGAGCGGCCCGGCGTCGCCTCGCGGCCCGTGCGCCCCTACGAGATGGTTCTCATCACTCCCCGCGACCACCCGCTGGCGTCGCGGCGCAGCATCACGCTGGAGGATATCTCCAGGTATCCCTTCATTTCCTACTCGAAGGCCGCCGACACGCGCCGCCTCATCGATGCGCCCTTCCGCGGCGGACGCCACAAGCTCAAGATTCACATGGCGATGGGCAACACCGATCTGATCGTGAGGTATGTCCGCCTCGGGTACGGCATCGCCATCGTCCACGGCTTGAGCCTGGCGCGCGACCGCCCCGAAGACCTCGCCGTGCGGTCGCTCAGAAGGTTCTTCCCGGTCCAGTACCTGCACCTCATCTGGCGGGAGGGGGAGGATCTCAAGTTCCCGGTGCGGGAGTTCGTGGGCCTGTTTTGAGGGCGGGCTCGGAACCGGACCGGCGCGGCTCGGGGCGGGCGGCGCCGCTTCTACCGCGCCACGAGCACCACGCTGGAGCGGGCATGCACCCGATAGCGGTCCTGGGTCGTCAGGAGCTGCTCGGCGCCCTGCGGCGCGATGTCATCGGGCGACGGCAGGCTCGTGTCGATCGCCCGGCGCCAAGCCCGGCCCGGCCGCGGAGTCGGCAGCTCGCAGGTCGCCGCCTCGACGCTCATGTTGAAGCACACGTAGATGTCGTCGTCCTCCTCCTCGGCGAGGGTGAGATGCGGCGCGCCCAGGAGCATGAAGGCGAGCAGGCGGCTCCCCGGCGACCAGTCCGGCTCGCCCACCCGCAGGCCGTGCCAGGTGATGTCGCCCTCGGCGCTGGTGCCGTCGGCGCGGCCGACTAGGAAGCTGTGGCGCATGAGCGCGGGATGCCGGCGGCGGAAACGGATCGCCTCGCGCGCGAAGCGGTAGATTTCGCTCCTGCGCTCCAGGAACGACCAGTCGAACCAGCTCGTCTCGTTGTCCTGGCAGTACGCGTTGTTGTTGCCCCGCTGCGAGCGGCCGAACTCGTCGCCGCCGAGCACCATGGGCACGCCCTGCGAAGTCATGAGCACGGTCCAGAAGTTCTTCACCTGGCGCTGCCTGAGGGTGACCACGAGGGGGTCCTCGGTCTCGCCCTCGGCGCCGCAGTTCCAACTGAAGTTGTCGTTCATGCCGTCGCGGTTGCCCTCGCCGTTGTCCTCGTTGTGCTTCTGGTTGTACGCCGCGAGGTCCCAGAGGGTGAACCCGTCGTGGCTCGTCACGAAGTTGATGCTGTGGTAAGGCGAGCGGCCGTCGTGCTGGTACAGATCCGAGCTGCCGCCGATCCTGGTGGCGATGGCGGGCGCCAGGCCGTCATCGCCCCGCACGAATCGGCGCACGTCGTCGCGGTAGCGCGCGTTCCACTCGGCCCAGCGCCGCGCGGCGGGGAACGAGCCCACCTGATAAAGGCCGGCGGCATCCCACGCCTCGGCGATGATCTTGCAGTCCGCCAGGATCGGGTCGTGGGCGATGCGCTCCAAGAGGGGCGGGTTGCTGAGCACGCTGCCGTCCTGGGCGCGGCCGAGGATGGAGGCCAGGTCGAAGCGAAAGCCGTCGACGTGCATCTCCACGACCCAGAACCTGAGGCTGTCGAGAACGAAGTCGCGCACCAGGGGATGGTTGCAGTTGAAGGTGTTGCCGCAGCCGGAGTAGTTGCGGTAATAGCGCCGGTTGTCGTCCAGCATGTAGTAGATCGCGTTGTCGAAGCCGCGGAAGCAGAACGTCGGCCCCATGTGGTCGCCCTCGGCGGTGTGGTTGTAGACCACGTCGAGGATGACCTCGATGCCGGCGCGGTGTAGCGCCTTGACGAGTTCCTTGAATTCCCGCGCGGCGCCGTCCGGCTGAGCGCTCGCCGCGTACGCGGCCTTGGGCGCGAAGAAGGACACGGAGCTGTAGCCCCAGTAGTTGACGAGCTTGCGCCCCGTCGCCGGATTGATCTTGACGTTCTCGTTGGGATCGAACTCGAAGATCGGCAGCAGCTCCACCGCGGTCACGCCGAGATCCTTGAGGTAGGGGATTTTCTCCTGGAATCCGCGGAAAGTGCCCGGCGCCAGGACGCCGCTGGACGGGTGGCGCGTGAAGCCCTTGACGTGCACCTCGTAAATGATCGATTCCTTGAGGGGGATCCTGAGAGGCCGGTCGCCCTCCCAGTCGAAGGCGTCCTCGACGAGGGCGCACTTAGGCACGTAGGGCGCGCTGTCCTCGGTGCTGAAGGAGGCATCGCCCTCATCCATGCGGTAGCCGAGGAACGCGGGGCTGTCCCAGACGAACCGGCCGACGAGCGCCTTGGCGTAGGGATCGATCAGGAGCTTGTGCCAGTTGCAGCGATGCCCGCGCCCGACGGGGTCGTAGGGGCCGTCGACGCGCCAGCCGTACGTCCAGTCGCGGGGCAGATCGTCGACGTGAATGTGCCAGATGTCGCCGGTGCGGTGGACGTGGGGCGTGAGGTGGATCCGAATCTCCTTGGCCTCGGGCTCGGGCGGGAAGAGGCACAGCGTCATGCCGGCCGCGGTGCGCGAGAACGCGGCGAAATTGACGCCCGCGGCGGTGAAACTCGGCCCCAGCGGCAACGGGCTCCCTGGTTGCGTCTTCAACGTCTGTGCTCTTGTGCTCGCCATGCGCGGTTCCGGAGAGATCGCGGGATTTCGCTCGTTTGCTTCGGCGCGCCGGTTCCTCGCGCCGGTCACGCAAGGTAGAAGTCGCACCGACGGCACATGATGCCCGCCAAAGTATACCTCAAGCGGGCTTGGCGGTGAGCGCGGACCGCGGCGAGGGTGTCGCGGGCGAGGTTCCCGTAATCCTCCGCGCCGGCCAGATCGTGGCAACAGGCCAGCACGCGGCCGTCCCAGGCGGCGAAGAGGCAGTGCTCGTAAACCCAGCAGTCGCCGCGCGCCGCGGCCGCGGTCGGCGTCTCCGGCGCGAGAAACCCGCCGCGGTTGTGAACGGGGCCGGCGTAGACGGCCCATGCTCCCCGCGCGCGCCAAGTGCGCTCGACCGCGGCCTTCTCGGCGCGGTTCGCGGCGGTCACGACGAAATTGACGGCGACGGGAATCCGGCCCGCGGCGCGGGCGAGCAGCGCGGTGAGATTGCGCTCCGCCGCGGCGAAATCGAGGCCCGGCGCAAGGGCGCCCGCGGTGGCGGCGGTCGCGGCGGGGACGCTGACGTGGAAGAAATCGATCCCGGCGTCGATGAGCGCCTCGGCTCGGGCCGCCGAGAGGCCTTCCCCGTTGGTGACGACGCCGATGAGCGCCGCAAGCGGCGCGCGCAGCTCCCGCACGATTCCGGGCAGATCGGGGTGAAGAAGAGGTTCACCGAAACCGCTGAGGAGCACCGCCCGCGGCGGGGAGGAGGCCGCGGCGGCGGCAATGCGCCGGGCGGTTTCGAGGGCCATTTCCCCGCCGGGGCGCGCGAGGCGGTCACGGGGACAGTAGGCGCAGCGGGCGCCGCAGCGCGTCGTCGGTTCGAGTTCCAGGAGCGCGAACCCGGGCCCGCGGGTGAAAACCGCTTCCTGAAATCCTCGATAGGATGCCCGAATGAAAGCCCCGCCTCTAAGGACGGAAGCGCTGTCTGCCGAAGCATCTAAAGAGCGGGAGGACTCCATGGCAGCAGTATACATTAAGGGCGACCCTCGCGACGAGGAGGAGCGGGCCCGATTGCTCGCCGACGCCTTTGATGAGTTCATGCTCAAGACCGCGCTCGAGCAGCGCCGCTTTCTGCGGAAGTTCGGGCTCCAGGAAACCGAAATCGACGGAATCCTGAAGAATCCGTCCGCGCTCCAGTGGAGGATCAAGGGGGAATAGCCCCACCCAAAGCCGGGTTTTTTCGCCTCCCCGGGGATCCGCTATTCTTTTTTCTCTGAATGGGGTGTACTATATTCGCTTCGGCGCCGGGGTGGTGGTGCGCGTCAGGGCCGTCGCGGCTGCATCCCACCCCGCCCGCGGACCCGGCGGGGCGGGACGGCGAAGCCCATGGAGCTGATAGACAATGACGGAATTCTCAAGCGAGCTCAAGACGAAGATTCGGCGGGTTCTCGGTATCCAGGGGGCGGCGCTCGACCAGTACGAGCCGGCCGTGCTGATCAACGAGCTGTGCGACACGGTCTTCATGTTCGAGGAGAATAAGGTCATGTCGCAGCTCACCGCCCTGAGGGAGAAGCTGACCTCGATCAACGGCCGGATTTGGAGCCTGCTCGGGCATCACGATCCCAAGAAGGCCCGGGAGAACTTCAACGGCATCGCCGAGCTGGAGCGCTACGTCGGCGAGCTGAAGCGTCGCGCCGGCAAGGGCGGCGACCCGCTCGCGGCGCCCGACCAGCCGCCGGCGGAAGCAGGCCGGGCGGAGCACGACGAGCGCATGGAGAAGCTCGAGCGCCGCATCGTCGAGGTGCAGGAAGATCTTCAAAACCTCTTTCACACCCTCATGGAGGTCGAGAAGCTGGAGGAGGATGCCGCGGGTTCCGGCCGGCCCTAGCGTCCGGAATCCGCGCGGGCCGTGAAGGGGAACGGACGGGCAGGCGGCATCGCGATCCGCGGCGCCGCGCAGCACAACCTCGCGGGCCTCGACCTGGTCATCGGCTTCGACTCCCTCACCGTGATCTCGGGCGTCAGCGGATCGGGGAAGTCCAGCCTCGCCTTCGACACCTTGTACGCCGAGGGCCAGCGCCGCTACGTCGAGACCTTCTCGCCTTACGTGCGCCAGTTCCTGGAGCGCCTGCCGCGTCCCGAGGTCGAGGCCATCGAGCGCATTCCGGCGGCGCTGGCGATTCAGCCCTCCCGCGGCGTCAAGGGCTCGCGCTCCACGGTCGGAACCCTGACCGCGATCAATGACTACCTCAAGCTCGTCTTCGCCCGAGCGGGCGAGGCCTGGTGCCCGACCTGCGGCACGCCCGTGCGCACGGCCACGGCGGCCGACGCGGCCGCGAGCCTCGAGGGCGTCGCGGGAGCCGCGCTTGTGGTGGCGCCCGTGCCGCTCGGCGGGTTCGACGCGCCCGCCGTCATCGTCAACGCCCTGCGCGCTCAAGGCTTCACCCGCTTCCTGCGCGGCGGCGAGGTGACCTCCGTCGAGGACCTGGCGCCGTCCGATCTCCGCGGAGAATGCCTCCGCGTGATCGTCGACCGCCTGGCGGGGGGGGAGTCGCGGGCGCGGCGGATCGAGAGCATCGAGGCGGCGTTCGCCATCGGGCGCGGCAAGGTCGAGCTGGCGGGCGGCGGCGCCGTGCGGGTCTTCGCCAAGGGCGGCGTCTGCGCGGGGTGCGGCTACGTCGTGCCGGCGCCCACTCCCGGGCTCTTCAGCTTCAACAGCCCGTTGGGCGCTTGCCCCGCCTGCCGCGGCTTCGGCCGCGTGATGGCCATCGATCCGATTCGGGTGGTGCCCGATCCGGAGCTGACCCTCGGCGGCGGCGCGGTCAAGCCTTTCGCCACGGCCCGGGGCCGCGCCTGGCGGCGCCGCATGCTGGAGTTCTGCAAGGCGCGCGGGATTCCCATCGATGTGCCCTACCGCGAGCTGACCGAGGAGGCGCGCGGGCTCATCATGGAGGGCGGCCGGGGCTTCGGCGGCGTGCGGGGCTTCTTCGAGCGGCTCGAGGGCAAGAAGTACAAGATGCACGTGCGCGTCTTCATCGCCCGTTTCCGCGGCTACGACACCTGTCCGTCGTGCCGCGGCGCGCGCATGCGGCCCGAGGCCCTGGCGTGGCGCGTGCGGGGCCTGACGCTCCCCGAGATCTGGGACCTGCCGGTGGAGCGGGCCGCGCCGGTCTTCGCCGAAGCGGCGCGCGGCGGCGATGTGGCCCTCAGCCTCTTGTGCCGCGAGATCGCCTCGCGCCTGGAATACCTGCGCGACGTGGGCCTCGGCTACCTCACGCTGAGCCGGCAGTCGCGCACCCTCTCCGGCGGCGAATTGGAGCGCGTGAACCTCACCACGGCGCTCGGCTCCGGTCTCGTCGGCGCGCTCTTCGTCCTCGACGAGCCGAGCATCGGCTTGCACCCCCGGGACGGCGAACGGCTCCTCGGAATTCTGCGCCGGATCAGGGACCAGGGCAACACGGTCGTCGTCGTCGAGCACGACCCGCTGCTGTTGGCCAACGCCGACCGGCTGATCGACCTGGGGCCCGGCGCCGGGCATCGCGGCGGCAGGGTGGTCGCCGACGGCACGCCGGCGCAGGTGGCGCGGGCGCCCGGTTCGCGCACCGGGGCGTTCATGCGCGGCGAGGAGAAGATCGCGGTGCCGCGCCGGCGCGCTCTCGCGGGGCGCGCCTCCATCCGGATCGCCGGCGCGCGCTGCCACAACCTCAAGAACCTCACGTGCGGCTTCCCGCTGGGCACGTTCATCTGCGTGACCGGCCCCTCGGGGTCGGGCAAGAGCACGCTGCTGGTGGACGTGCTCTGGCGCGCCGCCATGGCGCGGGCTGGGACGCCGGAGGGCGAACCGGGGGCCTGCGACCGCATCGAGGGCCTGGAACACGTGGGCGAGACGGCCCTCGTGGACCAGTCGCCGCCCGCGCGCACGACGCGGGCGAACCCGGCCTCGTATATCGGATTCTTCGACGGCATCCGGAAGACTTTCGCGGCCGTGCCGCAGGCCCGGAGCGCCGGCTTCACGGCGGGGCACTTCTCGTTCAATTCGCCCAGCGGCCAGTGCCCCGTGTGCAAGGGCGAGGGCTCGGAACGGATCGAGATGCAGTTCCTGCCCGACGTTTATATCCCCTGCGACGAATGCGGCGGAAAGCGCTACCGCCCCGAGGTGCTCCAGGTGCGGCACCGCGGCCACACCATTGCCGACGTCCTCGACCTGACCTGCGCCGAGGCCCGTGAGCTGTTCGCGCCCGAAGCGTCCGTGGCCCGCGCCCTCGGCGTCATGGAGGAGCTCGGCCTCGGGTACCTCAGGATCGGCCAGCCGTTGGCGACGCTCTCGGGCGGCGAGCTCCAGCGCGTCAAGCTCCTGGCGCACATCGTGAATTCCGGGCGCGCGCGCTGCTTCTTCATCCTGGACGAGCCGTCCAAGGGCCTGCACCTGGCGGACGTCGCCGCGCTGCTCGCCCTCATCGACCGCCTGGTCGCCGCGGGGCACACCGTCTGCGTGATCGAGCACAACATGGAGATCGCGAAGTGCGCCGACTGGTGTATCGATCTGGGACCGGGCGGCGGGCGGGAGGGCGGCGAACTCATCGCGGCGGGAACGCCCGAGCAGATCGCCGCGTGCCCGCGCTCCGCCACGGCGCCCTTCATGGCGGCGGCGCTGTCCGGCGCGGCGCTGCGGCCCGCTCCCGTTCGGGCCCGCGTCCGGCCCCGCCCGCGGCGGAAGGGGATCGTCATCCGCGGCGCCCGGGAGCACAATCTGAAAAACATCGACATCGAGATCCCCGAGGGCAAGCTCGTTGTCGTGACGGGCCTGAGCGGCGCCGGCAAGTCGACCCTCGTCTACGATGTCATCTTCGCCGAGGGCCAGCGGCGGTACCTTGACTGCCTCTCGCCCTACGCCCGGCAGTTCGCGGAGAACCTCGCGCGGCCCGACATCGACCATATCGAGGGCATCCCGCCCACGGTGGCCATCGAGCAGCGTACTTCGGCGGGCGCGGCGCGCTCGACCGTGGGCACGGTCACGGAGATCTATCCCTTCCTGCGCCTCCTGTACGCCCGCGTGGGCGTGCAGTACTGCCCGCGTTGCGGCGTGCCCGTCGAGGCGCGCGGCGAGGAGGCGATTGCGGCGGAGGTGGCGCGCCGGGCGGCCCGCGGCGGGGAGCTCCTGATCCCGCAGGTCCGCAGCCGGCGCGGGTTTCACGGCGAGGTGCTTCTCAGGGGCCTCCAGGAGGGGTTCGAGTGGGCGCGCATCGACGGCCGGATCGTGGCGCTCGAACCGGAGATGCGCCTTTCGCGCTACGTGCCCCACGACATCGACCTGGTGGCCTTCCGTTTCGGGAAGGCGCCCAGGGATCTCAGGCAGCGCACGGCGCGGGCGCTCGAGCTCGGCGGCGGCACGGTGATTTTCCTGGGCGCGGACGGCGTGGAAACAGTCCTGAGCCGGGAGCGCGCCTGCCCGGAGTGCCGCCGGGGCTTCGAGGCGCCGGAGCCGCGCAATTTCTCGTTTCTCTCGCGGCGCGGCATGTGCCCGGCGTGCGAGGGCGAGGGCGAGAAGGACGGAGCGCCCTGCGCCGAGTGCGGCGGTTCGCGCCTGGCCTCGCCGTGGCGCGAGGTGCGGGTGGGCGCCGCGCGCATTGGAGATTTGGCCGGCATGGAGGTGGAGAAACTCGGCGCGGCGCTGGGCGCCCTCGAGGTGCCGCCTCGCAAGGCCGGCGTGGCGGCGCCCATTCTCAAGGAGACGGCGGAGCGGCTGGGGTTCCTCGTCGAAGTGGGGCTGGGATACCTGACCCTGAACCGCGCCGTGGCGACGCTCTCCACCGGCGAGGCCCGGCGCATCAGGCTCGCGGCCCAGCTCGGCTCGAACCTGCACGGCGTCTGCTATCTGCTGGACGAGCCCACCATCGGCCTGCACGCGCGGGACAACGAGCGGCTGCTCGGCGCGCTCGTGCGCCTGCGCGACCGGGGCAACAGCGTGATCGTGGTGGAGCACGACGAGGCCACCATCCGCGCCGCCGACCACCTGATAGAACTCGGCCCCGGGCCGGGACGGGGCGGGGGCGAGATCGTCGCGGCGGGAACCGCGGCCGATCTCGCGGCCGAGGCGCGCTCGGCGACCGGACGCTGCCTGGCGCGGGGGCGGAGCGCGCTCACGGGGCGACCCGCGCCGGAAGGGGCGGACGCGGTGGTCGTCAAGGGCGCGCGCGCCAACAACCTGCGCGGCGTGACCGCGGCCTTCCCCCTGGGGACCCTCGTGTGCGTGACGGGCGTGTCCGGCGCCGGCAAGTCCAGCCTGGTCAACGAAGCGTTGTTGGGCGGTCTGCGGGCGCCGGGCCGGAAAGGCGCGCAGGCGCCCTGCGAGGCCATCGAAGGCGCGGAGCGCCTCAACCGCATGCTCGAGGTGGACCAGAGCCCCATCGGGCGGACGCCGCGCTCGGCGCCGGCCACTTACGTCGGCTTCTGGTCCGCCGTGAGGGCCGCGTTCGCGCGGCTCCCCGAGGCCAGGCTGCGCGGCTTCACCGAGCGGCATTTCTCCTTCAACACCCCGCAGGGGGCGTGCGAGCGCTGCGGCGGGCAGGGCCGGATCAAGGTGGAAATGAGCTTCCTGCCCGACGTGTTCGTCGAGTGCGAGTCGTGCCGCGGCCTGCGCTTCCGGCCGGAAGTGCTTATGGTGGCGCTGGGGGGCAAAAGCATCGGCGATGTGCTCAAGCTGAGCGTGCGGGAGGCCGCGGAGTTCTTCCGCTCTTATCCGCTGATCGCGCGGCCGCTCATGTTTCTGGAGGACATCGGCCTGGGGTACCTGGCGCTCGGGCAGTCCAGCACGACGCTCTCGGGGGGAGAAGCGCAGCGGATCAAGCTGGCCCGCGAACTGGTCGACGAGGGGCGGGGCCGCACGCTCTACGTCCTCGACGAGCCTACGACCGGGCTCCACATGGAGGATGTCGCGCGGCTCATTGAAATCCTCAGGCGCCTGCGCGACCGCGGCAACATCGTGTGCGTGATCGAGCACAACATGGAGATCCTCGCCGCCGCCGACCACGTGATCGACCTGGGCCCCGAGGGCGGCGCGGCCGGAGGGAGGATCCTGTACCAGGGGCCGGTCGGGGGCCTGCTGGCTCACGAGGCGCGCTCGCACACGGCGCGCTACCTGCGGCGGCATTTGGAGGGGCCGCGCGGGGCTACACGGGGCCGCGGCTCACCCGGCGGTACTCGGCCGGCGACAGGCCCACGGCCTGCTTGAACTGGCGCGAGAAAGCGCTCTGATCGGAGTAGCCGCAGGCGAGCGCCACGGCGGCGATGGGCATGTCGGTTTCCCTGAGCCGGCGCACCGCGGCGTCCATGCGCGTCTTCTGGATGAACTGGCCGGCCGTGATCTGGAAGATCCGGCGCATGCGTTGCTCGAACTGGTAGCGCGACAGTCCCGCCAGGGCGGCGAGGTCCCGGACCTTGAGCGGCTCCTCGAAGCCCGTCTGAATGCGGCGCACGGCCTCGGCCACGTGGGGGTAGTCCGCGTCCTCCTCGCCGGGCGCATGGAGATCCTTGGAGACGCCGACCAGCCCGGCGACCTCGCCGCGCCGTCCGCGGAGCGGCAGCTTGTGGGTGACACACCAACCCGGGCCGCCCGTCGGGTAGAGCTGGAGCTCGAGGCGGTTGAGGATGGGCTCGCCCGTGCGCAGCACCTCCTCGTCTTGGGCGCGGTAGCGCTGGCCGTAGGGAGGAGGATAGGCCTCGTCGGCCCGCTTGCCCAGAAGGTCGCGTTTCTCGCGGAAGCCGCAGCGCTCGACGACGGTCTGATTGACGACCACGTACCTGGCCCGGGCGTCCTTGATGAAGTAAACCACGTCGGGAAGGCAGTCGAAGAGGGCCTCGCCCGTGAAGGGCGCGGCCAACCGCGCGAGGAATTCGGTCTGCAGATCGGCGGGGGTCATGGGCGTCCGCGCGCCCGGCTCGGAGCGTGTCCGGCGCGCGCGAGGATCATGTTAGCCCCTCGGGGGCGGGCGGGCAAGCGGCCGGGCGGCCGGAACATGCTTGACAGAAGATCCGGCGCCCCCCCATCATCGAGTGTATTGGAGTCGGGCGTACGGTCGTCTGCCGCGCAGTTGGCTGTGGAATGGGCGACAACCGTTGTCCCAGAGAAAGGAGTGCTCGCCGTGCGAACCAAGCAAAGTTTGGCGCTAACGTTGTCGGCTCTGGCGGTGCTTGCCGGCGCCGCCGCCGCGCAGGTCCTCATCGATGAGGATTTCGCCATGGATCCTATCGGGAACAACTGGCAGCTCAACGGGTCGGCGGTGTGGGATGAGGCCAACCAGCGCGTCGTCATGACGCCGGCCGTGAACGACAACCGGTCGAGCATGTTCTTCAGAGAGCTCATTGACATCGACAACTTCAAGCTGGAGGCGAAGGTCAAGGTGTGCTGCACCACGTCGGGCACCCCGGCGGACGGGATGGCCATCACCTTCTTCCAGAGCGACAACCCGCTCGCCGACGCGATCAAGATCGGGTTCGGCGGGGGTGGACTGTGCGTCACGAACCTGACGACGGGGCCCCAAATTGTGGTCGAATTCGACATCTACAGCAACGGCGCGTGCTGCGAGGCCTGCGGCGACGATCCCGCCCTCAACAACCATGTGGGCGTGGAGTACTCCCCGACCGGTTTTGCCGGCACCGAATGCGCGCTCACGGGCGACTGCCTGCCCGGCCCGACGCCCCGCTCGGCGTGCGCCGGCCGGAACACGGTGGGGTTCAGCATGTACGGCGATCACACCATCGACATCGAGGTCATCGTTCAGGGCGCGGTGGTCGTGGTCAACATGGGCTCGGAGGATCACGTGCCGCCCGTCCCCATGCACCGCGTCATGATGTTCCGCCTTGAAAACTATGCACCGTTCACGGGTCTCTTCGGCGTCACGGGTTCGACGGGCGGCTTGAACGCCGAGCATTCCGTCTACCGCTTGAAGCTCACGCAACTGCCGCCCGGCCTATGTCTCGACCCTCCGGGCGCCGCGAATCGGATCGTCTCGACGGGGAAGACGACGAGGCTGGAGTGGAACACGTTGCTGGCGTACACGCCCGGCGCGGCGGCGGATGTCGCCATCGAGATCGCCGAGCTCCGGCCGGCGGCGGGCGCCTGCGGCGTGCCGGCGGCGCTGCGGTTCACTGAGAAGGCGCCCGCGGGCTGGGCCATCACGAACATCTCCGACGGCGGGACGCTCGCCGGCAACACGATCACCTGGAACCTTTCGGGCGCGTCGATCGCCAGGGGGAAGCGCGTCACGTACAAGGCGACGCCGCCCGCGGGCGCGAACACGCGCGTGCAGTTCGCCGGCACGATGACGGAGCCCACCGCGACCCTGCCCCAGGATGTCGCGATCGGGGGCGACATCGAACTGATGCCCTTCGATCCGCCGGGGTTCACGGCCGCGGGCTTCATCACCAAGTGGCTCATCCTAGGACCTTTCGCGCAACCATACACTCCCACCGACAACCCCGGCGCCGACAACATGGCGCGTGATTTCCTCACCGACGGCGACGTGAGCGAGCTGACCTGGTTCCCGAAGGAAGGGGACTCGATCGAGCCGGATTACGGCGGCGCGGCCGCCAGCAGCGGTCTCATCCCCACGCCGATCCGGCCGGACGTGAATCCGGGGGGCATCCCCACCTGGTTCGCGTGGAACGACCGGGACGACTCCATCAACTTCGACGACGACGTCTTCAGCGACAACCTGGACGACGACATCAACAATGCCATGGCCTACGCCCTCGTCTATGCCAACAACACCACGGGAAGCGCGATTTTCGGCAACATGGGGGTCGCAAGCGACGACTGCATCCAGGTCATTCTCAACGGACGGAGCGTCTGGAACCATAGCATTGCCCGGGGAAGCGGCAATCCGGGGGAGGTCCAGGACCGGTTCCCGGCCGTCATCAACCCCGGTCTCAACCGGATTATGGTGAAGACTTTCGAAGGCGGCGGCGCCTTTATCTTCAGGCTTAGAATCGAGGACGCGGCGGGCAATCCGATCACGACGGGCATCGAGCTCAGCACCTCGCCGCCCGCCGGAGGCTGCGAGATCCCGCCGGTGGTCGTGACGCGGGTTATCAAGGAGGCTGGCACGCTCTACATCAACGGCGAGCTGACGCCCGCGTACCTCAAGGGCAGCGAGCTGGCCGTCGACCTCAATCTGAGCCGGGTGCGCGCCGCCGGGGAATGCGGCCCCGCCGCGGCGACGACGATCACCGAGTACGTGCCGGCGGGCTGGACCGTCGCGAACATAACGGGCGGCGGCGTCTTCGCGGGGGGCCGGATCACGTGGAACCTGTCGCCCGCGCAGCTTGCCGCCACGACCAAGCTCTCCTACACGACGACAGGCCCGACGAAGGCGAACCGGATGGAATTGGCGGGTGGCGTGGTCGAGGCGGGCAACATCGTGTCCTTCACCATCGAGGGCCAAAGCGCGTTTTTCACCGACTCGCCTTATTCCTTGACGGGCTTCATCACCACCTGGGCGATCCTCGGTCCCTACTACCCCGGAGGCGACAACCCCGGCAACGTCAACATGCGGATGGATTATCTCACCGACGGGGCGGTCAGCGAACTCGAGGTCGAGGCGCGTCCCGGCACCGAGGTCGCGACGGATTACGCGCCGGGCGCGGCCTTCTCCCAGGGGCTGCGGGGAGGGACGGCGCGCGGCGTCAATCCCAACGGAATCCCCATGTGGGTCGACTGGCGCGCCGCCAACGAGGCGATCGATTTTGAATCGCCCATGCTCTACAACGCGCAGGACGACTGCATGGCCTATGCCGTGTGCTACTTCCACGTGCCGGCGAACCAGCAGATCTACTTCGCCTGCGGCAGCGATGACTCCATTCAGATCCTGTTGGACAACCGCGAGGTCTGGATCAACAGCATCGCCCGCGGGTGGGGCGGCGGCGCGCCGCTGGACGTGTCGTTGCCTCAGATCGTGCTCACCGGCTGGCACCGGCTCATGGTCAAGGCCTTCGAGGGCGGGGGGGGCTGGAACTTCGGCGTTCGCTTGCAGAACGCGGCGGGCGTGCCCTTCACGAACTTCAAGATCACGACTCGGCCGCCCACCGACTGCCCGCCGTGCACCGCGCTGCGGTCCTTCGACGGCTACGGCACGGGTATGATCGAAGGCGCCGAAGAGCCCATGTACCGCGAGGGCGACGTCGTGGACGTGGCTCTGAAGTTGCTCGCCGTTCGTCAAGCGGACGCCGACTGTCCGGCCCTTCGAACCATCACGATCAAAGACGTGCCGCCCGCGGGTTGGACGGCCACGGACGTGAGCGACGGCGGCGTGTTCTCGGGCGGAGCCGTGACCTGGACTCTCGCGCCCGCCGCCGTCGCCGAGGGCAAGGTTCTGTCCTACAAGGCTAGGGGGGCCGCGACGTTCAGCGGAATAGTTTTCCGCGGCAGCATCACCGAAACCGGCAACCCGAATACGTTCCCGGTGGACGGCGAGGCGGAGCTGCAGACGAACGCGATCCTCCGCGATGACGGCACGATCGTCGGTTGGCTCCTGCTGGGCCCCTACATGCAGTCGTTCACCCCGCCCGGCGGGATCGTCTCCGCCGAAGACCTGCAGCGGGACTTCCTGACCGACGGCATCTCGATCACCGAGGAGGACGTCATGCCGGCGGCGGGCGACACCGTGGAGACGGATTATTCCGCCGCCGCCGCTTCCATCGGTCTTGTCGAGGTCGTGAATCCCGCCATCAACCCCGACGGCGTTCCGACGTGGTTCCCCTGGCGCGGCCGCGACGGGCACATCAACTTGCAGTCCGCCAACCTCTATGTGGGCGCGGTCACCCCTGACGTGGACAACGTCATGGCCTACGCCGTGGCGTATCTGTGCGTCCGGGAGCACGTGGAGGTGGTGTTCGCGGCCGGGAGCGATGACGCGCTGCAGGTGCTCGTCGATGGCGACCAGGTGATCTTCTCGCCCGTTCTGCGCGGTTGGGGCGGTTACCAGGACTTGAGTCTGCCCGTCGATCTGGCGCCGGGCGTCCACCGCGTGATGGCCAAGATCTTCGAGGCCGGCGATGCCTGGAACTTCGGCGTTGCCCTGCGGGAGAGCGATGGCGTGACGCCCTTCGTGCACGGCCTCACCGTGGCGACGGACAAGACCGCGTGCGGCGGCGAGCCGTCGACGCGCATCAACGTCTGGATGGGCAACGTCAACGGCGACGCCAACGTCAACATCGCCGATGCGGTCGCGCTCCTCCAGTACCTCTTCGCCGGCGGGAAACCGCCCGCCTGCGCGAAGGCCGCTGATGCCAACGACGACAACGCCCTCAACATCGCCGACGCGGTCAAGATCCTCGGCTTCCTTTTCAGCGGGCAGGCGATGACCGCCCCCGACGGCAGCGGCATCACGGCAGCCAACAACGTCTGCAAGGGCTATGCCGCCGATGGCGTGGACGGGAAAAACGTTCCATACTTCCCGGCGCAGGTAAGCGGCCTGCCGCCTTGCGCGACGCAGTGCAAGTTGTAAGAGTTGCGTGACGGAATCGCGGCCGCGAGAGGCCCGGGCCCGCCGGCCCGGGCCTCTCGCTTTGGCATCCGGGCGCGGCGCCCGGGGACGCGGGGGACGGGATTGAAGGGCGCGGCCGCGGGAAGTACGATGGTTTTTTGACATCTTCTTGACCCGCGGCACGGAGAACGACCATGAAGGCGTTTACCGGGAGAAAATGCATGCGTGTCGTTGCGGCGCTCGCCATTGGCGTGGGTCTGGGCGGCGCGGACGCCCCCGCGCCGTATCGCTCGCCCTGGGGCGTCGCTTTTGCGCCTGACGGCGCCGTGCTCGCCGTCACGGACTTCACCGCGAACGCCGTCGCCATTATCGACGCGGCTTCGGGCGGCGTCGTCCGCAGCGTGCCTCTGGCCGCGGGCGGGGCGGGCGTGGCGTGGTCGGCGGACGGGAAGAAGCTGTACGCCGTCGAGGGCGGCGGAGGCTGCGTCGCCGAGATCGAGGCGGGGACTTGGACGGTGGCGCGGCGCTTCGAGGCCGGGTTCAACCCCCTCGGCATCGCGGTCGCCGGGACATCGCTCCTCGTGACCGATCATGCCCGCGGCAAGCTTCTGGCGATCGATGCCGAGAGCGGGGGCCTGCGCCGCACGGTGGATGGGCTTAGAGAGCCCTTCGGTGTGGCGGCGACGCCCGACGGGCGGCTGGCCGTCGTCACGAACCTGCTGCCGTGCACGCCCGCGACCGACCCCGCGGCGTCCTGCGCCGTGAGCATCGTGGAGTTCGACGGGGAGCCGCGCCGCACCGACGTGCGCCTGCCGGCCGGTTCGGTGCTCCTCAGGGGCGTCGCGGTGTCGCCCGACGGGGCCTGGGCCTACGTCGTTCACACCCTGGGCCGCTTCAGCCTGCCGACGACGCAGCTCGATCGCGGCTGGGTGAACACGAACGCGCTCTCGGTGATCGATCTGCGGGGGAAAAGGCATCTGGCCACCATGCTGCTTGACCACCCCGCGCAGGGCGCCGCCGAGCCCTTCGGCGCGGCGCTGTCGCGGGATGGCGCGACCCTGTGGATTTCGTTGAGCGGCGTCCACCGCGTGGCGCGGGTGGATGTCGCGGGCCTGCACAAGCTGCTGGCCGGGGACATGACGGGGCGCGAGCATTTGGCGAAGAACGAGAACGCGATCTACGGCGCCCAGAACACGTGGCTCATGGTCAAGGAGGACCCCAAGCATCTGGAGCTGCTGGCGAACGACCTGACGGCGCTCTACGTGGCCGGGCTGATCGAGAAGCGTCCGATCGCGGGCAACGGGCCCCGCGGCATCGCCCTGAGCCCCGACGAGAAGACGCTGGCCGTCGCGGCGTATTTCTCCGGCCAGGTCGATTTCGTCGACACCGCCCGAGTCGCCGTCGCCAAGTCGATACCCCTCGGCTCCGCGCCCCCTCCGGACCGCGTGCGCCGCGGCGAGATGATCTTCCACGACGCGACCTACTGCTTCCAGCAGTGGCTGAGCTGCGCCACCTGCCACCCCAACGGCGGCCGCGCCGACGGGCTCAACTGGGATCTCTTGAACGACGGCATCGGCAACCCCAAGAACACCAAATCCCTGCTGTATTCCCACGAGACGCCGCCCGCCATGGCGCTGGGCGTGCGGGCCAGCATGGAGGTGGCGGCGCGGGCGGGCTTCGTGCATATCCTCTTCCGCGAGCCGTCGCCGGAGGAACTGGAGGCCGTCGAGGCCTACATCCGATCGCTGCGGCCGGTCCCCAGCCCTTACCGCGCTCCCGGCGGCGGCCTCACCGAACGCGCCCGGCGCGGCAAGGAGCTTTTCGAAAGCCCGGCGACGCGGTGCGCGGACTGCCACAACGGACCGTTTCTCACCGACAAGCGGTCGTACGACGTCGGCACCAAGGGCGAGTTCGACTCGTCGGACGAGTTCGATACGCCCACGCTCTACGAGGTGTGGCGCACGGGGCCGTTTCTTCACGACGGTTCGGCGCTGACCTTGGAGGACGTGCTGACCGCGCGCAACGCGCAGGACAAGCACGGCGTGACGTCGACCCTGTCCGCGGAGGACATCGCGGCGCTGGTCGAGTATCTTCTGTCGCTGTGAGCGGGCGGCGCCGCGCCCGCGGCCGCCGGTCAGCGCTCCGGGCCCCGCAGGACCGCGGCGGCGTGACGCGCGAGGTGGCCGCGCAGATCCTTCGCGTAGCGGGTCAGAATCGCCTTTCCGAGCCCGTCCTTGTCGCCGCAGCGCAAGAGCGCCCGCCCGAGCATCAGTTCGCGGAGGGCCATGTTGCGGCCCTCGGTGTCGTTCAGGTTCGGCCGCTCGGCGGCCGCGGCGAGGGCCCGCTCGATGGTGGGGATATCGTGGCCCTGCATGCCGGGGAGCGCGAGCACGCGGGCGAGGGCGGGCGCGGCGGCGGGATCGCCGATGGACTCCAGGGCGAGCGCGGCGGCGCGGAAATGCGAGAACTCGCTTTCCGGCGTGAGGAGCGCCAGCTTGGCCAGGATCGCCGGGACGGCCCGCGGCGCCCGCAGGCGCCCGAGGGCGTAGATGAGGCGGTCGAGCGGGCTCAGGTTCGGGCCGAATTGGCCCTGGCTCGTGTAGCGCCAGCCCTTGTCGAGCCCGGGAAAGGCCTCCACCGCGGCCAGAATCGTCTCCAGGCCCGCGGGATCGCCGAGCACGGCCAGGATGCGGGCGTAGGCCAGCTTGGCCGCGGGTTCCGCGGCCGACCCGTAGGCTTCGAGGAGCAGCGGGAGCGCCTCCTCCCGATGGGCCAGAATCACGGCGGCGTCCTTGCAGTCGTCGGCGGCGGCGGCGACGGCCTGCGCGATGCGCTCGGGCGGCAGGGGATACGAGTCCCGGTCCGTGAGCACCTGGGCGGGCAGGTTGCCCTTCGCCACCAAGTGCGCCTGGAGTTCGCGCACGTCGATGGCGCGCACGTTGCCGCCGGCGGCGGCGGCCATGGCCGCGGCGACGCCCGCGGCGTAGCCCAGGTTTTGGAGATCGGGCTGCATGCGGATAAGCGGCAGCGCGTCGCGGTGGGCGCTGATGCCCAATCCCGCGACGATCAGGCCGTCGACGCCCTTCGGGAGGAGCGCGCGGTAGGGAATGTTCGTGCGGTGGCCTTCCCCGGCGGGCGGGTGGCTGAGGGTGAAGTACGGATCGACCGTGTATCCGTGGGTGTCGAAGTCCGAATAGGTTGCGACGATCGTGTCCGGAAAGGTGCGCCGGTTCAACTGGTCGAGAATTGTCAGCGTCGCCTCGCCGGCGATGCGGCGGCGCTCGCGCGTGTCGATCAGACTTCCCAGGTCGAAGGCGTCTCCGGCCAGGATCTTCGCGTAAACGAGGACGTGCCAGACATCGAGGGCATCGGTCTCATCGACGATGGTGAAGTCGGTGTTGGTGTAACCGGCGCCGAGCTTGCGCGGCGGCAGGCCCGTGCCCTGGACGGCCAGCTCGAGGGCGTCCGTCGTGACGCAGGGGACGCCGGCCGCGGCGGCCAGGTCGGCGTTGCCGGTGGCGTCGACGAGCGTTTTGCACAGGACGACGCCGCGGCCGGCGGGCGTGGCGACCACGACGCCGAGGATGCGGTCGCGATGGGCGAAAACGCCGCAGCCCATGGCGCCGAACCAAATGTCCGCGCCGGCCGCGGCCAGCGTCGCGCGCCACCATTCGGCTTTCTGCTCGATCTCCCAGGAAGCGCCGCCCGCCACTTCGGCGCTGAAGCCCACGCGGTTTCCCCAGTAGTACTTGGAGATGGCGCCGTAAGTTCCCACGCCGCCCAGGCCGTGCAGGAACTCCACAACGAGGGTGCGGGCGCCGCGGCGCGCCGCGGCGATACCCGCCGGCGCCCCGCTGGTTCCTCCGCCGGCGACGACGACGTCGAACTCGCCGAGGATGGGGAGCGCGCGCGGCTCCTGCACGACGACGTCGACGAGATCGCGCTCGGCGGCGGGGCGCAGCCCCGCCAGGATTTCACGGACATCGCCGCGCGGCGCCTCGGCGCACTTGGCGCCGCGAAGGCGCGGCGCCTCGGCGGCGGCGATGGCGCGCGCTTCCTCGGCCGCCGCCCGGCCCACCCGCTCCCCGAGGGCCATCAGCGCGCAAGGGCGCAGGAGTCTGGCCGCCGCGGCCCGCGAAACATCGGCGCAGCCGCCCAGAACGAACATGCGCGGGACGCCGGCGGGCTTGAGGGCCGAGAGGTCGAGGGCGCCGCCGCCCCCGCCGTCCTCCGCCTCGCCGTGCATGGGGTCGGGCGGCACCTGGAAGAACACGTCGGAGGTGAACCTCTGGCCGGGATCGTATGTCAGGCCTCGCGCGGCCGCCTCCGCCGCCGCCAGGGAGGCGTAGTCGCCGCCGGCAAGGGGCAGGGTCAGGGTGTAGTCGAAGATGCTGTAGGCGACGCCCTGCTCGGTGTACGGCGGGCGGATCTCGCGGACCGCAAGGCCGGGACCCTCGCGGGGCTTTCCGCCGATGACGACGCGTCCCAGGGCATGGGTTCCCGCGGGAAAAGGCCTGAAGCGCGCGCCGGCCATGCGGGCGACCCAGGCGCGGTCGGTGGCGTCGATAATGACCTTGGCCTTGATCGCTTGGCGGCCGCCGCGATTGGCGATGGCGACGCCGCAGAGCTCGCCGCCGGCGCCGCGCAGGACGTCGGTGACGTAGCTCGAGTACAGGAAGTCCACCTTGGCCGCCACGAGGGCCGCATCGAGAATCTTCTTGACCTGCAGCGGCCGGGCGGGGGCGACGGGCGTCGGCGCGTGGACCGGCCCCGGCCGGACGACGAGAATCTCGCCAATGAGCACGCGCGCGGCGTTGGGCGCGGGGTCGATCGCGAGGGCGAGGTAGCGCGCGCGCGTCTCCACCTTGACGGCGATAGGCACGGCCGGGACGTCGACCGAATCCTGGTCGAGAGCCTCGTTGACGGCGCGCCCGGTCTCGGTCCAGGTGCGCCCATCCGGGCTCGCGTCGGCCCGAACGCCGCCGAGGCGGTAGTCGGCGCGGTGATAGGCCAGGACACACACGAACTCGACGTCCTCCTCGGCGGCCAGCTTGAGGAGCAGGCGCACGCCCCCGTCGTACTGGACGCTCTGGCGCGCCGCCGAATGCCAGGCGCCGTCCCTGAGGAGCGACGGCGGCGCGGTGTCCTTGTGAACCCCCGCCGAGGGGCGATCCGCCTGGTAAGTGAAGGGAACGAGGCGGTCGGACTCCAGCGCGAGCGGATCGGCGGAGCGGCCCGCGAAGATCCGCTCGGCGAGCGGAGTGTCGGGCTTCTCGCCGGGTTCGAGCCAGAGCCTGAGCGTCGCGGTCATGTCCTCGCCGAGGTAGGGGTGCGGCGCGACGAGGAACACCCGCGCGCCGGCCTCGCGGGCGGCAACGGCGGCGGCCACCGCGCCCGTGCCGCCGCCGGCGATGACGATATCCGTCTCGGCGGCGCAGGGAAGGGCGCGTTCGGATTCGTTGACGAAGGCGGCGTTGCGCGCCTTCGCGGGGGTGAGAAGCAGCGCCGCGGCGGCCAGAAGCGCGTATGGGGGCGTGCGCATGGGATCCTCCTGCGCCATCGACCTTAGCGCGCCCATGACCGGGCAGTCAAGGAGCAGGCGTCCGCCCGCGGCGGGAACCCGCGGCAAGACAGCGCAATCCGCACCGGCGGTCCGCTATAATAACCCCGGAGGTATCGCATGGCGCGCACGGCGTGCCCGCGCTGCGGCAGCTTCAACGAAGAAGCGGCGGTGTTCTGCGACCAGTGCGGGTCGCCGCTCAAGGGGGTCGCTCCCCCCCGCGGCCGAGCGCGGGTCTTGTGGTTCGGGGGCGCGGCGCTCGTTGCCGCGGCCGCCGCGGTGCTGTTCCTGCGCGGCGGCGCGGAGACGCCGCCGCCGGTGGTCCCCGGTGTCGCGGCTCCCGCCGCGGGGACCGGCGCGCGAGGGTCGGAGCCCGCCGGAGTGCAGCGGCCTCCGTCGGATCCGGGCGTTGCCGTGGCCCCGCCCCTCGAAAGCACCGTTCTCACTACCGAGGCGCCCGCCGCGGCCATCGAGGAAGAGGGACCGGTCCGCTGGGTCGTGGTCGTCGGCCGCGACGAAGCCGGCAGGGCGAGTTTCTCGTTCCCCGGGGTCGTTCTCGAGGGCGGCGTGGTCCTGTGCGCCGTCGAGGCGCTCGCGTCGCCGGCCGCCGCGCTGCAGATCATGTGGAGCGCGGGTTCGCTTTCGGTGGCCGAAACCGTGGGCTGGGATCTTGAGCGCGGCTACTGCCTGCTGCCCTTCTCAGAAGAAGGCTCCGGCTTCGCCGTGGGCGCCGTCGTTCCCGGCGAGGAGGTCGTGCTGGCGTCCAGCGACAGGCATAAGGTCAGCGCCGTGGTCGAAGAGCTCCGCGCCTACGGCCTGGAACGGCTGCCGATCTTCGCGGTCAAGACCGCGCCGGAAGCCGGATTCCTCCTCGACGGCGAGGCGGTTGCGGGGGTCGCCTGGTATACGCGCGGTTTGGCCGAAGTTCAGCTCTTCGGGTCGGTGGCCGGCTATCGGCTGACGCGGGGCATGGCGGTCGCGGCGTGGCGGGAGCAGGTCTGGGAGGGGTCGCCGTACGAAGCGTTCTGCGCCGGCCGCCGGGCCTTCGCGTCCGGCGAATGGGCCGCGGCCGCGAGGGCGTTCGGCGAGGCGATCAGGAAACGCGCGGATTTTCGGGCCCTCCTGACGGGGCCGCTCATGAGCGAGGCGCTCGCCGCCGCGTATCTGAAATGGGCGGGGGAGAGCGGCGCGCGGGGCGATTTCGAAGAGGCCTGCGCCGTGCTCGCCGAGGGGTTGCGGCTGCTTCCCGCCAGCAAGGAGCTGCTCTTGATGCTCGCGCGCGAAGAGGCGGCTTTGGGGCGCCTGGAGGCCGCGCTCGAGCACACGCGCGCCGCCCTGGCGCTGGATGACGATCTCTGGACGCGGCGCTGGCCCCTTTTGGAGGAGCGTTACCTGCAGCTCGCCGCCGCGCTCAAGACCGCCGAGGCGATCGCGATTCTGGCCGAGGGCGCGGAGGACCTGCCCGCGAGCGTCAATCTCCGCGCCGAACTCGGCGCGGTTCTCTTCAAGGAGCGGCGCTGGACCGAAGCGCTCGCGGCATGGGAAGAGGCCTACGCCATCCGCGCCGATCCCGACCTTGCGGCGCTGATCGAGGAGGCGCGGCGCCGCCTGGCGGCGGAGCGGGACGTCGTTTCCATACCCCTCGGGGACGGCCACGGGACGATCCGTACGGTCGTGCGGTGCAACGGGCGCCTCGACGTGCCGTGCATCCTAGATACCGGCGCGACGTACACGGCGCTGCCGTCGTGGGCCGCCGTGCAACTGGGCTTCGCGCTTCAGAACGCGTCGCGGGTGAGGATCGCCACGGCGTCGGGGGTCACGGAGGCGCCGGTGATCACGCTGGATGCGGTGGCGCTGGGGCCGCTCAGCGTCGGCCCGCTCGACGCGCTCGTCCTGGATCTGCCGCACAACCCGGGCGAAAGTCCGGTGGGCCTTCTCGGACTCAACTTCCTGAAGCACTTCAACGTGCTTATGGACCGGGAGCGCAAGGAGCTGCGGATCGCGCCGAAGTAAGCGCCGGCGCGGCCGCGCGGTCCGCCCGCCGTAGGGCGCGGTTCACTTGGCCTTGGGCGCGGCCTGCGGCGCCGAAATCGGACGCGGAGCGGCGGGCTCCTGCGGCGCGGCGGTCGAGCTCGGACGCGGGAACAGTACCGGAGGCGAGCCGGCGGGCTGCTGCGCGGGCGGACGGGAGGGCGGCACGACCGGCGCCAAGGGGACCGCCGGCTGGCTCTTCATGGGGAAGTACACCGTCACGGGGATCATGATCTGGGAAGTGGCCGGGTCGTCCGTGGTGATGGTGAGCTCGCAGCGCACGGGGCGGCCCATGCTCTCCTCGTCCTGGAACTTGATCGGCTCGACCCTGATCTTGCATTCGCCGGCGGCGCAGTTGCCCTCGAGCGTCGCCGCGATGGGCGGCTCGATCTCCTGGGACTGGGCGGCGGGCGTGGCGGTGAAGCGCCGCGCCGTGAGTTTGAGGGCGGTGACGTTGAAGGGCTTGTTCTGCCAGCTTTTCAGGATCACCTCGCGCATGGGCTTGATCGAGGCCGGGTTCCTCTGGTAGGCCTCCAGCTCGTAGGCCCGGAAGGTGATGTACGTCGGCATGGCGGAGATCGTCTCCGTGAGCTTGATCCTGAGGCTCAGGCCGGTTTCGACGTTTCTTTCGCCGCATTGCACCAGCACGGTCAGGCGGTCGTAGGACGTCGCCGTCACTCCCTTCTCGCCGCCGGGCAGCGCCAGCTTGAGCTCGTATTCCTCGCCGGGCTTGGTCTCGACCAGCTCGTGCACGATGCGGCTCGCCGGCATGCCCTTGACCGAGACGATTTTGATGTCCTCGGGGACGTTGCGGATGATCTTGACCGTGGTCGCGAGGGTCTCGCCGCGCAAGCCCTCCAGGGCCGGCCTGTCCGGCTCGAAACGTACCACCGGGTTGATCGCTCCGCCCAAGGACACCGTGTACATCTTGACCGTCGGGTCGTTGGAGACGATCTGGGCCGTCTTCTTGATGGAGCCGCTGTAGCCGCGGGTTCTAAGCTGGATCACCACCACGCCCGAGCTTCCGGGCGCAATCTGCCGGTCGAACCGGCTGCTCGTGCAGCCGCAGGTTGTCTTGACCTCGCTGATAAAGAGCGGCACGCCGCCTTCGTTGCGGATCTCGAAGGCGTGCTCGACGACGTCGCCCTCGAGCACCGCGCCCCAGTTGAAGTCGGCCTGGGGGCACACCAGCTTCGGCGTCGCGGGCGCGGGCGGCGGCGGCGGTGGACCGTATTCGTCGAAAGAGTCGGCCTGGACGAAACAAAGGGAAGCGGCGCACATCAGCGCCGCGCAGAGATTTTTGGGCAGCATGTGGTCCTCCATGTCAAATCGAGCGCGGGTTCATGATTTCCTGCCCTGTAAAGGGGCAATTATAGCATCCGCGACGGGAGCGACAAAGTTTGCGCCCGGCCGGGAGGCTACCTCTTTTCGGGAGAACGATTTGGGTACCCAGGGGCGGGCCGGCGGTGCCTTGCGCGCCGGCTATTTTTCCCCGTAGAATCGGCCCGTGCATGGATAGGGCGCGTTCCGAGCTTTTCCTCGGCTTCGAGCTTCCCTACGCGACGGACGACTGCGCGCCCGTCGGCGGGACGATCAAGGGATCGAGCGAGGATTTCGTGGTGGAAGAGGTTCCGCTGTTCCCGCCTTGCGGGGAAGGAGAGCACCTGTACCTCTCGATCACGAAGCGCGGCCTGGCGACCCTCGAGGCCATCGAGCGGTTGGCGCGCGCCATCGGAACGCCGGCCGCCGCGTTCGGCTATGCCGGGCTCAAGGACAAGCGGGCCGTCGCCACGCAAATTCTGTCGGTGCGCCACGCGGGCGAACTGCCCGCCGCCGCGCGCGAGATTCCCGGTCTGACGGTCAACTGGACGGCGCGCCACCGCCACAAGCTGAGGGCCGCGCAGCTTCGGGGCAACAAGTTCACGGTGGTGCTGCGGGCGCCCGCCGTGCGCGATCGCGCCTTCCTGGAGGAAGTGTTCGGCCGCCTGGAGCGGAAGGGGTTCCCCAATTACGTGGGGCCGCAGCGCTTCGGCAACCGGTTCGACGGCCACGTCACGGGCCGCGCGCTTCTCTTGCGGACGACGCGAGAGCGCTTCCCGCGGGCGACGCGGCGCCTGCTCATCTCGGCCTATCAGTCGCATCTTTTCAACCTGGCCCTCGCCCGGCGAATTCGCGAAGGCGGCTTCGGCGCCCTGTGGGACGGCGACATCGCCATGAAGCACGCCAACGGCGCCTGCTTCCGCGTCGAGCGCGCCGCCGCCGAGCAGGAACGGAGCGATCGTTTCGAGATAAGCCCGACCGGCCCGATCTTCGGCGCCAAGATGCTCGCGGCGAGCGGCCGTGAGGGTGCCAACGAGGCGACGATCCTGGCGGCGGAAGGCCTCGTGCCCGAGACCTTCAAGGGCGTGTTTCCAGGGCTTGCGCTCGACGGCGCGCGGCGTTCGTTCAGGTCGCGGGCGGAGAACCTGGTCTGGGAGCCGGCGGGCGACGCCCTGCGCCTCGAGTTCTTCCTCCCCAAGGGCGTCTACGCGACGACGTTCCTCCGGGAGGTGGTGAAACCGGAGCGCGCGTCCGGCGATGGGGCGGCCGCGGCGGAGGCGAGCGACGCCGGCGGGGGCGATTAATCTGGGTACATGCGGCGGGCGATGCTTGACGCGGCGCGCTTCAGGCCTCAAGTTTTATGGGGTGTTTCCGCGGTTCAACCGGCGTTGCGCAAGGTCAGGTGCAGGACGGGGCAGTGTACACTAACGACTTGGCGGCGTGCCTTAGAGAACTCCGGGATGTCAAGATGCGGCTGGCTTCCTGCTCGCTTTCCCAGCACTATCGCGCGTGGTGCGGGGGCCGGTGCGCCGAGAGCGCGGTGATTCGAAGCGGCGCCATCGACGAGCTGCAGGAACTGCTGGCCCTCGAGCGCTGGCTCGCGTCACTGGCGGAGGCGCCGCGGCGCGCGCCGGCGAGCCCGACCTGCGATGCCACGGAAATCGACGCGCGCTGCCGCGTGCTGCGGCTCGTTCGGCGGGGGATCAACGCCTGCAACGGCGACCGGAGGTGTCACGACCTGAAGGTCTTCCTCTCGCAGCTTGGCGCCGTCGAAGCCGGCCGCGTGCACGCGGTGTCCGAGCGCGATTGCCCCTGCGCCGCGTGCAGGGCGGGCAGGGTCTGAGGCCGTCGGGCCGGCGCCGGACGGAACGCCGCGCATCCCGCCCGGCGCCGGCCGGAACCCTCAATCGGCGTCGCTCAGGGCCGCAACGCCGGGCAGCACCTTGCCTTCAAGGAACTCGAGCGACGCGCCGCCGCCCGTCGAGACGTGGCTCACCTTGTCGGCCAGCCCCGCCTCTTCGATAGCCAGGGCGGAATCGCCGCCGCCGATGATCGTCACGGCCCCCTTGGCCGTCGCCGCGGCGAGCGCCTTGGCGACCGCCAGGGTGCCGGCGGCGAAGGGTTTCACCTCGAAGACGCCCATGGGGCCGTTCCAGACCACCGTCCCGGCCTGTTCGATCACCTTGGCGTAGAGCGCCCTGGTTTCCGGGCCGATGTCCAGCCCCTGCTTGTCGGCGGGAATCTTCTCCCGCGGGACGGTCGTCACGGCGGCGTGCTCGGAGCACTCCGCCGCCACCACCGTGTCGAGCGGGAGGTAGAACTTCAGGGCGGGGTGCTTCGCGGCGTCCGCGAGCACCTGCGCCGCGATGCCGACCTTGTCGGCCTCCAGCAGGCTCGCGCCGATCTCCAATCCCATGGCCTTGAAGAACGTGTAGGCCATGCCGCCGCCGATGATCAGCGCATCGACCTTGGGCAGCAGACTGGTCAGGACGTCGATCTTGCCCGAGATCTTGGCGCCGCCGATGATGGCCACGAAAGGCCGCTTGGGCGCGCTGAGCGCCGTGCCCAGCATCCGGAGCTCGCGCTCGACGAGGAAGCCCGCGACGGCCTTCCCGGGGAAATGCGCCGCGACCGCCGCGGTGGACGCATGCGCCCGGTGCACCGCGCCGAAGGCGTCCTGGACGAAGACATCGCCGTGGGCGGCCAGCGCGGCGGCGAAGGCGGCATCGTTTTTCTCTTCCTCGGCGTGGTACCTCAGATTCTCCAGGACGACGCAGGTCGACGCGCTCGCCTGAGCGGCGGCCCGCGCCGCCTCCGGGCCGATGCAATCGGTGCCGAAGACGACCTTCCGGCCGAGGAGTTCGCCCAGGCGCGCCGCCGCGCCCCGGAGGGACGTCGCCGGCTTGCGTTCGCCCTTGGGGCGCCCCATGTGCGAGATCAGGACGGGCTTGCCGCCCTCGGCCTGGATGAAGTTGATCGTGGGCAGAGTGCCTCGGATGCGGCGATCGTCGGTGATCGCGCCCGTCGCCTTGTCCACCGGGACGTTGTAGTCGACGCGTACGAGGACGCGCTTGTCCTTCAACGCGCCCTTGAGATCCTTGAGGGTCAGTTTCGCCACGGCGCTACCCCGCCATCTTCTTCATGAGGTCGATGCAGCGGCAGGAGTAACCCCACTCGTTGTCGTACCAGCCGAGCACCTTCACCAGGTTGCCCTCGACCAGCATGGTGGACGGCGCGTCGAAAATGCACGAGGCCGGGTTGCCGACGATGTCCGTCGACACGATCGGATCCTCGCAGTACTCCAGGATGCCCTTGAGCGCGCCCGCCGCCGCCTTCTTCATGGCGTTGTTGACGCTCTCCACCGTGGCCGGCTTCTCCAGGACCACGCAAAGGTCGGTGATGGAGCCCACCGGGGTCGGGACGCGCAGCGACAGGCCGTCGAGCTTGCCCTGCAGGGCCGGGAGCACCTTGCCGACCGCGCGGGCCGCGCCCGTCGTCGTCGGGATGATCGCGATGGCTCCCGCGCGGGCGCGGCGCAGGTCCTTGTGGATCGCATCGAGGATCCTCTGGTCGTTCGTATAGGCATGGCACGTCGTCATGAGACCGTGCTTGATGCCGAAGGTCTCGTGGAGAACCTTGGCCATCGGCGCCAGGCAGTTGGTCGTGCAGGAGGCGTTGGAAACCAGCGTGTCCGACGCCGTGAGCGCGTTGTCGTTGACGCCCATGACGACGATTTTGATCTCGCCGCTCTTGTCCTTCGGGGGCACGGTGAGGAGCACCTTCTTGGCGCCCGCGGCAAGGTGCTTGCGGCAGTCCTCGGCCGAGGCGAACACGCCGGTGGACTCGACCACGATCTCGGCGCGCTGCTGCTTCCACGGGAGCTGCGCGGGGTCCTTGATCGCCGTCACGGGGATCTTCTTCCCGTCGACGACGATGGCGCCCTCGGCGGCCTGGACCTTGCCGGCGAACCGGCCCTGAGTCGAGTCGTAGTGCAGAAAGTGCGCGACGCTCTTGGCGTCCATGAGGTCGTTGATACCCACGACCTCGAAACCTCCCGCCGCCCATGCGGCCCGGAAGACGAGCTTCCCGATCCGTCCGAACCCGTTGATACCGATCTTGATCGTCATGTTCCGCTCCTTGCGAAAAAACACGTTGCTCGGCGTTGCGGCCCGTGCGCTCTTCCGAATTCCGGCGCGCGAGCCCCGGCCGGCGCGGCCATGCGCATGCGGGCACTGGACGCATTCGCCGCACGGCCTGCGCAAAAGAAGGGGGCGATTATAGGTTCTCCGCCGCCGGGAGGCAAGCTAACGGGGGACGCCGGGAGGCGGTTGCGGCGCCGGGCGGAGAGGTCTTGCGCCGCGCGCTGCTTGATTCCCGCCGCGCCTTGGCCTATCATGCGCCGCGTCGCGCTGGGCGCCGGCGCTCCCGCCCCGCGGCAAAGAGGTGACGAGCATGACCGATGAGAGCCTGTACTGCGGCCGATTCGTGGGCGTGTGCCGGACGAAGGCCGGCGCCTGCGGAGTCTTCTACCGGGTGTCTTCACGGTCCTTTCCCAACCGGACGGCGGTGGCGGCGCCCGGCGGCGCGCTGATCGTCCCGCGGGACCCCCGGGAGGCCGAGGTCAATCCTTACATCGCCTACCGCTGCCTGCGCTGCGGCGGGGGCGCGGCGGTGGCGAGCAACGGCAGCCACACCGACGCGCTCTTCGAGCGCATCGCGGCGGGCATGCCGCCGCGGGATGCCTTCGCGCTGGTGCTCCTGGCCTTCGATTACGAGCACGACCAGCTCGACACGCCGCGCATCGCGGCCTGCATCGCGGGCGACGCGGCCTACCTCGGCATCGTCAGGCGAACGGGGCTGCAGGTGGAGCGGATCGAACTGGCTCCCGGCGCGGCGCGGTTCGTGGCGACCTACGAATTGGACCGCATCGACGACCCCCGGGCGCGCGGGGCCATCGACGCCGGGGATGCGGCCGGCATCGCGCGGAGCCTCATGGACGCACCGCCTTTCCGCGCCCTCTCCAAGCCCGTGTGCGGCGCCTGCGCGTTAGCCCGCGGCGGCGAGTTCGACATCGCGGTCACCGATGCGGCTGTCCCGGCGCGGTGAACGTTCTCGCCGCGGTCAGTCCCTCGCCCGCGGCCTCGCGATGGTGGTCGAGGTGGGCGCCGGAGGCGCGGGCTTCCCCCGGGCGCGCGGCATACCGGGGCCCGCGTTGCTCGTGGATCGATAAGGCGCCGCGGCGTATCGGTGGAGGCTCAACCGCGCGGCGCTGTGCCGCCGAAACGGAATCAGGACGGCGATAGCCGTGATCCGCCACTACCGCCCGGCGCGGACCAAGCTGTTTTGCGCGCGCCGGGGGCTCCGGGTCAGGACCGTGCCTCCGCGGACGGCCGAATGGTGATCGGCTGATATCGCCGGGGCGCTTCACGAGGCGGCCGCGTTGCCGTACCATTGTTTTTGTGGGATCTGAGCCGAGCGCCCGGGGTTGCGGCGCGCGCCGGCGGATGGAAGAGGAGGCGCAAGCGGTGAAGGCGGTCGCGGTCTTGGCGCTCCTGCTCGGGTCGGCGGCGGCCGGGGGCGCGATTCTCGAGATCGAAGCTCCGCGGGTGTCCTACTTCTCGGGATACACTCTCTACGAGATCTCGGGCCACGACCTCTTCAAGAGCACGGGCGGCAACTCGCTGGTCAAATGGCGCTCGCGTTTGAAGTTCCCCGTCAACAACATGGCGATCGGCGGCGGGTTGGGACTTCTCTTCGACGATACGAGCGAGTTTCGGCTGCGCGGTTGGACCACCTGCGACGACAAGGCCGGCACCATGCGAGACGACGACTGGCTGAACGGCATGCGCGACATCTGGTCGCGCTCCAAAGCCGACCTCGAGGCCTGGGGCGTGAGCGGCGAGGTCACGTGGTGGGCGGCGCGCGGGAAGAACTATAGGTTCGGTCCGCGCCTGCGGCTGGACTACGATTGCCTGGACTACGAGGTCTCTGATGTTAGGCAGTGGTCGATTTACCCCGAGGGCACGGCCTCGGTGGACGGGCTCGTCCTGACGTACCGCCAGGAGCGCGCGTCGTTCCTGCCCGGCCTGGCGGGCGTCTACGCGCCCGTCTCCTGGCTCGAGCTGGGAAGCAGCCTCGCGGTGAGCCCGTTCACCCACGTCTGGGATGAGGACGATCACCTTCTGCGCTTCAAAGTCTGCAAGATGCGCAGCTTCGGCTTCGCGTTCCTGGGGGAGGCGCGCGCGGATGTCGTCCTGGCCGACCGCGTGCGCCTGGGGCTGTGGGGGGAGATCCTATACTACCGCTCCTGGTGGGCGAGACAGAATCAGCGCTTCTATGCCGGAGAGTATGCCGGCTTGACGTTCCGTCGCATCCATGGCGACATCGAGCGCCAGACGTACATGCTCGGGGCGCGCTTCTCCGTCGCCTTCTGACCGCCGCGCCGGGCGTTCAGCAGATCCGGGGCAGGGGGTCTCCCGTTAGAACATCGAGAATGCGCTCCCCGCCCGCGGGGCTCGCGGCCGCCACCAGCGGGCTGCCCTCCACGACCGCGCCGATGCACGCCGCCTCGGCGGCGCCCGCCGCGCGCAGGGCCGCGCACATCGCCGGCGCCGCCTCGGGCGCCGCCACGGCGACGAGCTTGCCCTCGTTGGCCATGTAGAGCGGATCCATGCCGAGCAGCTCGCAGGCCTGCTCCACGGGGGGATCGCGGGGCACGGCGTCCTCGTCGATGGCGATGCGCGCTCCGGCCGCGCGGGCGATCTCGTTGAGGCAGGTGGCCAGGCCTCCGCGCGTGGGATCGTGCATGGTCCTCAGCGCGCCGCCGAAGGCGAAGAGCGCGCGCGCCTCCCGCAGGAGGGCGCGGGAATCGCTGATCACCGGGGTTGTGAAGGCCAAGCCGCGGCGCGCTCCGAGCACGGCGACGCCGTGCTGGCCGACGGGGCCGCTCAGGAGGATCGCGTCGCCGGGACGCGCGCGGCGGGGGTCGAGCTCCAGGCCCCGCACGCGTTCGCCGACGCCCGCGGCGGCGATGTAGATTCCATCGCCCCGGCCGCGCTCGACGACCTTGGTGTCGCCGGTGACGACCAGCACGCCCGCGCCCGCGGCCGCCCGTCCGATGGAGTCGCAGATGCGGGCGAGTTCCTCGCAGGGGAAGCCTTCCTCGAGCACGAAGGCGAGGCTCAGCCAGCGCGGCTCGGCGCCGCACATGAGCAGATCGTTGACCGTGCCGTGCACGGCGAGGGATCCGATGTCGCCGCCCGGAAAGAACCGCGGGCTGACGACGTAGGCGTCGGTGGTCAGGACGGGGTCGCCGGCCAGCGGCGGCAGCACGGCGCCGTCGCCGAGGCGGCGCAGGATCTCGTTGCCGTAACGGGGCAGAAAGACCGAGTCGATGAGGCGGGCGGTGAGCTTTCCTCCGGCGCCGTGGGAGAGGAGGATGACTTCGTCGGGGGTCATTGCGCGAGTTTCCGGTCGGCGATGAGCGCCTGCCCCAGGCTGAGGCCGCCGTCCCCCGGCGGGAAGTCGCGGTGCTCGAGCACGCGGAACCCCCGGGACCGGAGCAGCCGGACGCACATCGCGGTCAGGACGCTATTGTGGAACACGCCGCCTGAGAGCGCCACGGCGGGAAGTCCCGTATCGTCGCGGATGCGGGCGCACATGGCGGCGATGGCGGCGGCCAGGCCGCGGTGAAAACGCGCGGCGATGGCTTCGACGGGAATGCCGCGGCGGCGGTCTTCCCAGACGCGGGCGATGAGCGGCTTCCAGCCCAGAAGGTAGGGACGTGGCGCGCAATCCAGCGGCAGCTCGTAATCCGGCCCGAGCGCGTCGCCGCGCGCCAGGTCTTCCAGGCGCATGGCCGCTTCGCCCTCGTAGCTGCTTTCGAGGCAGACGCCGGCGACCGCCGCCACCGCGTCGAAGAGGCGTCCCGCGGACGAGACCCGCGGGCAGTTGACATCCCGGGCGATAAGCTCCTCGATCCCGGCGGCATTGCGCGCGCCGGCCTCGGCCGCGATCCACTCCGCCAGGGCCCCGGGCGCCGCCGCGGCTAGGCAGGCCACGGCGACGCGCCAGGCCTCGCGCTCGGCCTTCTCGCCGCCTGGCAGGAGCAGCGGCGCGAGGCGCCCCGCGCGCCGGAACCCGCCCAGCGAGGCGACGAGGAACTCTCCGCCCCACAGTTCGCCCTCCAAGCCCATGCCGAGGCCGTCGAAGGCCACGCCGATCACCGGGCCTTCTTCGCCGTGCTCGGCGAGGCAGGCCGCGATGTGGGCGTGGTGGTGCTGGACGCCCACGACCGGAAGCCCCCGTTCGCGGGCATAGGCGGTCGTCAGGTAGTCCGGATGCAGATCGCACGCCACGGCGTCCGGCCGCGCGTCGAGCAGGCGCTCGACGTCGGCGATGTCGCGCCGGAACTGTTCGAAGGCCGCCAGGTGCCGGAGTTCGCCCAAGTGCGGGCTCACGAAGGCGTGCCGGCCCGCGAGCAGGCAGAAGGTGTTCTTCAGATCGCCGCCCACCGCCAGGATCGTCGCGCCGGCGGCGCGCTTGACGGCCAGGGGCGCGGGCGCATACCCGCGCGCGCGGCGGAAGACGACGCTCCGCCCGCCGGCGGAGGCGACGACGGAGTCCTCGCAGCGCCGGAGGATGGGACGATCGTGCACGAGGAACGCATCGGCGATGCGCCCGAGGCGCGCGGCCGCATCCTCATCGGCGCAGGCAATGGGATCGTCGGAGAGGTTGCCGCTGGTCATGACGAGGGGGCGGCCGGCGCCGGAGCACAGCAGCTCGTGGAGCGGCGTGTAAGGGAGGAAGAGGCCGATGCGCCGCAAGCCGGGCGCCAGGTCCTCGGGCAGGCCGCAGCCGTCCTTGCGAGGCAGGATGACGATGGGGCGCTCCGGTCCGGCGAGGAGCGCGCGCGCGGCGGGGTCCACCTCCGCCAGGCGCTCGGCCCAGGCGAGGTCGGGCGCCATTACCGCGAAGGGTTTCCTCCCGCGGCCCTTGCGTTGCCTGAGGCGCGCGACGGCCGCGCCGTTCTCGGCGGCGCAGGCCAGGTGATAGCCTCCCAGGCCCTTGACGGCCAGAATCCGCCCCGCGAGGAGCGCCGCCACCGCGCGGGCGAGCGCCTCGGCGCCGCGAACCTCCGGACCCGCGCCGGTGAACTTGAGCGCGGGCCCGCAGCGGGGGCAGGCGATGGGTTGGGCGTGAAAACGCCGGTCGGAAGGGTCTTCGTACTCCCGGAGACAGTCGGCGCACATGACGAAGGCGGCCATCGACGTCCGGACGCGGTCGTAGGGCAGATCGGCGATGATCGTGTATCGCGGGCCGCAGTTCGTGCAGTTGGCGAAGGGATAGCCCGATCGGCGCGCGGAAGGATCGCGAATCTCGGCCAGACAGTCGGGGCAGGTCGCCATGTCCGGGGCAATGTGGCGCCGCGCGGGAGCATCGGCCGAGGGCTCGATGGCGAAGCCTTCGGCGCCGCGGGGCGGAGCCTCCTCGCAGGCGATCGACGCGATGCGCGCCCGCGGCGGGGGGGCGCGCTCCAACAGCGCGCGCAGGCGCGCGAGGGCGGGCGCCTCGCCTTCCACGTCGATGAGGACGTCGGCGCCCTCGTTACGGACGGATCCGCCCAGGTCGAGGGCCGTCGCGTAGCGCCAGACCGTGGGGCGAAATCCGACGCCTTGAACGATGCCCGCGACCCGGATTCTCCACCTGGCGCGCGGCATGCGCTAGAGCTTGTCGCCCTGCCCGGCAAGGAGGCGCCGGAGGCGGCCGGCGAAATCGCGGTAGCGCGGGTCCTTGCGCGCCTCCTTCAGATCGCCGTCCTCGCGGATGTTGGCGGCGAGCTCCTGGACGGCCGCCGCGGAGGAGTCGGCCTTGAGCGTCCGGTCCAGGTACTGGAAGACGGCGTCCATGGAGCCGGCCTTGGAGGCGGAGCAGGCCGCGTTGTAGCAGGTCAGCCAGAGCATGCGCTTGAGCACGCGGGCGTCGCGGCCCGTGAGCGTCGCCGCCCGGGCCTCGAGGATCGCCGCCGTGGCTTCGTAGGCTTCGAGGGCTCGAGCGTACTCGTTCAAGCGGTAGTAGTAGCGCGAGAGGAGTTTTTGGACCGCGTATCGGCGCGGCACATCGGTCGCCGCCTCGGCCAGCGTCTTCCCGAGGGCCTCGAGGCGGCGGTCGATCCAGGAGCGGTCGCCCAGTTCGGCCATCGCCATGCCGGCGCCCTCGATGAGCCAGTCCTCGTTCAGCACGTCCTCGGTGAGGGCCTTCAGATCGGGCAGGAGCGCCGTCAGTTTCAGGTCGGCAATGGCGTGCAGCGCGCCTTCGCGGATGGCTTGGAACGCCGACTCGCGCACGGCCTGCATGGGCCCCTCGTCGATCTGCGGATTGCGCGCGAGATCCATTAGGAGCCCGCCGACCTCGGGGTCGTACTGCGCCAGGTCGGTCCATTGCCCGCTGAAGGTGAGACCGGTCTGCACCCGCTGGAAGATCGTGCGCGCCAGCCCGACCTGGAGCACGCGCTGCCTGAGGGCCGTGAGGCGCTGCTTGACCCCGGGGTCATCCATGTCCTCGATCCGGTCATCGATGGCGTCCCTCGCGGGCTGGGGATGCCGGTAGAGGATCTGCAGCGCACCGGCGCCCTTGGCGGCGTCGCCGCCTAGAAAGACATCGATGCAGCGCTCGAGCTCGCCGCGGTCGACGCCGGGAGCCTGGGGGACGCCGCAGAGCCACAGGCTCAACAGGACATGCATGCACATACAAGGTCCTCCTCGCGCATGTCTGAGGTCCTAGATTACCGGAATTATGCGCGCGCTGCAAACCTTCCGCAGCATCGGTATCGTCAAGAAAGCGCCCCCCGGTGGAGCGGATCGGCGCGGATCCCGGAACACGCTGGCGAAATCCCGCGCGTTGCGGCAGAATGGCGGCCTAATCAAGGCCTGCCGCGCAAGGACTCGCGCGGCGGAGGCGGCACTCAAGGACAAGGAGCGGCGTCCATGACTCACGCGCGTCCCATGGCGGTGTGCGGCTGGCACGCGTGTCTGGCGCTGTTCGAGCGGCGGCCGGACGCCATCCGCAGGATTCTGATCGCGGCGGACAAGCAGAAGCTCCTCGGACACATCCTTTCATGGGCTGCCGCGCGGCGCCTGCCGTACCGCACCATCCAGGAGGCCGAGCTCGCCAAGGCAGCGGGCACGCCGCACCACGAGGGCGTCGTGATTCTCGCCGACGAGAAGCCCGTCTTGCCCGCCGAAGACCTCGCCCGGGCGCCGGTCCGTCCCGATGCCTTCGTGCTGGTGCTCGAATCCGTGGCCAACCCGCACAATCTCGGCGCCATGCTGAGATCGTGCGCTTTCTTTGGAGCCTCCACGGTCGTCCTGGCCGGCGACGAGTCGCCGCGCAAGCTGAGCCCGGCGGTGATGCGCACTTCGCAGGGCGGCGCGGAGCATGTCGAGTTGTACCGCGCCGACGAGATCGTGCCGCTCTTGGCCGGCCTCAAGCGCAAGGGGTTCGCGGTGGTGGGCACCGATGTCTTCGGCAAGGACCTGACCGGCGCCGTCCCCGAAACGGCGCCCACGGTGTTGATCATGGGAAGCGAGCGCGGCGGAATGAGCCCGGCCGTGCGCGCCGCGTGCGATCGGCTGGTGAGGATTCCCGGGAGCGACGCGGTCGAGTCCCTCAACGTCTCGGTGGCCTGCGGCATCCTGCTGGCGCTGTTCGTGGGGCTCGGAGCGCGGGCGGGCGGCCCGCAGGCTCCGTGATCTCGCGGCGGCCGCCGGCGGGCGCGCGCCGCGCCTCACGGCAGAGGCGCCGGCATGGTCTCCAGGATGGGCGGGACCACCTCGGCCGCCAGGAAGCGCCGCAGCGGCCGCCCGGTGCGCGGATCGGCGGCGCCCGGGCAGAGTTCCAGGAGCGGCCAGAGGAAGAACGAGCGGCGCGCCAGCTCCGGGTGGGGGATCGTCAGCTCGGGGCTCTCCAGGACCAGGTGCTCGGCCAGGACGATGTCGATGTCGATGATGCGCGAGACGCAGGCGTTCTTGCTGGCTGCCGGCCGGCCCATCAGGCGCTCGATTTCCTTGAGGCGCTCCAGGAGCGCCTCGGCGCGCAGCGGCGTCCTCACCGCGGCGCAGCAGTTGAGGAACGGTCCGGCTGGTTCGCTCATATCCACGGCCGCCGTGGCGTAAATGCGCGAGCACCCCGTGACGGCGACCCTGGGAATCTGCTCGATCAGCACGAGCGCGCCGCGCAGATGCTCCTGCCGCGGCTCGATGTTGCTCCCGAGGTTCAGGTGAAACAGCATAGGCCTCCGCGCTCAGCGGCGCACGCCGGCGCCGTCGCGCGAGCCGCGCCAAAGCGCCAGGCGCCCGTCGAAGACGAACTCGCCCCCCGCGCGGATATCGACGGGCGTCTGGCGCGGAATGTCCGCCAGAGTTTCCTCCCAACCGCGCACGCCGCTGGTCGCGTCCAATTCCTTGACGTTGTCGGCGCCGGCCATGGCGGCGGCGTGCAGGCAGTCGGCCGGCCCCAGCCCCTTGATGAACCCCGCCAGGAACCCCGCGATGGCGTTGTCGCCCGCGCCGGTGGCCGAGCGCACCTCCGCGACTTCGTAGGCGGGCTGCCAGAGCTCGCGGCGGGCGAACTCGCCGGAGGCCGCGGCCCGCCCGAACTCGTCCAGCCGCTCCTGGGAGGCCGTGGCGATGTAGATGCCGCGCAGGCCGGACTTCAGGCCCACGATGCCGGCCCCGAGGGCGAGCGCCTCCGCCGCCAGAAAGCGGAAGTGCGTCTCGTCGTAAGCCTGCACGGGGTCGTCCGGGGACCGCTTCCTGAGGGCCCGGAAGGTGTCCGGGTCGAACATATACATGAGTTCCTCGCAGCTCGGAAGGAAGATGTCGACGTGGGGCAGGGTTTTGGCCAGAATCTGCCGCCACGGCGCCCGACCCGCGGGGGAGGCCGGATCGGGGAAGGCGAGGTCCAGACTGGTGGTGGCGCCGGCCTGCTTGGCCCGGGAAAAAATCAGGGCGACCTCATCGCCGCCGTCCTCGTACAGGCGGCGCATGAGCGGCGGATAGCCGAGGTGGAAGAGCGCGGCTTCGGCGACCTGGTCGAAGTCCACATCGCCGGCGCCGTAGGTGTCGTTGGCGCCGGGGTTGTGAAGGAAAATGCGGTCGTAGCCCGGCGGCGCGATGACCACGGTGTAGGACGTGACCTCGCCGGGCACGACCTGCATGGAACGGTCGGCGTCGTAGGGCGCGAACAGCTCCAGCAGCCCCTTGCCGAAAAGGTCGTCGCCCACCTTGCCCATGAAGGCCGTGCGGATGCCCAGCTTGACCAGGGGGATGCCGACGTTGGAGACCGGCCCGCCCGAGGACAGCTTCGGCGCGCCGATAATCACCAGGCTTCCCGGAATAAGCAGTTCGCGCAGATCGGCTCCGGCCTTCGGCTCAATGGCGGGCGTGATGTCCAGGCACACATGGCCCGCGCAGACACAGTCAACCGACGGCATCGGTCATCCTCCTCGGCGGCTTCGGCTGCGCCGCCGGGCTTTTTCCGCCCCGATCGTCCCCGTGCCGCCTGCCTTGCCTGTTATATCCGAAGGGGGCTGCCGGACGCAACGCCCAGCCGCAACAGGTGGCGCGGAGCATTGACACCCGGTTTTTTTTCTAGCACTATGGCGGTTTCTTTTTCGCGGCGGCGGACGGCCGGGCGTGCCCGATGTGCGCGCGCCGGGCGGGCGCCGGGGCAGATTGACAGGAGCGGAGCATGGCTGCGGGCGCGAGCACCATCAGGAACATCGCCGTCGTCGGGCAGGAAGCCTCGGGCAAGACCACGCTGATCGAAGCGCTGCTCCATCACAAGAAGCAGATCCATCGGCTGGGGTCGGTGGTCGAGGGCAACACGGTGTGCGACTTCGAGGCCGAGGAGAAGGAACAGCGCAAGAGCATGTTCCCCGCCGTGGTGAATCTGAACCACAAGGGTCTGGATTTCACCCTGGTCGACACGCCCGGATCCCTCGATTTCCTGGGCCAGACGCTCCCGGTGCTGGGGGCGGTCGAGTGCGCCGTGTGCTGCATCGACTGCGCGAGCAGCGTCAAAATTACGAGCCGGCGGGTGTGGAAGGCCCTGGACGCGGTGGGGCTCCCGCGCGTCATCGCCGTGACCCGGCAGGATGCGGAAAACTGCGACTTCGAGCGCGTCGTCCGGGACATCCAGGCGACCTTCGGCGCGCGGGCGCTGCCCTTGTACTACCCGAACGGCGCCGCGTCCGCGTTCACGAAAATCTGGTCGGTCCTGAATCCGGCGGACGATGCGCCGCCGCACGTCAAGCAAGCCCGCGACGCCCTCGTCGAGGCCATCGTGGAGGCCGATGACGCGGTTCTGGAGAAGTATTTCGAGGACGGCGGCGTGTCCGAGGAGGACCTCGCGCGGGTGTTCGCCAAGGCCGTCCGGGAGATGAAAGTCATCCCTGTTTTCGTGGTGTCGGCGCTGGGCGCCATCGGCTTGGCCGAGCTCCTGGACGGATTGGCGCAGGTCGCGCCGCCGCCCGACGCGCTGCCGAGGACGATGCGCAAGGGCGAGGAGGAGCTTCCCCTCGAGAAGGCGGCCGGCCTCGTGGGGCAGGTGTTCAAGGTGTGGGCCGACGACTTCCTGGCGCGGCTGTCCTACATCCGGATCTTCGCCGGCGAGATGACGACCAACGGCTCCTTCACCAACACGCGCACCGGCGAGACCGACAAGTACGGCAACGTCCTCGCCGTCCAGGGCAAGGAGACCAAGAGCATCGAGCGGGCCGGCGCCGGACGGATCATCGCCGTGGGGCGCGTCGAGGACATGATGGCCGGCGACACGGTCGCGGATGCCGGCGCGGGCGTCGCCATGCCCGTCGTCAAGCTGCCGACGCCGCTGGTGTCCCTCGCCGTGCGGCCCAAGGCGCGCGGCGACGAACAGCGCCTGACCGGCGGCGTGCGCGAGCTCGCCTGCGAGGATCCCTGCTTCGTCTGGCACTTCGAGGCGCAGACCAAGGAGCTGGTGATCAGCGGCCTGTCGGATTTCCACATCAACACCATGCTCAAGCGCATGAAGCGGCGGCGGAAGGTGGAGTTGGAGACCAAGCCGCCGCGCATTCCGTACCTGGAGACCGTCACCAAGACCGTCAAGTACGTCGAATACACCCACAAGAAGCAGACCGGCGGCGCGGGCCAGTTCGCGCGGGTGTTCATCGACCTGGAGCCGCGGCCCCGCGGCAGCGGCTACGAGTTCGTCGACAAGATCTTCGGCGGCGTCATCGACCTGTCGTTCCGCCCATCGGTGGACAAGGGTGTGCGCGACAAGATGGCCGAGGGCGTCCTCGCGGGCTATCCCGTCGTGGACTGCGCCGTGACCCTCGTCGACGGCAAGACGCACCCGGTGGACAGCAAGGACATCGCTTTCCAGATCGCGGGCCGCGAGGCCTTCAAGAAGGCCTTCGCCGCGGCGGGGCCCGTCCTCTTGGAGCCCCTCGTCAAGCTCGAGGTCACCGTGCCCCAGCAGTACATGGGCACCATCATGGGCGACTTGAACGGCCGGCGGGGCCGCATCCTAAACACCGGCAGCGAGGGCAGCTTGGCGGTGATCACGGCGCAGGTGCCCCTGGCGGAGATCCAGAACTACGCGGCGGACCTCAAGTCGATCACGGGCGGCGAAGGCACCTTCGAGATCGAGCACGACCGCTACGAGGTGGTCCCGTCCCACCTCCAGCAGCAGATCGTGGAGCGCTCCAAGGCGGAGCACAAGGAGAAGGAAGAGGAGTAGCCCCGTGGCGCTGGTGCCCGGCGAGGAGCGCGGCGCGCTCGGCACGCCGCTGGATTTCGGCCGGATCAGGACCCTTCCCATCGCGAGGCGCCACAACCTGGTCACCGCCGCGGCGCTGGCCGACATCGCCGCGCCCCCGCCCGCCTGGGATCACCCGGAGCTGGAGGAACTGGCCGGCCGGGCGGCGGCGGCGGCGCGGGCCGGCGCGCTGCTGGTCTGGTCGTTGGGCGCCCACGTCATCAAGACGGGCCTGGCGCCGTACATCCTCGATCTCCTGCGCCGCGGTCTGGTGTCCCATCTTGCCGGCAACGGCGCCGTCGCGATTCACGACTTCGAGTTCGCGATGCTCGGCGCGACGAGCGAGTCGGTGGCGGAGGGCATCGAACGAGGCACCTTCGGGATGTGGGAGGAGACGGGGCGTTGGATGCAGGAGGCGCTCGCGCCGGATCCGGCGCGGGGCTACGGGCGCGCCCTCGGGGAGTACATCGAGGCGCACCCCGACCGCTTCCCGCGCCGGGAGATGTCGCTCCTCTGGCAGGCCCGCCGGGCGGGCGTTCCCTTCACGGTCCACGTGTCCATCGGCGCCGATATCGTCCACCAGCACCCCGCGGCGGACTTCGGCGCCATCGGCGCGGCCAGCGGAGCCGACTTCAAGATCTACTGCCGCACGGTGAGCATGCTGGCGGGGGGCGTCTTGCTGAACTTCGGGAGCGCGGTCACGGGGCCGGAGGTGTTCCTGAAGGCGCTGGCGGTGGCGCGCAACCTCGGGCATCCGGTGGATCGCCTGACCACCGCGAACTTCGACATCGTGCCCCTGGGAGAATACCGCACGGCGCCCGTGACGAGCGAGGTGCGGCCGGAGTTCTACTACCGGCCGTGGAAGAACATCGTCGTCCGGCCGGCGAGCCTCGGCGGCAAGGGGTTCCACATCGAGGGACGGCACCAGGACACCTTGCCCGCCTTCTACCACCGCCTGCTGCGCCTCACGGCGGCCTGAGCGCCGCGCGCCGGCTCGCGCGCCCGGCCGTCACTCGGCGCAGTCCAGCAAATCCGGCGTCGGGTCCGGGCCGGGCGCCGTGTACGGCGGCGGCAGCGGGCCGGCGCCTCCGAAGAGGGTGCCCAGCAGCCGGATCGCATCGGCGATGTCGATGCGCCCATCGTCATTGGCATCGGCGGCGTCCAAGCATTTGAGGGGATCGGACGAGAAGAGATACCCCAGGATCTTGATCGCGTCGGCCACATCGCGCTTGCCGTCGCGGTTGGCATCGCCGCGGAGGAACCGGGCGTCGACGGGGGAGCCTGTCCCGTAGCGGAAGGCGTTCGCCAGCATGACGAAGCTCGAGTCGGGATTCACGAAGAGCACATCGACCGTGCCGTTGCCGGGCGGGGTCACCACCACGACCTCGCGCGAGGTGCCGCCCGGGACGATCTCCGCCGAGCCGGTCCCGAACATCACCTGCGTGATGTAAGGCAGCGGCGAGAGATTCCGGCCGCGGATCGTCACGCGGGTTCCGCCCTCCTCGGGGCCGTACGCCGGATCGAGCGACTCGATCTCCGGCCGGCAGTCGCCCGTGTAAGCGTATTGGAGGGGCGCCGTCGCGAACTCGTTGTCGGGATTGTAGACCGAGATCGCGACGGTGCCCACGCCGGCGGGGGCGAGGACGACGATCTCGCGCGCCGTGGCGGAGACGGTTTCGGCGACGGACGCTCCAAACAGGACCACGACGGACGATCCTCCGAATCCGTCGCCCAGGATATGCACCGCGTTGCCGCCCTCCGGCGGCCCGCACTCGGGGGTGAACGCGTCGACTCGCACCGGCACGCTTTTGTACGTGAAAGCGCCCGCGGCCTGGCCCGAGCCGCCGTCGGGGTTGACGATCTGGACGGCGACCGCGCCCGCGGCGTGGGGCGGAGAGAGCACCCTGAGCCGCGTCGCGGCGGCCTCGAGCACGTGGGCCGGGGCGGCGTCGAATCGGACGGTGATCGCCGCCGGGTCGGCGGCGAAGTTGGCGCCCGAAATGACGACTTCGGTGCCTCCTCCCGTGGAGCCCTGGTCCGGCGACAGGTCCGTGATGATCGGCGCCGGGCCCGGATCGTACTCGAAGTACGGCGACGAGATGAGGCTGGCCAGACCCTCGGCGCTGACGATTTTGATGCGCACCCGCATGATGCCCGGCGCCGGCGGCGGGATGACGGCCCGAAGTTCCTGGGGCGACACGAAGAGCACCGACGGCGATTCGCGGTCGCCGAAATAGACCCGCGCCCCCTGGGCGAAGTTGGAGCCGAGGATGGAGATCGCGGCGTCGCCCTCCGCCGAGCCGCGCGTGGGCATGAAGGTTAGGCCGAAGGGCGGCGCCGGCGCCACGTACCAGAATCGTTCCGCGGCGGTGTCCGTAAGACCGTTGCCGCTGGTGAGCGTCACGGAGGCGAAGCCCGCGCCCGGGGGCACGACGGCCTTGACGAGGCCGCCCTCGACGCGGCACGACGCGCAGGCCTTGCCGCCGACGGCGACCTGGACGGGCTCGTAGAAATCGGCGGCGGAGACCGCGATTTCGTACCCGCCCATCGTGGTCCCCCGCTTGGGCTGGAAACCCAGAATCCGCGGCCCGACGGGGCCGCCGAAGGTGATGACGATGGAATCGACGCCGATCTGCCTGCCGGCGCGGTTGTAGGCCGTGAAGGTGTACCGCACGGAACCGTTGGTCAGGGGCAGCGTGAGTTCCCACGTGTCGAGCGCCGGCCAGCGCAGGTACGGCGTCTCGTCCCGGGCGTTGACGAGAATACGGTCGACCTCGCTGGGCGCCCTGCCGCGGATCACGACCGGCGCCGAGGAGCTGGTGAAGTCCGCCCCGCCGTTCGGTTCGGTGATCTGGAACACGGCGGTGGAAAGAAGCGATCGCACCGTGGCGGCGCGGTTGGCGACGAAGCTCTTGATCTCCGCGGGGCTTCCCAACTCGGCCTGCGCGGCGGTGGCATCGAGAATCCAGTCCAGGTTGGCGCGGTTCGCGGGGCCGTCCGCGCCGATGAGGTAGGCGTAGTTCTGGTTCATGAGGCGGCGGGCCCAGGGCCGCTGGAAAACCTTGGCCAGATTGGGGAAGTAAGCATCGCCGCCGCCCGCCTCGGGGTAAAGCTTGGCGCCGACGTAACCGCCCTGGAAGGTCAGATCGGAGTCCCAGGGGATGAGTTTGGCGCCCTCCCCGGGCGGGAAGTACAGGTACGCGTTCTTGCCGCGGTCGAAGCCCAGGGTGTCCCAGTCGCCGATGAAGAACCTGACGGCGAGGATGCCGGCCCATTCCGGCACATCCATGAGGGTCGCCGCCGCTGTGTCCAGGTCGGCGAGGGTGTACTGCTGAAGGTTGCGGCAAAGCTCGATGAGCGGGACGTAGTCATCGAGCTGTTCATTGGTCCGCAGGCTGAAGAACCAGCGGTAGGCCTCCTTGTCCTCGCCGCGGTAGGTGAGGTTCGCGGTGAGGATCTTGCTGGGATTGGCGTCGTTGAAGGATTCGAACCAATCATCGACCTTATAGCAATTGCCCCGGTCGTTGCCGCGCCACCAGTACTCCAGATAGTCGCCGTCGATTTTCTGAATCTGCTCGTAGCCGCCCTTGTCGGAGTTGTTGACTTGCAAGGCAATGTACTCGCACCGATTGTAGGGCAGCTTGACATCGGGGTCCGGGGCGCCGAGCTTGCGCATCAGGTACGACGCGGTGCGATCCTTCTGGCGCGTGCCGTCGTTGTCGTTGCGGTCCAGGTTGATCTCGTAGTGCAGGCCGTAGAGCAGGTCGTCGCGGTTGAAGCGGAAGCGGTAGCCCGCCTCGGGGTTGCCGGGGCGGATCCAGGGGCTGCCGCGGTAGCGCACGCCGATGCCGTGGTGAATGCGCGCGGTGTTGGCGGCGAGCGAGGCGGGCCACAGGTAGTTGGACATGGCCTCGCCGCGGCTGGCGTTGCCGGACAGCATGGCGTAGTCGGCCGCGCTCATGACGAGGTGGTAGTGCTGGCGGCGGCCCGTGTAGACCTTGTCCTTGACCACCCAGACCCACGGCTTGGCCGCGCCCTCCGGGGGAAACGTCGTGGTGTTGCGGGCGGGGGAGTCGTCGGTGCCCTCGATGTAGAACTGTACGATCGTGTTGGCGGCGTAGGCCGGCACGACGCCGCTGTAAAGGCCGTCTCCGGCCAAGCCGTCGCCGTGGGCGCCGTCGTCGTACATGGGGGCCGAGGCGAAAGTTCCGGTTCCGTCGGCGCGGTGCCGGATGTTCAGGGACCGGATGCCGTCCGCGTCGTGGGCGCGGACGGTGATCACGACGGGCGTGGATGAGGCGGGCATGGCCGGCGTCTGCGCCAGGTCGTCGTACACCGGTCCCTGGTTGCTCCGCGCCGCCGAGTTCGGGGCGCCGGGCGTGCCGATGCGGCGCGCCATGGGGATCGGCGTCGTTCTGGCGACGCCGTGGCGGTGCGTGCGCGTCATGATCAGGTTCGAACCGCGCAGCCATTTGGCGCGGTAGCGCACGTAATTGGTGCCGCCGGGGACGAGGGGCTGCGTGTTGCACTCGATGCGGTTGCAGCGGTTGTCGCCGCGGCCGGTCGCGACGATCTTGAGCGCGCCGGCGCCGGCGGCGGCATCGGCGGCGGTGCGGGCGCTGTCGCGGTGGGTGCCCTGGATCACCCAGCCCGCGGTCGAGGCGTCGAAGGTGCCGTTGGCGATCTTGTTGGCCGAGACGAGCGTGTCGCCGAGGAAGATCTCGTCGACGAGCACCTCGCCCGCCGTCATGAGGCACATCTGGAACTCGCTCTCGCCGACCTGGCTGTCGATGACGCTTCGGTGTGTGCCGTTGTAGACGACCTCGACCCATTCGCCCGGGTTGGTGCTGGCTTCCCACGCGGTGCAAAGGGAGTTGTCTTGGCGCGCATCGACCAGCTCCAGGCTCGCGCCCCTGCCGTCGGCCCAACGGGGCCAGCGGCCGCCGTCGCGGTACCGCACTTCATTTATCCTGTTGCCGAAGGCGTCGACGATTCGAATCCGCTCGCCGCCGTCGGCGAGCTTGCCGGCGTAGGGCCCGTACAGGTTAGGCAGGTCGCCGTAGACCTCTCGGAAGCGCGCCGGGTTGCGGGCGATGACAAGGTACTGTCCCGCCGCCAGCGCATCGCCGGGTTGGAACGCGAACTCAAGGCCCTTGTCGAAATGAACGCCCGTAAGCTCGATCGGCGCCTCGCCGCGGTTGTACAGCTCGAGGTACTCCAGGTCGTCGGCGTCGCCGCCGTCGGCGCCGTAGGGATCCTCGGGGGCGGACGGATGGTACATGATCTCATTGATGACGAGATTTGTCTCCACGGCGACCTGGTTCGCGGCGCCGGGCGTGGGGGAGGCGCAGGACCACCAGCTCTCGTGGCCGTCGGGCCGGCGCCCGCGGGAATGACCTTCCTCGATCTTGGCGTCGAAACTCTCCGCCGCAACCACGCGGGAGAGATCGGGCGCCGTGAGGAAGATGTGCAGGTTCGGCGTGCCCGCGGCGTCGATGTCGATCATGAGGGGGAAGCCGAGTTCGTCCTCGTAGAAGACGAGGTACCCCCGGGCGGGCAGCCGGGTCCCGTCCGGAATTCGCTTCTTGTCCAGCACGTTGCCCTTGTCGCTGAGATAGTAGCCGCCCAGGTCGATTGGTTGGTCGCCGGGGTTGTACAGCTCGACGAAATGGCGCGCGAAGCCCGTGTAAAGGCATTCGTTGATGACGATCGCGCCGCCGGCGGCGGAGGAGAGCGTGCCCAAGAGTCGGATGTCGAGAGAGAAGTCGTCGCCGTTCAGGGTGCGGTTGAACCCGCAGGCCGCCAGGACGTTGGCGCCTGGAACCAGGAGACCGCGGAGTGTGGAGAGGTCGAAGCTCTCCCACGCCGCGGCCTCGTGGGAGGCGGTGGCGGGGACGTTGTAGGCGGGCGGGGTTCCGTTGACGTTCTTGCGGGCGACCTCGGTGCCGTTCAGATAGGCTACGAATCCGTCGTCGAACCAGGCTTCCAGCCTGAGGGTCTGGACACGGGAGGGATCGGCCACCGTAAACCCGCGGCGGATGTAGACCGAGAGGTACGCGTTCCGCATGTCGCTCAGAACGGTATTGTCGTCATTGTCCCCGTAGCCGAATCCCGCCCGACCGTTCAGCCAGGCGCCGTCATCGAAAGTGCGCGCGTTCCAGTTGGAGGGCGGCGCGCCCGTCCCCTTGAAGTAGCGCCAGGTGCTTGCCTGCTCCACCAAGGTCGTCGCCTGGTCGCGCGCGAGGCCGTTGTCCGCGCGGGGCGTGCCGCCCAGGACGGGGCTGGGCGCCCAGCTCGCGGCGTCGTCCGGGTCCAGGAAGGGATCGAGCAGGCTGAGGGAGTGCCCCGTTCCGTCGCAGGCCGCGGGCCACTTGCCGCGATCGTTGTACGTGAAGTTGATCAGGCGGCAACCGGAGTGGAGGTCGCCGCCGGAAGCGTCGACCGACCAGGCGTCGTTCTCCAGGGTGATCGTCTCGCCGCTGGAATCCAGCCGGCCCGTGTAGACGCCGTCCGGAGCGAAGCCGTAGCGCGCTTGGAACGCGGCGGCATTGACGGCGAGGACCAGGTACCCGCCGGGGTCCAGGTGCGTCCCGTTCGGGAAGACGTACGCGATGCCGCGGGAGAACCTGAACCCGCTCAGATCGGCGACCGTGCAGCTCTCGTTGAAGAGCTCGATGAACTCGCAGTCTCCGTCGCGGGCTGGGGGGTTGTAGTGGACTTCCGTGATGGTCAGCGGCCAGGCTGATGCGCCCAGAAGCATGCACAAGGCCGTGATTCGTACCATGGTCCGTCCTGCCATCGAAATGAATGCGCGATAATGGCGGATCCTCATTGCGGCTGCCGCGGCACGCAGCCCCATCGAGCGATTGTAGGGGGTGCGGCGGGGCGCTACAACCTTCTAGGCCGCGCGGGGAAAAGCGAAGACCGGACGTCGCGGCCGGCGGGCGCGCCCGTCAGCGGGGGCGGGCGCGGAGGCGGCGATCAGCGCCGCGCCGCATGCTCGATACAGGCCTTGACGAAGCCTACGAAGACGGGGCTCGGATTGACGGGGCGGCTGGTGAACTCCGGGTGGAACTGGACGCCGAGGAAGAAGGGGTGGCCGGGAAGCTCCGCGATCTGCATGACGGGATGATCGGGAATCCACCCCGAGAACACCATGCCCTTCTCCGCGAAGCGCTCCCGGTAGGCCGGGTTGAACTCGTAGCGGTGGCGGAAGCGTTCGAAAGCCTCCGTGCCGCCGTAGATTTGCGCGGCGAGGGAGCCGGGGAGCAGCTCCACGCGGCGTTTCCCCAGGCGCATGCCGCCGCTGATACCCTCGGCCTCGTACTGCTCGAGCAGGAGCCGGATGACCGGGTCGGGAGTGTCGGGAGCGATCTCGGTGGTGTGGGCCTGCGCCAGGCCGAGCGCCGAGCGCGCGAACTCGATGATGGCGGCTTGGAAGCCGTGGCAGATGCCGAGGAAGGGCAGACCGTGGGCGCGCGCGTGCCGAATGCACGCGATCCCGCCCTCGAGGCCGCGCCGGCCGAAGTCGCTCGGCACCAGGATGCCGTCCAGGCCGCGAAGCTGCGCCGCGGCGCGTTCGCCGATCTCGCCGGCGGGGCCGTCCTCGATCCGGTCGGAAGGAACGTCCACGACGCGCACCCGCGTGCGAACGCGGATGCCCGCGTGCTCGAAGGCGTTGTGGATGCTGGCGTACATGTCGCGCGGTCCCATGTACGTCCCCGCCAGGCCGATCCGGATCTCGTCCTTCGGCGCCAGGAAGTCCTTCACATATTGCGCCCAGGCCGGATCTTCGACTCCCGCGGCGCGCCTGCCCTGACCGAAATAATCCAGCACGATCCGGTCCACCTTCTGGCGGCGCAGGTGCTGCGGCACCAGGTAGATCGTCTCCAGGTTGTGCAGATCGATGACGTTCGCGCGGGGGATGCGGAGGCGGTCGGCCAGCTTGTGCTGGACGCCGGGCTGCAGCTCGTGCTCGGCCCGGCACACGAGCATGTGGGGCTTGATCCCCATCTGCATGAGCAGCGCCGTTCCGTGCTGCGCGGCCTTGCTCTTCTGCTCCCTGAGGTGGGCGGCCTCGATGATCCAGACCAGGTTGATGAAGTATACGTTGCGCTCGCCTTCGCGATAGGCCAGGTCGCCCATGGCGGAGATGTAGGTGCGGTTCTCCTCATCGCCGACGGTGCCGCCGATTTCGACCAGGGTGACATCGGCCTTGTAAGCGAGGGCGGATTCCCGCACGAAGCGGATCACTTCTCCCGTTACGTGGGGGTAGAACTGCACGTCGGAGCCCGCGAAGCGGCCGCCGCGCTCCAATTCGTGGACCTTCTGCGTGAGGCGCCCGTTGGTGAAAATGTTGAGGCTCGAGAAGCTCTTGTTGACGAAGCGCTCGTACGTGCCGACGTCCATGTCGCACTCCGTGCCGTCCTCCAGCACGAACGCCTCGCCGTGCCGGTAGGGGCTGAGCGTCCCGGCATCCTCGTTGAAGTAGCCGTCCATCTTGATGAGGTTGGTGCGCAGCCCGCAGTCCTCCAGCAACCGGGCCAGGCCGGAGGAGAAGATGCCCTTCCCCAGGCCGCTCATGACGCTGCCCGTGATGACGATGTACTTCGTCGTGCCGGGCGTGTAACCGGGCGGCACGGGGCTGTACTGCTCGCCGGGATCGGAACCGGCGCTGAGCAGGGAGAGGCGGGTCGGTGCGGTGCTCACGGCGCGAACCTCCTGGAAAACAAGGGAGTCTATCCGCCGGGCCGCGCGTGTCAAGACGCCGTCGCCGCGCCGGCTTGTCCGGCGCGGCGACGGCGCTTACAATGGCATTTTCGCGAGGATGAAGGTGCGACGCCATGGTCAAGAGACTGTTCGACTTCCTCCCCTTCGGCCGCAAGCGGCCGGACGCGCGCCGCGGCGGGGCAGCGCCGCGGCGCCCGCAGGAAGCCGCCGGGCCCGACTTGCCCGAGGCCGCCTCGGGCTTTTCCCGCAACGCCGATTCGGAGCCGGCGGCGGCGGTTCCGGGCGCCCCTTCCGAGCCGCCCGCCGCCGGCGCGTCGCCGGCGGACGGCTCGGGGCAGGCCGCCGAAGTGCGGAGCGTGAGGGAGTCCGTCGATAGGTTGAAGCAGCGCGCGCTAACGGTGCGGGAGTTGCGCGAGACGATCGAGAGGACCATCGAGGCGCGCGTGAGCGAGATCAGGGGCGTGGTCGAGGGGATTCAGGAGCTGTTGAGGGAGCAGGGCCGCCGGTCGTGGAACTCGGGCGAAGCCGACCAACGGTTCCTGGGCGACGCCGTCCAACGGATCGGAGAGCGCGAGCACGCCTTTGCGGCGGGCGCCGCGACGGAAGCGGCGCTGACGGCGATGCGCGAGGCCCTTGCGGCCTTGGAGCGCCGGGTCGGGGAACTGGGGCGGGAGCTGCCGCGGACCGTGAAGGAGCTTCTCGGGGACGCGCCGGCCGTGCTCGACAAGCTCGGAGAGGAGCTCGCGCTCCGCGATGCCCGCGTTCTGGCCTGGTGCGAGCGAATCAGCGTCCGCGCCCACGCCGCGTCCAAGGAAGCCGAGACCGCGGCGGCGGAGCGCGCCGCGATTCGCGCCCTGCTCGATGATTTGCGGGAGGGGAGAATCCGCGCGCAGGCTCTGCGCAAGCGGCTGCATTATGTGCGCGAGGCGCTGGCCGCCGGCATGGCGGAGCTGCGCGACGGCGTGGCGCGCAACATGGTTTCGCGGGCGCTGCTCGCCCGGCGCGTCGAGGCGGCGCTGCGGCCCTTCGAGCGCGCGATCCACGAAATCGGCGAACTGATCAAGGACATCGAGGCGTAGCCGGACTCGGGAACGGCCGCCGCCGACAGCCCTAGAGCCCGGAGGAGCCGGATCGCGGGCCGGGCCCGCTTACAACTCCCATTCCGGCAGAAAGGCCGGCCCCTGGGTCCATTTCTCAGCCAGCGCCTGAAACGCCTTCCAGGGCCCGGCGCCGAGCTTGTCCCGGGCAAGCTGTGCTTCCGGCCACATCTTCGCGACCAAGGGCGCGTACGCCTCCGGCCGCCTGAAAGCCGAGAGCCGCGGCCGGTGGTCGCCGATGTCGGTGAGGAGCCTTTCCAGCTCGTCGCGGTCCCCGGGCCAGGGAGCTTCGTCCCTGAGTTCGGCGGTCAGGACGAAGTCGCGCATACCGGCGCTCTGAGCCAACATCCGGCCGCGTTGGTCGAAGAAGGCGCTGCCGCCCGCCTGGGCGAACACCGTGGCGAAGCCGTGCTCGGACGACCGGAGGCCGAGGGCGCCGTCGGAGATGGGACGCTTGCTGGCGACCGCGACGATCTCGGCCCCGAGGCGCGCCAGCACGCAGGGCGTCTCCGGGTACAGGTAATCCTCGCCGCACGCCAGGCCGATGTTCCCGAGGCTGGTCTTGGTCACGACGAAGCGGTTGCCGGGGGCCGCGATCCAGTGTTCGCCGGGCGCGACGTGCACCTTCCGGTAGCGGGCGAGCAGCTTGCCGCGGGGGTCGACGAGAACCATGGTGCTGTAAATCGTCGCCGCGTCGTTCTCGTAGAGCGCGACCACCACATAGGACCGGTGGCGGCGCGCAATTTTGGCGGCGGTCCTGGTGGTGGGGCCGGGAACGGGCTCGGCGATCTGTTGAAACACCCGGGGCGCCTCGAGCTGGCGCCAAAAGTGGCGGATGCCGTGGATATCCTCGGGCAGGACGACGAGGGCGGCCTCGGCGGCCGCGTTCTCGGCGTGCTGGAGCGCGGCTTGGGCCCGCAGGCGCGCATCTTCCGCGGCGTAGGCCAGCGAGAAGGTGTCCGCAAGAGGGTCGATCTCGGGCGGCAGGGGCAACGTCCGCTGGGCCGGGCACACGATCGCACAGAGGAAGGCTTCGCGCATGGAGGGCATTTCACGGGAGAAGCGGGCTTCGTGTCAAGAAGGCGCCCGCGCCGGGGCTTAGCCGGACGCCCGGTAAATACGCTCAAGTCGGCTTCGGGCCGGGAGCGATACCATCAGCAGCGCGAAGACCCCGCTGGCTACTCCTCCTCCACCGGCCGGCGGGGTTCTTCCTTGTTCAGGCCGCCGGAAGGGGGCGGAGGAGCCGGCGGGGGCGGCGCGCTAGACTTTTCCCGCGACGGGATGCATGGCCGGCTGCGCCTTGAAATGCCCGAGCCCGAGGCGTTGGAACGGCTCCTCGAGCCACGTCACCAGCCCCGGCGAAAACTTGTCGATGAGCCCGCGGTGGTAGGGGAGCACGCGCACGGCGAAGCCGTGGTGGCCGGTGCTGGCGCACTGGATGGCGCCCTCGAACACGGTCTGACCGTTCGGCGTCCTTCCCGCGGGGATGAGAGTGGCGGTCGCGGCGTCGACGATCTCGCCCTCGGGGGTCAGCGGGCCGTAAAAGAGCTCGACGTTGACATCGTCGTCGGTCAGGCTGCCGAGGTGGACGTGCGCCTGCACTTTGAGCTTGTCGCCGACGAGGTGGTGGGCGCCGGGATCGCTGCCGAGCGCCGTGATGCGGACCTCCTTCCAGGTCGCGGCGATCCGGCGGCGCCATTCGGCCAGCTTGCGCGTCTCGGACCAATTCTCCGCCGCGAGCCAGTTCCACTGGAGGATCGCCGGCAGGTAGAAGCGCTCGGTGTACTCCTCGACCATGCGGTTGGTGTTGAAGATCGGGCAGAGCCGCTGCATGGAGGTCTTCATCATCGCGATCCACTCCCGCGGCAGGCCGTCCGCGCCGCGGCGGTAGAACGTCTGCGCGACCTCGTTTTCCAACAGGTCGTAGAGGCTGCGGCTCTCGATATCGTCCTGGTAGGAGTGATCGTCGTATTCCTCCCCGCCGCCGATGGCCCAGCCCGTGCTGTGGCCGTTGTGAAGTTGGTAGCCCTCGCACCACCAGCCGTCGAGCATGCTGAGGTTGATGCCGCCGTTGACCGCGACCTTCATGCCGCTGGTGCCGCTGGCCTCCATGGGCCGGCGGGGCGTGTTGAGCCAGACATCGACGCCCTGGATGAGGGTGCGGGCGATCTGCATGTTGTAGTCCTCGAGGAACACGACGCGGCGGCGGAACTCCTCTCGGTTCGTCATGTGCACGATGGTGCGGATCAGCTCCTTGCCCGGATGGTCCTTGGGATGCGCCTTGCCCGCGAAGATGATCTGGACGGGCCGGTCGGGGTGGTTGAGGATCTTGTTGAGCCGGTCCGGGTTGTGCAGGAGCAGCGTCGCCCGCTTGTAGGTCGCGAAGCGCCGCGCGAACCCCACCGTGAGCACCTCCGGGTCCAACACCTCGTCCACCTGGGAGATCAGCGAGCGATGGAACCCACGCCGCACGAGCTGATCCCGGAGCTTGCGCCGCGCGAAGGCGACCAGGCGCTCGCGCAGGCGCTCGCGGCTGCGCCAGAGCTCGGAGTCCGGGATGTGCTCGATGCGCTTCCACACCGACTGGTTGACCGGGTCGGCGAGCCACTCCGGGCCCACGTACCGGTCCAGCAGACGTTCGATCTCGTCGGAGTACCACGAGCGCGTGTGCACGCCGTTGGTCACATGGGTGATGGGGATCTCGGGCTCGGGCACGCCGGTCCAGATCCGTTTCCACATGCGGCGCGAGACCCGGCCGTGCAGCTCGCTCACGCCGTTGGCGAACGCCGCGAGCTTGAGCGCCAGCACCGTCATGCAGAAGGGCTCGCGGGCGTCGTTGGGATCCTGGCGGCCCAGTCCGAGGAATTGGTGCATCGAGATGCCGAGCTGGTCGACGTAGCGCCGGAAGTAGTTTTCCATCAACTCGGGCGGAAACATGTCGTTGCCCGCCGGCACGGGGGTGTGGGTCGTGAAGACGGTGGTGGCGCCGACGACCTCGCGGGCCTCGTCGAAGGACAGGCCTTCGTTCTGCCTGAGGAGCCGGATGCGCTCCAGGGCCAGGAACGCCGAATGCCCCTCGTTCATGTGGCAGACCGTGGGCGGCGTGCCGAGTTTGTTGAGGGCGCGAATGCCGCCGATGCCCAGGAGGATTTCCTGGCGAATGCGCATTTCCAAGTCGCCGCCGTAGAGGTTGGAGGTGATTTCGCGGTCGTGCGGCAGGTTGGCGTCGATGTTCGTGTCGAGCATGTAGAGCGGCACGCGACCCACCTGGATGCGCCACAGCTTGGCCGTCACGGCGCGCTCCGGCATCTCGACCTGCACCGTGAAGGGCTGCGAGTCCTTGTCCAGGACCGCGGTCACGGGCATATGGTAGTAGTCATTGACGGGAAACGCCTCCTGTTGCCACCCGTCGCGGTTGAGGTACTGCTTGAAGTAGCCGAAGCGGTACAGGAGCCCGATGCCCGTGACGGGGAGGCCCAGTTCGCTGGTCGACTTCAGGTGGTCGCCGGAGAGCACTCCCAGGCCGCCCGAGTAGATCGGGAGGCATTCGTGAATGCCGAACTCCAGGGAGAAGTACGCGATCTGGCTGCCGAGCCCCTTCCCGTGCACCTTATCGTACCAAGTGGCGTACTCCATGTAGCGTCGCAGATCCTGGTGCACCCGGTCCAGGTGGCTCAGGAACCCGTCGTCGGACAGGAGCCGCACGAAGGTTTCCTGGCGCACCAGTCCCAGCATCTTGATGGGGTTGCCCTCCGCCGACTCCCATACATCGCGGTCGATGCGTTGGAACAAGGCGATGGCGTCGGGGTTCCAGACCCACCAGAGATTGTGGGCGATCTCCGTCAGCGGCCGGAGGCGCTCGGGAATGTTGGGATTGACGAGGAACTTCTGAACCGCCTTCATGACGCAATTCTCCTTCGCGCGGCGCCCGCGAGGGCGTCCCGCAAGGCGCGCAGGCGCCGGCCGTAAGATCACCTATGGTACTGCACCTCCATGTATCGGCAAGAAGCGCGGATCCTGACGATGGCGCGCGGCGCGTAGGGATGGAAATTTCATGCTGAACGTCTTTTTCCCTTGCACTTGCCGGTCGCGCCGGTACAATTCAAGCTTTCAACGGGCCGAGAACGGCCTCCGCCGCATGGAGAGAGCCTGCAGAGGTGAGCGATGCGCCTTCTGATCTCGAACCGGACGTTGAACAGCTTCGGTGACCTGGTCCTGCTCCGGGACCCGCGCGGAAGATCCGTGTATCGGTCGCTGCTTCCCGTAAGCGGGCCGGAGGGGCCCGCGTTCGCCGTTACCGGAAGCTTTGCGCTCCACCAAGTCTTCGAGGTGGAGAAAGAAGACGGCATCGCCTTCGTCGACGCCACCGGCGACACGAATCCGATTCACCGCCAGGGCGACGTGGTCGCCGGAGCCATGACCGCGGCCAGGGCCGCCGCCGGCCTCGAGGCGCTGTTCCCCGCGCTCGGCATAACGAGGCTGAACATCAAGTTTCGGGCGGTCGCCGCCTACGGCCGCCGCATGCGCCAGCAGCTCGCGGTCTCCTTCCGCGGCGGCGAGGATTTCGAGGCCCGCCTGCGCATCGAGCAGGAGGGCCGGGATGTCGCCGAGGGCGTCATCGCCGGCAAGATCGCCCCGGAGATCCAGCGGCCGAACGTCGGCAAGTGGCGGGTCAACAAGGCTGAGCTGAGGCGCGTCGAGCAGTTCTTCCGAGCCCTCAAGATCGCGCCGGATCTGTACCTGCGGGCCGGCGGCGAGCCGAACTTGGGCTACCCGCGGGCGTTTCTCGCCTCGCTGCCGTCGGGCGAGATGGTGCGCCGGCTCTCGGGCGAGGGCGGCTTCCTCACCAATCTCGACCTGACTTTCCCCGAGGGCGCGGCGCCGGGCATTGCCGGCGCGGGCCTGCCGGAGGTGGGGCTCAAGCAGGCGAAGGCGCGCCCCAGCTTCGCCAAGGTCCTGACCTGGATCATGTCCGGGGTCGAGGAATGCTGCAAGGGCTTTGCGCTGGTCTTCCGGCCGGACGTGCGCGAGCCCGCCGGTTCCGCGGCCGGGTGAGGCCGCGTGCGCGAAGCCGATCAGGTCGCCCGCGACCTCGCCGCGCGCGTTGAAGGGGAAGTCCTCGCCGGCCGGGCGGCTCGCAGCCTGTATGCCACCGATGCCAGCATCTACCGCCGCCTCCCCTTGTGCGTCGTCAGGGTCAAGTCGCTCCAGGACGCCGCCGCGGCGGTGGCGTACTGCGCCGAGGAAGGGATCCCGCTGGCGCCGCGCGGAGCGGGCACGGGGCTTGCCGGCGAGAGCCTGACCCGCGGAGTCGTGCTGGATTTCTCCGTCCATCTGCGGGCGATCGGACCGGTCGAGACGGACGAGGTGTGGGTCGAAGCCGGCGTCGTGCCGGACGTCCTGAACCGCGCGCTCCGGAGCCGGGGTTTGCTCTTCGGGCCCGATCCGGCGACGAGCGACCGCTGCACCGTGGGCGGCATGGTGGGCATCAATTCCACCGGCGGGCATTCCCTCGTTTACGGCGACACCCGGCGCCGGCTGCGCGCCCTGGAGGTCGTGCTGTCCGATGGCGCGCCCGCGGTGCTGGCGCCCGGGCCGGCGCCCGATTCCGGCGCTCGGGGCCTCGACGGGTTGCTCGCCCGCACCGCCGCGCTCGCCCGGAAGGCGCAGGCGCTGCGGCTTCCCTTCGCGCCGACGCTGGCCCGCAACCGGCACGGCTATCTGCTCTGGGAGGCGCTGCGCGGCGATCGCCTGGATCCGACGCAGGTTGTCGCGGGCAGCGAGGGCACCCTCGCCGTCGTGGTGCGCGCCAAGCTCGCGCTGGACCCCGCGCCCGCGGCCCGGACCATGCTCCTCATGCAGTTCTCCGACAGGATCGCGCCGCTCAGGCTCGTCACCGAGGCGCTCGCGTTCAAGCCCGCGGCGCTCGAGTTCATGGACGATGTCGTCCTGCGCATGGCGAAGGACATGCCGGCTTTCGCGCCGGTGATCGCGTCAGGCGCCGGCTCATGGCTGATCGCTTCCTTCGAGGGGACCGCGGAGGAGGCGCGGGGCGCGTTGCACGCCGCCGCGGAAGGGCTGCGCGGCGCGCCGTGCCTGGCGGCCATGGAAGCCGTTGAGGATCCCCGGCGCCAGAGCCTCATCAACGCCGTGCGGCAGGCCGCGGTGCCGCTTCTTTTCAGGCGGCGGGACGGGTACATTCCGCTGCCCTTCATCGAGGATGCCGCCGTTCCGCCCGAGCGGCTCGCCGACTACATCGAGCAAGTCGAGGGGATCCTGGGCAGGCACGGGCTCCGGATGACGTGCTACGCCCACGCGGGATCGGGCGAACTCCACATTCGGCCCTTCATGCGGCCGTGGCGCCAGATCGACCTCATGCCGCGAATTGCGGAGGAGGTGCTCGAGTGCGCGCTGCGCCACGGCGGCACGGCGAGCGGCGAGCACGGCGACGGGCTCCTGCGCAGCTTTTTCGTGCGCCGGCAGTACGGGGACGAAATGTGGGGGCTCTTCAAGGAGCTCAAGGCGGCCTTCGATCCCGCCGGGATTCTGAACCCCGGCAAAAAGGTCGTCGAGGAGCGCGAGCTGCCCTTGGACGGCCTCAGGTACCCCCGCGGCGAGGCCGTGTTCGGCCTCCCTCTGGCCGGCGAGGAGCTGCGCTTCGGCGGCGAGGAGCTGGCGCGGGCGGCCTTTGCCTGCACGGGCTGCGGGAGCTGCAGGACCGTCAAGGACACCGAGCGCATGTGCCCGGTCTTCAGGGCGACGGGCCTGGAGGAGGCTTCGCCCCGCGCGAAGCTCAATTTGCTCCGGGACCTCGCCATGGGCAACGTCTCGCTGGCCGACGACTTGCGCGCGGTGCTGGATCTGTGCCTCTGGTGCCGGTCCTGCGGCCGCGAGTGTCCGTCCGGCCTTTCGGTCCCCGAGGCGATCATCGAGCTGCGCGGCCGCGCCGTGCGGGCGCGCGGACTGAACGCGGGAGAGCGGGCGGCCGCCTCATTGCCCGTGCTGGCCGCCGCCGGCGCCGCGCTTCCGCGTCTCGCGACGTTTTTTCAAGGCCGCGCTTCCGTGCGCGCCCTCGTGGAGCGGCTGCTGGGCATCGATGCGGGCAAGCCGCTTCCGGCCTTCGCCCGCCGCCGGTTCTGCCGGGCGCCCGCCCGCGAGCCTCTCCCCGTGCCGCCGGGAAAGACGGGAGTGGCGTTTTTCGCCGATCTCTTCGTCGATTGCTTCGCGCCCGAACTGGGCCGGCGGGCCGTCGCGACCCTCGAGGCGGCGGGCTGCGCCGTCGTCATCCCGCGCCAGGAGCCCTGCGGCGTCGTGCCCCTCGTCTATGGGCGGATCGATGCGGCGCGCGCGGTCGCCGCGCGCAACGAGGCCGCGCTCCGTCCCTTCGTCGAGGCGGGCTACGCGGTCGTCACGCCCGAGCCGACCGCGGCGCTCATGCTCCGGAGCGACTACGCGCGCCTGCTCGGCCGTCCGTCGCCGGTCTGCGAGGGCGCCTTCGAGCTCGGGGCCTTCCTGTACGCGCGCCGGCGCGCCGGCGCGTGGACGCCGCGCGCGCTTCCCCGGGCCGGCCGGCTCGCCTATCACTGCGCGTGCCACCTCAAGGAACTGGAGGGGCCGGGCTTCAGGGATCTGTGCGCCGAGACGGCGGGAATCGAGCTCGAGCCGCTGCCGGAAAGCTGCTGCGGCATGGCGGGGACGTTCGGGCTGCGGCGCGGGCACAGAGGCCTGAGCGCCGCCATCGGAGCCCCCCTGATCGCCGCCCTGAAGGAGGGCGCCTTCACGGCCGTCGTCTCGGAATGCGCGAGCTGCCGGCTGCAGCTCGGCGCGGAGAGCGGGCTACCGGCCCTGCACCCGCTGGAGCTTTTCGCGCCGTAGCGTCCCGGGTGCCCCAGTCTGCTTGCCTCGTTCCGGGTTGCTGCGTATACTCCGTGGGTCGCGGAGCAGGTTCATGTGCTGAGGAGACTATGCGGCGGCGCGCGCCCATGACAGGCCACACCCGCTTGGTGAACATCGCGGCCGGACGTCCGCCGCGCGTCGCGCGGGGCGCGGCGCGGAGCGGCCGGCGGCCGGCGACGGGGCGTGCGGCGTGCCGAGCCGCGGGATTCACGCTGCTTCTTGCGCTCGGCGCCGGGGCCGCGGAGCCTGATGCCGCGCCCTGGACCGTCGAGCGCCGCGGCGCGCACGGGTTGGCGGCCGAGCTGCGCTTCAGCGCCGAGGGGGTCTACGAGTTCGGCGTCGAGAACGGCGCGGCGGGCGTGCTTAGGCCGTTGGCGCCCTTCGCGCCGGGAGAGGCGCGCTTCCTGCTCGAACCCCTGTTGGGAAGGAGCTTGCCCGCGGCGCCCGTGACGGTGTTCGCCCGGGGTGAAGGCCCCACCTTCCTGTGCGCCGTCTCCTTCGATCTGCCCGAGGGTTGGGCGCCCTTCGCGTGCGCGCGGACGCCGGGAGCCGGGCTCGAAACCGTCAGAAAGCAAGCCCTCGGCGTGCCGGGCGGGACGGAGCGCGCGCTCCTCGGCGGGAGCGCCGTCTCGCCCGATGCGGTGGAGCGGCCGGGCTGGTCGGGCGGCGGGGAGTGGGCGGCTCTCGGCGGGTGCGCGGCGGACTTGGAGCGCACGACGGCGTTTCTTCCCGCCGTGTGCGCCGGCGCGGCCGGCCCCGTCTTCGCGTGGTCGGCGCAGCCGGCGTCCGCGTCGCCGGGCGTGTGGGTCGCCTCGGCGGCGGGGCGGTGCGTTCGGCTTGCCGCCGAAGGCTCGTTTCCCTGTCTGGCCGCCTCGGGACGAAGGATTGCCTGTGTGTGGTCGACCGGCGAGAAGGTGTTCACGGCGGCGAGCGACGATGGCGGCGCGACCTGGGCAGCGGCGCGCGAGGTCGCGAGCTCCTTGGCGATCGCGCGCGCGACCGCGGCGCTGAGAGGCGACTGCATGGCGATCGCGTGGGAGACGCCCCAAGGCATCTCTTGGCGTGTGAGCGCCGACGGCGGCAGGAGCTTCGGCGCGGCGGGCGAACTTGCGGGGGGCTATTCGAGGCCGCGGGCGGAAATCCTCGCGGACGGAGTTCCGGCCGTCGCCTACCTGCGCAGAGGACCGCGCGGGAACGAGGCGGCGTTGACGCGCCTCGCGGCGCCCGATCGCGGCGGCGAGAAGACGGAAGTGCTGCTCGACAGCGTTCCCGTCCTCGATGTCGCCTTGCGCCGGATCGAGGGCGCGCCCTTCTTCGCCGGTCTCGTGCGCGCGGGCCGCGGGGTGCGAATCGCCCATGGCGCGCCCGGGGGGCGGACCTACTTCCTGCCCGCGACGCGCGGGACGCCGTTCGCGGTGGATGCGGGCTTGTGGAACGGGGCCTTGTGCGTGAGCTACGCGCAGGTGCGCGTTGGCGCCATCGAACTCCTCGCGTTCCTGAGCTCCGATCGCGGGCTGACCTGGAAGGGACCGGTGCGCCTGCTCAGCGGCCGGGCGCTTTGCGTGCTCGGGGCCGAGCTCGTCGTCGCCTGGCGCCGCGCCCGCGGGAAGGTCTCCGTGAACGGAACGGAGGTCTTCACGCTGCCCGAGGGCGTGTCGAGCGGGCGGGCGCGCGTGGGGTTGGATCCGGGCCGGTGCGCGGCCCAGGGGTGGCTGGCCGACCGGGCGTCCTTCGCGGGGGAAGGCACGGTAGATGTAACGGTGCTCCTGAGGACGGCGCCCTCCGAGGATGTTTTCCCCGGGCTGAACGAAGCCCATGCGGCGGAGCTCGCCGCCGCCGGGCGGCGGAGAAGCTCGGGGCCTGATTTGGCGCTCCTGGCCGAAACCGTCTCGGCCAAGAGGCTGAGCGGCCGGGCGGGAGGGGAACTCGTGCTGCCGCTGGGCGTCGCCAACGTGGGCGATCGCGCTTCCGGGAAGGCGGCGCTCGTCGTGCGCGCCGGCGGCGAGACCGTCTTCCGCAAGGACTGCGGCGCGATCGAGCCGGGCGGCGAAATCAACGTAAGCGCCCGCGTGCCGATGCCGTCCGCGCCGGGCACTGTGGCGCTGTGCTGCGCGGTGGAGACGCGCGACGATCGCGACGGCGGCAACGATGCCCTGGAACTCGCGGTCGAGGTGCGCCCCGAGCACGTCACAATTCTGGCGCCAGGCGCCGAGACGCGCCTCGCGCTGCCCGACGAGGAACACGTGACGCTGGCCTGCGAGGCGCCGTGCTATCTGGCGGTGGACACGGGCGGGCTCGATCCGGCCGCGGTGCGGGCGGTATTCGCCGGCGAGGACGGGACGCGCGAGGTGCCGTGCGTCGGGCCGATCGATGTCGCGGCGGGGACGCACCGCGTGCTTTTCAGGGCGGACGCGGCGGGGCGCATCGGGGTGCGGCTCGTCCTGAAGACGGATGCCTTCGAGCCCAACGACCGGCCCGAGGATGCCGCCCGGGTGCTGCCGGGCTCGGAGCTGGAGCTGCGGCTGATCCCGGCGGGCGATCGCGACTGGTTTGCGGTGCCCGCGGCGGGAGAGGGTCACCTGACGCTGCGGGCCGCCGGGCTTGTCGAGGGCGCGGAGCTGGTCGCGTCGGTTCGCGCCGGCGGGGCGTGGGTCATTCGCGAGGCGCCGCTGCCCTGCGCCGTATTCGTCCAGCCCGGCATCTGCGAGGTGATGCTCGCCGAGCGGTGGGGCCGCGCCGTTGCCGAGCCCTTCCGCCTGCGGATCGGTTTGACCGGCGCCGCCGACCCGGACGAGCCCAACGACACGCCGGCGAAGGCGCGGCCCTTCGACCTGGTGAAGGGGGAGCGGGTCGTCTTGGATCCCCCCGGCGATAAGGACTGGTATTCCCTCGAGGCGGCGGCGCCGGGCTGGCTCGCCTTCAGGGCGCACGATTCGCCTGGGACCGTCACGTGCCTGCTTGCGGCGGAGGACGAAAGCTCGCTGGCGCCCCCCGCGGACCTGCCGGTCATTCTGCGGGCGCCGGCCGGCAAACTGTTCGTATGTTTCAGCACGCGCGCCGAGGAGCCGGTCGCGGCCCGCGTGACGATCGAGCACATCGCCGAGCTCGAGGGGGCCGGAGCCGGGGAGGGGGCGCGGGCGGCGGCGCTTCCCGGCGAGGTCGAGGTGACGCTTTGGCCGGAGGGCGGCAGCGAGCTTATCGATGTGCGGGTGCCCGGCCACGGTTTTCTGAAAGTGGCGCTGCCCGCCGGCGCCCCGCCGGAACTGGCGCCTGCGGCTTCGGTCTGGAGCGGCGGCGCGCCGTTGAGCGCGTTGCGCTTGCTCCCGGCGGTGTTCCGAGTCGGGCCCGGCGAGGCGCGCGTCGAGGTGCGCGACGCGCTGGCGCGCGGCGTCCCGCGCAGCTTCCGCGTCGGCCTCGATTTCGATGCCGTTCCCGAGGCCGAGCGCGTGCACGACGCCCCCGAGCGGGCGGCGGCGCTGGCGTGTCCCGGCAGCTTGCGCCTGACGCTCTGGCCGGCGGATGACACATCCTTCGTCAAGGCCGAGGTCCCGGCCCGCGGCCTGCTCAGGGTCGAGGCGGCCGGGGCCGACCGCGGCCTGGAGTTCTTTTTCCCGCAAGAGAAAAGCGGGCGCAGGGTGCAGCGCGGGCGCGCGGCGGTGGTGCGGGTCGAGCCGGGTGCTTGTCTGGTCCGCGTGCGGCCGCTGGCGCCGCTGCGGGAGCCGCTCAGGTGCACGCTCAGCGCCCGGCTGGACAGCGTCGATGACGCCGGCGAGCCCAACGATACGCCGGAGGAGGCCTCGCCGCTGGCGCCGGGCGCCTGGCGGACGCTGCTTCTCTTCCCGCGGGACGACGCCGACTGGTTCCGCCTGGAAGCGGGACGGGGCGGGGTCTTCACCTTCGAGGTTCGGGGCGCGCCGGCGGATCTCGCGCCCCGCGTGGACGTGCTCGGGCCCCACGGCGCCGTTCTGGCCGAGGGCGTGGCGCCGGGCGGAGTTTTCACGGCGGGAGCGGGAACGTGCCTCGTGCGCCTGTACGAGGCGGCCGGACGAGCGGCGCGCGCGCCCTTCGAGGTCAGGGTCGCGCCCGGGGGCGCGGGAGGGCATCCGTGAGGGCGCTCGGCGTGCTGGCGGCGGGAGCGGTGCTCTGGGGGCTTGCGGGGTGCCGCGAGGAGCGCGCGGCGCCGGCGTGGATGCCGCCGCTGCTCACGAACGCCGACATCGAGCTGTACCTGCGCGCCGAGAAGCGGCTCGGCGCCGGCGGCAAGAACCTCGAGGAACTGCGGAGCTTTTTCGGCGTCGACCAGCGGGAGGTGTCGATCGCCCTGGCGGGCGCGGGGTTCACGCCGGAGCGGTTTCTCGAAATGGCGGAGGCGATCTTCCTGGCCCGCCAGGGAAAGCGCATGTTCGTGGAACTGCCGGAGCGGCGCCGGGCGCTGGCCGCGGCGCTCGCCAAGGAGGACTGGAGCGGCCCGCAGGCCGCCGCGATCAAGGCGGCCCTCCGGAAGGAAGCTCGGAGCGAGGCCGAGCGCACGCCCTTCATCGAACGCGTGCTCCGGAACGCGGCGGCCTTGGAGGCGTACGAGGCCCGCTTGCGGGAAAGATCCGCCGGCGCGGGGGAGAAAGCGCCGGCTCCGGCGCGGTAGCGCCGGCCGGGTTCGGAGCGCCGGCGGCGCCTTCCGCCCTCAGGCGAGCAATGCGCTGACGGAATGCTTCACGTTGATGTTGTGGATCACGCGGGCGAACAGCGGCGCCACCGAGACCTCGTGGTACCAGGGATGCTGGGCGACGAACTCCGGGCCGCGGAAGACCGCGTCCGTGCCGATGAAGGCGTCGAACAGCCCCTCCCGGGCGGCCTCATCGAACTTGTCGCAGGCTTTGCCGCTCAGGAAGGGCAGGGTGCAGGCGAAGAAGATCTTCTCGGCGCCTTTGTCCTTGCACAGGCGCGCGGCGTTGAGCAGCGTGCCGCCCGTCGCCACGAGATCGTCCCCCATGAAGACGTTCTTGCCGCGCACATCTCCGACGAGGTTCATCCGCTTGATGGTGGAGGGCTGCTCGTAGTTGCGCTCCTTGTCGACGATGGCCAGGCCGGTGCCGAGGGCGCCGGCGTAGGTCCGGCCGCGGTCGGCGCTGCCCACGTCGGGGGCGACGACGATCATGTTCGGAATGGCGATATGCTGGCGGAAGTAGGACGAGATCACGCGGTGGGCGTGGAGGTTGTCCAGGTGCGCGCGCCACAGGAAGCCCTCGATGGCCTCGGAGTGAATGTCGATGGTGATGATGCGGTTGGCGCCCGAGGTTTCCAGGAAGCGCGCCACCTGTTGGGCGGTGATGCTCTCGCGGGTTTTCTTGCGCTCCTGGCGCGCATAGGGAAACTGGGGCAGGACGACGGTCACCGAGGCGGCGTCGGAGTTGTAGGCGGCGTTGATGGCGGTGCAGACGGCCATCAGGTTGTCGTTGACGCTCCGGTCGGGCGCCATGGGATCGTCGACGCACTGAACGACGTAGATGTCCTGGCCGCGGACGCTGTCGTTGACGACGGTCTTGACCTCGCGGTTGGCGAAGACGACCTCGTCGCTCGACGTGAACTGGAACCGGTCCAGGGTCTGGTCCTGGGCGTAGATCTTGTCCAGCTCCTCGATGATGCGCTTGGTGAACTCCCGTCCCGAGCGGCAGGCGATCAGGCACAGTCTTCCGCGTGTGTTCATGACAGGGCCTCCAACGGGGATTGTGGTATCGTAGGGCGGCGGGCCCGGGGCATCAAGGCCTCGAGAACCGCCTTGACCGGAGCCGGGGCAGGGGGCAGGATGGGGCCGGCGCGGCTCCCGTCGGAGGAGCCCGGGCCGCCGGAGGGCTATTTGGGGCTTGCGAACGAGGACGAGAGTGTAAACAGAGAGCAAAACGAGGAGGTGCCTATGAACCGGAAAAACGCTTGGATGCTTGCGGTTGTTATCATGTGGACGGTGGTCGCGCAGGGCGCGGGGCGCGACGGCGTGTTCAGCATCACGGACTACGGAGCGGTGCCGGACGGGAAGACGGACAACACGGCGGCCATCCAGAAGGCACTGGATGTCTGCATGGTTGCGGGCGGCGGCACCGTGCGTGTCGCAGGCGGGGCGTTCATGACGTACACGCTCTACCCGCGCTCGAACACGCGACTGGAGATTGAGGCGGGAGCCTCGCTGGAGGGCGGGCCGGATCCATTGAAGTACCCGCTCTTCGACACCAACGACAACTGGCGCGTGGAATTCTCGTTACGCCGTAACCGCCGCGCGCTGATCTACGCTGTGGCGCAGACCAACCTCGCCATTTGCGGGCGCGGCCTCATCAATGGCCACGCCGAATATTTCCACGTCCCGACCGACGGCCACTGGTGGCGGCGCAAAGACGACCAGCTCCTGACCGGGCGCTGCCTCTTCCTGGTGGGCTGCCGCGACGTGCTGCTGGAGAACTTCCGGATGCTAAACCCCACTGGCTGGAGCATGTGGCTGCTCGACTGCGAGCGCGTGAGCATCTGCGGCCTCAACATCGACATGAACCTCAAATACCCCAACGGCGATGGCATCCACATCGGTTCCTGCCGCGACGTGACGGTGAGCGACTGCATCGTGCGCAGCAGCGACGACGCGCTCATCTTGCGCGCCTACCAGCACCAGCTTGCCAAGCCCATGCCATGCGAGCGCATCACCGTGAATAACTGCGTCCTACAGAGCAACTCCGCCGGGGTGCGCATCGGCTGGACGCACGACTATGAGGTGCGCGACTGCCGCCTCAGCAACCTCGTCATCCGCGAATCCCAGACCGGCATCATAATCGCCCTGCCCACGACCAAGAACGTCCCCAACGATCCGCCGCGGGGGCCGGACGTGCCGCCGCTGCCGGATCCCGCGCCGTTCGCGCTGGAGAACGTCCATTTCAGCGGCGTCAGCATGGACGTGCGCGGCGACGCCTTCCTCATGGAGTTCGGGCAGGACGCGAAAATCCGCTGCGTCCGCGACCTGACGTTTTCGGACATGACCGTCCGCGCGCCATGCTACCCGCGTTTCCGGCTGCGCCCCGGCGACAACGTGTCGGACATCGTCTTCCGCGATGTCAGATGGGAACTCAAGGAAGGCGGCAAGGGCGCGTTCGAGCTGCGCGGCGTGGAACGTCTGACGCTCGATCATGTGACGTTCACGGAGAGGTGACAAATCGGGAAAGACATTCGACGTTCGACATTCGAGCGACAGCCTCTCCCCGAGCTTCGAAAGTCGATTGTCGAAAATCCAAGAAGACAGATGATGAAAAAGCAACTGACTATGTGCGGAGTGGTGCTTGCGGCAGCTTTTGCCGCGCGGGCGGAATGGAACGGGGCGGGCGTGCCTGGCTTGACCGCGAACCGCGGCGATCTCATCCTCAACGGCCCCGTCCTCGGCACGGGGAAGTTTTTCCACGTGTCGACCCAGCCCAAGCTCCTCACGCTAACGAACCCCGGCAGCACGGTTAGCGGTTATTTCGGCATCTACGACATGGCCAGCAAGGACAGCACGTTCCGCTTCACGTCCACCGCGGACGCGGGGCAGCCGTCCGCGCTGGGCGCGTCGGGTGACATCCATCTGGCAGGAACGATGAGCACGACGGTGTTCGATTATATCGGCGACGCGGATCCCGCGTCTGATAAACGCTTTTTACTGGAAGGTGGCTGGATGGTCGGTGACATGTTCGCCAGGCACAGTCTTCCGCGTGTGATCATGACAGGGCCTCCAACGGGGATTGTGGTATCGTAGGGCGGCGGGCCCGGGGCATCAAGGCCTCGAGAACCGCCTTGACCGGAGCCGGGGCAGGGGGCAGGATGGGGCCGGCGCGGCTCCCGTCGGAGGAGCCCGGGTCGCCGGAGGAGAACGAGCCATGCGCGCAGCGATTTTGTGTGCCGTTGCCTTGAGCGTCGCCGGGTGCGCCGCCCCGGCGCTCATGACGCCGGAGGGCTATTTGGGGCTTGCGGACGAGGACGAGTATCCCGAGGGGCGGGGCGCCCTGGCCGCGCACGTGGCCGAGGCGGGCTACTACGCCGTGTCGGAGGTCGAGACCGTCCCCTACGAGGACTACGCCGCCGCCGCGGCCGAGGGGCGCGTCAAGTACGAGGTCGCGGCGGATCCCTACATCTACTACAGCGTGGAGGCGGACCTGGATCTCGCGCCGACCCCGAAGGTGCGCGAGTGGGTGAAGATCCTGGAACGGAAGAAGACGAGGCGGCCGTAGCGCGGCGCCCCAGGGAGGATCGCATGAAGAGAATCTGCATTCCGCTGGCCGAGGGCTTCGAGGAGATCGAGGCGGTGACGCTCATCGACGTCCTGCGCCGCGCGGGCCTCGCCGTGACGACGTGCGGCCTGAGCGGTCTTCAGGTCAAGGGGTCTCACGGCATTACGGTGGCCGCGGACACGACCATCGACGCGGCGCTCGCCGGCGCCTGGGACATGGTCATCCTGCCGGGCGGCATGCCCGGCTCGACGACGCTCAGGGACGACGCGCGCGTGGGCAAGCTGCTGGAGAAGGCCGCCGGCGCGGGGGGGTACGTGGGCGCGATCTGCGCCGCGCCCATCGCGCTTGCGCGCTTCGGGCACCTCGAGGGCCGGCAAGCCACGAGCTACCCTGGTTTCGCCCCCGAGTTGGGCGGCGCCGACTACCGCGAGGACCGCGTCGTCTGCGATGGCAGGGTCATGACCAGCCGCGGGCCGGGGACGGCCATGGAGTTCGCGCTCGCCATCGTCGAGCGGCTCGCCGGCCCCGCCAAGGCCCGGGAGCTCAAGGCTCAGATGCTGGCGCCGTGAGGTTCTCGCGCTCGGCGCCGGCCAACGCCGCGTCCACGAGTTCGGCGACGGGGAGCGCCGCCTCGGCGGCTTCCAGTTCCGCGGCGGTCGAGCGCGTCGCCGGGTGGGGCGGCAGGAGGTAGCCGCAGCAGTCTTCGTGGCGCTCGATGCTCACCTCGTAAGTGCCGATCGCCCGGGCTTCCGCGATGATCTCCTTTTTGTCGCAGCCCACCAGCGGGCGGAGCACCGGCAGAGCGACCGCGGCCGCCACGGCGCCCATGTTGGCGATGGTCTGGGAGGCGACCTGGCCGAGGGCCTCGCCCGTGACGAGCGCCTGGGCGCCCTCGCGGGCGGCGATGCGCTCCGCCAGCCTGAACATGAACCTGCGGTAGAGGAGCACCCGCAGCTCCTTGGGGCAGTCGGCGACGATGCGCTGCTGAATCTCGGCCAGGGGCGCCTGCCAGAAAGAATGCGCGCCTTGGCCGCGCAGCAGGATCGCGGCGAGGCGGCGGGCTTTTTCCTGGCCGGCCCTGGTCGTGTAGGGAAAGCCGTGGCAGTGGACGAACACCGGCCGGGCGCCGCGGCGCATCATGCGATAGGCGGCCACCGGAGAATCGATGCCGCCGGAAAGCAGGCAGGCGACCTTGCCGCTCGCGCCCAGCGGCAGGCCTCCGCGCCCGGGCAGGCGCTCGCAGGACACGAGGGCGCGGGTCCCGACGATGCTCACCAGGAGCGTCACGGCGGGGTTCTCCAGGTCGACGCGCCAGCGTCGCGCCGCGAGAATCTTAGCGCCGAGCACGCGGTTGATCTCGGGGCTCGTCATGGGGAAGGCCTTGTCCGCGCGGCGCGCCCGCACGGCGAAGGCGAGCCCCTCGGCCTCGGGGAGGATCGCGAGAGCGACCTGGGCGATCGCGTCGATGTCCGCCGGCGCCGGCCACACGCGCCCGAAGTGAGCTATTCCGAAGACGCGGCCGAGGGCCTGCGCGGCGCGGTCCCAGGCCGCCTCGTCGTCGATCTCCAGGAGCAGCCGCCCCGCGAAAGTCCGGATGCGCGCGCCGGGCAGCTCCAGGGCGGCCTTCACGGCGTCCTTGAGCTTGCGCTCGAAGAAGGGACGGTTCCCGCCCTTCAGGCCGATCTCGTCGTAGTGGACCGCGATCCTGAGGCTCATGTCCGCGGATTTTAGCACCTTTTCGGGGGCCGCGCCCGGCCTGGCGGCGCATGGCGCCGGCCTTGTGGCGGGCGTACAATGCGGGGAAGCATGGCGCAGTACGAGTATCTCGATCACACGGCCGACATCGCCATCCGCGCCTGGGGGGACAGCCTGCCCGCGGCGCTGGCCGCGATGACGGAGGGGGTGCTGGACCTCATGGGCGAGGGGTGCTCGGTGGCGGCGCGCGAGGAGCGGCGTGTGTCGGCGCGGGGCGAGGCCGCCGACGAGCGCATCGTCAACTACTTCAACGAGCTGCTTTTTGTGATCGAGGCCGAGCGCTGGCTGCCTTGCGCCGTCAAGGCGATCGCCGCCGGGGAGGAACGCATCGAGGCGCTCCTGGCGGGGGAGCCCTTCGACCCGGCCCGCCACGCGTTCTCCGGCGGAATTAAGGCCGCGACCTACCACGACTTCGCGTTGCGCGAGACGGACGGGCGCTGGGAGCTCCGCATGGTCTTCGATGTGTGAGGCGCCGGCGGCTATAATGGGCTCCGCCCGCGCGCTCCGCCGAAGCGGTCCAAGCCCAGCGAGGAACGACGCATGACGATTCGAACCGCCCTTGTCGCCGCCGCATTGATCTGCGGCCTGGCCGGCGGGCACGACTGGCCGCAGTGGGGCGGCCGTGATCCCGGCCGCAACATGGTCTCGTCGGAAACGGACCTGCCCGCGTCCTTCGATCCCGGGCGCAAGCAGGTCGACGGCACCGGCATCGATCCGGCCACGACGAAGAACGTCCGCTGGGCGGCGCGGCTCGGGTCGTACATCTACGGCAACCCCACCGTGGCGGACGGCAAGGTGTTCGTGGGAACGGATGACACGCTTCTGGCCGGCGACGGGCGCTTCAGGCGCTCGCGCGGCGGCATGGTGCACTGCCTGGACGAGGCCACCGGCGCGACCCTTTGGCGCCTGGTGGTGCCGCGCCGGCCGCCGGAGCGCCTGCCGAAGGGGGAGCACTTCAGCCAGCAGCATTTCGGCACGTGCTCCTCGCCCGCCTACGCCGACGGCCGCGTGTTTCTCATGACCAGCGCGTGCGAGATCGTCTGTCTGGATGCCGGCGGACTCGCCGACGGCAACGACGGCCCCTTCCTGGACGAGGGGCGGTACATGGCCGGGGCGGGGAAGCCGCCGGTGGCGCTGGAGCCCACGGATGCGGACATCCTGTGGGTTTTCGACATCATCGACGAGTTGGGCGTGTGCCCCCACGATGCCGCTAGCTGCTCGCCGCTCATCGACGGACGCTTTCTCTACTGCGTCACGAGCAACGGCGTCGAGGAGAAACACACCCATTGCCCTTGCCCCGACGCGCCGAGCTTCTTCTGCCTCGACGCGGAGACGGGGCGCCTGTGCGCCGTCGACGGGGAACTCATGGGGCGGAGGCTCTGGCACTGCCTGTGGAGTCCGCCGTCCATGGGGGAGGTCGACGGCCGCAAGCTCGTCTTCTTCGGAGGCGGGGATGGCGTGTGTTACGCTTTCGAGGCCCTGACCGAAGTCCCCGAAAAGCCCATCGAATTCAAGAAAGTCTGGTGGTACGACTGCAACCCGCCCCACTACCGCTTCAGGGACGGGAGCCCGATCGGATACTATGCCGGCGATAAGCGCCGGAAAGACTCCCCGAACAAGGACGACGGCACGTACCTCGGCCCGAGCCAGATCATCGGGACGCCGGTGTTCCACCAGGGGCGCGTCTACGTGGCGATCGGCCAGGATCCCGCCCACGGCCGGGGGCGCGGGCTGCTCCATTGCATCGATGCGGCCAAGACGGGCGATATCACCGCGTCGGGGCGCGTATGGTCCTTCGAGGGCCTGGAGCGCAGCTTGTCCAGCGTGGCCATCGCGGACGGCGTCCTGTACGCGGCCGACCTGGCGGGCCGGCTTCACGCCCTGGATCCCGCCACGGGCGCCGTCCGCGCCCGCATCGAGCTCAACGCCGAGACCTGGGGCACGCCGCTCATCGCCGACGGCAAGCTCTTCATCGGCACGAAGAAGTACTTTCACGTGTTCTCGGCCGGCGCGGAGCCCAAGGAACTCGCTAGGATTTCCCTCGGCTCGCCGTCGTACGGGACCCCCGTGGCCGCCAACGGGACCCTGTTCGTGGCGTCGGAACGGTATCTGTGGGCGGTGGAGCGGGAGACGGCGGCGGCGCGGTGAGAGGCGCCGCGCCGCGAGGCAAGGCAGAATTGCGCCGCGTGCGGCGAGGTGAAGACACATGGCCGAAGTAGGCCGCGACAACGTGAAGAACCCCGAGGTCGAGCGCGTCGACGACTTCAGGTGGCGGATTCCCAGGCGCGGCGCCATGCGGACCGTGGGCATGGTGTACGCGACGGAAGTCCTGATGAACCAGATCCGGAAGGACGCGTCGCTGGCCCAGGTCGCGAACGTCGCCTGCCTGCCGGGCATCGTGGGCGCCTCCGCCGCCATGCCGGACATGCACTGGGGGTACGGCTTCCCCATTGGCGGCGTGGCGGCCTTCGATCTGGAGGAAGGCGTGATCTCGCCGGGCGGGGTCGGCTACGACATCAACTGCGGCGTGCGGCTCCTCGGCACCGCGCTCAGGCGCGAGGATCTGGGCGCGCTGAAGGACAAGCTGCTTGCGGGGCTTTTCCGCAACATCCCCACGGGCGTGGGGTCGGCGCGCAAGGATTTCAAGCTCTCCCGCGGGGACTACCCCGGGGTTCTGACCGAAGGCGCGGCCTGGGCCATCGCGCGGGGCTACGGGGAGCCGGCCGACGGCGAATTCGCCGAGGAGAGCGGGTGCATCCCCGGCGCCGACCCCGAGGCGGTGAGCGACCGCGCGTACCAGCGCGGCCACGATCAGTTGGGCACCCTGGGCTCGGGCAACCACTTCGTCGAGGTCGATTGGGTCCGGGAGGTCTTCGATCCCGCCGCGGCCGAAGCCTTCGGCCTGGCGGCCGGGCAGGTGGTCGTCTTCATTCATTCCGGCTCGCGCGGCTTCGGCCACCAGGTGTGCGAGGACTACATCCAGCGCATGTTGAAGGCCGCGCGGAAATACGGCATCGAGCTTCCGGACAAGCAGCTCTGCTGCGCGCCGATCAAGTCGTTCGAGGGGAAGCAGTATCTGGGCGCCATGGCGGCGGCCGCGAACTACGCCTTCGCCAACCGGCAGCTAATCACCCACTTCGTGCGGGAGACCTTCGAGAAGAACCTCGGCCTGCGGAATCACGGCGTGCGCGTCGTCTACGACATCTGCCACAACATCGCCAAGATCGAGCGCCACCCGGTGGGCGGAGGGGAAGCGGAGGTGTGCGTCCATCGCAAGGGCGCGACCCGCGCCTTCGGGCCCGGCCACCCGTCGGTGCCGGCGCGCTACCGGGCCTTCGGCCAGCCCGTGCTCGTGCCCGGCGACATGGGCCGCCGCTCCTACGTCCTGGCGGGCCACAAGGGCGAGGAGACCTTCTCCAGTTGCTGCCACGGCGCGGGGCGCGTCATGGGCCGCAACGAAGCCAGGCGGCAGCTCCGCGACCGCTCCATCGAGAAGGAGCTTGCGGCGCGCAACATCAGCGTGCGGGCGCAGAGCCGGAAAACCCTCGAAGAGGAGTATCCCGAGGTGTACAAGGATGTGTCCGACGTGGTCGCGGCGGTGGAAGGCGCGGGGCTGGCCCGGAAGGTCGCCCGGCTCGAGCCCCTGCTGGTGATCAAGGGATGAGCGCGGTGAAGACGGTTCTGCTCGCGGCGGTTCTGTCGGTTTTCGCGGGAGGCGCCGAACCGGCCGCGCCGCCGGCCGCCGCGCCGGCCAAGGGCGCGCTCGTCCTGGCCGTGAGGGAGGCGGACGGACAGGCGCTCGCCGCCCGGTTCGCCTGTCTGGATCAGACCGGCGAGCCCGCGGCGCGGGGCATCGTGCGGGGCGAGGGCACGTATCCCCTCGAGGCGGGCGTTTACCGCGTGATCGTGGGGCACGGCCCCGAGTACACCCTTTTCGACGAGCCGGTGGAGATCGGCGCCGGCGCGCCGACGCGGCGCGACATCGCCCTTGCGCGCGCCATCGACACGACGGGGTTGGTGAGCATCGATCCCTGCGCCGCGGGTCCTTCCCCTGATAGCCTGGCGCGGGAGGCCGAGGGGCTCGATCTGGCGCTGCCGCACGGGGCGCTGGGCGCCGGCGCCGCCTGGAATCCGCGCGATCCGGGCGGACGGCTCTTCGACCTCTGTCCGTGGAGCGGCATCGGGGAGGACGAGGGGGCCCTCGACGGCCTTTGGGCCCTCGGGTTCGACGATGATCGCACGGCGGCGGCGTGGTGGGGGACGCCCGGCGATGCGGGCGCCCTCAGGTTCGACTGGTTCAATCTGCTCAGCCGCGGCAGGAGAGTCGCGCTCCTGGCGGGGTCGGGCGCCGAGGGCGTGCTAGGGCTTCCGCGGGTTTACGTGGCGGCGGCGGGCGCCGAGGAGGCGGTCGCGGCTCTCCGCGGCGGGGCGCCCGCCGGCGTGTCGTGGGGGCTTCTCGTCCAGTTGGAGGCCGAGGGCGTGCCCGCGGGGAAGCTCGCGCCGGCGCGCTTCGGCGGCGTGTCGCTGCGCGTCAAGGTGCAGGCGCCGCCGTGGGTCGCGGCGGATGAGATGACGATCTTCGCGGGCGGCGAGGCCGTGATGCGAACCGATCTGAGGCCCGAGGGGGGCAAGCCGCTGCGCCTGGACCGCGTGTACTTCCTGCGCGCGAGCCGCGACACGTTCTACGTGGCCGCGGCCTCGGCGGCGGGGAACATGGCCGCGTACCTGCCGCGGAAGGCCCGGCCCCTCGGCTTCTCCGGCCCGGTGTGGGTCGATGCCGACGGCGACGGGAAATACACGCCGGCGCAGGATTACGCGGCGGCGTTCCTGGAGCGTTATCCGCGGGGGAGCGCGGCGGCGCTGGACGCGCTGCGCCTCGAGCCCCGGCGCGTGCAAGTCCAGGCGGCGAGCTTGAGCGACGACGGCATTCTCCTGGACCACATGGCGGATGACATCGCCCAGGCGGTGCGCCTTGCGGCGCTGGGGAACCTGCGGCGCAACGGGTATGCCTGGGCGCCGGACATCTTCGCCCGCAGGCTGACGAAGAGCGGCCGGGAGATCGTGGAACTGGCCGAGACGACGGCGGGCCTGGCGGTCTGCGGCTCGCCCGCCGGGTTCGGTGTTTTCGCCGAGAACTTCCCGCGGGCCATGCCCGCGAAGAAGGAGGCGGCGCTGGAAATCCTCCGGCGGCACGGCCGGGCGGCCGCGCCGCTGGCGTGGCACGTCGTCGGACCCTTCGCCGACCCGCACCGCGCCGGAATTCGCGCCCGATTCGGGCCTGAGCAGGGCGCGGTCATCGGACAGCCCTTCCGGGATTTCCAAGGTCAAGAGGCCCGCTGGGAGACGATTGCGCTCTCAGGGGGCGTGCTGGTCCTGCCGCCGGCGCCCGGGGCGGATGTCTATTACGCGCTGGCGCGCTTCACGGCGGACAAAGGGGGCGAGTTCGGCTTCATCCTCGGGAGCCGGGGAGGCCTGGCCGCGTGGATCGACCGGGAGAAGATCGTCGAGAAGGAGGGCCGCGACGCCGCGAGCCTCTTCGTCCCGCGCGCCCTTGAGCGCGGGAGCCACGAGATCATGCTGAAGTGCCCGCGCGGCGCCGGGGAAGCCCGCGTCCTCTTCGGCGTGCTCGACCCGCGGCGGGTCCTGCGCTTCGAGGAGGAGTGACGGGGCCTCCGCCGCGCGGCGCGGGACCGCCGGCTCACTTGCCCGCCAGTTCCGCCAGGGCTTCGAGGATTTCGCCGCGGACCCGGTCCGCGACGGTGCGGTCCTTCGGGGCCTGCCAGGAGCAGGCCGCCGAGGAGGTCATGCACGCCGTCACGCGCGCGGGCCCCTCGGCGAGGAGTTTTCGCGCCGGCGCGAGCGCCGCCTCCGCCACGCCGGCGCCCGCCAGGGCTTCGATCCGTTGGCGCAGCATGCGCAGGTACTCGTAGTCCTCGATTCCCTCCCTGATCGCCTCCATGTGCTTGCCCGCCGTCACGGTCGTCGCGGTCATGAAGAGCGGCGTGTATGCCCCGACGACGGATCCGTACTCGTTCCACGGCCAGGCGCCGTTTCCGTCGCCGAAGGCCCAGTAGCCGCAGCCCTCGGCGCCGTGGAGCCAGCAGAACCAGGGCTGCATGCGGTGGTAGCTGAAAGGATCGAGGAGTTTCCCCGGGCCGCTGCAGGAGTAGAACCAGAGCCGCGCGCCCGCCGCGCGCCGGGCCGCGTAGAAGTCGCGAAACGGCGCGCCGCGGTCGTGCCACATGGGAAGGTTCGGGCATAGAATGTGGCAGAGTTCGAACATCGCGGGATTGCCTTGCGCGGGGTCGTGCCAGAGAGGGTCCTCGAAGATCGCCACTTCGGGCTGTGCCGCGCGAATCGCCTGCGCGTAGGCGATGATGGTTCTGTCCTGAGCGGGCGTATGGGGTTCGTCGACAAGGAGGAGGCCGAGGCGCCCGGGCGCGATGCCCCAGCCCGCGAGGCGCTCGACCCACCAGGTGATCCAAGCCCCGACGGCGGCGCGGAACGGCGCGCTGTCCAGCGGGAAGCCCGCGAAGGAATCGCCGACGGACGCGAAGACGAAGTAGTTGCGCGCTCCGGGCCAGCGAGCGAGCCAACGCTCGAACTCCCGCGTCGAGGGCGGCGCCACCATGGCGCCCGCGGCATCGTACTCGCCGCGGGGAAGCACCGCCGCTTGCGCCCAGGGCGTGTCGACGAAACGCTCGCGCAGGTGGCGGATGAAAGCCTCGCGGTTCTCGGGCCCCACTTGATAACAGCGCTCCCGATCGGTGTAGTCCCAGCCGCCCAGGTGCAGCGCCGGCTGGGCGGGGAAGACGAGGGGGTGGACGGTGAGACGGACCGGCACGCGCCCGAGGGCATCGCCGATGAGGATGGCGCCCTCGTAGCGCCCGGGAGCGACGTCGCGCGGATTGAACGTGAGCCACACCTGCCGCGTGAGCCCGGGGAAGACGGCGACGCGCCAGTCGTTGCCGACTCGTTCCGCGACGGGCAGCGCGGCGGCGACGGGAGTTCCCGACACGGTGTCCGTGAAGACGACCTCGTGGACGGTCAGGTACGGACAGACGGGCGCGCCGGGGAGCCCCTCCAGGCGCAGGGAGAGCCGGCGCGGAGCCTCGCCGGCGTCGCGGCCCTCCGGACCGGGATCGCTGAGGTTGAAGGCGGCGCTCCGATACTCGCCCGACATCATGGCCACATCGATCGAGGCGCCGCCCGGGCGGGGTGGTTCGGCGGGGCTGAGCATGTCCCAGCGGTCGTTCTGCCAGACGACGAAGCGCTCGTGCCCCATGCGGCGCCACACCTGTCCCTGGAGGGAGAAGATGCGGCGGTGGAGGGCATCGATGGGAAAGGCGGTGGAAAATTCGCGGTCCGGATCCACGGCGGCCGCGGCGATCTCCTTCCGGAGGTCCGCGATGGCCTCCGCGAGCTCGGCGCGGCGCGCGGCGGGCATCGCCGTCGCGCCGCAGGCGGCCTCCACCGCCGCGCAATCTTGCGTGAGGCGGCGCCGCAGCATGGTAGTCATGCGCATGGCGCGGAAGAACGCGTTCGGGTCTTTCACCACGGGCCCCGCCGGCTCCTTGTCGCGCAGCTCGGGCGGCCCGCGATACACCTCGATTTCGTCGACGAAGATATACGGAGTCCCCGCGACGAGCAGGGTGACGAAGCGGCCCCGCGCGGCGAACCCCAGGGTTTTGAAGGTGTGCAAGGCATAGCCCTGCGCGGGCGGAGTGGACGCCGCCGCGCTCGCGGCGACCAGGTCGCCGCAGAGGCGGTGCGTGACGCCGTCATCGCTTGCCAGCACCCAAATCGCCGCGGGGAAGGCGACGCCGGCGACGCCGGCGGCGGTGCTGTAGGCGACTCCCGCGATGGGCTCGACGGCCTCAAGGTCGATGGTGATCCGCACGGGGTGCGCGCCCGACCAGCCCACCGTGCCTTGCTGCGTCCAGAAGTATCCCTCGACCCGCGCGCCGTCGGTGAGCTGGCGCGCATCGCCGGGATCGGTGCAGTGCGGGTAGTTCGGGGCGGGCGCGAGGGAGTAGCTCTTGCCCAGCGCGATGTTCTCGGGGACTTCGGAGAGACACAGAGCGAGGCAGAACGCGGCAACGCTCATGGCGGGCCTCCTTGCATGCCGACCTCAAGGTACCGGAAAGAGCCGGGCGGCGAAAGAGGCCGGCCGGCCGCGCTCCTCCGGGCGCGATGCCCGGGCGGGAGCGCGGTCCCGGCGCGGCGCACGACCGCGGCCTCCGCTTAGATCTCCTGTGTCAACCCCGGCAGCGGAGCCGGGTAGAGCCCGTCCGGGCCCTCGCGGATCGGAGCGGGGCTCTCGAAGGTGAGGTTGTCGATGTCCTCCACGAAGCGGAAGTCCGACTTCATGACTTGGTCCCAGGTGACGTACCGGCCGGTGTGGGTCGCCATGCGTCCCATGAGCGCGGCGACATCGGCCTCGCCCGCGCGGCGCGCCTCGTTGTGGGGCCTGTCGTTGCGGATGGCGTCCAAGAGCGCCTGCCACTCGGCGTGGTAGGGATTCGGGTCGGGCTTGCCGTACTCCCAAATTTGGTCCTCGGGCGTCATTCGGTGGCTTTTGTAAATTCGCGGCCGCGGGTCGCTCAGCGTCGCCATCAGGACCGCCGAGCCCCGCGAGCCGTGGGCGTAGTCGGCGTACGTCTCCCAGCAGCCGCGCATGTGGCGCGAGAAGGCCAGGAGCTTCGTGCCGTCGGGGAAGGTGTACTCCACCGTGTAATGGTCGAACTGGTTTCCGGCTTCGGCGTACACGCGGCCGCCCATGCCTTGCGCCGCCGTCGGCCAGGCGCCCTTGGCCCAGCAGGCGATGTCCACGTTGTGGCAGTGCCAGTCCACGAAGAATCCCGCCGACACCCACGTGAAGCTGTTGGGGTGCTGGAGCTGGAAGGCGATCTCGTTGGCGTCGGCCGGCCGGCGCGGGCAGTGGACCGGCCCGTGCACGCGGTAGATGCGCAGGGTGTGGATTTCGCCGATGGCGCCGTCGTGAATCCGGCGAATCGCCTCGCGCCGGGCGTCCGAGTGGCGCCACATGAAGCCGACTCCGACCTTGAGCTTCTTCTGCTCGGAGGCTTCGGCGGCGGCGAGCAAGCGGCGCACGGAGGGCGCATCGACGGCGAAGGACTTCTCCATGAAGACGTTGACACCCTTGCTGACGGCGTACTCGAATTGAAGCGGCCTGAACGCCGCGTGCGTCGCCAGAATCGCGACGTCGCCGGGAGCCAGGCAGTCGATGGCCTTGCGGTAGGCATCGAAGCCGAGGAAGCGGCGGTCGGGCGGCACGTCGACCTTCGAGCCGTGCGGGGCGGAGAGCGCCTTGAGGCTGCCCTGCAGGCGGTTGTCGAAGAGGTCGGCCATGGCGTGGAGCTTGACCGGCCCGCCCGCGGCCGCGAAGGCATCGGCCACGGCGCCCGTGCCACGCCCGCCGCAGCCGATGAGCGCGAGCTTGATGGTGTTGTTCTCGGCGGCGTGGACGTTGGGCGCCGACAGAGCGGCCAGCGTCGAGGCGCCCAGCGCGGCCCCCGAGCGCGCGAGGAACCGGCGGCGCGAAGCGGACGCGCAAGACTTCTCCGTGGTGGTCATGAAAAGCTCCTTTCCGGAAAACGGCGCCCGGCGGGGCGCATGGACTGAACACGGCCGTCCGCGCGGGCCGTGCCAGGCGGCGCGCGCGGCGCCGGGGCGGCGGGGGAGGAATCCGCGGCGCCGCTCCGCTATCATTGTACATCCCAAGGCCGGTTGAAAAGGCTTGGGTCCCTTGGGTTTCCCGGAGCCGCGGAGGTGCTGCGATGGGTGCGACCGGATTCAGGATCGCTCTTGCGTGCGCGTGGATGGGCGCGGCGACGGCACCGGCGGCCGACCGCCCGGGGACGGATGCGCGCCCCACGATCGTCTTTTTTCTGGCCGACGACTTGGGCCGGCGCGATGTCGGTTTCATGGGCGGGAGGGAGATCAAGACCCCGCACCTCGACAAGCTGGCCGCCGCCGGCGTGAGACTCGACCAGTTCTACGCGCAGCCGCTCTGCTCCCCGACGCGTTGCGCGCTGATGACGGGACGCTATCCCATGCGTTGCGGACTGCAGGTCGGCGTGATACGGCCTGAGGCGACCTACGGGTTGCCGCTCGAGGAGCGGACGCTGCCCCAGGCGCTCCGCGAGGCGGGTTACACGACGGCGATGGTGGGCAAATGGCACCTCGGGAGCTTCGACAAGGCGTACTGGCCGAACGCGCGCGGGTTCGACCATTGGTACGGGCACCTCTTCGGCGCGCTGGATTACTTCACGCATCTTCGGGACGGGAAGCTCGACTGGTACCGGAACGGCGCGCCGCTGGCCGAGCCCGGCTATACGACGCACCTCCTGGCGGACGAAGCGGTGCGCATCCTCCGCGCGCAGCCCAAGGAAAAGCCGCTCTTTCTCTACGTCGCCTTCAACGCGGTGCACGCGCCGCGCCAGGTGCCGCCGCGTTACGAGGAGCCGTACGGGCACCTGGAGGGGGAGCGCCGCACCTACGCCGGCATGGTGGCCGCCATGGACGAGGCGGTCGGGCGGATTGTCGCCGCCATCGACGAGACCGGCCGCCGGGAGAACACGCTCTTCATCTTCGCCAGCGACAACGGCGGGCCTGATCCCGGCCGCGTGACGGACAACGGCGCCTTGCGCGCCGGCAAGGGCACCCTGTACGAGGGCGGCGTCCGCGTGTGCGCCTGCGCCGCGTGGGCGGGCCGCATCCCCGCGGGAAGCATCGTCGACGAGCCCCTCCACATGGTCGACTGGTACCCGACGCTCCTGGGGATCGCCGGCGCGGGGGGCGGCCGGCCCCTTGCCATCGACGGCCGCGATGCGTGGGCAACGATCGCGGAGGGGAAGCCGTCGCCGCGCAGCGAGATTCTCTTCAACACGACGCCCAGGGGCGGCGCCCTGCGACTCGGCGACTGGAAGCTCGTCCTGTCCACCGCTTCGGCGCCGCGCAAGAAGAAGGCGCCGGAGGCGCTCGTCGAGCTTTTCAACCTGCGGGACGACCCGGGCGAGCGGGAGAACCTGGCGGCGAAGTTTCCGGAGAAGGTGAAGGAACTCCGCGAGCGCTACGACGCGCTCGCGCGGGAGGCGGCGGCGCCCAGAAACGCCGCCGAGTGACGCCGTCCGCGATGGATTGAGGCGGTCGGCGGGCGGAGCGCGCAAGAGCCGCAGGTCTCGAAGGAAGGCGCGGCCGCGGCGCGGCGGAGCTACGCGACCAGCTTGACGGACACCGGGGCGCGCTCGAAGTCGCCCGCGGCCATCAAGGCCTGAGGACGCATCCGAGCTAGGGCGGCGACGAAGCGATCGGGCACGATTTCCAGCCGCGTGTTGTAGTGCACGGCGATCGCGTTGAAGTAGTCCCGCGCCAGGGCAATGCGGGTTTCGGTGTCGGCCAGCTCTTTCTGCAGGTTCAGGAAGGCCGCCTGCGACTTCAACTCGGGGTACCGCTCCTCGATCGCCGCAAGCACCGCGCCCACCGCGTGATCGCGCGGTCCGGCCTCTCCCGGCGGCGCGGTCGCCATTTGCCCGCGCAGGTCCGCGATCTCAGCTTGCAGGCGCCGCTCGTAATCGCGCAGTTCGCTCACCGTGGCGACGAGTCTGGGAATGAGGTCATGGCGCCGCTTGAGTTGCACGTCCACCAGGGACCAGGCCTGCCGCACGCGCTGGCGCAGGTCCACCATGCTGTTGAACACCATCCAGACCCAACCCACGGCTCCGGCGAGCAGGTAAGCCGCCCCGGCCAAGGCGATCGGAGTCGGGTCGATCTGCTCCGCCTCGGACTCGCAAAGCAACAGGGCGACCGCGGGACCGGCCGCGGCAAAGATCAACCCTATTGCGGCCCAGATCCAGGCCCCCGCTTTCATGGTGGCGCTGACCAGCTTTTCGCTCCGGGTGGAGATCAAGAAAAGGGGAGCGGACTTGTCATGCGCGATTTCCGGAGCGACGACGTCCGATCGCTCGCGTGCCTGGCCGAGCACGTAAAGCGGGGCATGCAGGACGACGGCGGATTCGAAGAAGCGCCGGCGATGATCCGAATTGGCCACGGCCGCCGCCGGGCCCTTCGCGTAGTACAAGAGATCGCCGGGTCCGCAAGTCGCGGAGAGAACGACCGCGGGCTGGATCTCGGCGCCCTCGGGCCGCACCAGCACCACGCCGTGGTCGTCCCGGAGGTAGAAGGGCGCGGATTGTCCGCCGGCGGCCACGGTGCTCCAGCCGCTCTCGCGCCGGGTGCGGGTATGGGTCTGGCCTTTACTGTCGGTGTACGTTTCCGTCACCGTGCGCGACCAGTGCTCCTCGATCGACCACCGGTAAAAGACGCAGCTCCGCTCAGCCAGGAAGCTGGTGAGAGGCACCTCCGATTCCGCGGTGCCTTGCACCTCCACCAGCCCGACGAAGACTCCGGTGGTCTTCGAGGTGGGCAGGTTGTCCACCAGGCGTTGGCGCGCTCCGGTGCGCATCGCCAGGTACAGGCACCCCAGGGCCAGCAGAGCGCCGATCGACGGCGGCACCAGCTTCCACGCGAGTTCCTGGGTCATGGCGGCTTCCATGGTCAAGACGCCGGCGGCGCGTTATCGAGAGGGCGGCGCCGTGCCGGCGGGCTTTTCGCCGGCGGACTCCGCGCTCTCAGTTTCGTGTTTGAGGCCCGCCTCCACGCGAAGCGCCGGGGGAATCTCCACGCCCAGCCCCCGAAGCTTCTCCATGGCCCACGCCTGGTCGAGCACGCCCTCGATCTTGAGGTCCCTGACGGTGAACATGCACTTGTTCCACGAAACGCCCACGCGGCCCGCGGGCAATGCGCCCGAAGACGCCGCCTTGATCTTCTCGATCTTGGAGACGATCTTCCCGCTGAACGTGGCCGTGAGGCTGCCGGCCGCCGCTTCCTCGGGCCACTCGAAATCGATGACCCAGTCGCGGGGCGCCTTGACGACCCAGTCCTTCGGAGGCTTCGTCATGGCGCCCGCGACGGTGCTGGGCGCGCCCGCCCTGAAACCGAACACCCCGGTGGCGTAGCCGGCGATGGCGCCGAACTTGCAGCCGTAGCCGTTGCCCGCCTTGTCGCTCATGACGTGCACGACGACATAGGCGTCGCCGGCGGCCACGACCTCCATTTCCACGGTCATGGACACGCGCACGTGGCGCGTGAAGCGGGGCTCGATGAAGAAACAACTCTTGTCGCCGCCGGCCTCGAAGGACATGGGCGACAATGTCCGCGCGCTCTCGCGGTGGAACACGAGCTTGGATTTCCCGTAGCTGCGCGCCACGGCATCTTTTCCCAACGCCTCGCCGGCGGAGTAATCGAGGACGACCTTGCCGCCGGAGAACTTGGCCGGGCAGGCGAAGAGCAAGGACTTGTGCTGAGCGAGGAAGGCCCACACGTCCGGCGCGTCCGCGGCCTCCTCCGACGCCGCGGCGGGCGCGGCGGCCGCCTTGTCCCCGGCGGGCTTTTCGCGCGCGGCGCCGTCCGCCTCGGGCAGCCAGGCGAGGTTCACGTTCGACCCGAGGAGCGCGAGTTCCTCCCGCGCCAGGCGCTCGGCTTCCTCAGCGGGCCAGGCCGCCCTGAGCTTGCCCTGGACTTCCAGGCCGGTGTAGACGACCGTGCTTCCCAGCGTGAAAAGCGAAAACGAGCCCCGCGTCGAAAGCGTTTCGCCGAGCCGCGCGATGTCGGGCGTTTTCGCAAAGGGCACTTTCCTGCCTTTCACCGTCCATTGCAGCGCGCCTTTGCCGGCGCCCACCTGGAAGGTGAACGACGACGCGAGCCCGCCGCTTCCCGCCTGCGACCACAGAATTTGCTCCGGGCTGTAACCGAGATTCCGGCCGTGCTCCCCTCCCAGGAGCGCGAAGGACGGTTCCCGTCCGTGCGCGGCGCCGAGCGCGCGCCGTCCCCCCGCGGCGAGCACTTCGTCGCTGAGCTCAAGAGGAAGGTGGTAGCCCGTGCCGAAGACCACGTACTCGGGCCGCAGCAGCCGCCCCCTGCGGCGCCACCAGGCGTTCCCGTCGAACTCTGCCGGCGTGAAGGCGACGGCGTCCTCAGGGGAGGTGAAGACGGCGACGTTCACGTTGGGCGCCTCGGCCGCGCACGCGCCCACCTTGCCGGTGACGACGATGGTCTCCTCGAAGGGATCGCCGTGAAGAAACCGCACTTCGCCCGTGAGCTCCAGGGCCTTCTTGTCGGACAGCCGTTTGCACACCCCGGGCGAGGCGCCGGCCTTCCCCCCGGAGCCCGCGGACTTGGCGGGCGCCCGCGCGGGGCGCGCCGGCACGAAATCCTCAAGCTGGGCGTCGTCGGCGAAATCGTAGGTCAGGAGGATGCCGCCGGATTGGAGTGTCTTCAGGGATTGGGCGTGGAAAAAACTCTCCAGGGGCCGGTTCAGGAGAGCCTTGGCGCGATCGGCGACGAACCCCTTGGCGAGGTCGGACGCTACGCCGGCCGGAGGATCCGGCCACGCGTGGAGAAGCCGCGCGGCCTCGCGCGCCGCAAAGGTCCACTCCTCTGGCGCGGCCTTCTCCGCCGCGGCGAGTTCCTCGCGGAAGGCTTTGAGCTCTTCCCGGCGCGCGTTCAGCCACAACGTGCCGAACGCGGCGACTCGTGCCGCGTCCTCGGCGCGGACCTCCTCGGATGCCGCGGAGGCGTTGGGGAACGCCGCGTTCGGATCCACGCCGGCGCGCAGGAGGCAGAGGAGGCTGAGCGCCGGCGGCGGCTCGACATCGCCCAGGAGTCCGAGGAGGGCGGCGGGCGCGAATTCGAAGAGCGCCCGCACTTCCTTGCGCTTCGAACCGTCCGCGGCCTCGAGGCTCACGCGGCCGCGTGCCACCGCGGTCACGCGCAAGCGGCTCGCCGCGGGGCTTGCGAGCGGGTCGGGAAGGAACGTTAGGTCGAGCTCCTTCTGGGCCGCGGCGGCTTCTTCGACGGCCTTCGTGAGCCGCTCCCAGAGCGCCGCCGCCGCTTCCACCTCGGCCCTGAGCGGCGCGATCCGATCCCGGGCCTTCGGCCGCTGCGCAAGAAAGTCATCGAGAGTTTTGAACGCCGCCGGGAAGTCGAGGGCCGCCACCCGTTCCATAAGCTCGTGCGTGGCGAGATCCAAGGCCATCACGGTGGCCGTGTGCACGGACTGGGCGTGGCTCACCACCTGGAGGATGCCTTCGACGCGCCGCCGCTCGACGGAGGGCAGACGGGCGCGCAGCTTCTCCACTTCGTCGCGGGCGGCGTCGAAGCGCGCGGCATCGCAGAGCTCCGTAGCGCGGGTGGCGCAGGCCGCAAGGGCGGCATTGATCTTCGCCTCGAGCGTCTCCTGAAGCGGCGCCCGGAGGGCGGCGGAGTTGGCGGAGGCGGGGAAGCCGGCGAGCGCCGCGGCGGCGCCGGCCAGGTCGCCCTCGGCGAGCAGGCCTTCGACGCGGCGGGCGAGAGTCTCGGCCGCGCGGCCTGCATCCTCCGCGGCCTTGGAAGGCGCCGGGGCTTCCGCGGGGCGGCTTTCCCGCGCCTCGGCCGGAGGGGGCGGAGCCTCCACGGCGGCGGGCGCGGCGAGGGTCGGGACCGGCTCCGGCGCGACCTCGGCCGTGTCGCGCTCAGGCGTCGCGCTCGGGGGCGGAACGGCCACAAACGCGATGGCGGCGGCGATCGCCACCGCGGCCGCCGCGCCGATCAGGCCGGCGAGACGCAGCTTTTTGCGGGAGTCGGCCGGCGCCGCCGAGCTCGCGCGCGGGCTGGCGGCTAGGCTGGGAACGTCGAGCGCCGCGTTGAGAGCCGCTTCGGCTTCCTCCGCCGACGCGAAGCGCTCGGCGGGATTCCGCGCAAGCAGCCTGGCGACGGCCAGCGAGAGACGCCGCGGCACGGCGGGCGCGCGCTCCGCCAGCGGCGGCGCCTCTTGGGACACCTTTTTGTTCAAAATCTCCTTGATGGTCGCGCCGTCGAAGGGCGGCGCGCCGGCGATGGCGTGGTAGAGCGTGGCGCCGAGGGCGTACAGGTCGGCGCGGTGGTCGAGCGTCTCGCCGCGGGCCTGCTCGGGCGCCATGTAGGCGGGGGAGCCGGCCGTGGCGCCCTCGCGCGACGCATCGGGCTGCCGCAGGTCGAGCGCGATGCCGAGATCGCAGACCTTGACGGCGCCGCTATCGGTCAGCAGGAGGTTGCCGGGCTTGATGTCGCGATGCACGATTCCGTGCGCCTGGGCGAAGGCGAGGGCTTTCAAGGCGTCGCAGGCCATGGCGACGGCCTCGCGGAAGGGGATGGGGCCGCGCTTCAGAATGGCGTCCTCCAACGCGCCGCCTGGCAGGTACTCCATGGCGATGTAGTGCGCGTTCCCCTCGAAGCCCGCGTCGTGGACCTGAACGACGTTGGGGTGGTTGAGGCGCGCGGCCGCGCGGGCCTCCTTCATGAAGCGCGCCACGAACTCCGGATTCGCGCCCAGCGAAGCCGTCAGAATCTTGAGCGCGACCTCGCGCTCGAGCGAGATTTGGTGGGCGCGGTAGACGGTGCCCATGCCGCCGCGCCCGATGCGCGCCTGCAGGCGATAGCCTCCCAGCGTCGTGCCGACCAAGGGATCGTCCTGGGTGGCGAGAAAGGAGAAGACCGAGTCGCCGATGCGGACGAGATCGCCGGGGGCGAGGGTGGTTTTCCGAACCGCGGCGCCGTTGACCATGGTGCCGTTGCGGCTGCCCGCGTCCTCGATGGTCCACACGTCCCTGTCGCCGCGCAGAATGCAGTGGATGCGGGAAACCATGGCGTCCCGGACCTGGACTTGGCAGGCCTGGTCGCGGCCGAAGCGAATGACGCCGCCGGCGGGAAGCAGCCATCGCTTCCCGCGCAGGCTTCCTCGCTCGAAGACGATGCTCGGCATGCGGCAATCCTCGTGCGGACGTCCCTCGGCGGCTCGCGCCCTTCCCTCGACGGGTTGAAAAGCGCGCGGCGCGCCGCGAATGACGGGTTTTCACGGTTCGGCGCGGAAAGGACCTCCCGCTCGATCCCGCGGCGCCATCCAAGGCCGAAAACCGCGCGCACCGCTCCCGTCGCCGCCATTTGCTGTCGGCCATCCATTATATACGTCGGATCAGGCCGCGATGTAGGCGTGGGGCACGGTTTTAACGGGCGGATTGCCGTCCGCGGTTTCCGCCGGACGCGGCGCCGGCCTCCTTAGGGCGCCGTCGCTGCCACACCGCTTCCACGGTGAGACCGGCCGGCTCGTTGGGGAATGGGACGAGGATCGTCCCGCCCTCCGCACTCCAACTGACTTCGCGCCGTTGGCCGTCGAGGCCGCGGGCGGCGAGCTTGCCGGCCACCGTCCCCCGTGAAGGTGCGCAGCATGCTCGGCGTCGATTAGAGGACGTTCCAAGGCGTGTCGCGGAGCGCCTCAAGAGTTCGCGCGACCGTTGATTGACCGCGGCGAGGGTCGCGATTACGCTAGTGGATAATGAAAACGTGAACGGCATTTCCTATGCGTAGGTGGTTATCTGGCCTCCGCAAGGTCCCCTGCCGGGGAAGTGTTTCTAGTCGAGTTGTCAAGGCGGTCTATGATACTGGGATTCCGGAAGGCTGAGAAAGGGAGGGCGAATGCAGTCCGCAATTATTTTCTTGTGGTTTGGACTTAGCCTTGCTGACGCCGGGAAGGGCGAACTCTATCCTTTTCGGACAGCGTCGGGAAAGAACGGTTTCATTGATGAAAACGGGCGGATCGTAATCGAGGCTAAGTTCGACAACGTGCGAGGCTTTTTCGACGGTCTGGCGAAGGTCAAGACAGACGCAGGTTGGAGCTTCATCGACCGCACGGGCAAGACGATCTTGGAGGAACCAGCTGATTGGTTTTGCGGCTTTTTTTCCGAGGGTTTCTGTTGCTTCCGGCGGCGCTCCATGAGCCGTGAACTTTGGGGATTCTGTGACCGGACAGGAGCAGTTGTCATTGAACCGCGTTTTGCAGAAGTGAGTGCGTTTTACGAGGGGCTCGCGGCAGTCAAGTTGCATAACAACTGGGGATATGTCGACAAGACAGGGGCCAGGGAGCATTCCCAAATTGTGTCCGAAAAAGGGGCTTGCGGAACCGTTTTTTTGTGGCATAATTCCGATAGCCGTATGCATGCTATCGGAAGGAGGTCATATGGCCCGCAAGTCGATTGCCACGCTCAAGGAAGCGCTCAATGCGCTCGGACCGATGCTGCCCGGCAGCATCAGCACCCAATGGAACGTCTGCGGCAAGCCTGCCTGCCGGTGTAAGGACCCGGAGCGGCCCCAGCGACACGGCCCGTACTACCAGCTGAGCTTCTCCGTGGGCGGCCGAAGCTCCACGATGTTCTTCAAACGCGAAGAACTCCCGACCGTGCGCGAGTGCGTGCGGCGGTATCGGCGCTTCAAGGAACTGAGCACGCAACTCGTTGCTGCCTACGTGGAAGAGGCGCGACGCATGGGCGTCGCCGCATTGGTCACGGAACGGGGTTGACCACTGCGGCGATCGCGTGCGAGACCCCGGCAGGGCACTGGCTCGAGCGTGTCCGCGCCTCCCTGCGGGCAGTGGAGGAACTGGCCGAGCATCCGCCACCCCTGGAGACCGCGGCAGATCTTGCAGCGTTCGAGCGGGAATGCACGCGGGGTTGTGACGCGGTGCACGCCATCGTGATGGGGACCGTGACTCAACTGGCGTTGGACCGCGCTGCGGTCAAGGCGAAGGCGCAAGAACTGGCCGCCGCAACGTCCAAACGCCTGAAACCTGCAGACGTACGGACGGTATACGTACAGTTCCAGCGCGGACCGCGAGTGCCGTTGTCCACTCAGTACTATCGACGGCGCAAGCGCGACGTCCTGCGTCGGGAGAAGGGGCTATTCCCGGCGTTCGTGCTACTGGGTATCCAGGAACGTGCCTCGCCAGGCGCCACCTCGCAGATTGCACGCGCCGCGTGCGCCATGAGTTCCCTGGAGGAGGCGGCTGCATGTCTCCGTGACACCGGCGGGTTAGACGTGGACGTCAAAACGATACGCCGGATCACGCGCCGTTTCGGCCAGTGCGCCCGCTCCGCATTGCCGGACCACTTGCGGATCATGACCCCGAACGGCGAGGGACGCACGTTGGTCATATCGGTGGACGGGGGTCGATTGCGGGTGCGCCGCGACAAGCGCGGTCCTCCTACGCGAAAAGGCCGGCGTCGATACCATACCGACTGGCGCGAGCCGTTGCTCCTGCATGTCTACGTCCTCAATCCCGATGGATCCGTGGATCGCTCTTTCTCGCCGTTGATCGATGGCACGCTCGGCGGGGCCGATACCCTCTTCGACATGCTCCGTCTGTACTTGCCGTCGCTGCTCTCTATTCAGCCCACGCGTGTCGTCCTGATCGCCGACGGCGCGCCCTGGATCTGGGCGCGCTTCGAGGCCATTGTGAAAGATGGCTGCCTGGCAGGGGTTGGTCAGGTCCTGCAACTGATCGACTTCTACCATGCAGTCCAACACCTGGGCGTCTTTGCCCAAGAGTATCCTGGCTGGCATTCGGCCTGTCGTACCCGTTGGCGAAACAAAGCGCGTTCTCTATTGCGCAAGGGCAAGATCGGAAAAGTCCTCGCCGACATGCAACGACTCGTGCGCCGTCACCCACGGAATAAGGCTCTCAAGCGGGAGATGCACTACTTCCTCAACAATGGCGGTCGTTTCTGCTACGCATGGGCTCGACGGCTGCGTGTCCCCATCGGCAGTGGTCCCATGGAGAGCGCCGTTCGGCGCGTCATCAACATGCGCCTCAAGGGGCCCGGCATCTTCTGGCACGAAGACACGGCGGAAACCATGATCATGATCCGCGCGTACTACAAAGCACAGCGTTGGCATGAGATCGAACGGCTCGGTTACAGCGCCCCTGTCGAGGCCCTCTTGTGAGGTCACAAAATGGGAATGCTCCCCTTGCGGATCATGACCCCGAACGGCGAGGGACGCACGTTGGTCATATCGGTGGACGGGGGTCGATTGCGGGTGCGCCGCGACAAGCGCGGTCCTCCTACGCGAAAAGGCCGGCGTCGATACCATACCGACTGGCGCGAGCCGTTGCTCCTGCATGTCTACGTCCTCAATCCCGATGGATCCGTGGATCGCTCTTTCTCGCCGTTGATCGATGGCACGCTCGGCGGGGCCGATACCCTCTTCGACATGCTCCGTCTGTACTTGCCGTCGCTGCTCTCTATTCAGCCCACGCGTGTCGTCCTGATCGCCGACGGCGCGCCCTGGATCTGGGCGCGCTTCGAGGCCATTGTGAAAGATGGCTGCCTGGCAGGGGTTGGTCAGGTCCTGCAACTGATCGACTTCTACCATGCAGTCCAACACCTGGGCGTCTTTGCCCAAGAGTATCCTGGCTGGCATTCGGCCTGTCGTACCCGTTGGCGAAACAAAGCGCGTTCTCTATTGCGCAAGGGCAAGATCGGAAAAGTCCTCGCCGACATGCAACGACTCGTGCGCCGTCACCCACGGAATAAGGCTCTCAAGCGGGAGATGCACTACTTCCTCAACAATGGCGGTCGTTTCTGCTACGCATGGGCTCGACGGCTGCGTGTCCCCATCGGCAGTGGTCCCATGGAGAGCGCCGTTCGGCGCGTCATCAACATGCGCCTCAAGGGGCCCGGCATCTTCTGGCACGAAGACACGGCGGAAACCATGATCATGATCCGCGCGTACTACAAAGCACAGCGTTGGCATGAGATCGAACGGCTCGGTTACAGCGCCCCTGTCGAGGCCCTCTTGTGAGGTCACAAAATGGGAATGCTCCCGTGGCGATGCATAGTGTCCTTTCGGTGAGGGTGCGCAGCACGGAGAATTCTCCGTAATCCAGGGCGCAGGGCGGGGGAAGGCGGTGGCGGGTCGCGGCGGTCGCTGGTCGCGGCGCCGGCCGTTATCCGGTCGACGGCCATCCCGGCAGGTCAGCGGTTCCGATACCTCGGCCTTACGTTGCAGAGCCCCTCGCGCGGCCAGTTATCCAGCGCTTGGCCGGAGCGTCTTCCCGGTCCACGGGCCATGATCCATGGGAGCCGCTGCGAGAGCGCATGCGCTGGTGGCGATGAAGCGTAGCCCCCCGGCGCGCCCGCCGCGGCTGCGCTCGTAGCCCTGCCTTGGCACGCAGCGGTGGCGCGGTTCGCGAGAGCACACCATGGGGAGGCGAGATTGGCAGAAGGGCGGGGCCTGCGGTGGCGGCGTCCCCGCCGGGGAGCATCGCCGGCGCCGCGGCAGCGGCGGCGCACGCGCTATCCGCTATCCAGCGGCGCAAGCGTTGCCTTGTAGGTCCAAGGCAGCCACCTCTTCGGGTCGCGCGCGACCTCCGGCGTGTGCTTGAGCAGTTGGGTCAGGTAGTCGAACGCGTTTATCCCGTTGAGCGCGCACACCGGCCGTGCGGGAGGCGTTCGGGCCGGACAGGCGAGCCGGAGCCGCGGGCGTGCCTGGCGCGTTGCCCGCACGGAGTGCGCGCCGGGTCTGCCGCGGCGGTTTCGGGGCTCCTGCGTGTGTTATTTGACGCCCGGGGCGTTTCCGATTAGCATCATCGATGTCGAAAACGGCAACGAGAAGGCCCATGGGTTTACTGCGGCAATCCTTCCTGGAGGCGCATCCGATGGTCCGCTCACGTGATGTGGTCCGTGTCCTCGTCGCGCTGATCGTCGCTGCCCTGACGTCCGCTCCTGCTCCCGGCCAGCAGTCGCCGGCTCCGGCGGACGCCACCATGTCCGTCGACCCGGCCGCGCTCGACAAGGCGGTGGCGTCGCTGCGCAATGCCGACCTGGCCAAGTTATCCAAGGAGCAGCTGGAAGCCAAGGCCGAGGAAATCGACCAGGCGTGGAAACTCATCGTCGCCGCGGGCCCCGTCGGTCTCGCGCGGCTGAAGCAGGAACTCAAGGCCCTCGATCAGGCCAAGCAGCCGGACCCGTTCTTCCGCCTTGGCGCCGGCGTGCTGCTTTGGCAACTCGCCAAGCTCGACGCCGCCGATCTCATCGCCGAGCAGTGGCGACAGGCCCCGCTGACCCTCAACTACAACTATGTCTTCTACACCGCCTTCGACGCTGCCAAGACGCAGGACGCCCGGGCCGTGCCCCTGCTCAAAGCCTGCCTGGCCGACAACGAAGGGTCCATCTTTGTTGCCATGCACTTCATGCGCGTCCAGTGGCCGCTCACGCACCAGTTCCTCTGGGGCGCCTACGGCTCCAAGGGTCTGCCCGTGCTGGCCGAAATCCTGGAAACGTCAAAGAACCTCGTCGAACTGAAATCGGCCCTGGTTCTGCTCACGATGTCTCATGCCGCCGAGGCCCTGCCGACGATCCGCCAACTGACCAAACACGAAGATGGCGATCTGCGGCGCCACGCCGTTCGGGCCCTCGGCGAATTCGGTCATCCCGACGACTACGCCGCGCTCATGGCCGGCCTCAAGTCCACGGACCCCGAGGACCTGCACGCCTACGTCTTCGCCCTTTACGAGTACGGCGACCTCCGCTGCGTGGCCGATGTGGCTCCGTTGCTCAAGTCGCCCCACGACGAGGTTCGTCGCGAAGTCTTGGCCACGTTGAAGCACCTGGTGTGCCCGGCCTCGCTCGAAGCTCTCGAATGCTGGTCGCGGGAGGCCCTCACCGACGAAGAGAAGACCGAATGCCGGGAGTACGTCGTCAAGCGGCTCGAAGACGCCAAACTCACCTGGGACGCCTACCAGGCCAAATCGCCGGACGAGCGACGCGCCATCGCCGCCCGCCTGCGCGCCACGAATGAGGAGAGGTTCGTCCTCAAGAAGGACGATCGGCGGATGACCCACGACGAGCTGCTCGCCGCCGCCAAGGAATGGAAGGAGAGGCACCGTCTCGACGGCGGCACGTTTGAGTGGGCCGAGGATCGCCACGTGCTCTCGGCCGCGACCCCCGCCGACCTGGACTTGTTGCGCGACATTGAAGCGGCTCTCTACTGGCGGCTCTCGGATGAGTGTCTGTACGAGGTCAGGACCATTCACGGCCTGATCCGCCGCCTGGGCCGCAGCCGCTATCGCGCCGAGGTCGACCAGACCGAAAAGGTCGCCCCGCCCGCCGCCACGAAGAAGCTCTAGCGCCGCGGAGGCCGTTGCCGTGGGCGCCACGGCTGCGTCATCCCCTTCGGCGTCGCTCGGGGCCATGAGCTTGTCGAATGGCAGCCGGGCGTTGTTGGATCGCCGTCCCCTCGCCGCGCGGTGCTTGCCCTGCGGAGGCGAGCCTCTACAATACGGCCACCCTCCGATTCCTCAAGAGTCTGCGGAAAGACCGTCATCCATGATCGACGAACTTCAACACACGTTCAGCTACCGTCTGCGCGTGACCGTGCCCGCCTGCGTTCTGGCTCTGATTGTACTGCCGGTCGTCCTGTACGTGACAGGCTAGACGCTCACGCCGCTCACCGACCGCAACGACTCGTTCTTCCTGCGGGTGTTCCTCAGCATCGTCTTCGATTGATGCTCTGCAATCGCGTGGATCACCGACGAAGAGACGATTGAGCGTATCCTGCGCCATAGAGGAGCGTGGGGTCCGCGCCGCGGGCAAGCCGGCGCGCGCTCCGCGCGGGGAGCGCGCGGGGCTCGCCCGCGGCGGTTTCGTGGCGCCATCGTCGTGATCTTCCCCGACCGGGGCGAGAAGCACCTGAACACGGCGCTTTTTGCCCGCGCCGATTCCTGAGCAAGAACGGCCCCAGGCCTGAAAATTAATTCCGCGGCGGTCCTTGCAGAATGTCGATCGCCATAGTAGAGTATCGCTTAGAGCACACGGGCCGCGATGTCCGAAACGTGCGGGTTATCACACGGTAAAAATACCGAGAAAGGTGCGCAATGAAAGCAACATTTCTATTCGGAGGTACGGTGGCGCTGCTCCTGGCGGGCGGCTACATGGCAAGTGCGGGTGATAAAACCGAAGGTGAGGCTGCCAGGGATAAGATCCCGGTGGTCACGGCGGCAGTCCATACGCCGGGACCCCTACGCCTGGACTACTTTTCAGAGGCGCCCGGGGTGCTCAAGGCCATGAGCGGACTGGAAGAACAGGTTCGCAACAGCGGACTTGAAAAAAGTATCCTGGTCCTGGTCAAAATTCGTGCATCGCAGCTCAATCAGTGCCTGTACTGCCTTGACATGCACGAAAGAGAGGCTGTTAAAATCGCAACCGATCAGGCTAAGCTCGATGCTGTTGCAAAGTGGCGCGAGTCTGAGCTTTTCTCGCCACGCGAAAGAGCCGCCCTCGCCTGGACTGATGCCCTCACCCTGATCTCGAAGACGACCATCACGGATGAACTTTTTAACGAGGTGAGCACTAGGTTCAAAGGGGGTGAACTAGCCAATCTGAGCCTGGCGATTATCGCCATAAATGGCTGGAACCGCCTTAATATCGGTTTTCGTGACGAGCCGCAGCGCTGCCCGATAGATTTTTAGGATGAGACTCCGGGATGGCGCGACGCACGCACGTTTCCGACACTTCACGGTCTATCCGCGGCGGGCATCCTATGGCTTCTTGGTGCGTGAGCGGATGCCCTTGACGCCGAGGAGCTGATTGGTGGCGACGCCGAGGGCGCGCGCGAGGTCGGGGAGGACGCCGGCCTGGGAGTAGTCGGTCTTACCCTCGTACTAGGCGACCATGCGCTCGCTGCTTGCGGGGTTCCTTGCCTGCGCGGGCCTCGCGCGCGGGTTCGCGCGAGGCAGGCCCGGACTGCCGGCTGCGGTACCTGGTCCCGTTTTCGTGCCAACGGAAGCCGTGCCCGTCGCGCGAGGCGAGGCAGCGGTCGGCAGGCAGATCTTGCACTGGAGGAAGGACAGCGGAGCGCCGGAGGCCTGACCGGCGCAGGCCCCGGAGGTCAAGCAAACAACCGGAAGAAGGCATAAGAACCGCGCCGGCGGATTCTATCGGGATTCGGCGGAAGTTGAAGAACCTCGCCGGCGCCCCGCATCGTCCTCGCCGCCGCCGGCGCCGGGAGCGAGGTCGCAAGCGCCGAAAGGCTCGCCGCAGAGGATCAGCGTCACCTTGGCGCGCGCGCGGTGTCCGGCGGGAGGAACGCAGGCGAAGCGCACCGAGTTTTCGCCCGGCGCAAGCTCGATCGCCTCGCCCTCGGGCGCGAGGTTCTTGAGCAACGCTCCCCGTTCGTCGTACAACCGGCAGTCTTCCATGGACTCCATCTCGATATACTGGCCGCTTTCGAGGGCGACCGGGAAGACGATCGCCCGCCCGCCCACGGTCAGGGCGGGCCGGTCGAGCGCGACCTTGACGACGGGCAAGGCCTTCACCGCGCTCAGCGTGCACTCGACGGTCTCGTTGGGCGGCAGGTTGTTGTAGTAGAGCCCGAGGGCGCTCGTGTGCGCCCGAACTAGCGGCGAGCGGAACACCTCGTAAGTTCCGCCGTAGGGCCAGAGGTAGTCGCCGAAGCGGTCCGCGTCCCGTTCTCGAAGGTGCAGCTCGACGTAGCGCCACCCTTCGAAGTCCACGTCGACGTAGTGCTCCGCCAGAGTCGGCCAGAACCGCGGCGGATTGGTGAGTTGGAAGTTGAGAAGCTCGCCCTTGCCATCGCCGCGGATCCAGACGCCGAGGGCCCCGCACCGGCCGATATCGACCGGCGGCGAATAGGCCGCGCGCGCCAGCGCCCAGGCCCCCCGCCGCGCCGGGAGGGCGCTCTTCGCCGTATAGCGCCCGCAGGCCGCCGGCGTCTTCGGACCATCTTTCGACAGGGCCCACGCCGCCGTCACTCCCCGGGCGGCGCCCTCGACTTTGATCTCCTCCGGCTTCTCGTGGCCGGCCAGGACCGCCGCTCCCGCCGACTCGTAGGGCTCGGCGGAGAAGAGCGCCTCCACACGCGCCTTGAGAGGCTGCGCGGCGTGGCGATTGCGGACGGTCCAGTCCGTCGAGCCGTCGTCCAGCCCCGTCACCTTGTGCGCCAGGTAATCGGCGGGAACGAAATGAAAGCCGCCGCCGGGCCGCGGGAGCAGTCGGAAGTCCTCCCGCGGGGCGCCGAGGCGTTGGCGCGCCGCCTCGGGCACCGCGCGCGCGAGGCGCAGGCGTTCGTACCTGCCGATCAACTCCAGGTACTCATCCTGGCGCGCGTTCCAGGGATTCGGACCGACCCCGAGGCCTTGAAACGACATCGGCATGTCGGTCGCCAGGGCCTTGGCGCAGAGATACTCGATTTCGTCGGGGAACTCCGCCGGGTGATCCGGGCTCGGCCCCAAGATGGCCCACCAGCCGAGCTGCGCGGCCAGAAGGCTCGAGGCTCGATAGCTCTCGACATCGCGCAGATGCACGTCGGTGAAGCGCTTGAGCCCCCAGTTGGGGTGGTCGTAGGCGCCGATGCGCGAGTGGTACGGCCACGAAAGGCAGCCCCATTGACTGGCCTCGACGAGAACGCGGCCCTGAAGGCGCCGGAATACGGCTTCCCGCATTACGGCCCAGCCGTAGGGGCCTCCCGGCATGCCCTCAGCCCCGTCTTGATAGATCATGTCGAAGCCGCACTCGTTGAAGGGGCGCGCGATGCACTCGGCAACCTCGGCGACCAGCGTCGAGTTCTCGTCGGGCTGGAACGTGCCGTAGATCGCCAAGAGGTGGTGCACCGCCGCGCCCCGCGCATGCGCGGCCCGGCGCGTGCCCAAGGCTCCGCGCACGCACGCCGTAAGGGCGTAGGGCGCATTCCGCGAAAGGCCGCGGTACTCGATGAGCTCCGTGCCGATCTGGACGATGTTGCTGCGTCCGGAATATTCCCAGGAGGTTTCCAGGTTGCCCGGCGGTTCCGTGAGGGGCACGACGTCATCGGCATCGCCGATGTCGGCGGCCAGCGTGAACTTCCCGTCTTTGGCGAGGCGCGGGTCGGGCACCGGCGTCACGAAGGGGTCGTTGCGCGCGATCCCGCCCGTGAGGGTGTGCATTCCCGCTTTGAGCCCCGCCGCGTGAATCTTCGCCACGACGGCCTTGAGCCCCTCCAGGCCCTGAGGAAAGAGATCCTTGCGCGGGGCGTAGCTCCCGAGGGACTGTTCCCATGCGATCAGGTGAATCTGCATGAGCCCGGCTTTGCGCGCCAGGGCGATCCACGCGTCGATGTCCTGCTCGGAGACGGTCGCGAAGACGTAGGAACCGCGGTTCTCCTCGGCGTCCAGGGCGAAAGGACCGCCCAGCGGGGACCAGGGCAGGTCTTCCTGACGCACGACGTCCTTGAGAATCGCGCGCAGGCGCTCCGGCGGCGCCGCTGCCAGGGCGATCCGCGCGCCCACAATGCCGCGCGATGCGGAGGCGCGCGGCCGGAATCCTCCCCGGAGTTCGAGGGTTGTCTTCAGGTTGAGGGGCCGCGCCGCGGCGGCGAAAGCGTCGGAGGCGATGACGCCCGACATTTCGCTCGCCCGCCCGGACAGCGCGAGCCGCACCTCCGCGAAGACGATTTCGTCGGCCGCCGGGCCGCTTACATCGGCGATTTCGAAAACGAGGTATTCGCCTTTGGCGGCGGCGCGCAGGGTTACGGCGGCCGCGGGTTCGGCGAAGGTCACGACGAGGCCGTCCGGCGTCGGCGCGCAGGCGACGGGGCGCGAAATCGCTCCGCCGCGCGCGATCGTCACGAAGGCGTGGCGGTCCGGGTGCAGGTAGTTCCGGCCGCCGATCTTGTCGGCGAAGACGGCGTTGGTTCCGTCGGCGTCGATTGCATAGCGGAGGAATTCGGTTTCGAAGACCAGCTCCGCCGCCGTGCTTCCCGCCGCCGCCCAAAGAAAGACGACCGTCGCCCACCGCATAGCCACCTCCCGCGCGGCTTGGCCGCGCCGCAGGAAGGGAGACCGCGCGCGCCCGCGGCGCCGCTCGGCTCCAGTGTAGACAGTATACTACGGCTCCCGCGCCAAGGGGTATGTCGCCGTTAAGCGCGGCTGTCTCCGGCCGTCTCCGGTCGGCATGCCGACCACCCTGTTGCGAGCGCCCCTCCGCCTCGCTACACTCCCACTGATTCCTGTTTTCGAAAGGAGCCGGTGTGCTTAAGTTCGGCATTATCGGCGCGGGCGCGATCGCCGCGTCGGGCGTTGAGGGAGCCGCGCTGAGCGGCGCGGCCGAGACGGTCGCCGTCGCCGACGCGGACCCGCGCCGGTTGGCCGCCTTCGCGCGCGAGCATTCCATCGGTCGGACCTTCGCGAAGGCCGAGGACCTGATCGGGGACCAGGGCATCGACGCGGTGTACGTGGCCGTGCCCAACGCGTTCCACGCGCCTTACGCCATCGCGGCGTTGGAGGCCGGCAAGCACGTCATCCTCGAGAAGCCCTTCGCCGTCTCCTACGCCGAGGCCCGCAAGGTCGTCGAGGCGGCGCGGAGGAGCGGAAAGGTCTTCACGGTGGGCATGAACCAGCGCTTCACCGAGAACGCCCAGAGAATCCGCGCGCTCGCCGAGCGCGGGTATTTCGGCCGGATCTACCGCCTGCGCGCCTACTGGCGCCGGCGGTGGGGCATTCCGCGCCTCGGGACTTGGTTCGGAAGCCGGGCGCTGGCCGGCGGGGGCTGTTTCCTGGACCTGGGCGTGCACGTGCTCGACCTGGCCCTCTGGACCGCGGGCGACTTCGACGCCGAGAGCGTCAGCGGCTCGGTCTACACGACATTCGGCAACCGCGGCCTGGGCCAGGGCGACTGGGGCGCCTCGATGCCGGAAGGCCTGCCCTTCGACGTGGACGACGGCGCGCTCGCCTTCATCCGCCTGCGGTCCGGAGCCGCCGTGCAGGTCGAGATCAGTTGGGCGGCGCACCAGAAGGAGGCCGACCGCCACGACGTGGAGCTGTTCGGAACCGAGGCCGGGGCGCGGGTCTGCCGCGGCGAGGTCTATCGGTTCGACGGCGATCTGGGCGCGAACGTCGCCATCCGCGGCCTCGGCCTTCCGCTGCGCTACGCGCCCGCGAACCGCTTCGTCAACTTCTTCAGGGCCATCCTCGGCGAGGAGGAACTCTGCGTGACGCACGCGCAGGCCCTGAAGGTGCAGCGCCTCATCGACGCGGTCTACGAGAGCGCGGCCGCGCGCCGGGAGGTGCGGCTCTAAAGGCCGCCGAACCCGGCTCCCCAGGGCGGCCTCACGCGCGCTCGAACCTGGCCTGGAAGAAACGTAGGTACCGGGGTTCGTAGACCATCGTCAACCCGCGGGCCGCCTCGCGTCCGTCATAGACCTCGGCCACGGACTCCGCGGTCACATCCATGTGGGCCTGGGTGTAGACGCGGCGCGGGATCGTCAGGCGCACGAGCTCCAGTTTCGGGTAGCGCTGGGCTCCCGTGGCCTTGTCGCGGCCCGCCGACACAATGCCGCGCTCCATCGCCCTGACGCCGGAATCGATGTAGAGCTCGGCCGCCAGCGCCTGGGCGGGAAACTGATCCTGGGTGAGGTGGGGGTAGAACGCCTTCGCATCGAGGTAGACGGCGTGTCCGCCGATGGGCCGCACGATGGGAATGCCCCAGTCGATGAGCTTGCGCCCCAGGTATTCCACCTGGCCGATGCGCGCGCGGATGTGGTCTTGTTGCACCGACTCGGCGATGCCGATGGCCATGGCCTCCATGTCGCGGCCGGCCAATCCGCCGTAGGTGTGCAGGCCCTCGTACACGACGACGAGGTTGCGGGCCTCCTCGAAGAGCTTATCGTCGTTGAGAGCCAGCCAACCGCCGATGTTGACGAGCGCATCCTTCTTTCCGCTCATGGTGCAGCCGTCGGTGTAGGAGCAGAACTCTTTCAGGATCGCGGCGATGCTCTTCCCGCCGTAGCCTTCCTCGCGCTGCTGGATGAAGTAAGCGTTCTCCACGGCGCGGGTGCCATCGAGGAAGATCGGAATTCCGTGGTGGAGGGCGAGTTCGCGGACGGCGCGGGTGTTCGCCATCGAGATGGGCTGCCCGCCGGCCATATTCACCGTGGCGGCCAGGCAGATATAGGGGATCTTGCGCGCGCCGACCTGGGCGATCAGGCGCTCGAGCGCGCCCAGGTCGATGTTCCCCTTGAAGGGGTGCTCGTTGGCGGGCTCGTGCGCCTCGGGGATCACGATGTCAACGAAGGTGCCGCCCGCGAGCTCCTGGTGGTGGCGCGTGGTGGTGAAGTACATGTTGCCCGGGACGTAGTCGCCCTGGCGGATCAGCATCTGCGAGAGGATGTGCTCGGCGCCGCGGCCCTGGTGCGTGGGCACGACGTGCCGATAGCCGTAATACTCCCGCACGGCTCGTTCCAGATTGTAGAAGTTCCGGCTTCCGGCGTAGGCCTCGTCGCCGAGCATCATCCCCGCCCACTGCCTGTCGCTCATGGCGTTGGTGCCGCTGTCGGTGAGAAGGTCGATGTAGACGTCCTCGGAGCGCAGGAGGAAGGTGTTGTAACCCGCCTCGGCGATGGCGCGCTCCCGATCGGCGCGCGAGGTCATCTTGATGGGCTCGACGATCTTGACCTTCCAGGGCTCGGCCCACGAACGGCGTTCGAAGCGGGGGTGCGTTTTCATCGTCGGTCTCCTTGTTGTCGGCCGTTTAGGCAGCCCACCATTGTGCGCCGGAGTCGCCGCGGGCGCAACCGCCCCCTTGGCGTTCCTCGCGGGAACGGCGCTTGAGGCTTGCGGCGGGCGGCGCAGCCGGCCTTAGGCGCGGACTCTCCCCGAGGCCGCCGCCCGCCGCCTTAGGTTTCCCGAGGGATGCGCGCCCGCGCCGCGGCGGGGCGCCGGCGCCGTTTCCTCAGGGCGCCGCCGGCGGCCGCGCGCGACGCGAATTCAGATAGATGATCGCGCACAGGCCGAGGAGCGCCGCCGGGGCGAGGACGTTCAGGGTGCGGCCGACGAAGACCGGGTCGGCGCCGCCGCGCAGCAGCGCCGCGGGCACATCGATGGCGTCGACGAGCGGCGCCGTGGCCGCCAAGGACTTAAGGCCGCGCAGCAGCACGCCGACGATGGCGGCGCCGGCGATGAAGCCCGAGGCGATGATGGTGCCCTGGTTCGCCCGGGCCCGGAGCACGGCCTCGTCCTTGGTGCCTTTCTTCACCGCCGCCCCGACGAGGGCGCCGATGAGAATCGGCACGTTGAGCTCCATGGGGAGGAACATCCCGAGGCCGAAGGCCAGGGGCGACACGCCGATGAGCTGGAGCATCAGCGCGATCACGGCGCCCGTGCCGTAGGGGACCCAGGGCACTTCGCCGGTGCCGAGAAAGCTCCGGAGGGCGCCGGCGATCATGTTGGCCTGCGGGGCTTGGAGCGCGCCTTCCTTGGCCGACGGATCGAACCCGCCCCCCTGCGCCAGGACGAGCACCGTCCCGGCCACGACCGCCGAGGCGAGCACGCAGGCGATCATGCAGCTCCACTGGATGCGGCGCGGCGTGGCGCCGGCCCAGTACCCGAGCTTGAACTCGGTCACCAGAGTGCCGGCCACCGAGAGCGACGACGCGACGACGCCGCCGATGAGAAGCACCGCGAACTGCCCCGCCGGGCCCTTTTGGAGGCCCGCCGCCGCCAGGGCCAGGGCCGTGACGATGATCGTCGTGACGGTCATGCCCGAGATCGGGGTCACCGAGATGGTGGCGATGGCCCAGGCCGAAACGGTGATGAAGAAGAACGCGGCCGCCAAGGCCAGAAGCACCGAGCCGGCGGCCAGGAGGTCGGCGCCGGGCATGTCCGCGAGGACGAAAAACCGGAAGTAGACCCCCAGCGCGACGGCCGTCAGGAGGCCGATGACGACGAGCCCCGGGTAGGCGATGTCCCTGTCCGTCCGCTCGGGCCGCCCGGTCGTCCGCGCGCCGCGGAAAAGGCCCCCGAGCCCCTCGCGCAGCGCGGTCATGATGATAGGGCTCATCTTCAGGATCGAGAGGACGCCTGCCGCGAAGATACAGCCGATGCCCACGTTCTTGGAGACGGCCTTGAAGATGGCCTCGGCCGAGGTCGATTCGATCCCCGAGCTGATGCTCTGCAGGGCTTCCAGGCTCAGGGGCGCCAGGAGCGGCACGATGACGAGGTACGACAGAATCGAGCCCGCGACGATGATCGCCGCGTAGTGCGCGCCCATGATGAATCCCAGGCCGATGAACTCGGCGCCCGTGCCCATGGAGAACACGGCCTTGACCCGGTCGGTGAGATCGGTCCAGAAATCGCCGGCGAAGGCCGGCATGACCACGGAGCGCTGCACCGCCTCCAGGGGCGCCGCCGCGCCGGCGGTTTCCTTCCAGGCGACCTCGATCTTCCCCGTCGTGAACACCTCGGACCAAAGCTTCAGGCCCGCCGTGCCCAGGGTGTAGAGGGACGACACGGCGAAGGACCAGATGAGCGTCAGCGCGCCCGCGCCGCCGCCCTGGCCCGTGACCAGGATTTCGTTGGTGGCGGTGCCCTCGGGGAAGGGCAGCTTGCCGTGCATCTCCTTGACGAAGAAGCGCCGGAAGGGGACCAGGAAGATGACCCCGAGCACCGCGCCGAACAGCGGCACGAGGAAGATGTGGAGGAAGACGGCGCCGTTGCCCAGCGCGAGGTGCTGGTCGATTCCGAGGATGTAGATCGCCGGCATGGTGAACACGGTGCCGCCCGCCACCATGCCCGAGGTCGTGCTGATCGCCAGGATGTTGATGTTCTCGATGATCGTGCTGCGCCGGAAGCCGAGCCTCAAGAGCAGCCCCGACAGGCCGACGGCGAGAATCGAGATGGGGATGGCCGTTTCGATGCCCTGGCCGACCTTCAGGGCGATATAGGTGGCCGCCGCGGCCCAGAGGATGTTCATGGCGATGCCGAAGGCGATCGACCGCGGCGTCAACTCGGGCGCGTCGACGTGGGGCGGCACCATGGGCACGTACGTCTCGCCGGGCTTGAGCTCCCGGTAGGCGTTTTCGGGCAGCGTGTTCCTGATCTCGTTCTCGGACATGGTTCCTCCCGGCGGGGGTCAGCGGCCGCGGCGCCGCGGCTTCTCCCGGCTCCAGAGACGGGCCAACTCCAGGAGCACGCGCACGGCGGACTGCATTTGCTCCAGGCAGGCGAACTCGAGCTTGGAGTGGAAGTTGTGCATGCCGACGGAGAGATTCGGAGTCGGCAGGCCCATGGCGCTCAGGCGCGAGCCGTCGGTGCCGCCGCGCACCGACTTCAGCTCGGGCGCCAGGCCCGCGGCCTCGACGGCGCGGACGGCGAGCGCGACGGCGCGCGGCTCCTTGGCGAGGTGCTCGCGCATGTTGCGGTACTGCTTCTTGACGGCGACGTCGATGACGGCTCCGGGGAACTCGGCCGCGACCCCGCGCGCCACGGTCCTGAGAAGCCGCGCCTGGACGGCGAGCTCCGCCGTGGCGAAGCTGCGCAGGAGGATCTTGATGGCGACGGCGGGGACGCCGCCCTCGATCACGTAAGGATGCATGAAGCCGTCGCGGCCCGCGGTGGTCTCCGGCGCCAGCGTCTGCCACGGCAGCGCCTCCAGGAACCGCGCCGCGATGCGGACGGCGTTGCGCATCTTGCCGGCCGCGAAGCCGGGGTGGATGTTCTTGCCCGTGATGGTGACCGTGGCGAGGTCCGCCGAGAAGGTCTCGTTCTCGATGAGACCGGCCCCCTCGCCGTCGAGGGTGTAGGCGCAGGCGGCATCGATCTTCCGCGGGTCGATGCGGTCGCAGCCGCGGCCGATCTCCTCATCGCAGGTGAAGACGATGCGAATCGGGCCGCGGGGCTGCTTCGGGCGGCGCGCGAGCTCCGCCGCGGCGGTCATGATGACGGCAATGCCGGCCTTGTCGTCGGCGCCCAGAAGCGTCGTTCCGTCCGACGTGATGATCGTTTTTCCCGCGAGGGCGGCCAGCCCCGGCGTCTCGTCGACCCGAATGACTTGGGACTTGTCCCCGGGGAGCGTTATGTCTCCGCCGTCGTAGGGGGCGTGGAGGACGGGGACGACGTTTTTGCCGCTGGATTCGGGGGACGTGTCCAGGTGGGCGAGCCAGGCGATGGCCGGCGCCCGGGGAACGGTGGCCGGAATCGTCGCCGTGACGATGCCGTCGGCGTTGACGCCGGCCTCGGGCAGGCCGAGGTCGCGCAGCTCGGCGGCCAGGCGCTCGCCGAGGACCCGTTGACCGGGGGAACTCGGGTAGTCCTCGGCGTCCTCGACGGACTGGGTGTCGATCTTGACGTACCGGAGGAATCGATCGAGGAGCGTATCGCGCGCCATGCCTTTTCTCCCTGGGGTTGCGCGGCGCGGCCGCGGCGGGCGGCGCGCACCGTACCTTTGTAAAGGCTGGGGCGTTTTCGCGCAATGGGTGCGGAGCGGGCGCGGCGGCGGCCGCGGCCCGGCGCGCCGCCGCGAGGCGCCCGCGGGCAGCCGCGCCTTTGACGCCCGGGCCGCTCGCGCGTATGATCGCGGGCGCCGCTGCTGCCGGCGAGGTTTGCCAAGGCCCGACTTTTTGGACCGAGCTCGATCCCATGCAAGAACCCGGACTCACCCGTCGCGAATTCTTCCCGATCGGAGCGCTGTGCTTCATGGCCGCCTGCCTCGGATCAGGCTGCCTTTCCGCGCCCGGCCCGGCCCCGGCCGCCGTCTTTCGAGTGATGACTTACAACATTCATCACGGCGAGGGGCTGGACGGCAAGGTGGACTTGGCGCGCATCGCCCAGCTGATCGCGGCCCAAAACGCGGACATCGTGGGCTTGCAGGAAGTGGACAAGGGCGTGGAGCGGACCCAGCGCCGCGATCTGCCCGGCGAACTGGCGGCTCTGACGGGCATGACCTGCGTGTTCAGCAACAACTACCATTACCAGGGCGGCGAATACGGCAACGCGGTGCTTACCCGGTTCCCCGTCAAGAGCTGGACCAACCGCCACTACAAGATGCTTCGTCCCGGGGAGCAGCGGGGCATCTTGCAGCTCGTCCTCGACGTGCACGGCCGCGAGCTGGCGTTCTTGAACACCCACATCGACTTCCGTTCGGACGATTCCGAGCGTTGGAGCAATACGGGCGAAATCGAGGAAATCGCCCAGGGATTCGCCGGCAGGCCCATCATCATGACGGGGGACTTCAACAACCTGCCGGCGGGCCGCGTCTATGAAAGACTCTGCCGGACCTTTCAAGACACCTGGGCCGCGGTGGGAGTCGGCGACGGTTTCAGCAGCCCGGCCAATGACCCGCGGAACCGGATCGACTACATCTGGTTCACGCCGCCCGAGAGGCTGAAACCGGTGCGCGCCTGGCTGCCGCCCTCCGACGCCTCGGATCACCTGCCGGTGGTGGCGGAGTTTGAACTACGCTGAGGGCGGCGGGCGCCCGCCTTGCGCCGGGCCTCGTCCTCGGCCTACGGAAAGGTCCAGAGCGTGACCGCGCCGCGGTCCCGCACGAACACCCGCCGGCCCGCGACGATGGGGAAGGCGTACGTCTCGGCGTCGGCCACGGTGTACTTGGCGAGCTCGACGCAGCTTGCGCCGTCGGGCTTGTAGATCGCCAGGACCGGTTTGGCCGGCAGCGCGAAAAGCACGGCTCCCGCATCGACGACGGCGGCGAAGGGCGAAACACGCGCCGGCGCCTTCCACCGCGTCGCGCCGGTCCGGGCGTCCAGGCAGAAAAGATAGCCGCGGTCGGAAACGCCGAAAAGCAGGCCGTCCTTGAGGACCGGCGTGTTATAGCAGGTTCCCAGGCTCGGGTTGTGCCAGATCTCCTCGGCCGCGAAGCCGTCGCCGCGGCGCGCGATTCTCAGAGCGCGCGTGCCCGTGCCCTGGCCGGTGTAGAAGACGACGCCTCCGTCGACGACCGGAGTGGCCGAGTTCCAGTAGCCGCGCTCCTGGTGGGTCGCGACCTCCCAGAGAAGCTTGCCCTCGGCCAGATCCAGGCCGATGAGCCGTTTCTCCGTGTGAACGACCGCCTGCCTGATCCCGTCGGCCGTGAGCAGGGCCGGCGAAGCGTAGGCCGGGCCTTCGCCCGGCCAACTCCACAGGGGCGCGCCCGTCGCCAGGCTGAGGGCCGTCACCGCCCCCTGGTTTTCGCCGCCCCAGTGAACGATGCACCGGCCGTCGACAACGAGGGGAGACATGGCGGTGAAGAAACGGGGCACCTCCGCCGGCCCGGCCGCGTCCCAGACCTTGCGGCCTGTCGCGGCGTCCAGGCACGTCACGGCTCCCCCGACGCCGAGGCAAACGACTTTGCCTTCCGACACCGCCGGCGAACTCCGGGGGCCCGGGTAAGGGCTGGCCGGGCCGGTCACCGCCCGCGCCGCCTGCCGGTGAGCCCACAGCTCGTTCCCCTCCGCCGCGTCCAGGCAGCGCAGGATTTCCTCGTCGCCTTCCCGCGCGAAGACGTAGAGCCGGTCGCCCGCGAGGGCCGGAGTGGCTTCCCCCTGGCCGACGTTCACGCGCCACACGCGGGTCAGTTCCTCCGGCCAGGTCTGCGGGGCCTCGAAGCCCGCGACTTTGCAGTCGCGGCTCGGGCCGAGCCACTGAGGCCAGTCCTGCGCGAGGATCCGTTCCCTGGCGCCGAGCGCCAATCCCAGGGCGATGGCGAGCTTCAGCCGGACTTTCCCTCGCATGTGCCGCGCGCCTCCACGTCTCCGCGCCGCCTTCCCGCGGCGCGCCGCTTCCGAGAATGATACTGTACCGGCTAGTCGCTCGGTAAGGGGCGCCTGAAATCGGCGAAGCGGTGGAAGGTCATGAAGTTGGCATCGTGGTTGTTGCGGGCGCCGCCGAGGCCGTCGTCGTAGGCGGTGCGCACGACCGCGATGATGTCCTCGCCGTCGAAGTGCCAGTCGGGGTACTGAAAGCCGTGCTTGGCCACGTCCGGGTGGTGGAGGAGCACGCGCCGGACGGTCCATGTCTTGAGGTCGGGCGAGGAGGTCAGGGCGAGGGTGTTGCGGATCGCGCCGGGATTCGGCGCGCGGCAGCTCTCGTGGACGATGGTGGCCAGGGCGAAGTAGAGCTTGGTTTGCGGATCGGCGCGGATCGCGAATTTCTTGGCTCCGCCCGGAAAGGCGGCGAAGCCCTCCGCCGGGTCGAAGGCGAGGGATTTGCCGTCCGCCGCCACCCGCACGAGGGCGGCCTTTTCGTCGGGCGAGCGCGTCTGGACCCGCAGCACGTTCAGGAGGGCGCCGTCGGGCGCGACGACGGCGTTGCCCTCGAGCCAGGCGTTGAAATCGCCGCCGTTCCAACTCTGGTCGCTGGGGAGGAACTCGCTCACGGTCCACTGCGCGGCGTCGAGGAGATCGGCGCCCGCCGGCGCCGAGAGCATGCCGGCGCGGTAATTGACGCCCCAGCCCACGGGCGGATGGCGCCATTCCATGGCGCGCCACAGGCGGCCGGCGTGCTCGAGCACCGGCACGGGGGCGCAGTGGTATTCGCCGTCGCCGCGGATGAGGCCCGTCGCCGCCGTGGCGGGAGTCGTCCAAGTGGCGCCGCCGTCCCGCGAACGGCGGATGACCGCGTTGCCGTGGTGCCGATCGGTGCCGAGGAGGTAGAGGTCGCCGCGTTGAACGAAGAGCGTCGACCAGAACTGCCCCCGGACGGTTGCGATGCGCCGCCACGAGGCGCCGCGGTCCTGGGATCGGAAGACGTGGGACACGGCGGCCGTGTGCTCGCTGCTTTCAGGCCCGAACTCATCGTGCGACGCCGCGTAGTCCCCGTTGGGGAGGACGGCCAGGCTCGGCGAGCCGATGAAGATGCCCGAGGCGGCCGGGCTGTGAGCGATGACGACGCCGGGGACGTCGGGAAAAGGCTTCTCGGCGGCCCGGACGCTCAGGCACGCGGCGATGGCAAGCGGCGCGGCGAAGCTTCGCATGGCGCGGTCCTTTCGGGGGTCCGGCCGTCCTCCGGCGGGACCGGAATCCTAGGGCTTGGGCTTGATGAAGATCACCTCCGCGCGATCGATCCAGCCCGCTCTCAGGTCCACGCGAAACCAGCCTTCGGAGTTCTTCTCGTGGAAGCGGGTGGGGGACCGCCGGCCGAACTCCTTGAGGTCGTACTGGGCCCACGTCCCGCCCATGTCGGTGGAGACGATGAAGCCCGTGCCCAGGGGCGAGGCGGGAGCGCAGTGCGAGGCGATGATGACGCCGTCCTGGATGAGCATGTTCCCGGATTCGACCTCGGGGTTGAAAAGCAGCGCGTGCTTGGCGAGGTCGGCCAGATCGCCGGGATCGCAGCGGAAGATGCCGCGGTCGTGGGGCTCGGGGCCGTTCGAGTCGCTGATCCAGTAGACCTTCCCGTCGACGAAGTTGATGCCGCCGCACTTGTAGCGCGAGTTGGACTCGTCGGAGATGATGACCTTCCAGGCCCACGCGTCCTTCTCCGCGTCGTACGTCCCGCGCAGCCAGTGGCATTCGCGTCCCGCGCCTCGGGTCAAGTCGCCGGTGCAGGCATAGAAGGCGTCCTCGGCGGGGTTGTAAGCGACCGAATGCACGTGGCGGGCGATGACGGGATTCTCCGGATCGCCGAGGAGCGTGCCGCCCCTGCCGCCGCCCGAGGAGCCGTCGTCGGTGAAGAAGGGATTCCGGCCGAAGCTGTAGGCGATCTTCACCGTGCGCCCGCCGTCGGTGGAGTAGTAGATGTTGACCGGAGTGGCGCCGCCGATGACGTTGCAGTAGTTGCCCCAGACCAGCATTTCCGCGCCGCGCACGTCCCACGAGACGACGCCCGGGAGGGTGTGGAAGTACCAGCCGGGGAAGTTCGGATTCCGCGGGGTGTGCGGAACGTAGTCCGCGCCGCCGCGGGTCTTTACCGTGATTTCCCGGTGGGTCGCCAGGTTGTCGGTGCTGAGGTAGAGCTTCGTGCTCGTGGCGAAGAGAACGTTGCCATTCTTCAGGACGTGGCTGAAGGTGATCCGCGCCGCGTTGGGGAAGGCGGCGGCGTGGGGCCAGGTGCGCCCGTTGTCCTCGGAGAGGAAGATTTTGCCCTCCGCGTAAGCGAAGGCCTTGGAGCCGCGTTGGGAGTCGATGTACCTGCCGGGCGGCTGGGCGCGATACCAGAAATGCGGCGTCTCGCCGGCGATGGGCGCGGGAGCGGGTGAGTCGGCGGCCCACGCCGCGGCGCCGAGCCCCAGCGCGGCGCCCGCCAGGGCGGCCGCGGCGCGCGGGAACCAGGACCGAATCTTGCGCTCATGCGTCATCATCGCATCACCCCCTTTCGCGCCGAAGCGGCGGCGTCGCTCCGGCGGCGCCCCGATTCTACCGGCCGCCCCTCCGGCGATCAATCCGCGAGTTTGATGGCGCCGCCCGACGGCCGGCGTATAATCGCGGCATGCGCTCCAGAATCGTCGTTGCGGTTATCCTCGCGGCCGCGGTCGGCGTCGGGATCACGGCGTTTCTGGCCCGCCATGGCGGCGAGCCGCGGGAAGGCGGCCTTGCGCCGGTCGGCGAGCCTGAGCCGGCGGCGCCGTCCGCCGGCGACAGGGCGGCCCCCGGCGAAGCGCCGGCTCCTTCCGCCCAGACCGCCGCGGCGGATTCCACCGCCATCGCGGGCCGCGTCAGGAACGCCGCCGGGAACCCCATGTGGCAGGCGCAGGTGCGCTGCCTCATCGGCAGCGAGGAGGTCAAGGCCGTCAGGACGAACCGCGCCGGCGAGTTCGTCCTGTCCGGACTCGCTGATCGCATCGTGTTTTCGGTGGAGGCGTCGGCGCCCGGCCACATGGCCGAGCGCGTCGACGAAGTGCCGGTCCCGACGCGGGGCCTGGACTTCACGCTGCGCCGCGGCGCGCGCCTCAAAGGTCAGGTGCTGACGGCGGATGTCGGCCGGCCGCTCCGGAGCTTCACGCTGACCTTGACCGGCGCCGAGGAGCGCGCGATCGCCTTCGAGGATGCCGACGGCGGCGGTTTCACGGTGGAGGGTCTCGCGGGCGGCGTGTACGGCGTCGTCGTGGCGGCGCCCGGCTATAAGCCGTCGGAGCCCAAGCGGCTGACGCTTAGGGCGGGCGACACGGTGGTTGAGAGTTTTCTGGTGCCGCCTGAGGAATGAGACGCGGGCCGAAGGGAGCGAACGAGGCGGCGGCGAAGCGGTTCGGACAGGAAGATGCGGCGGCGGCCGAACCGCGCGCCCGGGCGTGCCGCAAACCGCGCGCGAGGCTTGTCCCCGGCGGCAACCGGCGGTACAGTGGATTCTGCGCGGCTGGTTCACCCGAAGGAGGATCGATGCTTCTGCGCTGCTTGTCGGCCACGGCCCTCGGCATGTTCGCCTTCGCGGCCGGCGAAACCAAAGACGTCCAGTCGTCGGTCAAGGTCGGCGCTCAGGCCAAGGATTTCACGCTGCGCGCCTCGGACGGCAGCACCTTCACGCTGTCTTCCCTGCGGGGCGAGAAGATCGCGGTCATCGGCGTCGGCAACCCCTTTGGGTGAGGCTCGGCGCGTTGTCGTGCACATGGCGTGCACCTCCAGGAGATTCACGCGGCCTACCCCAAGGACGCCGTACAGGTGGTTTTCGTGGTCTCGGAAGCCGCCGTATACCTGCGCGCGAGCATCCTCCCGCTTTTCAAGCAGCGCCTCAAGGTCGACTATCTCGGCCTCGACGACTTCCGTAACGAGGTCGTCGCGAGCTACGGCTTGAAGAAAGATTCCAGCGTCGCGAAGAATATCATCGTCGATCGGGACGGGAATGTGCGCTTGGTGGGCGAGTTCACGCCCCGCGCCGAGATGGAGGCCGTGCTGGACAAGCTCCTCGGCAAGCCCGCCGACCTCGACCTGTCCACGCCCGAGGCGGCGCGCGAGGCGCTCCGGTCGCCCGAGTCCTACGCCCGCTGGAAAGCCGCCCGCGCCTTGGGATTGATGGGCGACAAGGCGGCGGCCGCGCAACTGGCCGCCGCGCTCGAGGATGCGTCGGGAAGCGTGCGCGAATGCGCCGCCGACGCGCTGGGCGCCTTGGGCGACCCGGCGGCGGGCGAAGCGCTACTTGCCCGCCTCAAAGACCCTTCGCGCGCGGTCCGGTGCGCCGTCATAGGCGCGCTCGGCCGGATCGGCTACGCCCCCGCCGCCCGCGCTCTGCGCGCGGCGCTCGAGGACGAAGCGGTCTGCATCCGCGTCGCCGCGATGGAGGCTCTCGGCAAGCTTGGCGACGCGCAGTCGGCCGGTGCGTTCCTCGCCGCCCTGGAAGACCCATGCGGCGATGTGCGGGAGGCCGCCGTGACGGCCCTCGGCGCCTTGAAGGAGCCGCGGGCCGTCCCGCCCCTTGTCGATTTGCTCCTGGGCCGCAAGCCTTCCGTCATGGCGGCGTCCGCCCTGGCCGCGCTGGGGCGGCGCGAGGCCGTCGAGCAGGCTATCGAGAAGGCCCTGGCCGCGAAGCAGAAGGGAGGCGCCGAAAGGACGACGAACGTTTCCGCGGCCGTGATCTATATGGGGCTGGGAGACGCTTGCCTCGAGGCCAAGGCCTACGACGATGGGATTGCCTGGTGTGAGAAGGCGCTCGCGTTGGGGGTGGCGGAATGGATGGAGCGGACCCTCCGCGCGCATCTCGGCGAGATCCACCTGGCCAAGGGAGATGTGGACAAGGCTCTCGTCCAGTACGACTTGGCGAACGCGGATGTTCTGAAAAAGATCGCGGAGGGCACGGCGAAGGCCTCCATGTACAACAGCATGAGCTGGTTTTACGTGCAGAGGAAAGTGCGTGAGGCCGAGGCTCTCGCGCTCGCCAAGAAAGCCGTCAAGCTTGAACCCGACGAGATCAACTTCCGCGACACGCTGGGGTGGGCGTACGTGCGCAACGACGACGCCGGCAATGCGCTGCTGACATTCGGCGAGGTGTTCGCGAGGGACCGGGACTTCGATAGTAGTTGGGAAGGCGTCGCGGAGCTCGCCAAATCGCCGGCGCACCGGGCGAAGGTCGCCAAGTTCTGCGAGGCGCTGGCGGCCAAACATCCCCGGGACGAGCAGGTCAAGCGCAGAACGGCGGAAGTCAAGAAGCTGCTGGAGACGGCGAAGACCGGGCGGTTCTGATCGTGCGCCGCCGCGGCGCGCCGCCGGTTTGTCCGGGGCGGGCTCGTTGTCGCGGCGCCGCCTCGGACTCGAGCCGCTCGAGCGCCTTCAGGTCCTGGGCGAGGAACGTGTCCCGCCCTCCGGCGAGGTCGCCGGCGGGCCGCCGGTCGGCGACGCTGCGGGTGTAGCCGTCCTCGCAGCCTCTCGCGTCCCGGCCTGCAAGGCCTGGATTTGCGCCTGCCGGAATCCGTCGATGGCTTCGGCCAGGATCGATGCCAGTTCCTGCGGCGCGTGGAAACCCATCGAGTTCTCGGCGGCGACGAAGTCCAGCCGCCACTGGGCGCCGCGCTGGAGGTTTTCAAGCCGTCCGAGCTCCGCGTCGGTCTCGACCCGCTCCCGCCACAAGCCCAGCAGACGTTCGGGGAGCGCCGCGGCCAGGCGTTTTTCCTTCGCCTCCGAAGGCAGGCTCGCGAAGGCCGCGTCCCGCTCCAGCTCGGCCCGGAGGGCGTCTTGCGCGGCGGATCGAACTCCCTCCTCGAAGCGCCGCCGCAGCGCCGCCAGGGCCTCGACGGCTTCGACCGCCGCCTGCCCGGCGCGTCCCAGCAGCGCGGCATGGCGGTCCTGGATGGCGTCGACCCGCGCCAGCAGCTCCCGCTCGCCGCTCAGGTGGCAGGCGCCGCAGGAGCGGCTCGCCTGAAGCAGCGGGCTGCGCACCCAGTGCTCCGAGACCTTGAGGGCGCCCTCGCGCTTGTAGGGCATGTGGCAATCGGCGCAGGCCACCCCGGAGCGGGCGTGGAGGCCTTGGCTCCACACCTCGAACTCCGGGTGCTGCGCCTTGTACTGCGCGAAGCCCGTCTCGGCGTGGAGCCAATCGCGAAAGGGTTTGCCCGCCGGGGCCAGGGCCTGGTACTGCGCCTCGATCTCCGCGACCTTGAGGCCGCGCTCCCAGGGGAAGAAGAGAGTCATCCCCTTGCCGCAGAAATATTCCACATGGCACTGGGCGCACACGAAGGAGCGCAGCTCTTGGCGCGTCCCGTCGCGGTTGGGATCGTAGGGCCGGCCGCGGCCTTCCTTGCGCCAGCGTTCGATGCTGGGCAGATGCGGCACGGCGGCGCCGGACGCGGCCAGCTTCTCGATGGCTTGCAGGAAAGCCGGCCGGGTCACGCGCAGCTCCATGCTGTCCGGGTCGTGGCAGTCCACACAGGAGAGCGGGTGCGCGCCGCCGGGCGTCTGGGCGAGGAGCTTGTGGGCCTCCCAGTATTCCATGGCGCCGGCCTGTTCGAACCCGGCCATGACCTGCTCCCGGGGCGAACCCTGCGGCAAGGCCTGGCGGCCGAGCCGGCGGTAGAGCGGCATGACCGCGGCGTGGCAATGGAGGCAGTTGCCGCTCTGCTTGTTCTCGCCGGGCACGTTGCGCTTGGTCACTTCCTGGTCCTTGAGCATGAAGGCGTGCCCCCGGCGGTCGCGGTAATCCACCGCGAAAAGGTATCCGGCGAAAATGCGCTTGAGCCAGGGATGCTGCGCGCTTTTCTGAGGCGGCAGACCGCCCTCCGGGCCGATGAGCCCGCCGCCGTAGCGGGTGGCGCTGGCCTCCTCGGTGCGCCGGTAGCCGTCGAACTGCCGCGGCCAGTTGATGCCCCACTTCGCGGCATCGACGTCGTCCTCGCTCAGTTCCACGAGCTTGAGGTAGGGGTTCCTGGCTTCCTGCTTGCGCTCGAAGATATTCATGAGGAGGGCCGCGGCCAGCCCGGTGGCGACGGCCGCGCCGAGTCCCACCGCGAGGAGGGGCAGGACCGACAGGAAGAAAGATCGTCGCGCCATGGACGGCTCCTAGCTTTGGGCCTCGTGGCCGACGCCGCGGTGGCACTGGGTGCACAGCACGGCGTCGGCGCCCGAGACGGCTCCGCGCAGCAGCTCCCGGACCAGCGCGCCGTGGCAGCGCAGGCAGTTCTCCTGGAGCACGCGGTGGTTGAAGGGTTTGATGCGGATGGGTTCGTCGAACACCTTGCGCTCGCCGGGGAGGTCCGGCTGCGGGCTCTGAAGGGTGAACCCCGTGGCGTGGTGGTAACCGTTAAGGGCCTTGGCCAGGTACTTGGCGAAGAGCCCCGCCGGCAGGTGACAGTCGCCGCAACCCGCCGCGGCGTGGTGCGGGCCTTTGCGCCAGGAGTCGAAGTGCCCCTGCATGATGTGGCAATTGGCGCAGACGGCGGGGTCGTCGGAGAGGTACGAGAAACCTTCGGCGTATCCGAAGGTGAAGGCGCCCAGGCCGCCCAGCACGCCGCATAGGGCCGCCAGGAGGAGCAAGAGGCGGTGGCGCGCTCCAGGTTTCACGGTTCGGCTCCGGTCGGCGCCGCGCCGCCGTGTTCGGCCGGCCGCCGCGGTTCGCCGCCGAAGCGGAGGGGGGGCGGCCCCGCGGCGTTTCGAATCGGCGCGTCAAGGCGGGCGACGCAGATGTTCCGTGTCTCCATGGCGTTCAGGTCCTCGCTTCCCATGCGGCAGGGTTCCGGTCCCGGCGGCGGCGGGCGGGATCGATCCGCGCGCCGGCGGGGGCCGAGAAGCTCGAACCGCAGATTATGGGCAACGGCCGGGACTTTGACAAGCAGAGCGTCAAAGGGCTTTGATGTGCGCGTTCAGGTCGCGCTGCGCCTCCTCCGCCGCCAGGCTCTCCACCTCCTGAACGGTCATGCGCCGGCCTGTCGTGTTCGACTCGGCGATAGCCCACGCGGTGGCCAGATCCCTCAGGGCCTGGCCGCCGTGGTGAGGCATCGCCGTCTGCGGGCCGCTGTCCCAGCGGGCGACCGACGTCAAGAAGCTCAAGAGCTCAAGCGTCAGGGAATCGGTGACGGCGCCGGGGAAGAGCCGCTCGAGCTCGACCGGAGTCAGGTGCGCTTTCCATTCCTCTTGGAGGCTGCGCCGCGCGCCCGTGTGGAGAAACAGGGAATCGTCGTCGACCGCGCCGCGAGTCGCCCACACGGTCCGGCGGGGCGGCAGCGTCGTGCCGCGGCCGGCCCACGAGCGCGTGTAAACGCCCGCCGCCCCGTTTGCGAACCGGAACTGGGCGGCGATGGTGTCGGCGGCGCTGCATGCGAAGCGCGCCCGCACGCGGCCGTCGGGGCCCCGCGCGATCCGCTCCGGCTCCAGGCAGGCCTCGTGCCCCGAGACCTCGACGATGTCGTTCACCGCGAACCTGAGCAGCGCGCAGTCGCCGACGGCGCGGACCAGCAGTAGGCCTCCGCCGCGCAAGCGCTCGTGGAGCGCCGGGTCGCCCCGCGCGCACAGGTTGGGCGAGGTCTCTTCGGCGCCGAAGGCGATGTCGAGCACGTAGGTCGGATCGCCGATGATGCCGCTTCCGGCGGCCCACTTGAGCATGTGGACGTCGAGGGAGAAGCGGCCGGAACCGTAAACGGCCAGGGCGCGGCCGGCGTCTTCCGCGGCCGTGACGCAGCCCGCGGCCGCGCGGACGGTCAGGGCCAGCGGCGCGGCGGCGAGCACGTGGCAGCCGCTCGCCAGCGCGGCGCGGACATGCGCGTGGCGCTGGACCAAGGACGAGGCGACGAGGAACACGTCCGTTCCCACCGATGCGAGGGCTTCTTCGGTGCGCAGGTACACCTCGGGCGCCGGAGACAGGCGCCCGAGCGCCGCCCGGAGCGCCGGGTCGCGCTGGTCTTGCGTCGCCACCGCCGCGACCGCGAGGGAATGCGCGGGGGCGAGAGCCTCCAGGCGCTCCAGCAGCGGCAGCAGTTCGGCGGCGCGTCCCGTGAGGGCGACCCTGGTGCGTTGGAGCGGCATGGCGCTAGGAGCGCGGCTTGCGCCCGTTGCCGATGAGGATGCCGGGTGTAGGGAAACCGCCGCAGAACTCGCGCACCTCTTCCTTGACGGCGGCGATGCGGCCGGCGTCCTCGATGTTCGCGAGCACGGTGTCGATCCAGGCGGCGATCTGCTCCATGTGCTCCGTTTGCATGCCCCGGGATGTCACGGCCGGCGTGCCCAGGCGGATGCCGCTCGGGTTGAAGGGCTTGCGCTTGTCGAAGGGAACGGTGTTGTAGTTGCCGATCAGGCCGGCGCGGCTCAGGGCCTGGGCGCCGTCCTTGCCGGTGTAGGGCCGGTCCGACAGATCGATCAGCAGCAGATGGTTGTCGGTGCCGCCGGACACGAGGCGGTAGCCGCGCGCCGCGAGCGCGGCGGCCAGGGCCTTGGCGTTGGCGACGATCTGGCGGCCGTAGGCGCGGAACTCGGGCGTCGCGGCCTCCTTGAGCGCCACCGCGATCGCCGCCGTCGTGTGGTTGTGAGGGCCGCCCTGGAGCGTGGGGAATACGGCGCGGTCGACGGCCTTGGCGAGGTCCGCGCCGCACAGGATCATGGCGCCGCGCGGGCCGCGCAGGGTCTTGTGCGTCGTGGTGGTGACGATCTGGGCGTGAGGCACCGGACTGGGGTGCGCTCCCGCCGCGACCAGGCCGGCGACATGGGCGATGTCGGCGATGAGCACGGCGCCCACCTCGTCGGCGATGGCGCGGAAGGCCGCGAAATCCCACAGCCGCGGGTACGCGGTGCCCCCGCAGAAGATCGCCTTGGGGCGCTCCCGGCGCGCCGCGTCCCGCACCCTGTCCAGGTCGATGCGATGGGTCTCCGGGTCGAGCTCGTACTGGACCGCGCGGTACAGCATGCCGGAGAAGTTCACGTTCCAGCCGTGGGTCAGGTGGCCGCCGAAGGGCAGCCCCAGTCCCATGACCGTGTCGCCGGGACGCAGAACGGCGAAGCACGCCGCCATGTTGGCGGGCGAGCCGGAGTACGGCTGCACGTTGGCGTGCTCGACGCCGAAGAGGGCGCACGCCCGGGCGATGGCGAGCTTCTCCACCTGGTCGACGTAGACCTGGCCCTCGTAATAGCGCTTGGACGCGTAGCCTTCCGAGTACTTGTTGGCGAAGATCGAGCCCGTGGCCGCCAAGACCGCCATCGATACGTAGTTCTCGCTGGGGATGAGCCTGATCGTGTCGCACTCGTAGCGCTCTTCCGCGGCGATGAGGTCCGCGATCTCGGAATCGACGTCTCGGAGCGCGCGCGTGTGCGGGCAGGGGCAAGCTGCCTTGGACGGGGAGTCTGCCATGTGTCCTCCATGCCGCTCGCAGGCGGCTTGCAAAGGGGAAAGCGGTATTTTAGCACGCCGCGCGGGCGGCGCACAGGCGGCGAGGGAGGGCCGTTCGGCGGCTTCCGAGGCCGGTTTCGGCGGCCTCGGGCCCTCGCCTTCGACGGCCGCGGGTCCGCGGGTTACGCCAGCCCGGTTACCTTGCCGCCGGGCGCGATTTTGATCCTCTCGGCCGCGGGCGTTTTCGGCAGCCCCGGCATGGTCATGATGTTGCCGCAGATGACCACGACGAAGCCCGCGCCCGCCGAGACCCGCAGGCGGTTGACGGTGATGGTGAAATCCCGCGGCCGCCCGCGTTTGGCGGGGTCGTCGGAAAGGGACTTGTTGGTCTTCGCGATGCACACCGGCAGCGTGTCGTAACCGTGCTTGGCCAGAAGTTCCAGATCCGTCTCCGCATCCCGGTCGAATTCCACACCCGAGGCGCCGTACACGGCGCGGGCGACCTTGACGATTTTCGTCTGCAGCGGATCCGACAGGCGGTAGAGGAAGCGCAGCTTCCGGCGGCGGTTGGCCTTGATGGAGCGCAGGACGGCTTCGGCCAGAGCGACGGCGCCCGCGCCGCCCTTGGCGTGGTTGTCGGCCACCGCGGCCTCCACGCCCAGACGGTCGCAGAACTTGGAAATGCGCCGGAGGTCGGAGGGCTTGTCGTCGGCGAAGCGGTTGATCGCCACCACCGGCGCGAGCCCGAAGAGCCGGATGTTTTCGATATGCTTGGCGAGGTTTCCCAGGCCGCCGCGCGGCGTGAAGCCGCCGTGGTAGGCGATCGCCCTGGCGGTGGCGACGATGACGGCGGCGCGGGGCTGGAGCCCCGTGAGGCGGCACTTGATGTGAAAGAACTTTTCCGCCCCCAGGTCGGTGCCGAAGCCCGCCTCGGTGACGACGTAGTCCGAGAGCTTGAGGGCCAGGCGCGTGGCAAGGGCCGAGTTGCAGCCGTGGGCGATGTTCGCGAAGGGGCCGGCGTGAACGAAGGCCGGCGTGCCCTCGAGCGTCCGAACGAGGTTCGGGTTGATGGCGTCGCTCAGCAGCACCTGCATGGCGCCCACGGCTTTGAGGTCGCGGGCGTAGATCGGCGCGCCACGGTAGGTGAAGGCCACGACCATGGCGCTGAGCCGCCGGCCGAGGTCCTCCGCGTCGCGGCACAGGCAAAGGACGGCCATGATCTCCGAGGCGGGCGTAATGTCGAACCCGTCGCGCCGCGGCACGCCGTTGACGACGCCTCCCAAGCCCACGAAGATGTCCCGCAGGGCGCGGTCGTTCAGATCGATGACGCGCCTGAGCACGATGCGGCGCGGGTCGATGGCAAGCTCGTTGCCGTGCTGGATGTGGTTGTCGATCATGGCGGCCAGCAAGTTCGTGGCCATGCCCACCGCGCCCATGTCGCCGACGAAGTGCAGGTTGATCGCCTCGGCCGGCGCGAGCTGCGACCGGCCCGCGCCGGTGCCGCCGCCCTTGATGCCGAAGTAGGGGCCCAGCGACGGCTCGCGCAGGCAGATCATCGCCCGGCGGTCGAGTTTGCGGAGCGCGTCGCCCAGGCCGATGGTGACGGTGGTCTTGCCCTCGCCGGCGGGCGTGGGGGTCATGGCGGAAACGAGAATCAGATCGCCGTCGGGGTCCGCGCCGCGGGCGGCCAGTTCCGCGATGGGGATCTTGGCGATCGAATGGCCGTGAGGCATGATGCGCTCGGGGTCCAGGCCGAGCTCGGCCGCCGTCGGGTAAATCCCGCGCCGCGGGGGGCGCGCTTCGATTCCGGGCCGATCGAACATGAGGCCTCCTGGGCTGCGTGCCCGTGTCCGGGCTCGGGCGTTTTCACCTGACTTTCAGGGTGATGAGGGCCAAGACCGCGAGAAGCGCCGAAAGAAGCCAGAGCCGAATGGTCACTTTGCTCTCGCCGGTTCCCTTCAACAGTAGGGCATCGTGCAAGGGGGCGCGAGAGAAGAACCGCCGGCCGAAGATGCCGAGGCCGACGGCGTCCTGCGCCCAAGAAGCCGCCGTTTCCAGGAGGAACACGCCTCCCGCCAGCAGGAACAGCGCCTCCTGCTTGAGGAGCACCGCGATGGTTCCCAAGACGCCGCCGACGGCGAGGGATCCGGTGTCGCCCATGATAACGGTGGCCGGGTAGGCGTTGTGCCATAGGAAGCCGGCCATGGCCCCGCACAGGGCCGCCGCCGCGACGGCGATGTTCATGCTCGGGAGCGTTTGGTAGACCGTCTGCCCGCCGACGCGGCTCGGGAAGAAAAGGAGGTAGCTGACGTACTCGGGCTCGGCCAAAACGTAGGCCATGACGCCGAGCACGGCGCCCGTGAAGATCACCGGCACCGCGGCCAGGCCGTCCATGCCGTCGGTGATGTTGACGGCGTTGACCGCGTAGACGAGAAAGAGGATGAGGAAGGGCACGAGCAGCGCGCCGGCGGCGAAGCCCTCCTTGACGCAGGGGATGTAAAAAGCCCACCTGAACTCGGCGTTCTGGAAGGGCGACAGGGCGGGCACGCAAACGAAAGTCGTGACCGCGCCGGCCACGGCGAAGGCGGCGGCGTACTTGACGCCGCGGGACAGGCCGCGGCCCCGGGCGATCTTACGCAGATCGTCGGCGCAACCGACTGCCGCCAGAAACGCCGCGACGCCGCACAGGAGCCAGACCTGCGGGTCGCCGAGGCGGCACCAGAGCAGAATCGACGCGATCGCGACGCCCACGATAACCGCCCCGCCCATGGTGGGCACGTGGCGCTTCGCGGGCACGGCCAGCAGGCTGAAGTGGCGCGTGCGCTCCCAGAATCCGCCTCGCCTGAAGGCGCGCGCGAAGAACGGCGTCGCCAAGACGCAGAGCAGGAACGCCGTGAGCGCCGCCGCCATGGCGCAGAAGAACGGGTAGCGGAAAAGCCGCAGCATGCTCCAGGGCCACTCGGCGCGAAAAAGCGTGTCGTAAAGCCAGGGAAACATGGGCGGCTACTGCCTCGTCCAGGGCGTGCCGGGAGAGAAATAGAGCGACGCGACCGCGCCGGCGGCCGGCCACCGTTCGGTGTCGAGCAGCGCGTCGAGGACCGCCATGCGGTCGGCCAGCACCATCCGGCCGGTGAGCCCCTCCGAGGAGCGCTCCATGCGCGCCAGCACCGCGCGCACGCGCTCCCTGTGCGCCGGCACGGCGGCGGCCAGCTCGGCGAGGGCCACGGCGCTCTGCAGGCGCACGAGCCAGGAGGCGGCCGTGCTCAGAAGCTCGAGGGGCTCCAGCGCCTCGGGGTTGCCCGTCGCGCCCAGGGCCCGAGCCAGCGCCATGCGCACCTGGCTCGCGCGCTCGCGCCGCGCGGCGGCGCGGAGCGCGTCGAAGGTGGCCTCGCTGCGGGGGTCGACGCGCGCGAGGGCCCAGACGGCCTCGCGGCGCACTTCCCAATAGGGGTCGGCGGCGCCGCGGCGGAGCGCCGCGGCGGAGGCCGGCGACGCGGGGCGCGCGCCGAGGGCTGCCGCCGCGTTTCTGCGCACGATGCCCACGTCGGTTCGGTCATGCAGGAGGCCGCAGAGCAGTGCGTCGGCGGATCCCCCGGTTTCCAGGGCGGTGAGCTTGAGCGCGGCGTTGCGCACCTCCCACCAGGGGTAGGCGCGCAACTCGGCCAGGCGCTCGGGCCGGCCGGGCGCGCCCGCGGCGAGCGCGGCCTCGGCCTCGGCCAAAACGCGCGCGGCCGATCGGGCGTGCGCCGCGCGCCAGAGATACTCGCGGATGCACCGCCAGAAGAGACTCCCCATGGCGGGGGGCAATTGTAGATCATCGCGCCGCCTTGTCCATTGCGCCCGGGGGACGTTGAGCGATAGAATCCTGTCCGAGCGGCGGCGCGGGCGCCGCCGCCCGGCCCGAAAGGAGGGCGTATGGGCCAGGATTCGGAATATCGCATGGTGCCGTGGGCCATCCTCCTGCTGCGCCTGACGCTCGCGGGGGTTCTGCTCATCCACGGCGCGGTCCGCCTGGCCGACAAGGCCGCGGCGGTCCCCCTGACCGAGGGCATCTTGGCGGGCGACGCCGCGCGCGTGGTGGTCGGCTCCTCGGAGCTTTTCATCGGGCTCCTGCTCGTGGCGGGCTTGTTCGTCCGCACGGCGCTCATTCCCGTGGTGATCTACTTCGCGACGACGCTGGTGCGCAAGCTGAAGGCGGGCGAGCCCCTGATCTCGGCGAACGGCTCGGAGGCCGAGGAGTATCTCGTGCTCCTGTGCCTGACGCTGATCCTCCTCATCTGCGGCTCCGGGAGGCTGAGCCTGCAGTCGCGCTTCGAAACGCGGAAGTGACGCCGGCCGGCCCGCGGCGCTAAAGCGTCATGAGCGTCGCGACGGGGAGGTCGGCGCGCAGCGCGCGGCGCCCGGCGAGGGCGGCCAGCTCGATCACGAAGGCCGCGCCGGCCAACTCCGCGCCGACCTTGCGCGCGAGACGATCGCACGCCGCGGCGGTGCCGCCCGTCGCCAGCAGGTCATCGATGAGCACCGGCCGCATGTCCGGCCCGAGGCCGTCGACGTGCATGGCGATGCGGTCGCTGCCGTACTCCAGGGCGTATTCCTCCTCCACCGTCGCCGCGGGGAGCTTGCCCTTCTTGCGGACCGGGACGAACCCGAGTCGGAGGGCGGAAGCGAGGGCGGCGCCGAAGATGAAGCCCCGGGCCTCGATCCCCACGACGTGGGTGGGGCGCCAGGGCCGCACCGCGGCGGCGAGGGCCTCGACGGACGCGGCGAACGCGGCGGCGTCCTGAAGCAGGGGCGTTATGTCCCGGAAGACGACGCCCGGCCGAGGCCAGTCGGGGATCGCGCGGATGCGGCGCTGCCATTCCATAGCGCCGAAGAATAGCAGACCGGAGCGGGCCTGTAAAGGCGCGCGCGGCTCTAGACCTGGGGCACCGCTTCGTCGCGCAGCGCCGCGGGGTCGAAGTCCCCGCGCTCCAGGCTGCGGCGGTGGTGCGTCAGAATGTAGTACAGCTTCTTCAACGCCTCGCTCTCGATCTGCCGGACGCGCTCGCGGGACAGGTTGACGCGCTCGCCGATCTCCTTGAGCGTCATGGGGTCGCCGCTGTCCAGGCCGAACCGCATCCTCAGGATCTGCGCATCGCGGTCGTCGATGACGTTGAGGAGCTTCTGAATCAGCTCGACGTCGATCTCCTGCAGCAGCACCTCCTCGGGCGACTTGCAGTTCTTGTCCTCGAGGATCTCCGAGAGGGTCCACATGTTTTCGATGCTGATCGTCTGGCTGGACGAATTGGACACCCGGATCGCGGTCCTGATGATCTTCCAGTTCTCGGGCGGGATGGCGAGGGCCTCCGCGATTTCGTTGAAGGTGGGCTGCCGCCCGAGCTTCACCGCGAGATCGCCCGAGGCGTTTTTCCACTTGGAGATGATCTCGACCATGTAGGAGGGAATGCGCACCGTCTTCACGGTGTCGATGAGCGCGCGCTTGATCGACTGCTTGATCCACCAGGTCGCATAGGTGCTGAAGCGGCACTCTTCGGCGGGATCGAAGCGCTCCACCGCCTTCAGCAGGCCGACGTTGCCCTCCTCGATGAGATCCAGCAGCGACAACCCGCGGTCGACGTAGTTTTTCGCGATGCTGACCACCAGGCGGAGGTTCGCCTTGATCATGAGATCGCGGGCGTGCGTGTCGCCCGCGCGGATCTTGCGCGCCAGATCGCGCTCCTCCTTGGCGCTGAGCAGGCGAATGCGGTTGATCTCCCGGAAGTACGTTTCGAGGCCGACTTCTTTCGCGCTAATGGGTCGATCTCCTTCCTGTCCGCCGCCGCGGCATCTTTGCGCCCGCGACATGGCCGTCCGCCGTGCTGCGCTGCGTCCGTGCCCTCGCCGCCGGACGCCCCGCGAACGGCGCCGGCCGCCGGCCTCCCCCCGAGGGCTGCCGCGGCGCCGCTCCCCATGACCGCCAGTTCTATCGGCAGGGCGCCGGACGGAATTGATGGCCGGGCGGGCGCGCGGGCCGCTGCCTAAGTGGTTCCCGCGCAAGGTGCTTGTGCGCCCGGCCGGAAGACTGTCAAAAAGTTTTATTCGCGCGGCGGCGGGGCGGGGTGGCGCTTATCGGTAGGGAGCGGCGCGAGCGCGTCCTTCCACGCGGCCACCATGCGGGCCAGGCGGGCCTCGCGTTCCGCGGGGGCGAGACCGGACTGAAACGCCTCCTCGTAGCCGAAATCGAGGCCGGTGCCCTCGCGCAGAAGGAGGATGAGGCTCGGGGCGTTGGCGGGCGTAAGTCGGGCGGCGAGGGCCGCGATGATCCGCCGCCGCTGCGGGTCGCCGGCGCCGAACGCGGAGCGCACGGGCGCCATCAGCGCGTAAACATCGTTTTCGGTGGAGGCGCGCAGGAGGTTCTCGAGGGCTTCCACGGCCTCGGGGTGCGCGGCGTCGCGCGCCAGAAAGTGGGTGACCGCGCGGATTTGCTCCGGGCGCGAGCCGCGCCGCATGGCGTTGGCGAGCAGCTCCTCGCCGGCGGCGTCCCCGAGGGCGGCCAACGCTTCCGCGACGTCGAGCGACGGACGGCGCGCTAGCAGCGCGCGGAGCGCCGGCGCGGCTTCCTTGAGCTTGAGCTCGGCAAGGAGGCGCACCGTGGCCTGGACCGCGGCGTGATTGTCCGATTCCATCGTCGCCGCGAGGCCGTCGAGCGCCTGCTCCCAGGCCAGGGGGCCGCGCGCGTTCTCCCCGCGCCGCACGCACACGAAGGTCCGCACGAACGCCGGAGACTGCTCGTAACGCTCGTACAAGTCGTTCACACCGCCGGAAACGGTTCGCGCGCCGCTGTCGGGAAAGACCGTCGTCACGAAGGGCTCGCCCGCGCGCACCGGCCGCGCGGTTCCGGGCGTGACGAGCTGGACGTAGGCGTTCTTCTGGTAGTGTGCGTGGGGCGACGGCGCGAGGGCCGCAGCGCGCAGGTTCCCGAAGGCGTCGCGGAAGCGCGTCGTCTCGTACATGCGCAGCGTGAAGTGCCGCGCATCCCGCACCGCCGTGGCATCGCCGCGGTGGACCAGCGTCCAGAACGAGAATTCGTAGGCCTCGGCCGGCGCGTCGGACTCGGCCGCGCCGGCGGGCTGCGGGGCGCCGGTCAGGACCGCCCTGAGTTGGGCGGCGCCGGCGGCGTTGTCGGCGGCCAGGGGTACGCGCAGCAGGAACGCGAGGGGTTCGAGGACGGCCGCGGGGTAGGCTTGCCCGCGGGGCGCCGCCGCCGCGGCGGCGCCGCCGGGCTCGGGCGGCTTGCGGAGCAGCGCCGCGCCCAGAACTTCCTTCAGCTCGGCTGCCTCGGGCGAGCCGCGCGGCGCGAGGATCGCCAAGGTCCACAAGAGGTTCTTCAGGTAGTAGGCCGATTTGTCGTCGGCGAGGACGCCTCGCGCCTCCGCGATGAAAGGCCGCAGGTTCTCGGTTGTGCCCTCGTCGCACAGGTAAGGCAGCGCGAGCACCGCCTCCTGCCAGTACGAGCCGCGGGTGTGCGGCGCGAGCTCCGCCGCCAGGCGCGCGTATTCATCCCGCGGCACGGCGCCGCGGCTCAATAACATCCTAATTGCGTGGAGCCTGATCTGCTCGACGGAAGTCGAGGCGGTGCGCGCGCCGCCCAGCCCTTCCCGGACCAGCGGCAGCAGCCGGGCGGCGCCCTCCGGGTGCCGCGCCGTTGCGTAAAGCAGGAACCGGGCGTGGGCGTGCCACGGCATATGGTCGTCCCGGAGGCGGTCGGCGAGGAACTCGACGGCGCCGCCCGCCGGCGTCTCGGCGGGCGCCGCCAGAAGGCGCTCGGCCAGGAGCCAGGCGGCTTCCTCGCGGCGGCGTTCGCTGAAATCCAACACGTGCTCGGCCGCGACGCGCCACCCGGCGGGGCGGCCTCGCGCCGCCAGCGCGAGGATCGCCTCCTCGTCCTCGGGGAGGCGGGCGCCGCGCTCCAGGTTCCGGGCGAGGCGCTCCATGGCGGCCTCGTCGCCGAGCCGCGCGAGGGCCGCATCGGCTTCCGGCTCGCCTGCCAAGCGTTCGAGTTCGCGTCGCGCACGCTGTTCGCCGAGACGCGCGAGGACGCCGCCGGCCGCGAGCCGCGCGGCGAGGGAGCGGTGGCCGGCGAGCTGCGCCAGGAGGCTTTCCGCGAGGGCTTCCTCGATCGCGGCGCCGGGCCTGAACGCGTCGAGCGGAGGCGCTCCCGCGTCGTTGTCCAGGAGCCTGGTGACCGCGGCCCATACGAGGAGCATGCTTGCGCGGCGGGTGCCTTCCAGGTGCACGCCTTCCTGCCAAAGATTCGTCGTGACGCGCTCGTCCGCCACGCACCATGCCTCGCGCTCGAACCCCGACAGGTCGAGGGCCGAGGGCGCCGAGGCGCCCGGAGGCGCCGCGCGCAGCGAAAAACGGGCGCGCTCGGGGTCATCGCCGTCGAGGGCGACGAGGTAACTGCCGCCGCCGGCGGCGGCGATGCGGCCTTCGCGGCCGTGAAAGGAGGCTTTCTCCGCGATGCGCCAAGCCGCGCCGGCGGCGGGGAGCTGGACGCGGATCAGAACGGCCGCCGCTTGAATCGGATTGATGACGGCCAGGATCTCCCGGGCGCGCCCGGCCGCCTCCCGGTCCGATCCGGCCAGCGTTTCACGCAGCGCGGGCTCCGCCTCGGCCCCGAGCTCGAGGAGCCGCCGGTGGGCCTGCTCGCGCGTCCGCCAGTCCGGGTCGCCCAAGTCTCGGATGAGCCGCCGGGCGCCGGAGTCGCCGGCCTCGGGGGACGCGGCGAAGCCCGGGGGCCCCGCGAGCAGGCCGAGCGCCGTCCAGAGGAGCGCCGCGCGCGCGGCGCAGCCGGAGCGGCGCGCGCCGGTCCGAGAACATGCCCGGAGCCCGCCGGCCGAGGGGCGGCCTTGCGCGCGAAAGGGCTGCAATTCGTCGGGAATCATGCGGGTATCCGCGCACTCAAGCGCCTGCCGCGACAGCGGCCGGCGCGCATTGGCGTGCGCCGGGGGACGCGCGGCGGCGAAAGCCGAACAGTGAGATTGTAGCCTGTTCATCGGAAGGGCGGCCAGGCACGCCGCGTCGGATCAAGGGGGCTTCCGGGGCGATCCGATACTCACTTGGGAGTTCTTCCGCTTATGGCTACGGTGACCCACGGCGCGCTGTCTGTTGCCGGCCTCGATGCCGCGCGAGCCTCGGCCTGCTGGGCCATTGTCAGCGCGGCTTCCATGGAGGAAGCCGCGCGGCCGGCCCTGGTCGAGGCGCTGCGGGAGGATTCCGATGCGACCTGCGCCTTCATGAGCGTGCGGAGCGCCGATGGCGCCGTGCGGTCCTTCGGGAAGGGTTCCGACGGCGGCCTGATACAGGACGTATCGTTCAGGCTCAACCATCGCGCGCTGCGCCGAGCGCTGGCGGGCGAGGATGCCTTCGCGGTCAGCGGCATGCACGGCGGGGAGGCGCTGGGCCCGGAGCTCTTCGCGGCGGCCGATTTGTGCGACGGCGGGAGGGTGGTTTTCTCCTTGCGTCGTCCCATCGGCGCCTCCGGGTTCGGCGCGCGGGAGAACGCGGCCCTGAGCGCGGCCATGCGCGTGCTGGCCCGGGCCATCGAATGCGTGGCGGTGCGCGAGCGCTACCTCCCGGCGCCGCCGTCCGCGCCGGACGGAGACACGTACCACGGCTTGTGCTGTCGCAGCCCCGCCATGCGGGAGCTGTGTGCGACGATCGAGAAGATCAAGAACACGGATTTCAGCGTGTGCATCGCGGGGGAGAGCGGCAGCGGCAAGGAGCTGGTCGCGCGCGCGATTCACGCGGCGAGTCGGCGGGCGGACAAGGCTTTCGTCGCGGAAAGCTGCGGAAGCGTCGCCGAGAGCCTGGTCGAGAGCGAGCTCTTCGGGCATGCCAAGGGCGCCTTCACCGGGGCGCACGAGGCGAAGGAGGGGCTCTTCGCGCGCGCCGACGGCGGGACCCTCTTCCTGGACGAGATCGGCGACATGTCGCCGGTGATGCAAGCCAAGGTCCTGCGGGCGATCCAGGAAGGCGAGGCCAGACCGGTCGGATCGGACCGCGCGCGAAAATTCGATGTGCGTATCATCGCCTCGTCGCTCCGGGACATCGAGCAGATGGTCGCCGAGGGCGGCTTCAGGTCGGACCTGTACTGGCGCCTGAACGTGATCGGGCTCCAGGTGCCGCCCCTCAGGGAGCGGAAGGAGGATCTGCCGGCGCTCGTGCGCGCGGTGCTGGGAGGTCTGGCCGGCGAGGGCGTGCGCGTCAAGCCGTTCAGCGAGAGCGCGCTCCGGGCCATGGAGGAGTACCACTGGCCCGGCAACGTCAGGCAGCTCGCTTCCGTGCTCCGGCGCGTCATGACGGCCGGCGAGGGCCGCGAGATCGGGAAGAAGGAGTTTCAGGCGCAGGTCGCCCGGGAGGGCGCGTCGCAATGGCGCGGAGAGGGGCTCGTGCGCGATGAGAGCGGGATCAGCCTGAGAATCCCGGCGCGGGCGAGCTTCAAGGCGCAGATCGCCGAGTGCGAGAAGGCGATCCTCTTGAACGCCCTCAGGGAGCACCGGTGGAACAAGTCCCGGGTGACGCGCGCCCTGAAGATCCCGCGCCAGAGCCTGTACAACAAGCTGGCCGAACACGGTCTCGTGGAAGAGGACGGCGACCGGACGGGCGCGTAGGAGCCCCCCTTCGGCTTCTTGCCGGAACCACCCGGCTGCCAGTCTGGCAGAACCGTAAAAACGCCGCTCAATCCGATGCGCCATAATGACAGTGCGGCGGCGCCCCGGAACGTGGTATCCCCGCAAGCCATTCGAGAAATGCGCTTTACGGCGGGATGGCATGTCTTTTGCTGCATTCGAGCCAGGAACTCAAAGAGAAATTCCTGGTAGTGCGTCATGGCGGCTGCTTCTCTCGCTCATATTCAGCGCGTGCTCGTGTGCGACGACAACGCCGCGTGCCGGGTGTCGCTGGTCGACCTCCTGCGCGCGTGCGGCTTCGAGACGTGCGAGGCCGGGGAAGCCGGCGAGGCGCTCGCCGTGGCCCGGAAGATCCGGCCGGATTTCGGGTTCTTCGATTACCAATTGCCGGATGCCGACGGGGCCACCGCGGTCCGGCGCATCAGGGCGGAGCGGATCCGGTTTCCCTGGGTGTTGATGTCCGGCGCGGAGACCTTTGCGGAGAGTGAAGTGGCGGCCGCGGGAGCGGTGGCGTTCCTGCAAAAGCCGCTCGAAATCGTTGAGGTGCGTAGGATTCTGAGGGACTGGCTGGGCTCGGCGCCGTAGCACCAGGCGCGCTGTCCGGCGGCGACTTCGTGTCAGGCTTGAAAGGAGAGTCGGCGATGGCGAAAACACGCATCCGTCCGTTGGGCGATCGGATTCTGGTGAAGCGTGTCGAGGCGGAAGAGAAGACCAAGGGGGGCATCGTGCTTCCCGACAGCGCGAAGGAGAAGCCCAAGGAGGGCATCGTCGTCGCGGTGGGCGAGGGAAAACTGCTCGACAGCGGCGAGCGCGGCAAGCCGCAGGTCAAGACCAACGACCGCGTGCTGTTCACGGCCTACGCCGGCACCGAGGTTAAGACCGGCGGGGAAGAGTACCTGATCATGGGCGAGGACGACGTTCTCGCGGTGATCGAGTAGGTCCGCGTGGGCGCACGCAGGAGGAAATAAACAATGGCAGCGAAGAAAATCGTATTCGATCAGGAAGCGCGCGAAGCGATCAGGCGCGGCGTCGGGAAACTCGCCAAGGTCGTGCGGGTCACCCTGGGCCCCCGGGGTCGGAACGTCGTCGTGGAGAAGAGCTTCGGCGCGCCCACCGTGACCAAGGACGGCGTCACGGTGGCCAAGGAAGTGGAACTCGAGGACAAGAACGAGAACATGGGCGCCCAGATGGTCAAGGAGGTCGCCAGCAAGACGAGCGACCAGGCCGGCGACGGCACGACCACGGCGACGGTGCTCGCGCAAGCCATCTTCGAGGAAGGGCTTCGGAACGTCACGGCCGGCGCCAATCCGATCCTGGTCCAGCGGGGCATCCAGGCCGCCTGCAAGGCCGTCGTGGATGAGCTCAAGAAGATGGGCCGCCAGGTGAAGGGCAAGACCGAGATCGCCCAGGTCGGCGCCATCGCGGCGAATAACGACAAGGAGATCGGCGCCATCATCTCCGACGCCATGGATCGCGTCGGCAAGGACGGAGTCATCACCGTGGAGGAGGGCAAGAGCCTCGAGACCACGGTGGATTTCGTCGAGGGCATGGAATTCGACAAGGGCTACCTGAGCCCGCACTTCGTCACCAACGTCGACACGATGACCTGCGAGCTGGAAGAGCCCTACATCCTGATTCACGAGAAGAAATTCTCCACGATCCGGGATCTCGTGCCCCTGCTGGAGAAGATCGCGCAGTCCGGCAAGCCGATCCTCATCGTCGCCGAGGATATCGAGGGCGAGGTCCTGGCGACCCTGGTCATCAACAAGCTGCGCGGCACCTTCAGTTGCTGCGCCGTCAAGGCGCCCGGCTTCGGCGACCGGCGCAAGGCCATGCTGGAGGACATTGCGATCCTCACGGGCGGCAAGGCGATTTTCGAGGACCTCGGCATCGATGTGAAGAACATCACCATGGATTACCTGGGCTTCGCCAAGAAGGTGAAGATCACCAAGGAGTCCACCACGATCATCGAGGGCGGCGGCAAGACGGCGGCGATCCAGGGGCGCATCGGCCAGATTCGCAAGGAGATCGAGGAGACGACGTCGGACTACGACCGCGAGAAGCTCCAGGAGCGCCTGGCCAAGCTCGCGGGCGGCGTCGCCCAGGTCAACGTCGGCGCCGCGACCGAGGTCGAGATGAAGGAGAAGAAGGCCCGCGTCGAGGACGCCCTGCACGCGACCCGCGCCGCGGTCGAGGAAGGCATCGTGCCGGGCGGCGGCGTGGCGCTGCTGAGGAGCGCGAAAGTCATCGACGGGCTCAAGCTGGAGGGCGATGAGGCGATCGGCGCCGCCATCGTCAAGCGGGCTCTCGAGTACCCCGCCCGCCAGATCGCGGAGAACGCCGGCGTCGACGGCGCCGTGGTGTGCGAGAAGATCCGCGGCATGAAGCACGGCGAGGGATTCGACGCCCTCGCCGGCGAGTACTGCAACCTGCTGGACCGCGGCATTGTCGATCCCGTGAAGGTCGTCCGGGCCGCGCTGGAGAACGCGACCAGCGTCGCCGGCCTGCTCCTGACCACCGAGGCTCTCGTGAGCGAGATCCCGGAGGAGAAGGAAGAGCCCGCGCCGGGCGCCGGCGGCGGCATGGGAGGCATGTACTAGGCGAGAGCGCGGAGCCGGCGGCCGCCGCCGGCCCGCGGGTTCGTCGTCCGGAGACCGTTGCAAGCCCCGGCTCGCGCCGGGGCTTTTTTCTTGACTCCCCTTCTGGTATCCTTCCGACTGCGGGTGTGTATGAGCACGCAAAAGACGCCGTTCACGCGGATACTGCTGGCCCCCGATCCACGCAACCCGCGGTGCACGGCCGCGGCGTCGGACGTGCAGGGGCGGTTGCGCAAGGCCGGCTTCGCCACGGCGCCGGTGACCGCGGCGGGCGCGGTGGGCGAGGAGGATCTCCTCGTCGTTCTGGGCGGCGACGGCAGCCTCATGCGCACGCTGGCCGCCCTCGGCTATCCGCCCCTGGCGGTGTTCGGCGTCAACTTCGGCCAGGTCGGCTTCCTGATGAACGGGCCGGATGCGGTCACGGACATCGTCGCCATCCTGCGCGAGGGCCGCTGGCGGGAGACCAAGCTTCCCGTGCTGAGCGCGCGGGCGATCGACGCCCAGGGCGAGCGCGAATTCCTCGCCATCAACGACTTCGTGCTGGAGCGCCTCGGCAGCCAGACCGCGCGCCTGGACGTCTTCATCGAGGGCGTGCTGCTGAACCGGTACTCGGGCGACGGCCTGATCGTCGCCACCGGCACCGGCTCGACGGCCTACACCCTGGCGGCGGGCGGCCCGGCCGTGCATCCCGCCGTGGACGCGATGATCATCACCCCGGTCAACCCGCATCGTCCGGTCCAGTTCCACTCGCTGCAGTTTCCCCTGGTGCTGCCCTTGGGAGCGCGCTTGGAGATCCGGGTCGTCGACCGGAGCGCGCGCGCCATGCGCCTTGTGGCCGACGGCGCCCAGACCGCGGAGCCCGAGTCCGCCGTGATCTGCTGGTCGGGCCGCAAGGTCCGCCTGCTCAGGACTCCGGACTTCAGCTACGTGAGCGCCTTGGTCCAGAAGGTGATCGGGAGCTAGAGTGAAGGGGTGTGATGGGTTTACCGAGGGGCTCTGGGTCCTCGCTCGGGCGCTGGCGGGCGGCGCGGCCGCCGTGCGGCGCGCCGCCGCCGACGCGGCCGCGGCCCTCATGCGCCGCGTGGGAGCCGATCGCTGCGTCATGGCGCGCCTCGCGCCCGACGGGCATATCCGCGATGCCGAGGGGTGGACCATCGAGGGCGCGCGGGTACGCGCGGCGGCGTCGGCGGTGAGCCATTTCCTCGTGCGGCGGGTCGTCCAAACCCGCGCGCCGGTGCGCGTGGAGGATGCCCGGCGCGACCGGCGCTGGCGCAGCCAGTCTGCGGCGGAAAACCGCAGGACCGAGCGCGCCTTGCTCGGGCTGCCCGTGTTCCGCGGCGACGCCGTCGCCGCCGCCTTGTGTCTCTCGCACGATACCGTGCCGCTCAGGTGCGAAGAGGACGATCCCGGGCTGCTTCTGTGCGCGCAGTTGCTCGGCTTGGCGCTGGCGCCGGCGGCGCGCGCGGAGCAATACGCCCGGCGCTGCGCCGAAGCCGCCCCCGCCGCGGCCTCCGCGGGCACGCTCCGGGAAGCGTACTGCTGGCGGGGATTCGTGACGCGTTCGCCGGCGCTCCGCGATGTGTTGATCGAGGCCGCGCGCATCGCGCCGGTGGATCTGCCCGTGCTCATCGTCGGAGAGGACGGCACCGGCAAGGACCTGCTGGCGCGGGCGCTGCACGCGGAGTCCGGCCTGCGCGGGCCTTTCGTCGCGGCGAGTCTGGGCGCCCTTCCCGAGACGCTGGCGGAGGTCGAGCTCTTCGGCTGCGAGGCCGGCGCCTACACGGGCGCGACGACGGCGCGCCGCGGGCTCGTGGCGGAGGCCGAGGGGGGCACGCTGTTTCTCGACGACCTCCAGGACGCGCCGCGAGGCCTTCAGGCCGCGCTGCTGCGCGTGCTCGCCGAGGGCGTCGTGCGGCCGCTGGGCGGCGCCGCTCCCCGCGCGGTGGCTTTCAGGCTCGTCGCCGCCAGCACGCTGGGGTTCTCGACGCTCTGCGCCGAGCACATCGTGCGGGAGGATCTGCTGTATCGGATCAACGGCGCGGTGCTGGCGCTGCCGCCGCTGCGCGCGCGGCGCGAGGATGTGCCGCTGCTCTTCCGGCAATTCCTCGAGGAGGCCGGCGGGGGCGCGTGTCCCCGCCTCGCTCCGGAGGCCGAGGCCGCGCTGCTCCTGCATGCGTGGCCGGGCAACGTGCGGGAGCTTCGCAACGAGGCGCGGCGGATTCGGGCGCTCGGGCGCGACCCGGTGGCCGCCGAGGACTTCGCGTGGGTTCGGGAGTCGGGCCGCGCGCGGGCGCCGGCGAGCCGTTTGCGGGACGCGGTGCGGGAGGCCGAGCGCGCCCACGTGCTGCGCGCGCTCGACCTCGCCCTGGGCAACAAGTCCCGCGCAGCCGCGATGCTCGGCATCACGCGCCGCTCGCTGTACCGGCGCCTCGAACGCTACGCGGCGCGCCCCCCGGAGGAGCCGGCCGCGGAGTGAGCCGGCCGCGCGACGTTACTTGGCGGCCTTCGGGGCTTCGCGCGACTTGACGTTGTGGCAGAGGACGCACATCTCGACGCCTTCCATGGTGGGCGCGAAAACGACCTCATCGCCCGGCTTGTCCCCCTGCATGACCTTGGTGGTGCCGTTGTGGCAATGGCCGCAGAACTTGCCCTCGTTGATGTCATCCATGGTCATCTTGTTGCTGTTGAGGGACTTGTCCTCGGAAAAGATCTTGTCGTCGTGGCAGTCCTTGCACTTCTTGTAGCCGAAGCGGGCGTGCGACGTGTGGCTGAACGAGACCGGCGCGTACTCGCTGTCCTTGGCCGCGGGGAAGATCACGGTGGCCCGCAGCTTGGGCTTCTCGGGCTTCTCCGCCGCGGAAGAGGCGTCGAAGCGGTCGAACAGGTAGATCGCGCCGCACGCGATGGCGATGCCGATGGTGAAAAACAGCGTCTTGCGCATGAGCGTCCTCCATCTCTCCGAAAAAAGTCTACTCGCCGGCGACACTGCCCGCAATTCTACAGCACTCCGCGATTCTTGGCAGGCTCCCCGCAGAAATGCGCGAGGACCTCCCTGAGTTCCGAAAAAGCGTCGATCCGCGCCGGGGCGTCGGGCCAGGCGTTGCCGCGCGGCGCGATGACGCGCGTCACGCCGCAATGGGCCGCTTCCCGGACGCGCGCCTGGAAGTTGTGGATCGCGCGCAGCTCGCCGCGCAGGCCGACCTCCCCCATGAAGGCGACCTGGGGGGGGAGCGGGGTCTCGTAGAAGGAACTCGCCACGGCCATGACCGTGCCCAGGTCGGCGGCGGTTTCAGCGACGCGGAACCCGCCCGCCACGTTGACGAAAACGTCGCGCTGCCCCAGCCCCGCGCCGAGCTTTCCCAGCAGGGCCAGGTAGAGCGCCACGCGGTTGGGGTCCATGCCCGTGACCCGGCGGTTGGGTATCTGCCAGGGACTCGGCGTCACGAGGGCCTGCACCTCGACCAGGAAACAGCGGGTGCCCTCGCAGGTGACGACCGTGGCCGCGCCCGGGGCGGGCGGTCTGTCGCCGGGGCAGAAGAGGCGCTGGGAACGTTCCACCGGCGCGAGCCCCCGCGCGGCCATTTCGAAGACGCCCAGTTCGCCCGTCGGGCCGAACCGGTTCTTGACGGCGCGCAGCAGCCTGAAGTCGTACTGGTTGTCGCCCTCCAGCCGGAGGACGACGTCGACCAGGTGTTCGACCACTTTCGGCCCGGCCACCAGCCCGTCCTTGGTGACGTGGCTCACGACACAGAGGGCGTACGGGAGGCTCTTGGCTTGGGCGGCGAGGCGCGCCACGGATTCGCGCACCTGTCCCACCGTGCCCGGCGACCCGGCCAGATCCGCGGACCTGAGCGTCTGGGCGGAATCGACGATGGCGAGGGCGGGCCTGTGGCGCAGGCAGGCCCCGAGGATGGCGTCCACGTCCGGATCGCCGAGAACGCGCACGCGCTCCCCTCCGATGCCCAGGCGCGCGGCGCGCAGCTTGAGCTGCGCCGCCGACTCCTCGCCCGAGACGTACAGGATGTCGCCGGGGATCCTGTCGGCGATCTGCAGGAGCAGGGTCGATTTGCCGACCCCCGGATCGCCGGCGAGCAGAACGACGCTGTCGGGCACGAAACCGCCGCCCAGAACCCGGTCGAATTCCGAGATTCCCGTCCTCAGGCGCGCGCCGTCCGCGCAGGGCGCGATGGCGCTGAGCGCCGGCGCCTCAGGCGCCGGAGCCGCGTGGTCCGGCGCCGCCGGCGCCGCGCGCTCCTCGACCAGCGTGTGCCACGAGCCGCAGTTCGGGCAGCGGCCGAGCCACCTGGGGGCGCGCGCTCCGCAGTCCTGGCAGACGAAGTTCGGGCGGTCTTTGCTCATGGCGGCACCGCGGCTGCTTCCAGGCGGCGCACCGCGTCCTTGAACGCATCGCCGCGGGCTTGGAAGTTGACAAAGGCGTCGAAGCTCGGCGCGCCCGGCGCCAAGATCACCGTGTCGCCGGGTCGAGCCTCGGCGGCGGCGTCCGCGAAGGCGCGCGCCATGTCCTCCGCCAGGATGGTACGCACGGCCGGCGCCTCGCGTTTGAACGTCACTCTCAACTCCGGCGCCGCCGTGCCGAAGAAGACCGCGCAGCGGGTGGCGCGGCGCGCGGCCCGGGCCAAGACATCGAAAGGCAGATTTTTCTCGGGGGAGCCGCCCGCCAGGAGGATGGCGGGCCCGGCCACGGCGTCCAGGGTGCGGGCGGCCTCCCGGGGCGTCGTGGCGACGGAGCTGTTGATGAAAGCGACGCCGCCGACGGTGCCGGCGTGCTCGAAGCGGTGGGGGAGGCCCCGGAAGGTCCGGGCGGCTTGGAGGATTCCGGCGCGGGTCGCGCCCGCGAGCAGGGCCGCCGCGGCGGCGAAGGAGGCGTTCGCCAGGTTGATGGCGCCGGGCAGCGCGAGGTCGCGGCGCGCGAAGAGGGGCTCGGCGCCCCCGTCGCGGCGAAGCACCACCTCGCCGGCGCCGGAGAGCGAAGCGTCCGCGCCCGCCGGCGCGCTGCCCACCGCGAAGACGCGGCGCCCGCTCCGGCGCGCCCAGGGGAGGGCGAGGCCGTCGTCGCCGGCGGCGACGGCCCAGGCCTCGTCCTCGCGCGGCGCGAAGATCAGGCGCTTGCAGCGGGCGTACTCCCCGAAGGTGCCGTGCCAATTGAGGTGGTCGCAATGCACGTTGACGAGGGCGGCGATGCGCGGCGGGCGGTGGGGCAGCCCGCCCGCCTCCAGGCGGTGGAGCTGGAAGCTGGACAGCTCGAGCACGACCGCCTCGGCCGCGGCTAGGTCGGCGGGGCGCTCAAGGAGCGACGCGCCGACGTTCCCGCCCAGCAGCGCGCGCACGCCCGAGGCCGCGAGCATGGCGGCGCAGAGGGCGGAAGTGGTGGATTTGCCGCTGGAGCCCGTGATACCGATGACATCGCAGGGGCAGAGCGCGAGGGTCAGCCCGATTTCGGTGGCGATGCGCGCGCCGCGGGCGCGGGCCCGGGCGACGAAGGGATCTGCCGGTGGGACGGCCGGGTTGACGAAAAGCACGCGGCAGCCCTCGAAATCCTCCTCGGCGTGGCCGCCGAGGCGCAAGGCGACGCCGGGCAGGCCGGCGACGGCCTCCACAGACTGCGCCAGAGCTCCCGCGGGCGCCTTGTCGGTGACGGTAATGTCGGCGCCGAGGGCGGAGAGGAAGCGGATCAGGCCGATGGCGCCGCCGAAGCGCCCGAGGCCCATGACGGTGATGCGGCCGCGCGCCAGTTCATCCAGCAGCGCCCGTGCGCGCTCGTCGAACCGGCGCGGATCCAGGGCCGGTGGATCGGCGCCGCCGGGCAGCGCGGTCATTGCTCCTCCGCGTGCAAGGCGTGTTGGGCGGTCCCCAGGTTTCGGAAAAGTTCCTCCAGTTCGGCGTCCGCGCCCGGGTTCCGAGCCAGCGTGACGGTCTTTTCGTGGCGGTCGACGACCCGGCCGGGCCAGAGCTCGACGAAGAGGTCGCAGGGAAAACAGGCCCACCACGGCGCCGTCAGGTCGATGGTCTCGGAAACCGTGGCGTGGCGATCCAGCGCGAGAACGAGGGTCCGGTCGCCGTAGTGATCGAACGTGTACTCGGCGGGCGTCGTGCCGACGAGGCGGCCGTTGACGTACGCCTGGGCCCCGGGAGGATCCGAGCGGATCTCGAGCACCCGCGTGAGACAGCCCGCGAGCAACGCCGCGGCCAGCGGCGCGCACGCAAGACGCGCGGCGATCCGGAGCGGGAAGGACGCGGGCGACCTGACCTGGGCTCTCATCTTCACCTCTGTGCGCTCGTTCTCAGCGCCGGCGCGGCGCTGCGCTCCGTGATTATATGCGGCGGTGCAAAGGGGGGAAAGAGCCGTTTCGGCCGCGGTCTAGAGGGGCAGCTTCCGCGCGGTCGCGCGCCCCGCCAGCAGGGTTTCGGCGGCCTTCCGCGCGCATTCCTCGCCGGGGTGGAGGCGTCCCGCGCCGAGGCCGGGGCAGACGCCGGCCTCGGCCTCCCAGTGTTCCCTGGAGCGCAGGATCTCTGGCCAAAAAGGGTACGTGCGGCACTGGGTGGGGCGGACATCGTAAATACCGCAGGTCATGGCGGGCCGTTCCAGGAAGATGCAATCGCCGCCGGGCTGCTCCTTGAGGCTCACCTTGCCGTAGACGCGCCGGAGGCACCGGCGGGCGAAAAGATCCGCCGGCAGGCCGAGGCGGGCGGCGATGTCCGCGATCTCCTCCGCGGTCACCCACACGAATCCCGGCGCGCCCGTGCAGCACAGCCCGCAGCCGGCCTCGCAGGTGAAGCGCAGTCCGGAGGCGTACCATTCCTTGCGCGGCCTCCCGGCCGCCGGTCTTTCAGCGTCCATTCGGTTCGCCCCCCCGCGTCGCGCGTCCGGTCAAGCGAAGTTAGCGCATCGCGGCGGGCTTGGCAATCGAAGTTATCGGACCGGGCGGAGGCGCTGTGTTCTCCGGGGGGCGGGAGCCGATATAGCATCGGTGCCGGACGGGGTTGGTGCCGGCCCAAGGGGGAGCCTTATGTGGAAGCGCTGCAAGTCGACGCGGATTGCGGGCGCAGCCTTCGCGCTCGTTCTGGCGGCGGGGTGTGTGACCAGTGAGACGACGCGGGGCAGTTCCTTCGTGTTGGCGGGCCAGGAGGAGAAGGATCCCAAAAGCAGCACCACGACCAAGAGCCGCATCCGCGCCCTGGAGAAGAAGGTCCAGTCCATGCCCGAGCGCGTCGATCTGCAGATACAGCTCGCGCGGGCCTACCACGGCGACAAGCAGTTCGAGCCGGCCATCGCGACGCTCAAGTGCGCGGCGGAGAAGGAGCCCCGCAACAGCGAGATTCATTTCCTCCTGGGGGAATACTACGTCGAGTTGAACCGCATGCCCGAAGCCGAGTCCGCGTTCCGCGGCGCGGTCGCCAGTTCCCGCACCGGGTTCACCGGCCCGCCCCTCGCCCTGGGGTACACCCTGGCCATGCAGGAGAAGTACCCCGAAGCCATCGCCGAGTTCGAGAAGGTGATCGCCATCGATCCCGCCCAGCCGACGGCGCTGTACTATCTCGGGTGCTGCTACGACTCCCTGGGCGCCCGCGCCAAGGCCGTCGAGTATTTCACCCTCTGCGCCGATCTTAAGAGCCCGCACCAGGAGAAGGCCGCGCAGGAGCTCAGGCGTCTGCAGCTTCTGGAGCGCACGGGCGGCGCGGCGCACGCCGCCCGCTGAGCGCGCCGCCCGGCGCGCTTTACAGGGCCGGGCGTCCGTGTCAAGATACGCCTGAGCCGGCGGCCCCGCCCGCGGAGGTCGTGCGGGCGACGGGAGGAAGACGCATGCAGGTCCTGACGATCTCAAGCGTTGAGCGCAACCAGTTCATCGATATCACCAGGGAGGTGAAGGAAGCCGTGCGGGCCTGCGGCTTGTGCGACGGCGCGTGCCTCATCTACGTGCCGCACACGACCTGCGGCGTGACGATCAACGAGAACGCCGATCCGGATGTCCCGGCGGACATGCTCGCGCACCTGAGCGCCGTGGTCCCGCGGCGCGCCGATTTCCGGCATGGGGAGGGCAACTCCGACGCCCACATCAAGTCCAGCCTCGTGGGATGTTCGGCGCTGGTTCCTGTGCGCGGAGGGGCGCCGGTTCTCGGGACGTGGCAGGCGATCTTCCTGTGCGAGTTCGACGGGCCGCGCACGCGCCGCGTTCAGATCCAGTGCCTGGCGGCCTCCGAGGGGCGCGGCGCTTGATCGCCGTCATCCTCGCCCCCATCGTGCGCGGCATGGAGTCCGCGCCCGGCGATGATGCCGTCTTGGAGGCGGTGTGCGGACTTTCGGCTCCCTGGGGGATCGCCGCCGCGCTCGCCGCCGCCGCGGTCTGCGCGGCCTTCGGCTGGATGGTGGTTACGCTGCTGCGCGTTCTCGTGCCGCGCCGGCCGCCGTCGGAGTCGACGAACACCGCCCGCGAGAGCATGGCCGCGGTCTTCCTCTTCCTTGTGGCCGGTGAGGTCCTCGGCGTCTTCCTGCGCTTTTTCGGATGGGGGGACATCCTTCTGCGTCTGGCCGGCGCAATTGCGATCAACATCGGCTGCCTGGCGGCCCTGGCGGCGTCTCAGCGCCGCCGCGCCCCCGGAACTCCGTTCCCCTGGTGGGATCTGCGGCCGCGGGCAGGCCTCGGCCGCGCGCTCGCCGCGATGCCGCTGGTGTTGGCCGCTTTCTTCCCCATCCACTTCGTGACGGCGCTCGCCTGGCGATGCGTTCTGCATGCAGCCGGGCGGCCGCTCGAATTGCAGGAGGTGTTGCTCGCCCCGCTGGACCGGGGGCCGTTGGTCATCGGCGGGTTTGCGCTGCTCGCCGTGGGGGTGGTCCCGATTCTGGAGGAGGCGATCTTCCGGGGGGCGCTGTACCGGTCCCTGCGGGAAGGCGCGGGGCGGACGGGAGCCGCGTTCGTGTCATCCTTCGTGTTCGCCCTGCTGCACTTCAACGAAGCCTCGCTGGCCCCGATCTTCGTCCTCGCCCTTCTCCTTGTGATCGTCTACGAGTGGAGCGGCTCGGTGTGGCCGTGCGTCGTCCTGCACGCCTGCTACAACGGCGTCAACTTCACGCTCGCGTGAGGGGGAGGGACGGGGAAAAAAAGAGGCCGCCGGAGAAAAAACGCAACGCCGCAAACATTCACGCGGACCTCTTTACACGAAGTCCTCAACTTCTCTCCGGCGACCGTACGCTAGGTGTAGGTGTTGTGTGTTCGTCGTCACGAGTGCGAACGCACCGGTTGTGGTTCCGTGCTCCTTTCCGGCAGCGCCGCGACGCCGCCGCGCGCGGCCGGGTCTTCGCCCGGCAGCGAGACCCGCTGGGTCGTCTCCACGTAACGGCAGTACCTGGCCGCGATCTGGGAGGACGCGCAGAAAACCGTGGCGCTGAAGATCGCCACGAAAACCCAGAAACAACGCCGCGACGAAAGCAAGCCATCGACGTGATCAGGCGTCCGCATTGCAGGTCGATCCTTTTGCGAGCCTTGCCCTTGCCGCGGGCGGGGATCCGCTCGCTCCCCTCCGCACAAGTAGTTTACGAGACATAAACTACGATCGCGTCTGAAAAAATCAAGGGTCCCTCGGGTTTCTTGGAAAGTCTTGCGCGAAATTCTTGGGGGTCCCAATCTGACGCGGCTCACGAAGAGCAACACCACTACATATCGACCGGCGGGCGCGAGCGTCGAATACTCGCGCCGGGACGGAAGGAATCGGTACGGCATTTGCTACAGTGCGGCCGGCCCGGCGTTCTTCTTACCCGCGGCGGGCCGGGAAACAGACCCATGCCCTCAGGCCGTGCTCCGGGCGGTTCGCGAGGGCGAGGCGGGCCTCGTTGCGCCGCGCGAGCCCGAGCGCGATCGTCAGGCCCAGGCCCCGATGCCCGGGCTTGGCGGTGTGGAAGGCCGTGAACGGCTGCCACAGGTCGCCGGCGATCCCCGGGCCCTCGTCCAGAACCTCGATCTCGACGAAAGTTCCGGTTTCGGTCTCGCTGGGGAAGCGGCGGTTGCGCGCGGCGATGAATACGCGGGCGTTCTCGGCGCTCTCGACGGCGTTGGCGATGAGGGCGGACAAGATCTCGCGGACGTCATCGCGGTCGGCAACGACACGCCAGAGCGCGGCGGGCACGGGGATCGCCGCGGTCACGCGGCGGGCGGCCTCCGGCGGCAAGCCGCGGAGCAGCTCGGCCAGCACCTCCGCGAGGACAAAAGCCGCCTTCCGCGCGGGGGCGCGCGCGGCGGCGGCGAAGGTTTCAGCCTGAGCCGCCAGCTCCGGAGGCGGCGGGGGCGGCCTTTCGCCGCGTTCGGGGCTCAGCGACCACCCGCGCACGCCCTCGGCGATGAAGGCCTCGACGCGCCACCTGCGGTCGTCGAGGTTGAGCACGCCGCCGGAGCCCGGCGCCATGAGGGCGAGCTTCCGCCCGCAGGCGCTGTCGCGAAGGCGCAGTCCGGGCCGCAGCCCGGGAGGCGCGGCGCCCTCCACGGCGTTGATGCGTCCTCGCGCGCCCGCGGCCACGAGGGTGAGGTTCGTTTCCGCGGCGAGGCGGCGCAAGAGCGCCTGCGCGCGGCGCGCCCGCGCGCGCCACTTGAAGGCCGCCGCGTGAACGGCGACGAGGAACGCCGCGCCCAAGCCGACGCCCCCCAGCACCGCGATCCGCCGGTACCAGGGGAGCGCCACCAAGAACTCGATCCTGACCGGCACCGGCGCCTGGTTGCCGTCCAAATCGTGCGCGTGGACCAGCAGCGTATGGTGTCCGGGCGGCAGCGAATCGGCGACGAAGGTCTGCTCGCGGTGCATGCGCGTCCACGCGAGGCGGTTGTTAGTGAGCAGCGTGAGCGTATAGAGCAGATCCTCCCTGTGAGTTTGGTCGAAGCGGTCGCGGGCGTCCCAGGAGAGCCGGATCGGCTGGCCGTGGGGGAACACGCGGATGTTCTCGGCGGGAAACACGGCGGGCGGGTCGTTGTCCTCCCGCCGGAACCGGAAGGCGCCGCCGGCCAGCGTTCCCGCCAGGACCCCGCGCTCCCGCGGCGCGATGGCGAGGGGCCAGACGTTGCTGATGAGGGGATTCTCGGCGATTTCGTAGTTGTAGAACGTCGCGCCGTCGAAGCGGGTGATGCCGCCCTGCGTGCCGAACCAGACATCGTTGAGCGGCGAGCCCGCGATGGACCAGACGCTCTCGTTGGCCATGCCGTCGTAGATCCCGTAGCGGGTCCATTTCCCGGCGCGCTCGTTGAACCGGCTCACGCCGCCGCCGATCTGATGGGCGGCCCAGATCGTGCCGTCGTTGCCCTCGCCGACATCCCAGACGCGGTCGGCCGCCAGGCCGTCCTCCCGGGTGAAGTGCCGGAACATGCGGTCCGTGAAGTTGCTGATGCGGCTCAAGCCCCGGTCGGTGCCGAACCAGACCGCGCCGCCGGCGCTCACGTGGACGGCATAGACCACGTCGCTGGCCAAGCCCGCGTCCCGGTCGAAATGGGTCAGGCTCTTGCCGTCGCCGGCCCACGCGCCGGCGCGATGCCGTTCGGCGGCGATGAACCAGAGCCGCCGCTCGCGGTCGGCGATGATGCGGTGCAGCGTCACGCCCTCGTAGGGCGGCGGCAGGCGGAAGTGGCTCCAGCGGCCGCCGTCCAGGACCCACGCCCCGGGAAAGGCCTCGGGGCTGCCCGTCCAGATGGCGCCGGAAGCGTCCTCGGCGAGGGCGGAGACCCGGCGCAGCGGGTGGGAGGGCGTCATGGTGAAGGTTTCCGCGCCGGCGCCCGTGATGCGCGACAGCCGCTGCTCGGCGCCAACCCACGTCGCGCCGTCCCTGGCGACAAGCAGGCTGAGCACGCGTTCGTTGTCGGATCCGAGCGCGTCGGCGGAGAGGGGCTGCCAGCGATCGCCGCGCGCGTCGAAGCGCGCGATTCCCACGGCGCTCAGGCACAGCCACAGAGCGCCGCGGTCATCGACGATGCTCGCCGCCGTAACGGCCGAACCGGGCCAGATGCTCGGGAACCGCGACCAGCGCCCGTCGAAATCGCAGCGGTACAGGCCGCCCTCCGTCGTCGCGGCGTAGACGACGCCGTCCGGGTATCCGGTGAGGGCGAGCACCGCGGCGGCCGGCGCGCCCGGGGCGGGGGCCTGCCAGCGGCCGTTGCGGCGCTCCAGAAGCGCCCACCCTCCGTCCGGGCGCCGGAGGCTCGCCCAGAGCTTGAGCCCGCTCGTCACGAAGAGCCCGCAGCATGTGGCGCCGTCCAGGCCGAGGGCGGCCAGCTCCGGGTCGGGACGCCACGAGTAGCCCTCCTGGCGCAGGAGCCCCTGGTCGGTGCCTACCCAGATGACTTGGTCGCCGTCGACCGCCATGCAGGTGATCCCGTCGGCGGGCACCGCCTCGACGGCCTGGAGCCGGTGGACGCGGGCGCCTTCGAGCCGGTGCAGGGACCCCGACGCCATGAAGTAGATTTGACGCTCTTCGCCGGCGGCCAAGCAGAGCCCCTCGGCGCTCAGCACGCGCTGGAAGCTCGCGCCGAGCCGGGCGGCCCAGATTCCGCGCGCCGTGGCGGCGAGGATCGCGCCGTCGCGGCTTTCGGTGATGACGCGGATCGGATCCTCGGGCCCGGACTGGCCGGCGAAGGGAAGCTCGTCCCAGCGGTAACCGTCGTAACGGAAGATGCGGCTGCCGCTGGCGGCGTAGTACAGGCCGTTGCGAGCCTGGAAGATCGCGGCAAAGTTGCGCTCCGGCAGGCCGTTCTGGGGCGTGAAGACGCGCCAGCGCCATTTCTCCAGGAGCCCCTCGTTGGCGGGGGCGTTCCCGCACAAACCGAGGATCGCAAGGGCGGCTAGCGCCGTTCTACGCATGGCACCACGACAAGGGTTTCACGGTGCGCCGGCGTGCCTCCGGGCACGGACGCTACGCGTGATCGTAGCCTCGGCCCGGCCCGAAGGAAAGAGCCGGCGCCGCGCGGGACCCTCCCCTTGACCGATGCAACTCCTGTCCCGCACAATCGTCCCGCGGGAGGGCGCGCATGCCTGAGGATCGCCGCGAAGCCGGGGCGCTGGCCGAGGCCCTGCGGGCCTTCGTCCGCGGGGAGCTGCGCCTGCCGGCGGAGAAGCTCAAGGAAAACTTGATGCGCACCGTGTGGAAGGTGGCGACGCCGACCCACGGATGGGTGCTCGTCAAGCACTACCGCTACGTGCGCGCCTTCGACCGCGCGCGCTACCTCATCCTCCCCGACAAGGCGCGCAGCGAATGCCGCAATCTGGCCCGGCTCGGCGCCCGCGGCGCGCCCGTTCCCCGCGGGTACCTGTGGGAGCGCTGGGGGCGGCGCGAAGCGCTGTTCGCGGGCGAATACCTCGATGGCGCCGAGCCGTGGCCGGCGGCGCCGTCCGAGGCGCTCGTCCGGAAGCTGGCCGCCGCCGTCCGCGCGCTGCACGACGCGCGCTTCTCCCACGGCGATTTGCATCTGGGCAACGTTCTGGTCAGGGACGGCGATGTCTATCTGATCGACTTCCACGGCGGGTGCTTCCTGCCCTACATTCCGCGCCGAGTCGAGACGGCGCTTCTCGGCATGCTGGCCGCGTCCCTGCGGGGGCGTGGCCAGGACGCGCTGGTCGCGCCGCTCCTGACCGCTTACAGGGGGCGCGAGGATGCCGCGCTCTTGGCGCGCGTGCGCGCGGCGGCGGCGCGCCAGGGGATCCGGCGGCGGGCGAGCCGGCGCCGGCGCTGCTTGGTCAATTCGACCCGGTACGCCGTCGAGGGCCGCGGCGCTCTGCGCGTGTACCGCGCCCGCGCCGTGCCCTGGGAAACGGTAGCGGCGCTGCTGGGCGCGCCCGCGCGCGAGCGCGGCGGCGCCGTCGAGGTCATCGAGCACGAGGGGCGGCGCTACCTGCGCGCGAGCGCGGCGTATTCTCCGGCGGCGGGCCTGCGGGCGCGGCTTGCGGGCGGGCGGCTCCTGCGGGCGTGGTGCGCGCTCCACGCCCTGGGTCTTCTGGGTGTCAAGGCCGGCGCGGGGGTCGCCTGCGTCCAGCGCCGCGCCTTCGGCCTGGTGCGCGGGGAGACGTTGATCGCGGAACCGGGGGCGGAGGCCTTTCCGGACACGCGCGAGCTGGCGGGCGCCGCGGGGATCCGCGGCCTGGCCGAGCTCCGGGAATTCCTGGCGGGCGCCCCGTCCGTTCAGGGCCAACAGGTGAGCTGATCCTCCGTCGGGTCCGACCCCGCCTCGGGAAACGGGGGCGGCGGCGGCGGGCCGCCCGCGAACAGCCACCGCAGGAGGTAGATCGGGTCGTTGATGCGAATCCGGCCGTCGTCATCGACGTCGACCGCATCGAGACAGGGCGGCGGCGGGGCGTTCGCGAACTGATACGCGAGGGAGGCGACCGCGTCGGCGAGGTCGATCTTCCCGGAGCGGTTCGCGTCGCCGCGAATGAAGCTTGCTTCGGGCGGCGGCGCGAAGATGGCCGCCGCGGCGTGGGGCCCCGAATCCCGGCCGAACGCGGCGCGCACGATGTACACGTTGCGCGCCTTGACGACGGGAGCCTCGTCGGTGAAGGCCCGCGCCTCGGCCGGAAGAGCCGCGATCTGGGTGCCGCCGCGCAGGACGAGGATGCGGTCGGCCGCGCCTTCGACCTCCCAGGTCAGAACCGGCAGGCGGTCCTGCAGGCGGGCCGCGAGGCCGCGCACCGCCGGGCCGGCGCCGAAGGCCTTGCCGGTGATCAGGGACGGCATGCCCGCATGGAGTCCGAAGGCGTACAGCGTGCGGTCCGCCGCCAGCACGGCCTTGATGCTGCTCAACTCGAGACCGTCCAGCGGGATCGCGTACCCCGTAAGATCGCCCTCCAGCGTCGATTCCACCATGTGCGTCAGGCGCGCGACTCCCGGCAGGCTCGAACTCAGGAGGAACGCGCCGCGCTCGGGGCAGAAGGCGGTGGCCAGGCCGTACACGAACTGCTCGGGCGGAGGGGCCGGATGGGGAAAGCGGCCGAGGATGCGGCCCTCGGCGTCGATATGCCAGAGGATCTCCGCGTTGCGCTCCAAAAACCAGAAGCCGTCGGCGCGGTCCCAGTGCATGCTCGCCGGGAAGAGGACGTAGGGCGAGCGGGGCAGAACCGGCAGCGCGAGCTCCAGCGGGCCGGAGAGGATGGCGCCCGCGGCGTCCTGGTGGGTGAGCAGGATCGGGGGCTGCTGGCCGATGAATTCGGGCGAGCGCCAGCCGATCGTCGTGATGCGCCTTCCCGACGGATGGGGGCTGACGGCGAGGGCGCCGACCTGCCAGGCGCCGTCGTAGGGCGCGGGAAGCTCTTCCATGAACCCGCCCTCGCGGTCGAGGCGGAAAATCGTGCGGCTCTCCTTGGATACGTTGCTCGTCACGAAGAACGACTCCCCGGAAGGATCGAGCGCCGCGCAGTCCACCCCCCGGGGCGGGAAGAGCAGGCGATGCCGAACCGCGGCGCCCGGCCCGACGCGGACCCGGCACGCCAGGGGCCGGAGCGGCGTTGAAGGGGTATGCGCCGTGATCGTGTAGGCGTGCATGCCGGCGGGCGCTTCGCGATCGGTGAACGCGGCGGCGTCTCCGGGCAGCGCGGCGATGACGGCGGCATCGCGGGCGACCTCCAGGCGGTCGTAGGGCCCGTTGTTGCGAAAGACCAGGGCCACATCGTCGGCCGTCTCCGCCGCCTTCCAAGCCAGATCGGTGGGCGGCCGCGGTTGGTCTGGCGCGGGCTCGATTTCGTAGACGACGCCCTGGTACTGGTAGGGGGCCAGGCCCACGAGCCGCGTGCCGAGCCACAGGAACGAGAACTCTCCGGGCGTCGTGAAGAGCCTGACACCCGCCAGCGGCGTCTCCCAGCCCGTGGGCGCGCCGCCGGCCAGCGTCACCCGCAGGATGCGGCGCGTCCAGCCGTCCCACGCGCTTCCGCCCGCGAGGTCGAGGCAGCCGGCCTCGGGCGCCAGCGCCAAGCCGCAGGTCCACGGGGCGTAGCGCGAGCCCGCGGGGGGAATCTCGCGAAACCAGTCCGGATGCCGGAAGGTGCGGAGAATCGCGCCGGTCCGCGCGACCTCGTAGATCAGGGCCTGGTATTCCTCGACGAAGAGCAGGCTGCCTTTCCCGCCGTCGCCGGCGGGATTGAAGGCGAGCTGGCCCGGGTAGCGCGGGTCGTCGGGATCGTCCTTGAGGGCGAGCGGCGTCGCTTCGCCGGCTGGAACGAAGTCGGCATCGAAAACGTGGAGCGTGAGGTGCCGGACATCGATCACGTAGGTGAGGCCTCCCTCCCGGTCGCAGGCGATGCGAAGGGGCCAGGGGGGCTTGTCGTCGGGGGACTGGATTTGCAGGCCGGCCATGCGAAGCTCGAACCACGATTCCGGATCGAGGCAGCGCACCAGCGAGAGCGCGGGATCGGTGAGCCAGACCAAGCCGTCCAGCCCGAGGGTGAAGTCGCCGGCGGAGAACGTGGTGAGCTCGCGGCGCGCGAGGACGCGTCCCGGCCCCGCCGCCGCCTCGCAGCTCGGCGCGCCCGTGGCGAGGGCGGCGCGGAAGCCCTGAACCGTGTAAGTGTACTCCCCGGGCGCGAGGCCCGCGTCCAGGAATTCGTCCGCGTCGCCCGGGAGCGCCGCGCGGCGCGCGCCGTTGCGGGCGACGATGATCTCGTCGTAGGGTTCGGCGTTGCGCCACGTGAGCCGGACGCCGCCGTCGTCGTCGGCGCAGACCAGGTCGAAGGGCGCATAGAGGGGCAGCGGGTCGGTCCGGAAGACGTACACCGAGTGCTGCGTGTCGACGACGGAGAAGAAGACATCGATGCGCTCCCCCGTCGCGGGGTCGCGGTCGCGCCCCCGGGCGAAGCCCGCGGCCTGGCCGGAGAGGCCCTCCAGGGGGATGTAGCGGCCGTCGTAGCGCGCTTCCAGGTCCGGGGTCAGCGCGACCTGCCGCACCACGTAGGTCCCGTCCTGAGAGCCGGTGAATTCGACGCCGGCCAGTTCTCCCTCCGTGTCGTACACCGGGGCGAGCCCGCCGCCTCCCACGCCGGCGCCGTGTCCCGGGTAGCCGTCGATGTCATCGATGTGCACGAACGCGAAGACCCGCACGCCGTTCAAGGTGTACCCGTAGATCTGGGCGCCGACCGACTCGAAGACGAGGAGCAGGGGATCGAAGGATGGCGTGGCCCGCACGTAGGCGAGGGCGCGGGGCATCGGAATCCCGCGCACGTTGACGACGGGGTCAAGATCGAGGCGGAACCAGACTCCCGTGGGCGTGCCCTGGCGGTCGATCTCGACGACCTCGGCGGTGAGCGGATTGACCACCAGGAGCGTGCCTTGATCTTCGTCGAAGGCGATGCCGGTGAGCGGCGTGGCCTCGAAGAACGGGCTCGGAATCGTTCCGAGAAGCCGCCAGTCGGCGTCGTAGTGATAGATCTCCGGCGTCAGAAAGGAGGTGATCCAGAACGAACCGTCGCCGGTGTCAAGCGCGATGTCCTCGGGGGCCAACTGCGGCAGCGGAATCGTGCGGACCAGGCGTTCGGCGCCCGCTTGGAGCGGGGCGCCGAGGAGCGCCAGCGCGACGACCGCCGCGCCGCCGGCGCGGCGCAGGCAGGCGGCGGACAGGAAAGTTCGGTTCATTGGCGGCGTCTCCGCGGCCTTCGACCGGCCCCATCCTCATCCTAAGGGCGGCGCCGAGGCGCCACAAGCATTGACTGCGGGCTTGCGCCGCCGCGGCCGATACAGCAGAATCGGAGCCCGCGCGGGCGGCGCCCCGCCCCAGGAGAAGACATGCCCGGTGATTTTCTGGCCGCCCTCGGCGAGCGGGTGCTCGTCTGCGACGGAGGCATGGGAACGAGCCTCTATGCCCGCGGCGTTCAAATCAACGCCTGTTTCGACGAGCTGAATCTCTCCCAACCGCATCTCGTGCGGGAGGTGCACCGCGGGTTTCTGAGCGCCGGGGCGGATGTCCTCGAGACCAACACCTATCTGTGCAACCGCCATAAGCTCGGGCCGCACGGCCTGGACGGGCGCGTGCGCGAGATCATCCTGGCGGGCGTGCGCCTCGCCCGCGAGGAGGCGCGCGGGTCGGCGTGGGTCGCGGGGGCGCTCGGGCCCCTCGGCGTGGCGCTGGAGCCCTACGGCCGCCTGTCCGCGGCGGCGGCGCGCGCCGCGTTCCGCGAGAGCATCGACGCCCTGATCGAGGGCGGCGTCGATCTCCTGATCCTGGAGACCTTCGGGTGCGTCGAGGAGCTTCTCGTGGCCGTCGCCGCGGCGCGGGACGCGCGGGAAGCCGCGCGCCGGTCTCTGCCGATCGTCGCCCAGCTCGCCTGCGGCCAGGACGGCATGACGCTGGGAGAGACGCCGGTGGGCTGCGCGGCGGCCATGCTCGCCGACGCCGGCGCGGATGTCGTGGGCGCCAACTGCGGGGTGGGGCCGCGCCTGATGCTGCGGTACGTTCAGGAGATGGCCGCCGCGGTGCGGGCGCCGCTTTCCGCCCAGCCCAACGCGGGGTTGCCCGAAGAGGTCGACGGCCGCCTGATGTACGTGAGCACGCCGGAGTACTTCGCGACCTACGCCAAGCGCCTGATCCGGAGCGGCGTGCGCCTGCTCGGCGGATGCTGCGGGACGGGCCCCGAGCATATCAAGATGCTGGCGCGGACCGTCCGGGCGCTGAGCCCCGGCCGCGTGGCGGTGGCGGCCGCCGCCGCGCCCCCGGCGCCGCCCCAGATCCGGCCGCTCCCGGCGGCGGAGAAGTCGAGTTTGGCCGCCAAGCTCGCCCGGGGCGAGTTCGTCACCAGCGTCGAGCTCCTGCCGCCGCGGGGCAGCAACCCCGAGAAGGCGCGGGCCGCCGCGGCGCTGCTCCGGAGCGCCGGCGTCGATGCCGTCAACATTCCCGACGGGCCGCGCGCGAGCGCGCGCATGAGCCCGATGTGCCTGGCGTCGATCCTCCAGCGGGAGGCGGGCATCGAAACGGTGCTGCACTACACCTGCCGTGACCGCAACCTGCTCGGGATGCAGAGCGATCTGCTGGGCGCGCAGGCCTTGGGGCTGCGCAACATCCTGGCCGTCACCGGCGACCCGCCCAAGCTGGGCAACTATCCCGACGCGACGGCGGTGTACGATGTCGATTCAATCGGTCTGGTGCGGCTGATCGCCAACCTGAACCGAGGCCTGGATGTCGCCGGGAACCCCCTCGGCGAGCCCGGCGCTCTGCACATCGGCGTCGGCGCCAATCCGGGCGCGCTCAACCTCGAGGAGGAGGTGCGCCGGTTCAAGCGGAAGGTGGACGAAGGCGCCGAGTTCTGCCTGACCCAGCCGGTATTCGATCGGAGTGTCCTGGAGCGCTTTCTGGAGAAAACCGCGCCGCACCGGATCGCCGTGCTGATCGGCATCCTGCCCATCGCCAGCGCCCGCGTGGCGGAGTTCCTCCACAACGAGGTGCCGGGCATGCAGCTTCCCGATCGCATTCGGGCGGCCATGCACGCGGCGGAAGCCCGCGGGGGCGCGGCCGAGGCGGGCATCGAAATCGCGCGGGAGGCGCTGCTCCAGATGCGCGATCTCGCGCAGGGCGCCTACGTCATGTCGCCCGCCGGCGGCGCGAAGACGTCGCTCGCCGTGCTGCGGGTGCTGCCGGGATTCGAATCGCCTTCGGCGTAGGTCTGGGGCGCCCGGTCCGCGGCGGCTTTCCCGGCGGGGCGGAGACCGCGGAGCGCGCGCCTGAGCTGCGCGAAGCGGTTGATCTGTTCCAGGGACAACAGGCCCACGATGGCGCCGTTTTCGATGACGGGAATCGTCCGTCGATCGCTGCGCGCCAGGAGGACGTAGAGATCCTCCAGGGGCGCGCCGGGCTCCGTGGAGGTGAAGCGGAGGCTCGCGAATTCGGCCACGGGCGCCGATGGGTCGCCGTGCGCCAGCCCCTGCAGGAGCGCATCGTGGCGCGCCATGCCCATGAGCACCCCGCCCGCGACGACGGGGAAGTCATCCTGGTTGCAGCTTACGACCTTGAGAATCGCGCTGCCGAGCGGCTCGCCCGGGGCGAGGACGGCGAAGTTCCGGCGCATGGCGTGCGCGGCCGTGGCGCCCTCCAGCGCCGCGCGGGTCCGCGTCAAGCGGCCCTCCTCGCCGGCGCCGAAGAGGATGAAGAACCCCACCAGCAGGAGCCCGAGGTGGTTCATGTAAAAGCTGAGGACGATGAAGCCGAAGGCCAGCGTCTGGCCGATCCTGACGGCCCAGAGCGTGCCTCGCTCCCAGCCGAAGACCAGGCTGAGGAAGCCGCGGAAGACGCGGCCGCCGTCCATGGGAAAGGCGGGAATGAGGTTGAAGGCCACCAGGACCGCGTTGATCACGAAGAGGGAGCTAAGACAGGTGCCGAGGGTGATGTCGGTGAAGTCGAGGGAGACCTCGGCTTGGACCGCGCGGGCGCCCGCGAAGAAGAGCGCCGCCAGCACGGCGCTCACGAAGGGCCCCGCCAGGGCGATGAGGATCTCCTTGTGGGGCTCCCGGGGAATCTGCTCCAGGAGCGCGACGCCGCCGATGGGCAGGAGCACGATGCTGCGGGTGTGCGTCCCGAAGAAGCGCGCGACGAGGCTGTGGCCGATCTCGTGGGCCAGGACGCAGGCGAAGAGGACGCAGGTCAGGGCCACGGCCACGAGTCCCGCGGCGTGGGACTTGCCGTTGTGGGCGAACTCGTAGTAGACGTAGGCCAGGAGGAAGAAGAAGGTGAAGTGGACCTTGACGGGGATCCCGAAGATGCGGCCGAGAGGGAGGGACCAGCGCACCGGCTACGCCTTTCCCCGCGCGCCGTCGCGCGCGCGCTTCCTGGTCGGATGCGCTTGCATGAGCGTTTCCCCCGTCGAGCCGCCGGGTCGGTGCGCCGGCCGCCGTCCGGGACGAACACCCGCGGGCCGCGCCGACCGTATTGTATCCCGTGACCGGGAGGTTGTCCCGCATCGGGTCCGCGTCCCGGCCGATCGCCCTCGGCGCCCGCCGCCGCGGCGCGTTTCCGGAAGGTCCGGCGGTTTCGTTCGGCGCCGCGTCTCGGCTACAATGAGCGCCATGGCAGGCAGGGACGACCGTTTGATTGCCGGGCTGGCGCGGGCCGGGGCGGCGCGCGTTCTGCCCGGCGAGGCGCTGGCGCGGCGCACGACGTTCCGGATCGGCGGGCCCGCGCGGCTGTGGGTCGAGATCGCGGACGCGGGGGCGCTCGGACGCGTCCGTGACTTTCTGGAGGGGCAGGGCGTGCCGTGGCGGATCCTCGGGGGCGGGAGCAACGTGCTCGCCCCCGACGCGGGGTATCCGGGCGCGGTGGTGCGGCTCACGGGCGGACTGGCCGCGCACGCCCTCGAGGGAACGCGTCTCACGGCGGGCGCCGGGGCGTCGATGGGCGCCCTTGCCGCCGCGGCTCGGGCCGCCGGCCTCGCGGGTCTGGAGAGCGTCGGCACCCTGCCCGGCACCCTCGGCGGCGCCCTCGCGGGCAACGCGGGGTATGCCGGGAGAGCGATCGGCGAGCTTGTCGAATCGGTGACCGTGTTGGGCGCCGACGGCGCCATCGCGGTGTTGCCGGCCGCGGCGATTACGTTCCAGTACCGCCGCTCGTCGCTGCGGGGCGGCGTGATTCTGGGCGCGACGCTCGGGCTCGCGCCGGGGGACCGCGAGGCCATCGCCCGCGCCGCGGAGAGCTGCGCCGCGGAACGTCGCGCGCGCCAGCCGCTCTCCCTTCCCAGCGCCGGGTGTGTCTTCCGGAACCCGCCCGGCGCGGCCGCGGGGGCCCTCATCGAAGGGGCGGGGGCCAAGGGCTGGACCGAGGGCGGCGCGGCCGTCAGCGCGGTGCACGCCAACTTCATCGTCAACGAGGGCGGTGCCCGGGCCGCCGACGTCAGGCGGTTGATCGAGCGGGTGCGCGCGCGCGTCCTGGAGCGCTTCGGGATTGCTTTGGAGTGCGAGATCGAAATCATGGCGGGAGACGAATGACGCCCCGGGAAATCACGGCCTGGCTCGACGCGCGGCGGGTGGCATACCGCGAGTTTTTCACGCGGACGCTCGTTGAGTTGTGCGCGGTGGACACCACCGTGGGACGCGACCCGGCGGACTGCGCGGCGGGCGATGCGGCCTGCGGCGCCGTCATCGGGCGGCTGCTGGGCGCGGCGCTGCCGCTTTCGGCCGTGGTCGAGAAGCGGCCGATCGATCCCGCCATCGCGCGCCGTCGGGAATACACGCGTCCTCCGGGGGGGCGCTCCTTCAGCGCGCATTTCGACGACCGCTACAACGTGATCGCGACGGTGCCGGGCGAGCCGGGGCGGGGAATTCCGATGATCTACAACGCGCACTTCGACACCGTGGCGCCGCATATCGCGCCGCGCGTGGAGGGCGGGCGCGTGCACGGCCGCGGCGCGGCCGACGACAAGGGTTCGATCGCCTTGCTGCTGACGGCCCTGAAGGCGCTGGGCGAACTGGAGGCGGAGACGGGGACGGCGCCCCGGGCTCCGCGCGTCTACCAGTTCGTGATCGAGGAGGAGACGGGGGGCAACGGCTCGCTGGCCGCCCTCATGGATCGGTCCCTGGAGGGGTACGCGGCGCTCGTCATGGAGGTGACGGGGGGCGCGGTCCACCCGGCCAACCGCGGGGCCGTGTGGTACCAGGCGGAACTGATCCGCGGGGCGGAGGGAGCGCGCCTGGCCGAGGCGGCGGCGGCGGTGATTCTTGCGCTGGAGGAGGAGGGCGCGGCGATCAAGAAGGAGAGCGCGCACCCGCTCTTTCTGCCGGAGCACGTCCAGACCTGCCACGGCATCCTGGGCCCCTACGGGGCGCACCCCTCCGCCGTGAACGACCATGCCGCGTTCACGGTGGAGGGGCTGTCGGCCGAGGCGGCGCGCGCCGCCGCCGATGCGGCGCTGGGCGAGTATGTGGCGCGCTACGGCGACAAGACCAAGGTGGTCGATCCGGTGTCGGGCGGGCCCATGGTGGCGGCGCATTATGCCATCGCCGAGGAAAAGGGGGCGCTGCGGCTCGACGTGTACGGCAAGGCCGGGCACATGGGCGCCATCCACCGCTTGGACTGCGCCCTCATCAAGGCGGCCTGGATAATCGAGGGCCTCGCGGCGGCGGGGGGCAGGACGGCGCTTGCGTGCGGTGAAGGCGGCCGGACGATGCTCGAAGGCGGCCAGGGCTTCGTGCCCACTCATGGACTTGAGGAAATCACGCGGCGGCTCGCGGCGGCGGCGGCGCGCGGCGCGGAGCGCTACGGCGCGCGGCTGGGCCTGAGCGGGGGCGCCGCCCGAGGGCTCGTCGACCTGCGCTTCGAGAAGCTTCGCAACGATGCCTTCGCGGGCGATCCGGAGAGCGCGGTGCTGGCGTGCATGGAGGCGGCGTGGGCCGACGCGGGCCGCCCGTGGACGTCGCCCCGCGGCTGGCAGGTGAGCTGCGACGCGCGCCTCTTCCACGCCTTCGGCCACGACGTGATCGTGTGGGGGCCGGGCGATCTCGAGGTCGCGCACTCGGCCGAGGAGTCGCTCTCCATCGACGGGGCGCTCGAGGCGCTGCCGATCCTGGTCCTGTTCACGTTGCGGGCGGGAGGAGCGTTCGCCTAGGCTACCGGAGCTCCCGCAACTGGCCCTCGATTTCGGCGAGCTTCGTTTCCGCCTCCTCGAGCCGCGCCTTCTCGGCGGCGACGATCTCCTTGGGCGCCTTGTCGGCGAACTTCGGGTTGGCGAGCTTGCCGGCGATCTTGTCGGCGTAGGCCCGGAGCTTCTCGCGCTCCTTGGCCAGACGCGCGCGCTCGGTTTTCAGGTCGATGAGGCCCGCCAGGGGCAGGTAGATCGTCATGCCGGTCCTGACGGCCACGGCCGCGGCGCCCGGCTTGGGCAGGTCGACGGCCACGGCGGCCGGCGACGCGTTGGCCTCGCGGTCTTGGGCCAAGAGCGCCGCGCGGCGGGTGAGAACTTCGCGCACCGCCTCCGTGCGGCAGGAGATGTGCATCGCCAGGCGCTCGCGGGGCGAGAGGTTGTAGGGCGCCCCGTGGTAGCGCGAGCGCAGCTCGCGCATGGCGCGGATCGCGTCCTGGAGGAGGGCCATTTCGTCCTCGACGCCGGCGAAGGCCGGGACGGTTTCGGGCTCGGGCCAGGCGGCGCGGATGAGCGGCCCCTCGGCCGGGCCGCCGCGCGGCCCGAAAAGCGGGCGGCAGGGAACGCGCTCGCCCAGGCGGCGCCAGAGCGCCTCGGTGATGAACGGCGTCACGGGGCTCAGGATGCGCAGCACGCGGTCCAGCACGAAGGCGAGCACCCGCCGCGCGGCGGGCGCGGCCGCCGGATCGCCCAGCCGCGGCTTGAGGAGTTCCAGGTACCAGTCGCAGAACTCGCCCCACACGAACTCGTACACCGTGCGGGCGAAGTCGCAGTAGCGGAAGTCCTCGGCGCAGGCCGTGGCGCGCTCGATGGCGCCCCGCAGGCGGGAAAGGATCCAACGGTCGGCGAAGTCCAGGTCCGCCTCGTTGAGCTCCGGCGCCAGCGCCTCGACTCCGCCCTCAAGGTGCATGAGGCAGAACCGGGCGGCGTTCCAGATCTTGTTGGCGAAGTTGCGGCCGGTTTCGAAGCGCTCGGGCCAGATCCGCATGTCCTGGCCCTCGGTGGTCATGGCGGTGAGCATGAAGCGGACGGCGTCGGCGCCGAAGCCCTTGTCGAACACGGTGCCGTCCATGTTGGTCCCGCCCCGGATCATGACGATGGGGTCGATGCCGTTGCCGGCGCTCTTCGACATGCGGGCGCCGCGGCGGTCCAGAATCGTGGCGTGGATGTAGACATCGCTGAAGGGTTCGCGCCCCAGGAAATGCTCGCCGGCCATGATCATGCGGGCGACCCACAAGGCGATGATGCCGCGGTCGGTGACCAGGAGGTTCGTCGGGTAGAAGTAGTCCAGGTCGGCGGTGGCGTCGGGCCAGCCCAGCGTCGAGAAGGGCCAGAGCTGCGAGCTGAACCACGTGTCCAAGACGTCCGGGTCCTGGGCGAGCTCGGTTCCGCCGCAGCGCGGGCACGCCGCCGGGTCCTCGGTCTCGCAGATCTCGGCCTTGCACGCCGCGCAGGTCCAGACCGGGATGCGGTGGCCCCACCAGACCTGGCGCGAGATGCACCAGTCCGGCGTCGAGTCGAGCCACTGCCGGTAGGTGTGCGTCCAGCGGGCGGGGTGGAAGCGCACCCGGCCGGAGCGTTCGGCCTCGCGCGCCTTCGCCACCAGGGGCGCCATCTTCACGTACCACTGGACCGAGAGGTAGGGCTCGATGAGATCGTGCGAACGGTAGCAGTGAGCCACGCTGTGGCGGTGCGGAACGATCTTTTCGACGAGGCCCAGGCTTTCCAGCTCCGCGACGATCTTCGGCCGCGCCGCGAGGCGATCGAGGCCCTGAAACCGCCCCGCGTGTCCGTTGAGGGTGCCGTCGGGGTTCAGGATGTTGATCATCCGGAGCCCGTGGCGGCCGGCGATGGCGAAGTCGTTGGGATCGTGGGCCGGCGTCACCTTGAGGCAGCCCGTGCCTTCGTCGCGCTTGACGTAGTCGTCGGCGATGATCGGCACCTCGCGCTCGACGAGGGGCACCACGGCCGTCTCGCCGACGAGGTCCCTGTAGCGCGGATCCTCGGGATGCACGGCGACGGCGGTGTCTCCCAGCATGGTCTCGGGCCGCGTCGTCGCGACGACGACGTACCGGCCGGGCCGCCCCTTGATGGGGTAGCGGATGTGCCAGAAGAAGGTGTCGACCTCGGCATATTCGAGCTCGTCATCGGAGAGCGCCGTCTGGAAGGGGCAGGACCAGTTGACGAGGCGCTCGCCCCGGTAAATGAGCCCCTCGCGGTACAGCCCCACGAAGACGGCGCGGACGGCGCGGGACAGGCCCGCATCCATGGTGAAGCGGAGCCGCGACCAGTCGCAGGAGCAGCCCAGCTTCTTGAGCTGCTCGACGATGGTGCCGCCGTGCTTTTCCTTCCACTGCCAGATGCGGGCCAGCAGGCCTTCGCGGCCGACGTCGTGGCGGGTCTTGCGCTCCTCCTTCCAGAGCGCCTTCTCGACCACGCCCTGCGTGGCGACGCCGGCGTGGTCCGTGCCCGGCAGCCACAGCGCCTCGCGGCCGCGCATGCGCCAGAAGCGGATGATCACGTCCTGGAGGGTGTTGTTGAGGGCGTGTCCCATGTGCAGGACGCCGGTGACGTTCGGCGGCGGGATGACGATCGTGTAGGGCGCGCGCGCCGGGTTGGGATCCGCCCGGAAGAGCCCCTCGCGCTCCCAGTAGGCGTAGATCTCGTCCTCGACCTGCGCGGGGTCGTATTGCGGGGGAAGCGTGCCGTCTGCCATGCGATTTCGTCCCTGCCGGGGTGGCGTGAACCGCGCCCCGGGCGGCTCACGGGGGATTACGGGCTACAAAGTATATCGGCCGGCCGGCGGAGCGTCCATGCCCGGCGTTTGTGGACGCGGCCCTGATCGCGTAAGATGGCGGGCTGTTCGAGGAAGGAGGAATCGGCCCGTCGTGCGTCCCGCCATCGCCGCCGCGCTCGCCGCCCTGCTGTCCGGCGCTTTCGCCGCGGAGGCCGAGTCTCCGGCGCCGGCGGAGACGTACCCCGATATCGTGGATCTGGGGGAGGATGAAGTCATCGCGCCGCCCGAGGAGACGCGCTCGCTCGGCGGCCAGAAGACGTCCTTCGTGACGTCCATCGAGCCCGCCGAGCAGCCCCCGGGCGGCGACCTGGGCGCCGCGCTGCGGAGCGCTCTCGGCGTGCACGTCGAGAGTCTGGGCGGCCTGGGGCAGTACGCGACGATGAGCATTCGCGGATCGTCGGGCAACCAGGTGGCCGTGTACCTGGACGGCGTGCGCGTGAGCGGCGGCGGCGGCGCGGTGGACCTGGCGTCCTTTCCCCTGGCGCACTTCGAGAGAATCGAGGTCCTGCGCGGGACGAGCGGCGCGCGTTTCGGCGACGCGGCCCTGGGGGGCGTGGTGAATTTGGTCACTCCGCGCGGCGCGGAGGGGACCTGGGGAAGCCTCAGCCTCGGCCAGGGCATCTACACCGGCAACGGGAGGGGCACGGCGGCGGACATCGTCCAGATCGGAAGCACCTTCGGCCACGGCGAGGAGCGGTGGCGGTTCCTGGGAAGCGTCCAAGGGGCCTGGACGAACGGCGACTTTCTGTACAAACCGGACGCGGATCTGGGCCTCGGGCGGCGCGATACGCGCCGGCGCAACAACGCCTACGAGTCCCTGGGAGCCCTGCTCAAGGGCGGGTACTCCCTCGGCGCGGCGTGGGAAGTGTACGGGCTTGCGGAGGTTTTCGCGGCGGACAAGGAGATCCCGGGCCTGACGAGCTTTCCGACGCCCGAGGCCGCGCAGGATGACCGGCGGCTCCTGCTCGTCGGCGGGTCGCGGGCGGTGTTGCCCGACCTCGGCGGCCTGGAGGTCGACGGCCGGGTGAGCGTGCTCGCCGAGCGGAGCGACTATCGCGATCCGGGCGGCGGCATCACGGGTTTTCCCTACGAGACCTCGAATCGGGATACGACCTTCGGGCAGGAACTGACCCTGGTCGCGCCGCTGGGAACGGCCCATCGCCTGCGCCTGTCCGAGGAGCTGCGCCGCGAGACCTTCGACGGGGACGGGGTGGGGTCGCACGACCGGACGACGGTTTTCGCGTCGCTGGCGGACACGTACATGCCCTTGGGCGATCGCGTCACCCTCATGCCGCAGGGGGCCATCGACCTGTGCGACGGCGGCGACACGCTCCTCTGCGGGGGGATCGGGGGCGAATTCAAGCCTTGGTCGTTTCTAGCTCTGCGGGCCAACGGCGGCAGCGGCTACCGCCGGCCGAGCTTTCAGGAGCTTTACTACGACCTCGGCTTCCTGACGGGAAACCCCGAGCTCGATGCCGAGCGCTCGGTCGGCTTCGACGCGGGCCCCGTGCTCGCGCTGGATTGGTTCCGCGCCGAGGCCGGCTACTTCAGGACTGTCTACGACGATCTCATCGTCTACCTGCTTCAGTCCGGATTCCGGTTCAAGCCCTACAACGTGGGGAAGGCCGTGGCAGAGGGGGTGGAGGTGGGCGGAAGCATGGAGCCCTGGGAGCACCTGCGGCTCCGCGCGAACTGGACCTACGCCGAGGTGCTCGACAAGACCCGCGACCCCTCGTCGCGCGACCGACAGGTGCCCGGCAAGCCGCGCAACGCGGTTTTCGTGCGGTGCGAAGTTCCCCTGTGGAATCTGTGTCCCTACGGCGAGTACCACTTCGTGGGCCGGAACCCCGTGACGCGGGCCAACACGAAGATGCTCGCCGCCCGGCACGTCGCCAACCTCGGAATCAGGTGCCGCCTGGGGGAATCGCTGGCGATCGAGGCGGCCTGCAAGAACCTCACCGACGAGCGGGCGGTCGACGTGCGCGGGTTCCCGCTGCCGTCCCGGACGGTGGCGGTGGCGCTGACGTTCCAGTGGTGACGGCGGACCGGGAGCTTATCTCGGCCCCGTCTTCTTGGTACACTTAAGGCTGCACGGCCGCCCCTCCGGCCGGCGGCGTGCCTGAAAGGAGAAGCACATGCGCGCGTTGCGATTCGCTCTCGCCGCGGGGCTCCTCGGGGCCGCGGTCCTGGCCGACGAGGTCGTCTACGACTCGGGCGGAACGAGCCTCACCCTCAAGGGCGTCATCCTCAAGGAAGACGACCGCGAGGTGGTCATCCTCACGGACTTCGAGGAAAAGGTGCCCATCGCCAGGGCCTCGGTGAAGCAGATCAAGAAGGGGCCGCACGCCGTCGCGGAATGCCTGGCGCGCCACAAGAAAGCCGCCGAGGACAACACCGTCGACGCCTGGGTCGAGCTCGCGCGTTTCGCCAAGGAGAAGGGCCTGAAGCTTTTCGAGCGCGAAGGCTGGGAGCGGGTGCTCAAGCTGGACGCCGAGCATGAAGAGGCGCACCTGGGGGTCGGCCACGTCAAGGTCGGCGGCGCCTGGCGCACGAAGGGCGAGGCCAAGGCGCGCGAAATCTGGAGCCGCAAGTTGGAGGACCTGCAGGGCGAGTTCCAGGGCCGGCCCTGGGCCATGGTCGCGCCGATCAAGACCGAGTACTGCGATGTCAAGTGCAGCTCCACCAAGGAGGTCGAGGAGAAGTACGTGGCTTTTCTGGCGAAGGCCCTCTTCCCGGTGTACGACGCCGCCTTTCCCCAGTCGAAGTTCAAGTGGCACCACCAGGAGAACGGCAAGATCTTCCTGTTCTCCAACGTCGTTCAGTTCCGGGACTACATGCTGGTGCCGCCCGGCATGGGCGGTTTCTTCAATCCCGAGACCAACGAGGTTTATACCTTCCACGGGAGCTTCGGGATCCGCGGCACGACGCTGCACGTCCTCGCGCACGAGTGCTGCCACGTCTACCAGTGGAAGATCACCAAGGAAATGTCGGCCTGCCCCACGTGGCTGCTGGAGGGCATGGCGACTTATTTCGGCGACGGGGCGAAGTTCAAGTTCAATTTCAGGGACAAGGCCAGCGAGTTCAAGGCGTCGGGCATCACCATCGAGCCGCCCTACGACCGCGTGATCCTGCTCAAGCGCGTCCTGCAGAGCGACCACTGGTATCCTCTCGACAAGCTCCTCATCCACCCGCACTTCGCCTTCGGGGGCGAGTACTACTCGTACGCCTGGAATACCGTCTACTGGTGCATGGATGGGGAGAAATACGGCGCCCACAAGGGCGAGGGCCGCCGGCTTCTCGACGAGTATCTGCTCCACGTGACCGAGCTGACCACGAAGGGCGGCTTCGACAACCTCAAGCACCTCCTCGCCGAAGCCGAGGAGTTCAAGCGGCTGGTCACCAAGCACCTGGGCAAGTCGCTGTCGGCCTTCGATGAGGAGCTCAAGCGTTTCATCCGGGAACTGCGCCTGGATCCCATTGGAACCTGGGACCGCGCGAACCGGCGCTGGAGGGGGCTCGGGCTGGTGCTCACGGCGCCGGTCGGCTTCAGCATCGTCGACCAGAAGGACATGGAGGCCGGCGAGGTGGCGGCGTTCACGCTGCCCGCGCGGCGGTATCCGCGCATTTCGGTGTGGGCGCAGAGCAACGACTTCCTGGCCCGCGTCGACGAGAAGCTCCTGCCCCGCTGGGTGGACGGGCTCTACGAGGTCGAGGGCGAGAAGACCGTCCGGAAGATCGAGGGCGGCACCTGGACGGAGGGGGCGGTCGAGGCGGTGTTCAAGGGGCGGCGCCAGGCGGCGGTCCAGCAGACGATGCGCAAAGGCCAGCAGCAGGACGAACAGCGCAAGGAAGAGGCGGCCAAGGAGGCCGAGGCGGCGCTCGTCAAGGTGAGGTTCGTCGGCACGGCGACGCCCGACAAGGTCTACTTCTTCGCCTGCGAGAGTCCCGAGAAGAGCTTCGACGCCGACAACGAGAAGTTCTTCGAGTGGTTCGTGATGAAGAAGGGCGTCCAGCTCGGGGACCACAACTGAGGACGGCGGGAACAAAGCAAAGGGCCGCGCGTTCGCCGCGCGGCCCCCGCCGTTGACGCGCCTGTGGGCGCGTCACTCTTCGCTGATCGCCTCCACCGGGCACTCGGCCGCGCAAGCGCCGCAGTCGGTGCAGACGTCGGGGTCGATCACGTACTTCGGGTCGCCTTCCTTGATCGCATCCACCGGGCAGACTTCCTTGCAAGCGCCGCACATGGTGCAATCGTCCGAGATTACGTGTGGCATGCCTTATCCTCCTGTAAAGAGTGCCGCACCCGAGCACTGCGCTCGGGAAGGTCTTTAATATCATATTACCGCGGAGCGTCCACGCTCGACGGAGGGCTCGCGATAAATTATACTGAGTCTTAATATAAGTAGAAAGGCGCGGCGCGCCCGTGCGCTCTTTCGCCGCCGCGGGCGGCGGGATCGGCGGGCGGCGGCGCCGATGGACGCGGGGGGGGGCGGCGCATGGGACGCAAGCGGGAGAGGGCCGCCGGCGAGACCGGGGGAGCGGCCGGGAAAACGGCCTGGGCGGCCTTCGAGGCCTTTCTCGCCGGCGGCCGCGCCCGGGCGACCCGCGCGCGGAGGCGGGTGTGCCTGCACGTGGCGGGGCGGCGCGATCACTTCCGCGCCGACGATGCGGCCGCGGACCTGGCGCGGGGGCCGGAACGCGTGAGCCGCGGCACGGTCTATCGCACCCTGGCGCGCCTGGTCGAGGCGGGGCTCCTCAGGGAGATCCCGGCCCCCGATTGCACGCGTTACGAGACCATTGCGGGCCGGCCGCCGCACGAGCATCTCCTTTGCGAGGGCTGCGGTCGCGTGGTGGAGGCCGCGTGCGGCGATCTTCCCGGCGCCGTCGAGCGCATGTGCGCCGCGCAGGGGTTCAGGGCGAGGGTGTACGCCCTGCGCATAACCGGAACTTGCCGGCAATGCGCGGAGAAGCGGCGGTAGGGCGGCCGGCGCGGCGTTCTCGCAAAACCCGCGCGTCGTTGCGGCCCGGAGCGCTCGGATTTACGGAATCCCGCGGCGCGCTCGGAAGCGCCCGCGAGCCGATAGAAGAGCAATGAGTGAAGAGCATCGTCCACGGATCTGCGCCGACGTTCTCGGGGCCATCGGCAACACGCCGCTCCTGAGGATCAACCGGGTCAACCCGAATCCCGGGGTCGAGATCTACGCCAAGTTCGAGGGGGCGAACCCGACGGGCAGCATCAAGGACCGCATCGCCCTCAAGATGATCGAGCAGGCCGAAGCCGAGGGCGCCCTCGTCCCGGGTAAAACCATCATCGAGCCAACCTCCGGAAACACGGGCATCGGCTTGGCGATGATCGGAGCCGTGAAGGGCTACGCGGTTCAGATCGTGATGAGCGCGGCGGTGTCCGTCGAGCGGCGGGCGATGATCGCGGCCTTCGGCGCGACGGTGACTCTCACCGATCCGGCGCGCGGCACCGATGGCGCCATCCTCAAGGCCCGCGAGCTGGTCAAGCAGAACCCGGACAAGTACTTCATGCCGGATCAGTTCTCGAACCAGTACAACAAGATCGCGCATTACCGCGGGACGGGCGAGGAGATCTGGCGGCAGACGGGCGGAGCGCTGGATTACTTCGTCTCGGCGCTGGGAACCTCGGGGACGATCATGGGGGTCGGGCAGTACCTGCAGGAGAGGAATCCCGCCGTCAAGATCGTGTGCGCGCACCCCGTGCGCGGCCATTACATCCAGGGCTTGAAGAACATGGAGGAGGCCATCGTCCCGGCGATCTATGATCCCTCCAAAATCCACCGGCAGATCATGGTCGCGACGGAGGACGCTTTCGCCATGACTCGGCGCGTCGTCAGGGAGGAGGGCATCTTCGCCGGCATGAGCAGCGGCGCGGCCATGTGCGCCGCCGTGGAAATCGCGGGCCAAATCTCCTCGGGCGCCATCGTCGTGATCTTCCCCGACCGGGGTGAGAAGTACCTGAGCACGGCGCTTTTCGCCCGCGCCGATTCCTGAGAAAAAACAGCCGCAGACCCGGAAAATTAATTCCGCGGCGACCCTTGCAGCATGTCGATCGAGATGGTAGAGTATTCGTTAGAGCACACGGGCCGAGATGTCCGAAACGTGCGGGTGGCGATATCCGGCCTGTGTGTTTTTAAAAGGAGGTCCGTCGTGAACGCTTCGAGACGAAATTTGCTGATCACCGGCGCCGTGACGGGCATCGCCGTCGCGGCCTTGATTGTGGCGGCGTCGGCGTTGACCGGCGCGAACGCCGCGCCCGTCAAGAGCGAGTGCCCGAGCCAGACGGCCTCCGGCGCTTGCGCGACGGAAGCGAGCCCGCCCGCCGGCGGTTGCCCCTACGATCGCGGCTGTTGCGGCCCGGAGGGCGCCGGCGCCGAGTGCGCCGTCCTCTGCGGCGGCGGGAGCACCCCGGCCAACTGTACCCGCGCCGCGAGCGCGCCGAACGCCTGCACTCCCGCGAGCGCCTGCACTCCCGCGAGCGCCTGCACTCCCGCGAGCGCCTGCACTCCCGCGAGCGCCTGCACTCCCGCGAGCGCCTGCACTCCCACGAGCGCCTGCACTCCCACGAGCGCCTGCACTCCCACGAGCGCCTGTGCTCCCACGAGCGCCTGTGCGCCCGCGAGCGGCGACACGCCCATGAGCGGCGGCGGCGGGTGCTGTGCGGTCAAGTGATGCCAATCCGCCTATGGCTTGATTCTCTTCCAACCCCTCTCTTCCGATACCCGGCGTCGTGAACGCGGGCCCGGCCCGCCGCGCGTGCTGCTCCGTCGCGGGACCCTCGCGCGCGCTGGTGGGCGCCCCCTCTTGAAGCCGGTCGCCGCCTGAAAGGTCAGGCGGCGTTTTTCATTGTTCTCCGACGGGGCGGACTCGCCGGCAAAAGGCTGGTGGGCGATAGAGGATTTGAACCTCTGACTCCTACCGTGTGAAAGTAGTACTCTAGCCGCTGAGTTAATCGCCCAGGTATCAAGCGTCCTGGAATGATAATCGGCGGAGGGAGGCGCGTCAAGGCGGGATGTGGCCGGCCGCGGTGGCCGGGTGGCCGGCGGCGGATCATTAATACGCCCGAAAAAAAGACGACACACGGAGTTTTTTAATTTCATCCGACGCGGCGCGGCGGTATGATGGTGGTGTCGATAGGAAGCAACGAGTGGAGCTCCACGGGTGCTTGCGGCGCCGGCTCGGGCCCGCTTGAGGGTGGTTGCGACGCGCCGGCGACGAGGGCGCCCGCGGCGAGCGAAGGGAAGCGCAAGGAGAGCGGCATGAAGCTCATGACGTGTGCGTGCGGCCAGTCGTTCACCCTCGCGGCGATACCGCAGCGGCCCTTCGTGGCCTGCCCGCGGTGCGGGCGGCGGCTGCCGGTGCACTGCGATCCGAGCGAATTCATGGATCGGTGCCCGCGGTGCGGGCGCTTTCTCGAGCGCGACATCCTGGCGATCCACGCCGCGGGCTGCACCGGCGAGTCCGAGTTTGCGCCGGAGACGGCGGATCGGCGGCACCTCTAACGCGCGCCCGCCACCGCCGCCGCAGTCCGCCGCCGCCGCCTTGTATCTCCGGAGGCCCGGCGCTACAGTACAGATGAAGACGTGCTCGCGGCGCCGCCGCGGGCACGCGCGTCGGCGCTCAAGAACCCGGAGAAACGCACCATGCTCAAGCTCGGCATGCACGTCGACAATTGGAGGCACAACGATGTCACCTACGAGACGCCGTGCGAGTTCGCGCGGGCCAACGGCGTCGAGTACGTGGAGTTCGGCACCGTGGACGGCGACTACTTCGTCCACGCCCTGGGTTACAATCCGCATATCACCCTTCACAGCGACCCATTGAAGCTCAAGGCCTACCTGGATTCGCTGGGCCTGAAGACCTCGCAGCTCGACGCCGCTTACCCCATGTCCACTCCCGAGGGGCAGTACCGCGGCATCCCGTACACTCTCAGGACCATCCAGTTCGCGAAGGCGCTGGGGTGCCCCTGCGTCGACACCACCGACGGCGCCAGGAAACCCGCGGGATACACCGACGCCGAGGTGATGGCCCTCATGAAGCAATACTACCGCGTCGTCCTGGAGTGGGCCGAGCGCTGGGAGATCATCATCAACGTCGAGCCGCACGGCCCGTACACGACGAATCCCGACACCATGGAGGAGATCCTGAGCTTCTTCGATTCGCCCTGGCTGCGCCTGAACTTCGACACGGGCAACACGTTCATCGCGGGCCAGGACCCGGTGGCCTTCCTCCGGCGTTTCAGGCACAAGGTGGCGCACCTCCACATCAAGGACGTCAGCGAGTCGCTGGCCCGCAAGGTGCGCGGCGAGGAGACCGGGATTTCCACCTCGGTGGTCGCCATCGGCGAGGGCGTCAACGCCGAGAACATCGCCGGGTGCATCGAGATTCTCAAGGACATGAAATGGGATGGCGTCCTCTCGATCGAGTGCGAAGCCGCGCCTGGCAACGTCGAGAAGAGCCTCGAGTGGCTGCGGAAGGAGATCGCGAGGTGACGCCGCGCGGCGGCGCGTGACGGGAAGGAGAAAGCGGTGAGCAGCATGCGCGGTGGGCTTAGGGCGGCGTGCGTCCTGTGGGCGGCGGGGTTGTGCCTGGGCGGCGCGGCCGCGGCCGCGGGCGACCCGGCGGTGACCGTCAAGGAACTCGACGGCAAGCTGCGGGTCGAGATCGGCGGGGAGCTTTTCACCGAGTACCTCCTGAAGGGGTTCGCCAAGCCGATTCTCTATCCGGTCCTGGGGCCGGGCGGCGTGCCCATGACGCGTAATTACCCCATGGCGAAGGTCCCCGGGGAGGCGTCCGACCACGTTCACCAGAAGTCGATGTGGTTCACCCACGGCGATGTCAACGGCGTCGATTTCTGGGCCGAGGGCAAGACCAAGGGGACGATCGTCAACACGGACGTCCTGCGTGTGACGCAGGGCGGAGCCGCCGCGACGATCGTCACCGCCAACAAGTGGGTGAAGCCGGACGGGGCCGTGGTCTGTACGGACACCACCAGGCTGGCTTTCACGACGGCGCCGGGCCGCCGCATCATCGACTTCGAGATCACGCTCCAGGCCTCGAACGGCGATGTGGTGCTGGGCGACACCAAGGAAGGCACCATGGCGATCCGCACCCATTCCAACCTGTGCCTCAAGAACAATCCCGGCGTGACGACGGCGAACGGCCGCGCCGTCAACAGCGAGGGCGTGCGCGACGCCGCCGTGTGGGGCAAGCGCGCCCGCTGGATCGACTACTGGGGCGAGATCGACGGGAAGACGGTGGGAATCGCGATTCTGGACAATCCGCGGAACCCGCGCCACCCGACGTGGTGGCACGCCCGGGACTACGGTCTCATCGCCGTGAATCCCTTCGGCATTCACGATTTCGAGCGGAAACCGGCCCGCACGGGCGACTTCAGGATCCCCGCCGGGGAGAGCCGCGTCTTCAGCTACAGGTTCGTTTTCCACGAAGGCGATGTGGAGGCCGCGGGGGTGGAAGCGCTCTACGACGCCTACGCGACGGCGGGCGCGGCGCCGCCGGAAGGCTGGAAGCTCGTTTACCGGCAGACCTTCGACGCCGAGGACGCCCTTGAGGACTTCGAGTTCACCGATGCCTCCAAGTGGCTGCGCGCGACGCCGGACGGCAACGGCTGCCTGGAGACTCTCGGGCTTGGCGCGTACCAGCCGAAGGTGCGGTCGCCCGCCATTATCGCGCTGCTCTCCAAGTACCGGTTCGAGGATTTTATCCTGGAGGCGGACTTGCTCCAGACGGGCCGCGAGTACGGCCACAGGGACATGTGCGTTTTCTTCGGCTTCACGGATCCGGAGAAGTTCTATTACGTGCACATGGCCACCGAGGCCGATCCCAACGCCCACAATATCTTCATCGTCGACGGGAAGCCGCGGGTCAACATTGCCACCAAAACTACCGGGGGCGTTGCGTGGGGCAGCGAGGTGTGGCACCGGGTGCGCGTCGAGCGCACGTGCGCCGACGGCGCGATCAAAGTTTTCTTCGATGACATGACGACGCCCATCATGCTGGCGTCGGACGCGACCTTCGGGGAGGGCTGGATCGGCTTCGGGTCCTTCGACGATCCGGGCCGGATCGACAACGTCAGCATCTGGGCGCCCAAGGCCGTCGAGAGGTCGGCGGGCTTCTTCGCGAAAAAGTGAGCCGCGGCGCGCCGGCTTCCGCCGCCGCGGGCTAGTCGCCGTTCGTCTCGGGCGGAGGGCCTTCGGCGTCGGTGAGAACGCGGCCGTCGAGTTCCTTGCCCGTCAGGCGCGAGTAGCCGTAGGAGGCCGCGCCGCCGGCATCGAAGGGGAATTTCTCGCGCGCGCTCAGGACGGTGGCTTTGGCGACGACGTTCTCGCGGGTGAGGTGCATCTCCCGCGGCGCGGCGATGAGGATGCGGTTCCCGCTGCCCCTAACGGTGAAGTAGTACAGCTCCTCGAAAACGTCTTGGTAGGTTCGGACCATCGAATCGTGGAGCGGGTTGGAGTAGCGGCTCCAGATGTTGCCGACGACGAAGCCTCGCGGAGTGAGGGCCTTGCGCACGGCCTGGAGGAACTCGCGCGTGGCGAGGCTGTAAGGGATGCTGTCGGCGCCAAAGGCGTCCAGGAAAATGAGATCGTAGGGTTGCGCCACCTTTTCGATGAACTTCCGCCCGTCGCCGGCGTGGGCTTTCATGGTCTTGTCCTCGGCGAAGCCGAAGTACTGCTTGGCGACGGCGATGACGTCGGGGTCCAGCTCCACGCAGTCGATCTGCGCGTCGGGGTAATGCTTGTGGAGGAAGCGCGGAATGCTGCCGCCTCCGAGGCCGACGACGAGGATCCGCGCGGGCTTTTCGACGAAAACCAGGCCCAGGAGGGCGGTGCGCAGGTAGGGCAGCCCCAGGTAGTCGGGATCTTCGGGCTTGCCGACGCTCTGGAGGGCGCCGTCCTTTTCGAAGAGGAGGGAGCGCACGCCGGCGGGATCCTCGGTGACGAGGATGTGGTTGAAGGCCGAGTCCTTCTCGTAGAGGATCTTGTCTTGGGACAGGGCCGGGACGACCAGGACGAGGGCTGCCGCGGCGCAGCGGAGAGGGATGCCTGTCATGAAGAGTCCTCCTGCACGGCGTCTCTTAATCTTGAGGGAGGCGCGGCGCGCGTGCAAGGGGCGCCGGGGCATGCAAAGGAAACGCCGCGCGGGACGGGACCCGCGCGGCGCGGTTGCTGGTGCCGAAGAGAGGACTCGAACCTCCATGGGGGAACCCCACTAGCTCCTGAAGCTAGCGCGTCTGCCAATTCCGCCACTTCGGCTTGTCGATGCCAGTACCTGAGGATGGTAGCCGCAATAGGCCTCGAGTCAAGTGGGCGGGGGCGAAAAGTTCGGGGCGGCGGAGGCGGTTGCGCTGTGGCGCTGCAGGCAGGACGACTGAGGCGCACCGAGGGCCCCGCAGGTACAGATGAGCGCTTTTGCCGCCTCATGGCGACGATTTCAGGCGGGGTTTTCCGCGCAGACAGCGG
>Ga0209718_1000033_pt1 | contig 185667 bp, 216 predicted proteins | sample AD_JPNAS1_MetaG_FD_184420 | JGI IMG/M metagenome (GOLD analysis project Ga0209718, IMG submission 184420) | Active sludge microbial communities of municipal wastewater-treating anaerobic digesters from Japan - AD_JPNAS1_MetaG (SPAdes) (version 2) | ecosystem: Engineered > Bioreactor >...
GTTTAATTGAATGTTTAAAACATTTAAAGAAAAATTTGTAACATTTTTTAAATATTTACGTATATTTATATAGAAAGTAATCGTTCTTACTAAAGATAAAAAAAGCCAACCGAAAATTCGTTCTAACCAATATATATAAAAGGTTAGAAAAAGTGATTACGGCAATGGTTATTCACGGACAGTTCACCTCTGTCCAATAGGTGAGTGAATAAAACGACCCTTAATTAACGTATTTTATATTCTAATATAATTTACAAAATTAAGGGTTGTTTCTTTTTAAAAAATTTATTTTTTTGTAACATTTTTAAAAACATTTCGTATAATTAAATAAACAAACAAAACATTATTAACTTAATTAAAGGGGGAATTAAAAATGGGCTACACACACTACATTGTAAACAAAAAAGTTTCTGATGAAAAATTTGAGGAATTTTCAAATGCCTGTAAGAAACTTTATGAAAATTTACCCGAAAAAACTAATAGTGCGGGTGGATATTTCGCCAATGATAAAATTGAAATTGCAGGTTGGGATGGAAATGGTAAACCTGAATTTACTAAAGAATTTGTTTCTTTTAATGGTAAAGGTGAAGAATTATCACATGAAACGTTTTACTTAGAAAATAAAGAAGGTTTTAGTTTTTGTAAAACAGCAAGAAAACCATACGATTTACTTGTTGTTGCCTGTTACCTTGCTGCAATGCAAATTTTAGGAAGTAAATTTTCTTCTGATGGTTTTCTTCGTGATGGAACTTGTGACTATTTAAACGAAGGCATTGACTTCTACAATGAAGTAATGAAACCAAAAATACCAATAACACAAAAAATACTCTGGGAACAATATTTAAAAGATTAAAAATACTATTCACGGATTCTTGAAATCCAAATGAGGACGTTGTGAACCCTCACTCCTTTCAATTTTTATTGGTGTTTTGGTTTGCCCCCTGTTGATTTGATTTAACAGGGGGATTTTATTTAAATTAAAATATCTTTAAATAAAATATATATTTTAATTAAATAATAAAATTCTTTATCATTTTGAAACATAATTAAATAATATTCGTATAATCAAATGAACTTAGGTTGGGTTCGTGTTCAAAAAACACGCAGAGGGTATACTCCAATATACTTATTATCTTAAATTTAGATTTAATCTAAATAAAATTAATCATACCTATATATATAATATAAGAATATTCATCCTGATAAACAACTTTTTTTCTTTTTAATTAAAAACATTTCAATATTTGTTTTTTATATTGTCTTTAATTAAAACAAAAAAACATTATTTTTTTGTAACAATTTTAAAACATTTGCGTATTATGAAATAGAAAAGAAAAAATATGTTAAACTTTTAAATTTTAATACCATGAAAATTGATGTAGGAGTTTTAAATGAAAAAGAAGTGGTTACAACTAATAATGATGGACAAATTAATATGCGTTTGTCTAAAGATGCCACTACCATTGTTTTTCAAATGTTTACAAAAAATATTTATTCTAATCCCATTGGAACAATTGTAAGGGAAATTACAAGCAATTGTTTTGATTCACACATTGAAGCAAATGTTAATAAACCCGTTATTATTAGAAAAACATTTGATAAAAAAGATAATACCTATTATATATCATTCATTGATTTTGGTGTGGGTATTTCACCCGAAAGAATGAAAGAAATTTATAGTGTTTACTTTGAAAGTACCAAACGTGATGACAATAATCAAATTGGTGGTTATGGTATTGGTGCAAAGTCAGTATTGGCATATAGAAGAATTACAGGTTATGGAACAAATGAATATGACAATAGTTTTTATGTTATTACTACCTTTAATAAGATTAAGTATTATTATTGTATATATGAAGGTAAGGAAAGTCCCGTAATATCATTACTTCATTCTGAAAGTACAACCGATGGCAATGGAACTGAAATTAAAATTCCTGTATTGGAAAAAGATATACCTACCTTTGAAAGAGAAATGGTAAAACAACTTTACTACTTTGAAAATATTATTTTTGAGGGAATTGATAAAAATAATAATTATGATTTAAAACCAACTAATGATTATCAAATTGTTAAAGGAAAATCATTCTATTATAGGGGAAATGACTATTCTAAATATATACACGTATGTTTAGGAAAAGTCGCTTATCCCATTGACTACAATGTACTTAACTTAAATCAAAGTGAATACTATTTACCCATTGCCATTAAGTTTAATGTTGGTGATATTAAAGTAACAGTAAGTCGTGAACAATTGGACTATGACGAAAATACAATTAGGTTAATTAAAAAGAAACTTATTGAAGTTAAAGAAGAATTGATTAGTCTATTGAATAAACAATTTAAAAATATTGTTACTTTAAAAGATTTTTTTGAATATACACAAAACTATAACATATTGAAATTTGGTAATGGAAAATCTTTAAATTTACAAGGGTTGATAAAAAAAGAAGATATTGATTTGTCTAATTTTAGGTATAAAGAATTAAAACTTAATGCACTTACCAAAGATACTTCATTATTCAATTTCTTTTTTAATATAAGAAGATTAGGTGATAAGCCTAAAAAGTATGAAAAAAAAGAATTTTATGGTGAGTATAATTCTTTAATTTCTGATAAGAATATATACTATGTTGAAAATGAATTTAAACGTAAGCAAATTAAATCTACTTACCTTAAATCATTACATAAAACATACTATTTAATTACAAAAAGAAATATTTTAAATAATCGTTTGGATATTTCAGACATTTTTAAAATTGCTTTAAATAGCACAACCGATGAAAATGGTAAACCTGTGAAAATTGTTAAAACAATGTTAAAAATGCAAGAAGAATTTTTTAACATTGTTCGTGAAAATGCCATAAACTATGATAATTTGGAATTACCTGATAATTTTGTAATTAAAAGAATATCAAAAAAGAAAAATGATTTTAGTGATATTACAATACCTGTTAAATTTATTCATCATTCAATTAATAGAATTAAAGTTGAAAAATTGGAAAAATTTAATGGTGTAATATTTTATAGTAATTTGGAAGAAGAATATAAACTAAACAATTCTTTAAAAATATTTGAATTACTATTTGATAATAATCACCTTATTTGGGGCTATAGTAAATATAATGATAATTTTAAGTCATATAATCATAATATTACCAATAACGGCATAATGTTTATTAGGGTTGCTCAAAACAATATTAAGTATTTGGAATCCTGTAAAAATGCTTACCATATAAGTCAATTTACTAATAAAATGTTATATCGTAAAAGGGATTTAGTAATTAATTACTTACAATCGAATGAAATTTTTTCAAAATATCAAAATTTAAGTCCACTTTATAAAAGATATGATTTTAACAGTATTAATGAAAAATATGGTAAAATCATTCTAAAAGTGAATGAATATTTTAAAAAATTGAATAATATTAATACTGATATAGAATACCATAAAGATGAATTAATACGTCTTTTAAATATTGGTGATATTGAATTGAATGATGAACAAAAAGATATTATGAAAAAACTGGAACAACTATACCAATTGGAAGAAAATAATGAAAAAATATTAAGATATTTCAATACTTACAACATTAATTATAATAAAGTATTGGATGATGTTTTAGTTGATATTCTGAAAAAAGTTATGGTTTTTTAAATAAAAAAGAAAAAAATAATTGGTATATTTATACAATGTACCAATTATTTTTTTTAATTTTGTAACAAAATTAAAACAATATCGTATTATTAAATGTAGTTAAACTAATATTAACCTTTAAATTTCGGGCAAATGAAAACAAACATTCAAGCAGTAAAAATCGGAAATACGATTAATGTTTCGATTAATGGCAAATTGCACAAAAAGAATTGTAGTAATCTTAATGATGCTAATGATTTTTATCGTGTAATATTGGATGCAAAAGAAAATCCAAGTGAAGAAAATCTACGAAAAATTTATTTTTTCTTAAACGAAAAGATTAGAATTGCTTACCTTTGTGGATTGGAAACTGACCCTGATAATGGTGAAGTATTTTTAGCGGGATTCAATACTCCAATACCCAATGAATTGGTTGAAACCATTAAAGAATACCATGAAAATGGTTTTCCAATGGATGCTATTATTAATTTTTGGAAACTCCTTATGATTAATCCTGATAAAAGGGTTAGGAAAAGTCTTTTTAATTTCATTTCTACCCATGATTTTGTATTAACCAATAAGGGCTATATGGTTGTTTATAAAGCCGTATATGAAAAGAAAAAAGGTAATAAATTAAATGAGTTTGTTGCTGAAAAATACCTTATGGTAAGAAAAGATTGGAAATGTAATCCAAATAAGTATGTTGTATATCAAAACATGGATGGTGATTTTGCCATTACCAAAAGAAAAACTTTTGAAATGTGGGATGAAAAGGAAAAAAGTGTTGTTGGTTTTGGTAAACTTGGTGATTTGTACGAAGATGTTGTATTATTTGGTGATTCGGAAGAAAATACCACTTATACGGATATGTACACAAGGTCAATGAATATTGAATTGGGTAAACCTGTGAAAATGGAAAGAACTAATTGTGATTCTGACCCAGAAATTGATTGTTCTTATGGTTTGCATGTTGGTGCAACTTCTTATGTTCAATCCTTTGCCAATTCCCATTCAAAAGTATTGGTTTGCCTTGTTAATCCTGCACACGTTATTGCCGTTCCTAATTATAACCATTCAAAAATGAGGGTAAGTGAGTATTTTCCATTTGCTGTTGCAAAATATGAAGATGGAATAATTGATATTATTGAAGATGGATATTATGAAGATGATTATTCCACCTATGAAATTGAGGAATTGGAAAAAGCGGTTGATATGGCAATAAGAAGTGAAATACCATATAAAGCAGCAATCGAAGCGGAAGAAGAAAATCGTCCAATGGAAGAACTTATTAAAATGCTCGAAACAAGATTGGTTGATATTAGTTAACCATAATGTTTCATCACAATTCCCTTGTTAGATTACAAGGGAATTGTTTTTTTTATAATTAAATTTATTTTTAATTAAAAACACATATAACAATGTTCGAAAATAAAACAGCAGAAGAATTAAAAAATCAAATGTCTTATCTTTTAACCAATGTAAAAAATTTAGATTTGTTTATTTCCAATAAACTTTACAATTTATCTTTAAAATACCCCGATGCCATTATTGATATAATGGAAATAGACGATATTAAATTTAAAGCAAGCAATTTAATTCCACCCAATAAATCAAAAAAATTTATACTTGAACTTCCTTTTGAAACACGGATTAAATATTTAAAAAATATTGAAAGTTGGATTGAATTGAATTCATCAATTAAACAATTGAAAATAAATTTTAATAATAATTAAATAATAAAACCATGAAATTAAATAAAAGTATTACCTATTATTATATTTTATTATACAACAATACTTTTAAATAAAATAAATGAAAATAATATCTAAAACTAAATATAATGACATGTTTTTATCCATTGTGGAAGTTGTTGACCCAATGGCAATCATTCATTTTAATAGAAGATATAACCTTATTTTAATTAAAGATAATAAAAATATATTTCCAAAGGATAAGCATAAATATTTTACCTTCAATGAAAATTCTAAATTATATCCTATTAAATCATCTTTAACAATCAAAACTATTTATATCAACCAATTATTATATTATAAATTGAAAATTTGTGATAAAACATATGAAGAATGTTTATCCTTAATTAAAGAATTTATTAGAGGTAATCTAAAAATAACTAAATTTTATAAAAATTTTACCTATGTTTAATATAACAATAAATGAAGTAAAAGGAAATCCAATTAATATTGAAAATAATAATGAAAAAATTATAATTGCACATATTTGTAATGAAAATACTTGGGAAAATGAATTTACTAAAACACTTTCAAAGAAATGGATTGAACCTGAAATTATTTTTAAAAAAGAAAAATTAACAATTGGAAAAGTACAAATTATTAATATTAATAATAATATTACTATTGCTAATATGATTGTAGAAAATTCATCCAATAATATAGAAGTAGAATATGGTGCTTTTAGATTATGTCTAAATTATGTTAATGATAAAGCATTTAGAACAAATTCAACAATACATATACCTTTATCTAAAAAATATACTACTACTAATATTAAAAATAATATTTTAAATATTATAAAAAACGTAATGTCTGTTAATATTACATTGTACAACCCTATTTTAACCTAATTTTTTTAATTAATACCATCATGAGTAAAAAAATACTAATGAATATTAATTTAAATCTGCCTAACCACGAAACCGAATTAAAAAAAGCAGAAGACATATTATTAGAATATGAAAAAAAATTTAACCAACATGTAATACAATGTACAATCACAAATAATGAATTCATTAATGAATATGAAAATATTATTATGATTTTAGATTATATCGGAAATCTATCAAAACCTGCCCTTAATGTTAGAAATGAACTCGAAGAACAATATTTTAAATCATATAGAAGAACTCCTGAACTAGCCAAAAAATTATGGATTGAACATTTTAAAACAATCAATAAACCCTATACAAAGTTAAAAGATAGATGTTTTGATTTATTGGATGAATATGATATGTTCTATCAAAGAATATATAATAAAAAACCACCTAATTGGAGTTGTAAATAATTTTAATTAATAACAATGTACAAACATAATATAAGAATGTATGACTATTTATATTTAAACCAAAAAATGAATAATAAACAAAAATTATTTAAATTGATGCATAAGGTGGCTGGAATGCCATTGTTTGAAAATAATAAAAAAATTAAAATTCTTGTTTCTAATAATAAATTTCAATTAATAATTAATAATGTATTAGTAGGTGAAACTAAATTTAATATTGAAGAACCAGATGAATTTTTTAATGAAAATTATGTATCAATTTACGAATTAATAATTTTTGAAAAATTCAGAAATAAGGGTTAATCAACAGTTAACGAATAATTAAACAAAATTACACAAAAATCTACTTATTTTAACTAAATTTTATTACTTTTACGAAAATTTAAAGTATTTATATATGAAAAAGATTAATAAAATTATGGAGAACCTTAAAAAGAAGTCATTAAATGTGGTTCGTGTTGATAAAGACGAATTCGAACTCGACAATGGTGACGTGTATCCAATACCTTTTGAACTTGATATTGATGAAGATATTTCCGTTGAGGAATTTCAGAAGATTCTGGATTCATCCAAAGAAATAATGCTGAAGATTCTTGAACAGTCGAATGAGTAAACTTTTATCCATACAGAAGGTATCGGAACTTCTTGGAGTAACTAAAAAAACTCTTCGTATTTGGGATAATGAAGGTAAATTACCTTCGGTTAGAACTGTTGGTGGGCATAGAAAATATAATGAGGACGATATATTAAGATTCATGGGTGAACAGAAAATAGAATATATTAATGATTCGGTTGCAACCTATGCCAGAGTTAGTTCACATGAACAGAAACAAAAGGGTGATTTGGACAGACAGTCTCAAAGAATATCGGAGTACTGTGCAAAGAAAAAATATAAGGTTGAACATATAATTAAAGATGTTGGTTCTGGATTATCAGACACCAGAGTTGGATTCACAAAACTCGTGGATTTGGTAATTAAGAAAAAAATCATTAAAATTGTAATCGAAAACAAAGACCGTTTAACCAGATTTCAATATAATTTGATTAAGGCCTTCTTTAATAGTTATGATGTAGAAATTGAATGCATTGAAAACAAAAACATTTCAGAGGAAGAAGAATTTGTTAATGACATTATGATGCTCATGGCAAGTTTTAGTGGTAAATTATATGGTAAACGTAGCGTTAAACGTAAAAAAGAATTGAAAGAACAAAAAATAAAACAAGAAAATGAATAATAATTGGTTTGAATCTCGTGGTTTAAAGGTATTAAAGTATCAGTTGTTGTATGATTGGAGAATGAATGAAAGACCCGCATATAATGCTGCAACAAGAAATGGTTGGTTAGAAAAATGTACAGAACATATGAAAAATAAATATCATAAAAATTTATAATAATGGAAAATATTAATAATAAAAAACTTGAAAAAAGAACTGAAATCACAAAAGAGCCGAGAATAGGAAGCGGTCATCCAAACCTCGACCCTGCTTTAATTGACCCTAAGAAAAATGAACCTAAAGAACCCAATAAAAAGAACAACAATAAATAATGAAATTAATCAGGTCAACCAAATGTAGTTTGAAATTCACAACATCTAAGAAGATGTTGGAATTAAACACCATCTTAACCGAATATGGTAAAGTGGTTAATTTTTTCATTCAACATTTTTGGCAAGACCTTGATAATATCCCTTCAAAATCACAATTATTAAAACCGTTGGTGGATTTACCAGAAACATGGTTATCTGCACGACTACGAAAGGTTGCTGCAAGAGAAGCAATTGACATGGTGATGGCAACAAAACAAAGATGGAAAGATAAACCAAATAAAATGGTTGTACCAGTTCATAAAGGTCAGAAGATGTATGTTAGTTGCACTATTGCTGACTTAGTACCAACAAAAAACAATGGATATAAAACCGAAGACAGTAGGTTGTTCGATGCTTGGTTACATATAGCCTCAGTCGGTAATAAAATGATTATGGACTTACCAATAAAGTATCACAAACATTTCAACAAATATAATAATATTGGTAAGAGGTTGAACTCATACATCATCACCAAAAACTATGTTCAGTTCAGTTTTGAGATTATAACTGAATCAAAGAAGGAAGGTTTGAAGTGTATCGGTGTTGATACTGGTATCAATGCTCTCGCTTCTCTTAACAACGGCAATCAGTATGGTAAAGACATTAAAGGTTGCATCGAAAGAGTTAAAAGGTGTAAACAGAAGTCCAAAGGTTATTATGTCGCTAAGAGAGCGTTGAAACAAAGAATTGATGAAATTGCAAAAGAAATTATAATAAAAGAGAATCCCGATTTGATAGTTGTTGAACGACTAAAGAATATGGGACATAAAACAAAGGTCAAACGTCTGTTGACCAAAAATATCAGGCGTTCTATCGGAACTTGGAATTGGAAGTACTGGTTGTTGAGGTTAGAAGCACAATGCGAGATTAACCGTGTTAGTTTTCGCAGCGTAGCACCTTATTATACCAGCACAACCTGTCCAGCATGTGGTCATTCCGATAGGGGAAATCGAAATGGAGAAGTGTTCTTGTGTCTTAGTTGTGGTCACGAAGACAATGCAGATATAAATGCAGGTAAGAATATTTTGAATCGATTTCTCACGGGACAATACGGTGCTCGTTACAAGAATTTGGATGATGTACAAGTTTGTGCAATTTCAAATTAACGGTTACGCTAAAATTTTATTAAATAAATTTTTTTGTTTTGTAAAAAATAAATTAAATTTAAATATTATAGTATTAATTGTTGATAAAAACAATCATAAAGCAATTAATTTATATAAAAAACTGGTTTTGAAGTTTTTATTGAATATGATGATTCATATTCATTGATAAAAAACCTTAAAAAAAATTAAACCACATTTTTCATATAATATATATTTTTTTATTTCTTCTTTTTGTAACAAAATAAATTATTCTTCGTATAAATAAACAAATTAACATCATGGAAACGAATAAAACCTTAAAAGAAGTATATAAAAATTCATCTGATGAAGTCAGAGAAATCTTAAGAACTAAATTTTCAAATGAAGAATTAGGAATTAAAAACATTGAAGAAGAAATTAAAAATGAATTTCTTGAAATATTATGAAAATATTCTAAAAATATAAGATTTTTAGATTCTGTTGGAATAATAACCAATTTACCATCACCACGATTTGAAATTTTAAATGAAAATGATGAATGGTTATTTGATATTTCATATGAAGAAAATAATAAACATTTTTTGTATAGTCAAAAAAGAATTCTTAATTTTTTTGAAAAGAAATATAATTATAATTTTTTAATGGATAATACAATAATTAAATCAATAATAAATGATTATTTGAATTTAAAAGAAATTAAACCTGCTAGTAGTTTAAAATATCATTATGATTGTGGTTAATAATAAATTATCATGAAAATATACATAAAATATAAATATTTTGGATTGGGATTTTACTTTGCAAAAGTTAATGCAGATTTAGGATATAAATATTTTTTTAATATTCAATTACTATTTTGGAGAATACACGGTTATTTTATAAAATCAAAATTTTGTGCATATGAAATGACAATTGATGATGATTGGATATCTAAAAAAATAAAAAAGTATGATAAAACAATAAATGAATATACCAATAAAATAAAAAAATAATGTTAGGCTTAAAAGATAAAATAGAATTAAGAATAAAAGAACTTGAAAAAAATATTACAGTCAATTATCATCATCATATGCCGAATCTTTATCTTGGTCAAATCATTTTCAAGAAAAAAATTTGCTTATCTAAAATCTGATGACTAAAAAAGTAGAATAAATGAACTTAAACCATTAATAAATATAATATAATGAAATGGATAAAAATAACATCAAAAACTAATAAACTTGAAAAAAATAATATTTATTGGGTTATGAATGATAATAACATGCATTTAGCATATTATGATAATCAAGGTAAATGGTTTAATTGTCCACTATTTTTTAATGAAAATGGAAAAATATTTCCATATGATATTGGTTATGAATTAAAAAATGTTACTCATTGGCAACCAATACCAAAACCTATTAATAAACCAAAAAATTATAATTTTTTATCATCATCTCTAGAAAACAATGGTTGGTAGTTTTATTATTAATAAAATAAATCTATGAGTAGATATATTGGAAAAAGAGTTTTTTATCATTGTGATTATTGTAATAAACCTTTTACAATAAATAAAAATTGTGTGGATGATTGGAAATATTCTGATAATATTTTCTGTAGTAGAAAATGCTATGAACGTTTTAAAAATTTAATCCATAAAAACAAAGAAAATGAAAACACAACAAAGAGTTTATGAAATTAGTGGATATGCTTGGGGTGGTTTTAAAAACCAAAAACTATTAAAATTTATTACAGCATCCACAAAAAAAGAAGCAATTAAGAAATCAGGATTCCTTAATGTATCTTTTGCTAAATGGAGAAAGGATATTAATCCCAATGATAAAATATTATCCACAATGTACAACATGAATTATTAATTAATAAACATAATCATGGAAAAAGAAATTATATTTAGAATACATCTTCAACATGTATTTACTGGTAAAATAATATTTAAAGAATTTACATATGGTGAAATATTTTCTGGTAATGCAATTCGTATTCTAAAAAATATATATTTTAAATATTATGTAATTGGTAAAAGTGAATTTACGGGAAGATATGATTCAAAAGGTAATAGAATATATGAAAATGATATCATCGATTTCGATGAAAAAGAATGGGGTAGTAATTCACACTTTCATATCGTAACTTGGGATAATAAAGAATCTAAATGGTGTTTTGGTGGTGGAACAGCATCTGACATGCATTATAGAACTGTAATTGGAAATAAATTTGATAATCCTGAACTTTGGAATAGTTTAATTCATTGAAATATGGAAGACTTTAAAATAGATTTTAGTGATTTAGAAAATGTTATAAATAATTTAACTTCTAATCATAATAAAAAAATGAAAAAAGAAAATACAGAAAAACAACAAAAAGAAGTTTTCAATAAACTAAATGAAATAAGAGAAATTGCCTTAAAATATTCTAAATTAATACTAGAAGAAGCAGGTATATCAAAAGAAAATAATCCATACTATTCCATTCGTCTATATGAAATGCAATTTAAAATATATAGCGAATTAAAACTATGCTTTTATATTAACACAGAAGAATAATATTAAAATATGAAAAATAAATTCAAAAATTTATATGATGAATTTAAACCAGAAGTAATTGATGAAGTTTTTAATGAATTATTTAATGATTTAAATAAAAACAAATCAAATGATACTATTATAATGAATCAAAATGAATATTTCAATAAAACAAAATCATTACTAACTAAAATTTATACATACTATTCACAAGGATGGAAACATATACCATTTAAAGAAAATGAATACCCAGATGAAAAAATATGTGATGAATGTACAGGTTCTAATTCATTCATTAATGATAATAATGAAACTATAGAATGTATACAAAATAGAGAAGAAGGAGAATGCTACTATTTCTATTGTGATTATGAAGAAATAGGTTTTAATCTACAAAATTGTATTAATGATATTTTAAATCTACTTTTAGTTGATGAAATTAATAATGAATAAATATTTTTAAATAATTTAAATTTATACTATTTTTGTTATAATAATATGTATTATCTAACTAACAACAATGTACAACATGGAAACAATTACATTTAATGAATTAATGATTGAACTTAATATTCGATGGGGAAAAAATTGGTTTAATGAAAAATCTGAAAATTCTGAATTCGAATTTAATTCTATATATAATACTAATATTGGATGGGGAATACAAAATATAAATAATAATTTTACTATTTGGGGTAAATATGGTAAAATTTATGATAGTGGTATTTGGGAAATTCGTAAATTAACTAATAAACCTAAAAAATGGATTCTTGAAAGAAATGAAAAACATCCATTATGGAAATCTTTTGAATTATGGTTTAAAAATAAATTTGAATATATTCCAAAATATAAATATCAAACTTCTGATGGATTAGAAACTGATATTATTAATGGAATAGAAAATGAATATATAAACTACCAATATATTACCCTAAATCAATGGAAAAAATTCTTTCAACCAAACAATGTGGATTTATCAATTATTAATGATACTGATTGGTTTTATATTAAAACAAAATATAGTGAATGGCTGGCTAAAGGAAATATAATTAAAAAAAATATAGATAATGCAATACATTATTCCATAAAACAAAATTTATTACATGAAAATGTAAATTTCTTAACATCTTCTATTGATATCATAGAATTACGATTGGCTACCAATGATGAAATAAAAAATCTATATGATTTATATCCTAAACTAAAACCAATAGAAAATAAACCAATAAAAGGTGAACTATATATATTTAAAAATACATTGGATGCCAAAGGATATATTGCTGAATATGCACTTACAAACCCTCATAACCAATATGTAGATGCTAATGGTGCTTCATGGAACTATTGCTTCCCATTATCCAATGAATTAAAAATTAATCTGAAAAAAGAAATAAATGATACAATAAAAAATAAAAACTATATTTAAAACAATGTACATAAAATAATAATATAATCTACTTAATAATTTTAATCTAAATATTAATACCAACCAATGTACATAATAAAAGTTTAAACCTATGAAAAAAATATTTAAAACACTAATGTACAACAATATCTTTGTTGATGTCAATAAACTTACTAAAGGAATATATGAAACAAATACACCTTTACTATATGAAGAAAATATTACAATGAATGATATGATTTATACAGTAAAATGTGTCCAAAATATTATTGGTAATGATAGCCTAATAACTGATGAATATTTCGATAACCTTAATAAATGTAAATTAGTCGATGTTGAATTAACTCTTTTAAATTAAAAAATATATCATATTCCCATTATTTTTGCAACGAATAATTATTCCATTCAACGCAAAATATGCAAGAAATAAATTTTATACTAATTAGTATTATACCATTAAGTATATTACAACAATGTACAGCATAAATGTCCAGATATTACCAAATTAATGTCCAAATATTATTATATCATCAATATCAATTTAATGTGCTTTAATTATAAATATTTTAAATGTCCAGATTTGATATTCTATAAAATTTAATATTTATAAACTTTTTATAATTTTTTATAAAATAACTTTTTAAAAAAATAAAAAGTAAGAGAAGATGTGGGTGTAGGGGCTACAAAAATACCTTTATTTTTAGTGGTAATTTGTGGTAAAAAATGGTAAAAAATGGAATTTTGTATTTGTCTATATTTAAAGCATTAAGATATTACTGTATATTATACTGATAATCAATTGTATTATTTTTAGTTTAAGTAAGTATAATTTATAGTTAATTTAATAATTAATTTCAATAAAAAGTATAATTATAGTACAAAAAAACAGAGATATTTTTTTTATAAAAATAATGATATTATCTTGTCGCAAATTGCGACCACAAAATCACAATATAATGTTATTTTAATGTAATATCAATGTAATATCTATCATTAAAGAATAAAATCACAATATAATGTTATTTTATTATAAAAAACCATTTTCTTGATATCAGGAAAATGGTTTTTATATTTATATTTTGACAAATAGGGAAGTAAAAATAATCCAAATAATGAAGTTTATTTAAAATAACTTCTACTATAGTTCTACTGTAGTTCTACGGTAATATAAAAAATAATATTTTAACATGGACAACATGTCCATGTTATATGCAATGCTACGTTATTTCTTCGTATTAATTTTTGTGGTTATAATCTTTTTGTTTTATTTTTTCTCCCACCGCACAAATATACGAATTAAATTTGGATTATCTTATTTATTTTAATATTATCATCATCAAATACCACAATCTCATCTGTTATACCATATCCAGTATCAGCATCTTCAATAATAACAGTATCATACCCTTCAGCATTCATACTTTCGAGCCAACCTGCTCTACCCCAATTAGTACCGATATTTTCACCTTTCTCACTTATTGTATTACCAAGTCTTATATCACACTCGTAGATATATGCAACACCATTATTATCTTTTATTACCGATGCGTAGTAGTTAGCAAATTTTATATCCTTAAAAAAGAAAAAACCATTTTCAGCACCTATCTGACCGCTTGTTTTGGTTTCACCATATCTAAATTGTTTAAATTTATTCGGTGATGCATGATAACCTTTTATAGTTTTTTCGTTTTTATTAAATTTAGGTTTCTTATTTGTTTTATTTTGTTGGTATAATAGCCTAGCCTCGTCCTGTAATTCTTTTGTGTTGTCTAAAATAAATGCCCAATGATTACTACCATAATCTTTATCAGCAATAACAGTTTTATAAGGTGCATATAATTGAACACCATTTCTATATACATTTTTACCATTAGCATCTTTTACTTCTCTTCCTATAATAATTTCATCACCCTTATTTATTCTTCCATAATCTTTAATTAAATTTATATCGTTTAAATAAACATATTCTTCAACAAAATCATTTTCATTCCATTTTCGAGCATTCTTAATGAAATCATTTAATTTGCTTTTATCAAATTTATAACCATAATCTAATTTATTGCTGTATTCACCAACATCTTCATTCAAAAATTCTCTAATAGTAGTTGCTATAAATTTACGTAGTTTCGTATCTTTCTCCATATATTTTACTTTATATATAAATATTTAATTTTTAATTTTCCACCCATAAAAATAAAACAAAAAGGTTCGTCTCTCGTATCAACATTTATCCAATAAATACGCACTGCATATAACAAGGTGTATAAGAAAGTTTGCTATCAGCAGTTGTGTTAATTTAAAATTTTCTACAAGCAAACCTTCTCATACACCCAACCGTTAATGTCCATGTTAATAAGTTTAATTTCATATTATAATAAAATAAAAAGAAATATTATGTTTTTTTTAGAATAGTATAATTTATATTTTTTTTTATAAAGTGCAATATATTGCACATTTATTATGATTTTGTTCAAAATAATTAACATTATCAATATAAAGTGCAAGGTAATGCACTTTTATTCTTATTTTTTTATTATAAAATTAAAATAGTTTTGTTATATAATTATTTTAAATTAATTTGTCAATTAAATCGCAGAAAATAGTTGACATATTAATTATATTTATTTTTTAATAAGGATAATAAAATTATTAATATTAATATCACAAGAATTATAATTTCTTTTTAGAAAAATATAAATATTCATTTTGCAGGACATCTTACAGGACATTTTGTCTTGCAAGATATTTTTTTCTTTCAGAATTATATTTTACGGGACATTTTGTTTCTCTTTCAGAATGATATGATTACCATTGTATATGTCAGTATATGTCAGTATCTTTGTATTGTGATTCTCTTTCAGAATGATATGATTATCAGTAATTATCGTTTTCATTTTTTAAACCCATGTTGTGATTCTTTTTCAGAATTATTAGTATATTCACGAAACCATCTGTAAAGCATCTGTGGATATATTCGATGGTCGGCAAAACCATATAAACCACAAGAAAAAAAGTCATGTGCTTCCACTAAAAAAACTGTGTTAGTGTTTTTATTGATTCCAACATCAAGAGTATATGCGATTGGTGCTGATTTAAAATCAATAATCATTGCTTCAATTGCCATTATATTTGGAAATATTTTAAAATCACCGAGATAATGTTGAATCCCCACCAACTTACCATTATAAATAAAACATCTTCTTTGGCTATCAATCCTGATACTTTCAGAAAATTGATAATTATTCGCTGGTATATAAATGAAGTCATCTTTTGTGTTGCAATTTAATAAACTTATATACTCATTAATTTTATTGTTTGATTTTGCTATCCAATAGCCATTACGAGGTAAATCTTTTTCTGTACCATTGTATATTTTTCTACCCGCATAATGAAACAATTCTTCTGGTACATTTAATGGTTTGGGAACAACGCCATAAAATTGTTCAAGGAATGATGTTACAAATTCAACACTACCAACAGGTACATATTTTTTATGTGCATCATTAAAAATAAAAGTATTTTCGTCTGATTTGGTGTTAAAAAACTTATACTTAATTACGTCTTTAGATTTATGATACCATTGTTGATATCGAATGGATTCCATGAGAGTAAACGTGAAATCGTGTCTTAATTCTTTGTCGATTTTCTGAATTAAAAATTTCATATCATTTAATTAACGTTAATTAAAAAATTCTTTTTCCAATTTATCCAATTCATCAATTGTTTTAACAACAACAGAACCACAATAATTGTCAAAAATCATAATTTACTTTACATTTAGTTTTTTTAAATACCCAGAAAAATGAATGATATTTTCTGGCATGACGTTGATTTTTCCATTTATTTTTTGAAAAAGAATTGATTCTATTTTTTGCTAAAAGGACAAATAAATCAATTGGGTAAAATCCTATTTTTTGTGCCATATTCATTACAACACAATGAGAGAAATGGTTTTTACCGCTAGAAACAGTATCTTGTGTTTTAAAAACGAGAATACCATCATTTTCTAATAATCTATATGCTTCTTTTAAAGTACCATAGTAATGGTTTTTTAGTTCTTCAAAACTAAAATATCCTTCAAATCTTTTAGCAATAATACTACTACCATCATCATTATCTTTATATGTTTTACCAGCGATTACAAATGGTGGGTCAAACATAATACTTTTCATTGATTCATTTTCAAAGGGTAGATTATCACTACTTGCTTTAATCACATCTGGTTTTTGTGGGTATAAATCTGTTTTATGTTTTGGTTTTGGTAATTTTTTCCAAAAATTTCCAATAGAATAGGTACAATCGAGGTCAAATCTTTCGATATTATAAAGGGTCATTATATTTTTTATGGTTTCATCATTAGTATATGATATTGATGAAATTGGGATAAAATTAGAATCAGTATTATTTATTTCCATTTTAAAATTTTTTATTATTTTGAATTAAAAATATGTTGGTTTATTTATTTCAGACCAATGAGTAATGTTATTTACATAAGAAATTAAATCTTTATCTATTGTATATTCAATTATTTTCCAAGTTTCTTTTAAATCATTTGTAAAACTTCTATATCCCATATATACATTATTTTTATCATCCAATATCCAAACCATTTTTCCAAATTGTGGTAATGGTGAATTTTCTTTAAATTCAATCCATTCATTATTTTTTTTGGAGATATTAATGTTAATGTTATCGTTATAAACTAATTTATTTTTATCGTGTTTAAAATTACTAATAAAACGATAATCATATATTGGTTTACAATATTTCCATTCATTTCTAACTAAATCAACAAATAATCCATTTTCATTTTTATAATCATATTTTCCAAGAATTCTAATATCTTCATTTTCATTATTCCAAAAAAGGCATGTTAAATATTTTGTTGGATTAAATATAAATTTATACCACTGTTCAAGGGTAATATATTGATGGTTTTTTAATTCATGGAGCAAATTTATAGATGTATTACCATATGGTATATTACAATAAAAATATTTATCGTTTGAATTTTTCACATTCGATTTAAAATATTCGTTTTCATATATTTCCCACACTGGGTTATTAATATCTTTTTCAACAAACCAATATTGTGGTTGTGTTTTTAATTTACGAGTTGCCCATTTACCATTGTAGTAAATCAAACCGTTTTTGTTTGAAATTTTTTGACAATTTTCAGAAAAATTTATTGAAATATCACAATTTCCATTATTCAAAGCATTTGTATGAAAAATATCATTAAATGGATAATTTTTAATTTCAATTTCACTATTTTTCCAATCATCATTCCAACCAAACCTTGCTTGAAGTTCGGAAATAATTTCAATAAAACTTACATTATTTTCTTCCATTTTTATTTAAAATTTAGTTATTTAAATTATTCTAACATTTTATACAATAAAAAGATTTTTATGCTACCCACACTTCTTCTGCCCTATTTATCGGATTGGGTTACCATCAACAGAGTTCGGGGTTTATAGGTATTCACCCGACAAGTTTTAAGCATAAAAATCAAAAAACAAAAAATGATGAATTTAGACATACAAAAGTAATAATATTTTAATATAAACAAAATTTATTTATATAAATTATTAAATTGTGTTGTATAAACAGTTCCAAATACACATCCTGTTGATTGACCAATTCCATAGTTAGTGGCAATACTCAGAAGCCCTCCGAACAGCGACATCATAATATTGTTTTTCCTTTTCTATTCCAATTGACCTTCGATTTAATTTGATACAAGCCAAGTTTGTAGTTCCTGAACCCATACAATTATCTAAAACTATATCGCCTTCGTTGGTATAGGTTTTTACAAGATATTCCAATAATTCCAATGGTTTTTGGGTTGGGTGCTCTCCTGTTTGCCTTTTTACAAATTGAATTGAAGATGGTACTCTCAATTTTGATACTTTAAATTCTGCACCTTGAAATAAACCGTAATTTTCGCTTTTTTTATAGTGCTTATTTGTTGCTCCTACACTTTTACTCCCACTACCTTTGCGTTCTTCCATTTGTTTATTATAAGTCCATTTTTTATTAGCAAACACTAATATATTTTCGTGTTCTTTCATAGGTTCTCGAACTGTATTAGCAAAGTTACTTCCTTTATCTTTTTGCCAAATCCATTCGTGCTTGTAGTTTTTAAGGTTACTCATTACTAATGCACTTGTAAAGGGTTGTGAAGAAAATAAAACAATAACTCCGTTTTCTTTTAATACCCTATTATATTCAGCCCAAAGTTTATCTAAAGGCAAAATACTATCCCATTTATTTGCAGTTGTTCCGTAAGGCAAATCGCAAATTATCGCATCAATTGATTTATCCTCAATAAAAGGAAAAACATCGAAGCAATCAGCGTTCACAAAAATACTGCCACTAACTTCGGCTATATGCAATGCCTTATTTTGTGCTTCGTATTTAAATTTTTCTATATCCATAAGTTTCTACTTCGTATTAAGTTTTGTGCAAGTTTGTCGGCACTGCACATAGCCGCAAAACGTTAACAGTAATACTACATTCAATCTCAGAATAGAGTTTTCTGCGTTAAATCTTTTTCTTTTCTTTTTTCTTCCCACGCTTTTTTAATACGTTGTTCAATCATATCGCAGTATTCAGAAGATATTTCACTCCCTATCCAATTTCTGTTATTTAGAATACTCATTTTAGCGGTTGTTCCACTTCCCATAAATGGGTCATAAATTATGTCGTTCTCATTGCTCCAACTTAAAATATGGTCATTAGCAAGGGCTTCTGGGAATACAGCAGGGTGTTCACCTTTTTGTGGTGGGATATACCAATAGTTATTTCTCCTACTAAATTCGGCACTTGGTTTACGCTTTTCTATTTTGTGTTCACCAGTTACCAACCTCCTACCTACTCCGCTTTTATCTTTTCCAAAAGAAGCATTTGGTTTGTCATAAATTAAGTTTGTAGTCTTTATTTTCCCTTTTGAAAACACAAACATATATTCAAAGTTTTGTGTGTAACACTTATTACTTCCTACTGCACCGCCACCGTCTTTAATCCAAATCATTGTGTCGTGCAAATTAAAACCAATCTCTTTGAAATATAAGGCTTGTTTAAATGATGTTCCGCTTTCATTTCCTTGAACGGTAGCATCTGAAATAACCCAAACCAAAACACCACCTTCTTTTGTTACTCTGTAAAGTTCCTTTGCAATATCTTCAAACGGAAATGAATATCCGTTGTAAGTTCGCAATCCATCGTAAGGCGGAGATGTTATTGTTAAATCTACAAAGCAATCAGGCATCTTTGCCATTGTTTCTAAATTACTTTCATTGTAATTCTTGTTTATTTCAATCATATTTTAAAATTTTTCAAATTAATATTTCCCACCGCACAAAAAAGAAAAGAAAAATGTCCAGTTCTCCGATTGAGCATTTGTGGTTTAAATCCGTACTACTGCTAACAGCGTATAAAAACATTAAAACGATTTTTTATACGCAAAACGTTATACGCTATTTTAAGGACACAAAGTTCAAATCAGAACTTAATCCACACCCGAAACAAAACCAAGATGTTTGAAACCAAGCACCACTATTCTTTTCAGGTTTAAAATTAAAGCGTTTGTTTGGTATCAACATTTGAATACCATTTTTATCAAACATCTTCCCACGTTCAATTCCTTCTAATGTTGTTAAAGGAAGTAAAAACATAAAAGGTTTTTTCAATTCATAAGCACGTTTTAAAAACTTGTCCTTTAATGAATATGGTGGGTTTGTAATAATCATATCATAATTTTCAGGTTCGTATTTGAAAAAATCTTTTCCATCTTCAATATGTGTTGTTATTACATTGTATCCAGCATCTCTCAATACTTTTACAATTTTACTTTCTTTAATTGCTGTACACTCCCAAATTATTTTTACTTCCTTTGGTATGTATGGTAAAATCATTTCTACCGCTTCATTTGGTGTGTATAGTTCGTCAAACGCACCTCTTTTACTAAAATCTTTTTTCTGCTCTAATAAACTCATATTTGTTTTGTTTTTATTTTTAAAAGGACACAAAGAAAAAACAGCGTATAACAAGATATAAACCACATTAAAACGATGGTTTATACCCAGCCGTTAGTGGCAATACTCAGAAGCCCTCCGAACAGCGACATCATAATATTGTTTTTCCTTTTCTATTCCAATTGACCTTCGATTTAATTTGATACAAGCCAAGTTTGTTGTCCCTGAACCCATTGTGTTGTCTAAAACAATTTCATTTTCTTTTGTGTATGTTCGCACAAGCATTTCCATTAATTCAATAGGCTTTTCAGTCGGGTGCAATTTGTTTAATCTCGGATTAGCAAGTTCATAAATGTTTATAGGGTAATACATATCGGAATAGTTTTCAAAACCATCTTTTAATCCGCTTCCTACAACCCTGCTTTTTTCTTTTGCTCCACCACGTTTTCGCATCTTACCTTTTCTCATTATAGGATAATAGTTACATTTACCATTACTAAACACCACAATATCTTCATCAATTTGCAGTGGCATATATTTAGCGTTTTGAAAACTACCACTTTGTTTTTTATTCCATACCCATTTATGTTTGTAGTTCTTTACATTGCTCATTACTATTGCAGATGTAAATGGCTCTCTACCAAATAAACAAATTGCACCGTTTGGTTTTATAATCCGGTTGTATTGCTCCCACAATTTATCGAATGGCAATACACTATCCCACTTACAAGCAGTAGTTCCATAGGGCAAATCGGCAATAATCGCATCAATTGATTTATCCTCAATAAAAGGAAAAACATCGAAGCAATCAGCGTTCACAAAAATACTGCCACTAACATCGGCTATATGCAATGCCTTATTTTGTGCTTCGTATTTAAGTTTTTCTATATCCATAAGTTTCTACTTTGTATTAATTTTTGTGCAAGTTTGTCGGCACTGCACATAGCCGCAAAACGTTAGCGGCAATGCTAAAAACCGCATCGCTGACAAGCAATCTCATAATATTTAGGTTCTTTTTCAATGCCGATAAATTTACGGTTGAGTTCTTTTGCAGCCAAACAGGTTGTTCCGCTTCCCATTGTATTGTCAAGCACGTAATCATTTTCATTTGAGTATGTTTTGATAAGATATTTCATAAGTTCTAAAGGTTTTTGAGTTGGATGGTTTCCTTTTTTTCTTTCAGTATTTATTTTTAAAATTGATTTTGGGTATCCCTTAAATTTAGGAACGTACTCATCATTTTTACACCCACTTTCAGTTAAGTAATTACCCTTGTTTCCTCTTTTGCTTCTTTTTTTTATGTTTTCTATTAAACCTTGCGGATGATACGCAATTTTATTCTTTGAGTTTGGGTAGGTATATCCCTTACTAAATACTAATATATTTTCGTGTGTTTTTAAAGGCATAACATTTGCAAGTTGAAACCCTGTTGCATTTTCTTTTTCCCAAATCCATTCATATTTAAACATTTCATAATTACTACTAATCAATTTAGTTGTAAATGGCTGTGAAGCAGTTAAAACTATTGCTCCATTATCTTTAATAATTCGCTTATATTCTTTCCAAAGTTTTTCTAATGGTATTATACTATCCCACTTACAAGCGGTTGTTCCGTAAGGCAAATCCGCCAAAATAAGTTGAACCGATTTATAAGGAATAAGAGGTAAAATATCCATACAATCAGCATTGAATAAAGCACTACCGCTAACTTCGGCTATATGCAATGCCTTATTTTGTGCTTCGTATTTAAGTTTTTCTATATCCATAAGTTTCTACTTTGTATTAATTTTTGTGCAAGTTTGTCGGCACTGCACATAGCCGTAGCCGTTATAAATATATTCTGCCAATTTTCTATTGGTATTTATTGCTATTTGACAAATATTGGTCGTATTTACAACATTTTTCACCAATAAAATTTTAATTCTATTGGACTTATGTTTTGTTACTTCAATTTTTAAATTAGAAAAATCTAATTTTGGATTAATTTTAGAAAATTTATTTATGATATGTTCCTTTAGAATATCATTAATATTTTCATTATTAATGGTATAAAAATATTTATTTGAACCATTAATTAAAGAAAAAAATATTTTCATTATTTTCTTCATTATTAATATTCTTTTTTCTTAGAATGAAACCAACAATTATTTATTTTATTAAATAATTATATTGTATTTTTTTAAAATATCAATCAATTTACATCCATTATATGGTTTATATAAAATTTCATGAAAAATTTTATGCTCTTTACTTTCATATTGACCTGTGATACCTATAACGATAATATTGGGATATTTTTCGTTAATAATTTTAGTTGCTTCAATGCCATTCATAATTGGCATCATAACATCCATAAATATTAATTTAGTGTTATTATTAATAAGATTAATACATTCTTCACCATTTGTTGCTTCAGTTATTTCTATTGGTTTTTCTTTTATTATTTCTTTTATTAAGAATCGATTAACATCGATATCATCAACAATAATTACATTTGGTTTCATTTTAAAATAAACTTTATTAATATAAATAGAAAAAAAACAACAATTAATTAATATTAAAAAATTTTAATAAACTAAGATTTGCATTTTTCCAAGTAGGTTTTCTTGCTATAAATTTATTATTATAATCCCATTCATAAGTAATTTCATCAATAGAATCATAATTATAAATTCGGTATGTTTCAAAAAATCTACATTTTGTTGGATTTATAGAATATAAATTAACAATATCACTTGCTAACTGTTCTGATGCATTAGTAACAGATGTTCCATTTCCAATATCTTCAAATAATATATAAAACATATCTCCATTTTTTTCTATTCGAATAATGCAAGATGATTTATGAACACCAAAACCCATATATTCATATTCAAAATTTTCTATTTTATCCATTTCATTCATGTTTTCTTAATTTTAGATTTATTATTTTTTTGTTTTTTCTTTTCTTTAATTTCCAACTCACCATTTAAATATATTTTAACAAAATCTTTAATGGTCATGTTAAAATTAAAATTTTTGGATATTAATGAACCATTCGTTTCTATTTTATATGAATTGGTTGTAAATATATGTTTGGTATTTATAATAAATTCATTGTCGGATTCTTTTAATAAAAATGGTGATGCTTTTTCATTGAATGAATATCCAAACAAATAATTTGTATTATTAAAATTAAAAAAAATTAAATTATAGGAATCTTTTTTTGCTTCTTTTATAATTTTAAGTGTGTTTTTTAATTCTTCACCAAAACGAATTTTATTATAGGGCATATTTTCTAATTTTTCTTTATTTTATTCAATTATATATACGAAAAAGGAATTTAAATGTTACAAAAGTATTTATATTAAACAATTTTTACTAATGAATATTTTAAAAATAATCAATAAAATTCTTCTTTTTCTATATAAAATAGGTTTTAGAATTAAAGTTAAACCAATTTTAATTGGTGAACGTATTACACAATTTAAATATTGTTATCCTTGGGGTAGAACAAATACTGGTTCTAATCATGTTTATATTTCAGATAATAATGTTATTAAAAGAAATAACGAATATTCTCTTTTTGTAAAAAAAGAGCATGTTGTTGATAATGGATGGTGGAATACTAATAATATAGAATTTGAATACACTAGAGGTGTTTTATTTAGTGAAAACACCTTTTTATATGGTAATTTTGAAGCAGAAATTTACATTCCTAAAGGATATGGTTTGTGGTCTGCATTTTGGCTATTTGGTGCAATGGATGATAATAGTAGATTTGCAGAAATTGATATTTTTGAAGAATATGGTGATAAACAAAAATTTACATATAATACACATGCTGGTTCTGATTATAATCATAATATTTATGGTAAGGCAGATGGTATGATTTTAAAAAACATTGAGGATAGATGGCATTACTATAGATTGGATTGGAATAAAAAATATTTAAAATATTATATTGATGATTATCTTGTCGGTATTAGAAGTGCAAAAAATATTGATATTCCAATGCATGTAATTATTAGTTCGGGTATTGAAAATAAAGATTTGGATGTTATTGATAAAATATTACCAAAAGAAATGAAAGTTAGAAATATAATTGTTAACCCAAAATTTTAATTAAATTGTTACAATATTATCATCCTTAATTTTTACTTTTCTTTCAATTACAATGTAGGGTGTATATTCATATGCAAAATAATCTGGTCGCATATTCTTTTTTACATATGCCATGTACATATTAAATCTTCTTTTATCTTCCCTATTATATAAATCTTCATATTCATCATTTTTTGATGGTTTTATTAATATGAAATTGGGTTTATATTTATCAATAAAATCATTAATAATTTTAGTAATTGTTGACATAACTCTAAAATGTCTACCCTTATTTAAAATATCTGTTGGAGTTCCACCAACAACACCAAAAGATACTTCCCATTTTCTACTTATTCTATCCACAAGATTTATTAAAACAACATATTCGTCTTCTTCGGTATCAAAATGATAATTAACTTCATTAAAACTAACATTATCAAATTTAAATGGATATGGTTCATGGGTTGCTTCACCATATTCAACAATACTTTCAAGTTCTTCTGTTATATTATCTAAATCTAAATGGTGTAATCTATCACCAAATTCAGGAAAATTGGCTGAATATATACTTTCAATTTCTTCTCTAATAATATTTATAATATTCATCTTAAATAATAATTTTAATATAAATAGTTATGTTAAATTATTATTTACATAATTAATAACTTCTTGTGTTGGATTTTTTATATATTTAATTGTATAATATTTTTGTTTAATTTCATCGGCAGTTAATTCCAACAAAAGGTATAAAAATTAAGCATAGAATGTTTTATTAATTAATTCGGAAATATCCATATCAACATCATTAATTTTTATTGATTTTAATTTAATTGGTGTGTTTTTAAATAATCTAATTTCGTTTTCTTCATGAAAATTTGAATTCATATTCATTTCAAGAGTTTTATACCAATTAATATATTTTTCATCTATTTCAATTTCAATTAATGCTTCATTTTCTTTTGAATAATCTCCCCAATGAGTTTCAGCACTATTTTCATTCCATGTCCAATATATACCTAATCTTTTTCCCTGTGTTTTTAAATGGTTTAACCAATTATTATCAACTCTAATTGCTCTATATAATTTTATTTTATTGGTTTGATTATCTATATTATCATATATATTATCCATTGCAACATTTAAATTGGATTCTAATTCACTTTTTACTAAATCAAAAAATTCTTCCGATTCTAAAACATCATCATCATTACGATTATCTAAATTATTTTCATCTTTATAATAATCCAATAAATTATCAGCATAACCATTTAAAATATAATTTCTAACATACTTATCTGTTATATAATTTCTAACATACTTATCTGTTAATATATCATCAATTTTTATATCATGAAAAGAAATTTCGTTTAAAAAATCTTTTACAACGTTTTCTATAAGTTTTATTATATTACCCATTATTAATAATTCTCAATTGATTTAATGTTATTTTTTTTACAAATATAGTTTTCTATATTATCTTCGGTTACTAATATTGAATCAAAACCATTATTAAATATCCAATCAATAACACCTTCTGTACTTTCAATGGCATCCCATGTATTATTATTAGTTGGTGAATTTATAAATGCTTTTGCTGTTCTAAAATTTTCTTTATTAAAATCATATCCAATATCATCCCAATCTTCATCTACATTTGGGTCATATAATTTAAAACCGTTTTTATATAATAATTGAATATCGTTAAATTCTAAAGAATTAAAAACATTACCCAAATCTGCTTTTATAATTAATAGTTTATCACCATATTTTTTTGCAAATGTTGATGATGTTGATAAAAAAATTATATCATCATTTTGAAATTCTTTTTTATTATCAGAAGTACCATGATATAATGTCTTTATGTTATTAATATTTTCATTTATAACAGGTTTTAAATTTTTGATTTTATCAATCATCATTCTAATATCTTTACTCATGTTTTTATAAAATTTGTTTTTGATTAATTTTCGAAATTAAGATAATTATAGATAATTTTTTTATAATCTTTACCAAACAAATATTCTAATACTGAATATGGATTCCAATAATTTTCGTTAGTCATGGTATATAGAGGATAATCATCATCATCGTCAAAATCAATTAAATTTCCATCTTCGTCAACCAATGGTTTAATTAAAACATGCATAAAATCATCAGAATCAGAATTTTTGTTAAAATCTATAATAACATAAACCATATCGTTATGACTAAAAGCATACCAATCTCTATATGCTCTATCAAAACCACCGCCATAGGTAAAACACCATAATGAATTGCAACCAATTTTTTTAATCCCTTCGGGTGAATCAACCCTTACAATCATTTTATTATCATGATTATATATAATTTCAAAATCTTCTGTTTTTGATAATTCGATAATATCTTCTTTTGTAAATTCAACCCCACCAATTAAATTTTGTTTATCTTCAACAAAACTAAGTAATTCTGATAATGTTATATTATTTTTGAACATTTTATTTAGTATTTTTTCTTGCATTTTTTTATCTCTATTTGATAATAATGAATAGTGTGCAAAAAAATAATCTAAATTATGTAAATAAGTATCTAATTGGGAAATTATTCTTTCTTTACGAATATCATTTTTTAAATTTCTAATGGCAATTGATGGTAAATCTTTTATTTTTTGAATTATTAAACGTCTTTTATATAAACTTCTCATGATTACATCAATATCATTTGGATTAATATTAAAAACATCAAATCCAACAATAGGAAAAACATTTTTATTGTATGTTTTAACATCTTTATATAAAAATTTCAAATCAATAATTGAATTAAAATCTAATTTATCTAATTGTTTTGTTTTTTTCATTTCATAATAAAAATCAGAAATTATTTTAGTATAATTATCACCATTAGTAATATTTAAAATAATATTTTTATCTTCTTCAGTTAGTTTACCAGTATTAAAATAAACTTTATTTGCTAATTGTAAATTTTCAATTAACAAATTTTTATGTTGAAAAAAATCCACAACAATTTCATTGATAATATTTTTCATATAATTTTGTTTATATTTTTTTATTTCTACTATTTTAATATCATTTGAATTAAAAATAGAATAATATTTATATCCAGATAGAATATCCATACACCCATCAATTCCATTTTTTAATAAAAATAAAGATGCATTTTTATCACCATTCAATAAATGTGATATTTTTTTATAAATAAGAAAACCAATATCATGAAGGTTAAAATCTAATATCTTTTTATTGTTTTTTATATTTAATAAAGAATAATATTTATTACATAATTTATTAATTTGATTATTATTAATATAGTTAGATATATAAAACCAAGAATTTTTATTGTCCGTATCAAATACTTCAGAAAAGGTCAACATATTTAAATCACTATCTATTTTTACCAATTCATTCCAAATTTTATTTTTAAAATTTTCAATTTCTTTTTCTATGTTGTATAATAATTTAAAATTATCATAGTTTATTTTTTTTCTATTAATTTTATAATAAAGGGATGTTAATATGTTATATAAAATATTTGGTTCTATTGGTTTATTAAAGTCAATTAAATGGTAATGATTCTTATTATTGAACAATTTAACTTTATATATATAATTTCCATACTTAAGAGCAGTTTGTGGATTATCCACAAAATAAAAACCCCAACCTAAATGTAATTCTTTATTTGCTTTTATTTTATATGGGGGAGCGTAAAACCCACAAATCTTTAGTTTGTGGGATGTAAGCGACTAACCTTGAGTGAGGATATACTGACGAATGGTATCTGGTGAAGCCTCACCAATAGAGCAAACAAAATACCCATCTGACCAAAAGGTACGCTCACGCCAAAAATGCTTGAATAGAAATGAACGATGTGATGAGTGCCAAATGTGATAGGTGGATTCTTGTTTTAACTTACGAACAATAGAGGTGATAGAAAGACGGGGAATGTAACGAATGAGGAAATGTATATGGTCTAAATCTGACTCAAATACTTCAATTTCAAAATCTGAATTAGAAGTAATGTTTAAGAGAATGGAACGCATATCATCTTTTAACTGACCAACAAGTAACTTTTTACGGTACTTGCAAACGAAAATGAGATGACACTTTAGGTAATGCTTTGAACGATTTGTGCTGATGTACTGTGATTTTTTAGACATAATGAAGCAAGTTTTTGTGAAAGTTTTTACCCAAAGACGGAACTTTTACAAAAACTTGTGTATTTAGTATAAAAAGAGTATATTTGTAAACGTGAAAACAATACATAGGACATATCGCTTTGAATTAAGACCAACACAAGAACAAAAAATGTTGTTGGAGAAGCATTTTGGATGCGTGAGATTCGTGTATAATCACTTTTTGAATGAGCGTAAGGAGCAGTATCAGGCAAACAAGAAGTCTGATAATTACTATGCTCAAGCAAAAACCTTAACTGAATTAAAAAAGCAAGAGGAAACTGTTTGGCTCAAAGAGGTGAATAGTCAAACTTTGCAATTTGCTTTAAGGTCTTTAGATACAGCATATCTCAACTTCTTTCGTGGTAATGCCAAGTTTCCAAGATTTAAGTCAAGGAAAAGAAAGAATAGTTTTACCGTACCACAACATACAAAACTGATTAACGGTAAAGTTCACGTACCTAAATTCAAAGAGGGGATTAAATGTGTTGTTCACCGTGAAGTAAAAGGTGAAGTGGGTAAAATGACTTTTTCTAAAACACCTACTGGAAAATACTTTGTATCAATCCTAACCGAAGAACAGTATCAACCAAAAGAAAAAACTGGTGCTGTTTGTGGTGTGGATTTAGGATTGAAAGATTTTGCTATTACTTCTGATGGAATCAAATTCAAGAATAACCGATATACCAAGAAATATGAAAGAGATTTAGCGAAAGCACAAAAACACCTTTCTCGTAAACAAAAAGGCAGTAGTTCGTTTGAAAGACAAAAACGAAAAGTTGCCAAGATACACGAGAAAATATCCAACACAAGACAAGATGTATTACATAAGGTATCGCATCAACTTGTTTCTGATTATGACCTAATTGCTATTGAAGATCTTAATGTAAAAGGAATGATGAGCAATAGGAAGTTGTCAAAGCATATTGCAGACGCAAGTTGGGGTACGTTTGTAAGGTTCTTAGAGTACAAAGCAGATTGGAACGATAAACAAGTGGTTAAAATTAATCGCTTTTACCCTTCAAGCAAGACTTGTAATGTGTGTGGATGGATAAATCAAGATTTAAACCTTTCAGTTCGTGAATGGACTTGCAAAAATGGACATCAATTAGATAGAGATGAAAATGCTGCAAAAAACATTCTGAATGAAGGATTAAAAATAATATCGGGTGGAACGCTCGATAACACGGGTGGAGATGGTGTAAGAAGTAGTAATACTCAACTATCTGTGAAACCCGAAGCCCATTTGTCTTTAGCAAATGGGTAGTTCACTCCTAAAACTAAAGCACACATTGGTGTTAATAAAACATTAAAACATTCCTTATCAATATAGCAACAATATTAATAACCTTCACCACGAATAATTTGAATATCATGTTCTAATTGAAAATTTAATATTTCTTTTAAATTAAAAAAATTTTCAGTTAATTCAATTTCTTTATTATGATAATAATCTATTTTCATTTTTTTATTAATTCCAATAATTCTAAATAAACATTTTCAATTTCTTCAAAAGAATATGCATATAATCTATTTTCTTTATGAATAAAAACAAACGCACCTTTTTTTTCTGGTGTTTCTTTTTTTGCCATATAATAACTAATAATATTACTACTACTATTAAAATATAGTGGATATAATTCCTTACCAGTTTTTCTAAACCCAAACTCTTTTAGTTTTTCAAAAACTTTAACATGGTCGAATTTTCTATTTTTTGTGATTTCTTTCATTATTTTTATGATATTAAAAGAGTTGTTTAGCAATACGTTATATAGTTAAAGAAAAAATCAAAAGCAACGTCAAAGACCTTCTCTCACCCAAGGACAAAATCAAAAACCAAGTCTTACAATTTGATGATTAATAATCATCATATAATATAAAAATTTTTGTGAGAGAAGCGGGTTTAAAAAAAAAATGTTTGTCAAACATTTACCACTTATGCTAATGATAAAATTTAATTAAATAAAGAACGTATTGCTAAACATAAAGAATGGTAAACTCGGCTTGTGCTTTATTTACCATTCAACTCTATTTATTAATTATTCATTTCTATCATCCTTAATTTCAGATAAAAACATATCAATGATTTCTTGAAATCTTTCATCAACTGAAATTCTCATTGAAACAATTTCTTTAATTCTTTTTTGTCTTTCAATTTCAAATTCATTCTGAATTGTTTTTATTTTTTCAGTATATTCATCCATTGCAATTTTATATTCGGAATTCATTTTTTGATTTAATGCTTCTGTTTCAATTTGAATTTCTGTATTATGTTTTGCAATTCTTGCATTTTCATTTGTCACCAAATTTTTTACAATGGATTTAAAATAGTTAACACGTTGTTCATGTTTACGATGCAATGCCGATAATTTTTCATGAATATCAAAAAGTTTATCCTGTGTATGGTGAATTTCCACTTTAACAGGTGTTTTTTCACCAGATTTAATTTCCATCCATTCAACAGGTTTAATGTTTTTTAATTCATTTCTTAAATTATGCAAAACACCATCTTTATGAATAAATTGACCAATATGTGCTGCATATGCTTCCGATTCAAGATATTCATTTATATCTGATACGCATAATTGTTCCCATCCCCACCTTTCATTAACTTTAGGAAGAAATTTAGCATGAGAATTAATTAAATCTGGTTTTTTTGGTTCTTCAATATCTGATATATCAGCAGATGTTGTCATAGTTTCATTCAACATGGCATCTTTAGCCTTAATATTTTCCATTAAAAATGCTTGACAAGCATGTAATTTAGCCTTAAGTTCAAGCAATTCAATAATATTATCGGGCATTGGTGTACCATTAACAAGTGTTAATTCCTCACCATCTACTTTAATTTTTTTACTTGAATTGTTAATGCTATTTAACTGCATATCAATTTCACTTGCTTTTTGAAAGCAAAGATTAGAAATACTTTGTGCTTGTGATAAACTCAAGCCTTTGTTTGGTGTTAATGAATTTTTTTTCATGACAATATGTTTTTTATTGTTAATAATTTTTCCAAAATCTAAAAAACAAAATTAATGAATATTTTTTAAAAAACAAAAATAAAAACTATTTTTCGTTAATATGTTTTAAAAATTCTTTCCATTTTAATTTTATTCCATTGGGTATGTATAATTTCATTATTGAATTTTGTGGTTTATTGTAATATAATTTTAATTTACCCCAAAAATTTTTTTTTAAGTAGGCAATATCATAATAATTATTAATTTCTTTTTCAAAAATAGTATGATTATTTAATTGTGTAAAATGAACATCATTATTTTTTAAACTATTTTTAAATTTATTTAGATTGTACCAATCCTTTATAAAATTACCACTATCGAATGAAATTTTTTTATTCAATGAATTATAATATAAATCAATAGATTTATATATAAATTTATTATTTTTTTCTTCGTAATTAAAATTATAAATTGCCATATTCTATTTTTTTTGTAATTAAATATTTAAGAAACTGAAACATTCCAACTATTTTTTCTTTGATGGACATTTTTTCATTTTTAAATCTAAAATCATATATTAAACGAAAAAACATTGGGAATTCGTTTTTAATAATTTGATATGCATAATAATCAGCATCCCTTTCAGTATGCTTACCCATATTTTTAAAAGCAAAATGGTGACCCAATTCATGTAAATATGTTATAAAATAACTTATCATCCCACCTAATTTAATTCTTTCATTATCATATGCATTACATATTTCAATTCTTGGTAAAACTAAGGATTTAAAATTTTTGTTTGTTTTTGAATAGTCTTTATATTCTTCATCGTTTTTCGATAGTTTATTAATAATATCAATATATTCATTAATCTTTTCTTGATATTCATTATCATATGTATATATATATCTACCAAGAATTAAATCAACAAAATTTTCAATATCTTTATTTAATTCATTATAGGAATAATCATAAACAAATATTTTTTCTTTTTTACATATTTCATCCAATTTTTTGAATATAAATTCAATGATTTTAGGGTGTTTTTCTAATTTAAAAAATAAAAAATATGAAAATATTCTTTCTGAAATAAATATTACTCCAAATGAAATAAAAAAATAAATTAAAACAAATATTAATGCTTTAGTTGCCATATTTTAATAATTATTATAGGTTATTTCATCTAAATTTAACATATAAATATTATCACAATTATTGTTTAAAAATTCATTAGTAATCATAATCACAACACCATTTTTACTTATTTTTATCATATTTCTTATGAATTCAAAAATATTTAGTAAAGAATGATAATGTTTTAAACCAACTTTAATAATATTTTTATTTGAATTTATTATTAATGGTGTGTTTTTCTTTTCTTTTTTACTTAAAACAATTTGTTTTGGATTTATTTCTTTAGTTTCAATATTATAGTAAAAATATTCTTTGGATATAAATTTAATTTTATCTATTGGTACATTATTTTCAATTAACAAAAATTTAAAATTCTTTTTTAATAATATTAGTGTTTCAGAATTATTATCATTCATATTAACATAATCAAACTTTGTTTTATTGGTTAAATTAATTCCAATTATATTCATAATATTTTTTAATATTTTCATTATAAAGAATGATTTTACTAAATATTACGAATAAAATTAATAATTGTTACAAAAAAAAGAAAAAAAATGGATTATATTTTTTTTATTGTGTTTATTTAATAAATAAACCTATTTTCTTTTTGGTATGGTTTATTAATTGCTTTTAATGCAATTTCAACTTCTTTAAGACATTCATCCTTACCACCACCCATAAGAACGATATTATTATATTTTTTTAATTCATCCACCAAATCAGGAATATATATCATATCACCAGCCATATCCAATAATTCTCTAATTTCATTGGTATTTAAATTGGTATTTTCTTTTATATATTTTTCCCATAATGGTTTATTAATATCTCTACTATCAGTAATATCATTTTTTATCATATATCTTACCAAACTAACAATAATATCTTCTTCTATTTGATTATCTATGCAATATCTAAAAAAAGCATATCCCTTATCATAAAAAATTAAATTATCAATTGTGTTTTTTTCCATTCCAATATTATACAACCATTCAACGTAATCATATTCAGTAATCATTCCTAAACTATCATAACCATTATAAAGTAAAACAATATTATTATTGTCTATATTATTATTAATATATTCAACCGTTAAAATTAATCTAACAAAATCTACTAATAGACTAAATCGGACTAACTTCTTTGTAACAGACACCGTATTGTCCTGTGAGAAATCGATTCAAAATATTCTTACCAGCATTAATATCTGCATTGTCTTTGTGACCACACTTTAGACACAAGAATATCTCTCCTAATCGATTCCCCCTATCGGAGTGACCACAAACAGGACAGGTAGTACTGGTGTAGTAAGGTGCTACACTGCGAAAACTAATACGATTAGTCTCACACTGTGCTTCCAACCTTTTCAACCAGTACTTCCAATTCCATGTTCCGATAGAACGTCTAATACTTTTAGCCAATAGACGTTTGGCTTTTGACTTTTTACCCATGCTCTTTAGTTTTTCTACTACTATTAAGTCTGGATTCTCAGTATTTACTATTTCAATGGCAACCTCATCGATACGTTGTTTTAATGCCCTCTTAGCAACATAGTAACCATTACTACCTTGTACACAACGTTTAACTCGTTCAATACACTCCTTAATATCTAAACCATACTGTTTACCATTATTCAATGAAGCCAGAGCATTGATACCAGTATCAATACCTATGCAAAGTTTACCTTCTCGTTTTGGTAATGTAATTATCTCAAAACTAAACTGAACGTAGTTCTTGGTGATGATATATGAGTTCAGACGTTTACCTGTTAAGTTGTACTTATTAAAGTGCTTATGATACTTAATCGGTAGGTCTAATATCTTCTTATTACCGATTGATGTAAGGTGTAACCAAGCATCAAATTCTGTAGATAGTTTACTTGGTATTAAATCAGCAATGGTACAACTAACATACATTCGATTGCCTTTATGAACAGGAATAACTGCTTTATCCTTCCAACGTTCCTTGCTGGCGTTAATCATATCAATCGCTTCTCGTGCAGCAACCTTTCTTAGACGTGCAGATAACCAAGATTCAGTGGGTAGGTCAACAACAGGTTTAAGTAGACTGCCTTTACTCATAATATTAGGATTCAACCAGAAGTAGTTAATGAAGAAGTTAACCACCTTAGAGTATTCGTCTAGGATGATTAACAACTCGTTCTTCTTTTTCTGTGTACTGAATTTCAGACTACACTTGGTTGACCTAATTAGTTTCATTTCTATTTTTTAAAAATTCAATATAATCATTAACAGATTCTTTAAATGATAATTCAATATCAGATATCGTTCTCCCTTCGAATGTAACTAAATCATCAATACCTTCTATTTTACCAAAGAAAATATTATCTTCTTCACTAAAATTAACACTTCCAGTATAACCGTTATAGTTTAAAGTATTCAAAGTATTTTGATTTGATTTTTCTTTCAATTTTTGTTCTTTAATCTCTTTTTTACGTTTAACACTTCTCTTGCCGTACAACTTCCCAGAGAACGATGCCATAAGCATCATGATATCATTCACAAATTCTTCTTCATTCGATATGTTCACGTTATCCACACATTCAATCTCTACATCATAACTGTTGAAGAATACCTTAATTAAATTGAACTGGAATCTGGTTAGCCTATCCTTATTCTCGATGACCACCTTATTAATTTTCTTCTTAATCACCAAATCAACCATTCTTACGAATCCAGTTCGTGTGTCTGATAATCCAGAGCCAACATCCTTAATAATATGATGAACTACATACTTCTTCTTCGCACAGTACTCAGATAGTCGTTGAGACTGTCTATCCAAATCACCTTTCGTTTTCTGTTCATGAGAACTCACACGAGCGTAAGTAACAACAGTATTAGATACACATTCTACTTTTAACTCACCGATAAACCGATTAACATCATCCTCTCTATACCTACGATGACCACCAACTGTTTTTATCGGTGTGATGTTGATATTCTCTCTATCCCAATTTCTCAGAGTATTCTGAGAAACGTTTAAAATCTTAGATGTTTGTGCAATAGTTAATAGTTTACTCATTCGTTTTATCCAATATTTTTAGGATAGTCTCTTTCGAAGAATCCAAAATCTTCTGGAACTCTTCAATCGATATATCCTCATCGACATCCAACTCAAATGGAATTGGATATACATCACCGTTATCAAGTTCGAATTCGGTTTTATCAACTCGAACTACTTTCAACGATTTATTTTTTAGGTTCTCCATTACTTTATTAATTTGCTTTCTCATATATATACTTTTAAATTTGTCAAAAGTAGTGTTTTTATGTTAAATTATTGTTAAATTTTAATATTTTTTTGTAGATTTTGTTAAATTTTCGTTAGCGGTTGATTCACCCTTTGGTTTTATATTTCGTTCTTTTTGTTTATTTTCACCATAACTATCACCAGTCAAAAAATATAAAATTTTTTGTATTTTTTTTATTTTATTAACAATTTCATCAAATAAATCAAAATTTCGTTTTTTTCTTGCTCTTTCTAATTCTACATTTTCTAAATAATTTAATTCTCTTTGTAGTTGTTTAATTTCATTACTTAAATTTTCATTTAAATATTCATGAATTGTATTATTTATTATTTTATTTATGTTTTTCATTTTTTAAAAATTTTTGACTAATTGTTTTTCTGTAAATTCTTTTAATTTAAAAAGAATACCATTCATTTCATTTATAATTTTATCCAATTCATTTTTTTGGTATATTATTATTGAATATCGTATGATAAATTTTTTCCACTCCCTTTTTAATTATTAAAAATGTTCTTTTATTATAAAATATTAAATTCTTTAGGTTATTTTACATAAAATTGATTTTTTTTAAATTATTAATCATTAAAATATTTTTTTATAAATACTAAAGAAACTTTATGATTATAATAAACAAAAAATCCCATATGTTTTTTTTATATGGGATTTAAATAATATATATATTTAACTTTTATAATACAATTTCAAACCTATTTTTCATTTTTTCAATTGTTTCTTCTGGTACATCATGTATATTTTTTCCCTTATGCCTATTTTCAACAATAATAGTAAAAATATCATATCCATATATATTAGCAAGTTCAATATATGGTTGCATTTCTTTTGTTGTTGTATTAGTATTGGCAATGATAATTTTTAATGCATTAATTTTCATAAATCTTTCGCATTTTTTAATACACCAAGCATGAGCATCATATATTTTTTCTTTATCCCAACAATATTCTCCATTATGCATAAAATAATCATCAGCACTACAAATTGCTTTTCCAATTAGTTTGCTAAATGTAGTCTTACCTGAACCTGGCAAACCACGACATATAATTAATGTTTTTTTCATATATTAAATTACGAATTAAATTTTTAAATGTTACGAAAATTTTTATAAATTTAAAATATTAATTTAATATTCACCAATTTTAAAATAAAAAAGGGATTTAATTCACATAATTTACTTTTTTTATTTATATTTAGCAAAATATATTTCATCAGGAAAAAAACCCAAAACATATTTTGTAACATTGCACAACCAAACCTTTAAATTAATATTATTGTTCTTATATTTTTCAATAGTATAATCAGCACCATTAAACCAACAATTTCTTTTCTTTTTTAATAAAGAAGCACCATCAAAATTTTCATAATGAATAAAAATTTCAACAGAATTTGAATGATTTGAAATAATATCCAATAGTTTATCTGCACCACAAACCATTTGTAATGCAGATTTTTTACCCTTCCATTTAGGTAAATCAATATACCATTTACCATTAGATTCTTTATTAAACTTAAGTATTTTTACAAATTCATTCATTTTAAATTACCAAATAAAATTATTATAAAAAATATATTGACAATAATAGATGATATTGGTTTAAAAAATAATGATTAGAATATATACAAAATTTAATATTAATTTAAAATAAAAACAAATTTTTAATTTAATGTAATATTATCAAGTAAACCATTTTCATCATTTCTATGAATAATAAAATCTACTTCATCATTTTTCACCAATTCATTGTAGAATTCGATTGTTTCTTCATCAGCAAGAATAAATTCTAAATCATCTACAACATCATTCAATTCATATTGAGAATCATTTCTTAATTCATCCTTTAAATTTTCAAAATCATTTTCATTGGGTTCTTTCCACAAACCCAAAAAATGAACAACAGGTATTTTACCATCCTTTTCTAGTTTTGGGTTTAATACCAAAATACCGTGTGTAAAATTTTTTATTTTCATATTTTATTTTAATTAATTAAAACTGTTGCAGATATTGTTGGTCTTGTTAATGCCACATATTTTATTTGATTTCGTTCTTTTAGTAACCAATTATCATTAATATCATTTTCCATAACAAAAACATGGGTATATGTACTTCCCTGTGATTTATGACCAGTTATTGCATATCCATAATCTAAATCTTTTATAATTACATCATAACCACTTCTCTTATCACCATTCCTATATTCAGTAATTGTTTTCATTAGTAAATTTTCACGTCTAAAATCATAATATTTAGACCAGAATTTTTTATTGGTTTTAGAAATATCTCGTAAAAAATCATGCATTTCTGCATATTTATGTAAATTATCGTGATTATTGGAATCTATAATGAAAACATCTTGAAAATTAAACAATCCCTTACCCAATGTTTCTCTTAATTTAACACGATAACCCAAAATTTCATACCTATTTTCTTCCAGATTTGATTTACCAACAACATGATAATCTGCACTATTTTCAATAATATTATATTTTTGACTTTCATTGCTAATGCTACGATAACCCATTATAATATCATTAACTTCAATAACATCACTTTTATCACCCAATAATTCTTTTCTAATTATTGAATTGGATTTCATTACAGTATCATTTTTCCATGCAATTACCTTACAAAAATCCGTATCTTTTTTAAATTCATCATCTTTAAATTTTTCCAATATTAAATTTCTAAATTTACGTTTGTCTTTTAAAAAAACAATACCCTCACCATTATCATTTATATTACTTATTCTTTTAAAACCACCATCCAATTTATTTAAATTGTTTCTTAATGCATCATATACAAAAGTAATGGGATTGGTATCATTTTGCCTTTCAATTTTACTTAAATGATGATAAGTTTTATCATCCATTTCTTGATTAAAAACAACGCTTTCCTTTTCACCAACAGGTGGTATTTGTGCGGGGTCACCAACAAACAATACTTTGGTTTTAGAATTTAAAACATTACTATGAATAAGTTTATATAATTCTTGATTAATCATTGATGCTTCATCTATAACAACAAACGAAAAATCAGTTATTTTAGGTTCTGCAATTGGATTGAATTGCGGGTCATTTGGATTAAAATCATCCAAATTTACATCGGGTCTTAAACCAAGTAAACTATGTAATGTTTGACCTCTTTTACCCGTAACATTGGCAATGACTTTTTTTGCTTTATGTGTTGGCGCACTAACAACAACATTACCATTATAATTATCTAATATTTTTTTTAATATTGTAGATTTACCAGTACCTGCATAACCAGATAAGGTAAAAAATAAATCACCATTCATTAACCAATGCTTTATTTTATTTAAAGCATCTGTTTGTTCATTATTGAATGTAATTAATTTACCATTGGGAAGTAATAATTGATTATCCTTCACGTATATTTCGTTTAATGATTAATAAAAGTTCTTTTAATTCATTTAAATTGGTAATTGCAATATTTTTTTCAAATTCAAAGAATGATATGGTATAATTACCATCATTTTCATCCGAAGCATCGCTTATAAATAAACAATTATCACCAATATCAAAAGTGTAAAAAGTAAATTCTTTATTACAACCAGATTCTTCTGGTGTTACTATATTTTCCTCAAAACCTAAATTAATTAAATCTAAACCCCTAATATTTTTCATAAATATTCTATTTTAAGAAACAAAAATATTAAATTTATTTATTAAAAACAAATCTAAGTTTTTAATAATTTCTTTTTTAAATTCCAAATTCTCATATTACCCAATCTAAGCAGTTTAAACTGTTCATCGTTTGTTAGTTTTCTAGCACCTTTTATTCTTTTTGATTTACGAATTAATTTTACATAAATATGTTTTTTTGTATTATTTCCAACATATTCATCACACACAATCACACCAGCATTATTTGGTATTAAATTTTTACAATTATCATATATTTTTTGTGGTAATGCATAATAAAATTCACAAATTCTATTATCTATATCTATATGTTTATGTATTTTCTTAAAATCTGCTTTAAAATCAGATTTACTTATTTTAATTTCAACCTCAATAGCATATCCACTTTTTCTAACTATTAATAAATCACATTCATGTATATTAAATCCCCATGAAACGTTAGGAACTATTAAATTTTTTCTAAAATTAAAATATTTTGCAACAGCAAATTCAATATCAGATGTTTTCAAAAATATAATTATTTTTTATTATAGATTGATTTATACTTACTTTTCAATAATTTAAGAGTTAAATATTTTCTTGTGTCGTTATGAAGTTTTTCATAATTTTTCTTTTTTAACTTAAAAATAGATTCCGCATAACAACCATCAAACACTTTAACAGCATCCAATTTCCAATCACAATCTTCATTATTTGAATTATTTAATGTTTCAAATAGATAATTTAATGTAACTCTTAATATATCACTACCTGAAATATATTTTATTCTTCCTTTTGTCCATTGATTTCCACATTTATTACAATGATTAATTTCTTGTGTTTCAATATTATTTTCTATTTTATTTAAAGTAAAACCAAAAATAATTGTATTTGTAGTATTTGTTTTACCATAAACATATGAAATTTTATTTACAATATTTTCACAAGAACCACAATTAGGACATTTACTATCATGTTTTTTTTTAGTTTCTTTAAGTTCAATATATTCTTTTTGTGCAATACTATTACATCTACTTAATATTAATTTAATATCATCATCTATTATTTTTTTTTGTTTTTTATTTAATATATGTAATAATAAATTTAATTTCATTTTACAAAAATTAATTAAATTTTAAAGAATCCAAATATTCGTCTTCTGTTGTTTCAATCCATGTAACAACATAAAATCTTTCTGTTTTTTCATCAACATGAACAACATAATGAAAAGCATAATATTTTCCATCGTCAGATGGATATATTAAATAACTTGAATATATTGCAATATTACCATTTTTCAATTCATCAGATTTTCTAATTTCCTTTGCTTCATCATGAATATTTGAAGCAATTTCGTTAAAAATGAATTGTAGGTCTACATTTTTTATGTTAGAATTAATATTCATAGATTTTTATAATAAATACCAATAAACATGTTATTGATTTAAAAACTTTTTTAAAACTTTATCATAAGAATATATGATTTTATCATTAACTTCTGATTTATTTAATATTATTCCATACTTTGAAAATATACTAATTATATCATCAGGAAAAATAGAATTTTTATCAATTGTTTGTTTAACTATTTCTTTATAGATATTTAAATTATCAATAATAATATTTTTACACCTTTCCTTTTCTTCTTTCAATATTTTTTCAATAATATCATTGGTTTTATCAACATCATAATTATATTCAGACATCATTGTATGTTCTTTCATTTCAGTTGTTATTCTGGAAACATATTCATCCATACCATAACAACGAATATATTTACCAACCATATTGGTTGCTACAGATATATCGCCAGATGAACCATTTGATTTAAATGAATCACCAAAAACAATTTCTTCTGCAACCAAACCACCAAACAGTATTGCAATTTTATCTCTAATAAAAGATTTATTATCTATTGTTACGTGATTAATAATAAATCCATCACCAAGTCCCGTACTATTTATATTTATTTGCTTTGGTGGTGTTTTAAAAAGTATTGAATAAACCAAAGTATGTCCAATTTCGTGTACTATTGTTAACATTTTTTCGTCAACTGTTTTATTTATACGAATATTATCTATTTCTAATTCAATTTCTTTTTCAATTTTATTATTATTAATTCTAATAAATAATTTATTGTTTTCACTCTCAATTTTTGTTTTAAAAACATCATTTAATATTAAATAATATAGAAAATAGGGTAAATTATTTCCCAATAATGTATTAATAGTTGAAATTACTGGTCTAACACCTTGTGCTGGAAATACACCATTTCTATAAATAATATCATAAATTTCATTAGATAATTCAATAATAATATTATGTTTGTCTTTAATTTCATCTAGTATTTTTTGAACATTATTCTTTATTATTTTTTTATAACTCTTTTTATCTAAACAAGGGTATATTACATGATTATTACCAAATCTTGCTGTTTGTTCTGGTTTAAATTGTTTTAGTAATGCAGATTTAATATCAATAATATTTATTCTTTTAGATAATTCATGATAAATATCCGCATCCATTTCAACATCATCAACATCATTGGACATATTAAATGCGTTATCAAGATTACCCGAAATAAAAATTAATAACTTTTTATATGATTTACCTTCATTAATACCATTACTCTTTAATGCTTCTTCCAACAATTTAATACGTTCATTAACACTCATTTCCATAATAGCACTTGTTGGAATTTTTAAATTTAATAGTTTTTTCATTCTATTGGCAGTCCAAACAGTGGTTTTATATTTATTTTGTTTCTCTTTGGGCTTTTCACTTAATTCTTTTTTTACTTCATCCCAAAAAAAATAAGATTTTTTTTGTTTATTTTTTATTATTCCATTATCATTTTCTTCTGAATTATTTTCATTTTCATACCAATAAAGTTCTTCCATTAGCATTTCCATTATTTTACTTTTTCTATTGGATTCGTTTTGAAACTTACCATCAGATAGTAACATCCAAACATCATTAAAAAATTTATTATCCAATAAATTACCATCTTCATCAACAGTTCTGAATCTTTGAATTTCATCCAATAGTAAAATGGATGGTTCTGATGAATCTACACCACTATTTTCTAAATATGTTTCAATATTCGTTAAATATTCATTCTGAACATCCATTTGAATTTCAATGAATTTATCAGTAAAATTTAAATATTTAACAAGTGTTCTAACTAAATCTGTTTTACCAACACCAGTAATACCCCATAATGAAATAATTAATGGTCTGAATTGAAATTCAGGGGTTAAATACCATAAAGAAATATTATTAATAACCTTATCAATTACATTATCAATACCAATAAATTTTTCTTTTAGTTTAGTTTTTACTATTTCAAGTTCTTTTGTTCTTTTTTTAATTCTTTCTAAAAATTCACTTTTCATATATTTAAATTCGTTTAATGTTTATATTAAATTCTATTCCTTATTATCAATCAAAAATTTATTTGAAATTGCTTTAAAACTCAATCTACCCTGATTTTTCAATTCATACTTAACAAAAACCAATCCTTCCCTTTCCGTCTGTGGATTTAATTTACTTTTACCAACGGCATATTCTAATATTTCTTCCATTGTGTTTGGTAATTTATAATTCCAATCAATAATAGGTACAGTTTGTAATTTCAATTCATTAATTAATTCACACATTTCTTCATAGGGTAAATATTCATACCTATCAATATCAAAAATTCTAAAAAATCTAACCGTTTGACCCTTTAGTTTATATTTATTTTTTTGAATATTTTCACCAATAACTTCTCCTTGAAATGCTAAATTCCGACCTAAATTTCTAAATTTATTTTTTAAATCATTTTCTTTTGCAAATTTCCACATTGTATTTGTTTCAGATTCAACATATTCCCATTTCCTACCACAAACACCAAAATCACCATTATTATAATAAAAAGAACAGGAAGAACCATCCAATTTTTCGGTTACAATAAAACTTTGACCACCATATGTTAATGGAATATCTGGTAATATTTGAATTCTATCTTCATCTGTTTTTTGAAAAAATGATGGTAATTTACCTTTAACTTCACCCGACAATTCAGCAGGTATTGGTGGTTCATATTTAATAATACCAAGTATTTCTGTTACATCATAACCAACAATATTTTTAGTTTTATGAATATATTCTTGAATTTCGTTTGGTAGTATTGCCAATGAAAAACAAATTCCTTGTGATATTTGACCCCTTAATTTAACTGTTCTAATTCTAAATTTTGAATTCCTTAAAAATTCGAATTCTGGTTTCTCTGGAAGTATTGAATCAATCTGACAATATACAACTAAATCATTAACATTATATTCGCCTTTTTTTATAACAACATTCCAACCAAGAATACTTGCTAATTCAATTTTATCTGCACCATCAATAGGAGCAATTTTTGTAATTCGTTCAATTGTCGCTAATTTTCTCATAATATTTAGATTTTTTAAAATTTACGAAAAAAAAATAAAATTGTTACAAAATTAATAATAAAAAAACAATAAACCAAATCCAATACATAAAATCTTGATTATAAAAAAAAATATTTATATATTTGCCCAAAATAAAAAAAGATATGAAACGATTTTTAATTAAAATATTTCTATTTTTTATATTATTTTTTTCCTTTATTAAAATATCAGAAAATATAACATTTAAAATAGATGAACGATATATTCTAATCTATGATAATGTTTGGGGAAGTATCTATAATCCTGTTATTGAACAATGTAATAATAATCCAACAATTACGGGTGATGGTTCAAAAATTAATATAGAAAAAGCAAGTGAACTTCGTTGGGTTGCAATTAGTCAAGATATGCTATATTGTATATATAGACAAAAATTAATTAATGATTCTACTGATAATAGATATAAAGGTAAAATTAAATATGGTGATACTATATGGATTGACAGTCCATATAATAATATTAATGGTATTTGGATTGTTCATGACACAAAAAATAAAAGATATTCAGGGAGTATTGATTTTTTACAAACACTAAATGATGGTAGTTTATATGACAACAACCCTCTTTGGTCTGGTAAATTTGAAAATATTAAAATATATAAATATAATAAAAATTTAATAAATAATTTATCGTAATGGAAAATAAATCTTATGGTCATTTAATGATTGATTTAGAAACAATGGGAAATGTTAAAAATTCAGCAATTGTATCAATTGGTGCTGTTGAATTTAATATTGAAAATGGTGATATTGGTGAAGAATTTTATGCCGTTGTTAATTTACAATCATGTTTGGATAAAGGAATGGTTGTTAATGGCGATACAATATATTGGTGGTTAAATCAAGATAAAAAATCCATAAATGAAATATTAAAAGAAAATTTTAATATTGATTTGGTTCTCGAATCATTCACAAGATTTTTTGATAATTTAAATTATCAAAATTTACAAATTTGGTCAAATGGTAAATATTTTGATTTACCAATATTAGAAAATGCATTCAATTTATGTGGTTTAAAAAAACCTTGGAAATATTCAAATGAACGTGATGTTAGAACATTATTATCATTATATCCTGATGTAAAAAATCTTGAATATTGTCCTAATGTCATTAAACATCATCCTATTGATGATTGTAAACATCAAATTAGAGAATGTAGTAAAGTTTGGAAATACATAATGAATAAAATATAGTTTGATAATATAAAATATTGTTTAATATGAATGATATAATAAAATTTTTAGGTTTAATTCCAATTATAATCTACTATTTATTGGAATCCTTTTTATTTGCAATTTTTACAAATTTTACATGGAAATTTTTTCTATTTGATTTGTTTAAAATTGAAATTAAATATATGCAATGGGTTGGAATAATTTGGATTGTAAAATTATTATATTTTAATGTGTTTGCACTAATACCAATTGCAAATAATCTAAAAAAAGAAAATAAAGAAACTAATAATGAAGCAAAATGAAATACATAAAAAAATCACCAAGAATAACAGTTAAGGTATATGATAATGATACTGAAGAATTATTAATTACAACAACCGACAGAAATTGGATGAATTTAGGTGAAATTTTTACACAACACCATATAACCAAATTAGTTGTTGATTCATTAAATAAAAGAAAAAAAGCAATACCATCTAATATACTGGTTATGGTTGCCGAAGAATTTTCATTGGAAGAATAATTTAATTATTTGTAACATTTTTTAAAAAATATCGTATTATCCATAAAAATATATTATAAAATAAAATGAAAGATAATATTAAATTATGGAATGATATTACATTCAAAACAGTATGTTATCAAAAAAATCATGATTTTATTAATGATAACGATAATATAATAACTGAATGTGATGGGGAAATATTAAAATTAAGAATCGAAGAAAAAAACAAACCCGAATTAATTGGTGAATATAATTTTTCAATATGGAATATTAAATTATGTAAAGACTTAAATATTTCCATTAATGAATTAATTAATTTTTATGATTTTGAAGATTCATATGGTGAATTAAAAAAAGAATTAAATAATAAATCAATAAGTTTAAATAATTATGAGAGATTTATTATTATACATTCTTTAATTCTTAAAGAAGAATATAGAAAGAAAGACGTTACCAAAGAATTTATGGAAATGATTTATAGGAATTATTATAGTAACAATACATTAATTTTAGGATTGGTAAAACCAATACAATACAATAAAATCGACCATTTTTTCTATTTAAATCATAAAACAATATACATAAACAAAAATAAATCTAATGAAATTAAATTTAATGCCTTTAAATATTATAATTTATCTAAATTTGATAATAATTTAGATTTTGAAAAAAATATATATAAACTTTTTTCTTTAGCAAAAAAAACTGATTTTGAAAGAATTAATGATTCCTTTCTTTTTAAATTTACTCCATTAAATATTCTTAAAAGGATAAATGAGAAGAAAAAAAATAAAACAATTTCTGAATAATAAAAATTTAAAACTATTTATATCTAAATATGATTAATAAATTATACATAAAAAAAATAAAACCAAAAAAAAAATGTTTCTTTCGTTATTCCTACAATAACAAAAAAACACCCAGAATATTAAAAAATCCTGGGAATTTTAGTTTAATAGAGTTATTAATAATCAATAATATCATAAAAAACAACAACCTATTTAACTAATTATCAATAAAATAATCATTAAAACTTAGTAATTATGAAAAAATATAACTTAATATTAATATTATTAATTAATTTTATTTTTTTTACTAATTCAAGTTCTACAACAAATACAAACGATAAAATTAATGTAAAAACAAATCCATATGAATTTGTTGATGATGTTATTTTTGGAAATTTTAACTTATTAGATTTTTATCCCGACCAATCGCCAATTAAAGACATTAATGCTAAAATAACGTCTGGTTTTGGATTAAGAATGCATCCAATTTATAAAAAAATAATATTTCACAAAGGTGTTGATATTGGTGTTAGAATAAATACTAATGTTTATGCACCAATGAATGGTATTGTAACTAAAGTAGAAAAATCTAAAAATGGGTATGGTAATAATATAATAATAAAAAATTCTGCTGGTTTTGAAATATTATTAGGACATTTAAGCAAAAATATATATGTTTCTGAAACAGATATTGTATATAAAGGTCAATTAATTGCAAAAAGTGGAAATACTGGTATGTCAACAGGACCGCATTTACATTATGAAATTCATAAAAATAAGAGAATAGAAAATCCATTAAAATTTTTTCATCTTAATAATAATTTAATTGTAAAAAATTGATAATATGAAAACAAAAATAAAAACAATTCACGAAGAAAATTTTTCAAACACTAATAAAAATATTGGTGTTCTATATAATTATTCGATTGATGATAATTGGTCAAATACCTTAACATATTATTATAATGACAATATGTACATTTTTTTTCATACCATTATTGATTTAATAAACTATCTTTTATATGGTGAAAAAAAAATGAATAGAGCATATATGAATGAAAATACTTTCGATGAATTCTATGATGCTGAATATATTAATGGTAAGTTTGAAGAAAATTTAAAGTGGGTAGATAAAACATAATTAATTATTTAATTTCATTATTAATAATTTTCTTCAAATCATTGGGAAGATATTCATATTTATAGAATCTAAATCCATCCCAATAATCATAATTTTCCAATAATTCAATTCTTTCATTTTCAGAAAGACTATCCCAATATTTTTTTCCATCGTTTTTCATTAATTATTTAATTTGCTGATAATATTATAAATTATAGGGTTATGTTTGTCGAATTTAATCTAAATGTTGTAATACCAGTATGACCAAGAATTTGATTAATCCAATATTTTGCTTGCTCAACATCTGTACCATCAACCAAAGGTGAAGCACTTACAATATTAGTTATTTTTGGACTATTAGAATACTCAGCAACTCTGATTGTTGCTGGTAAATTCTATTATCACCATAAAAACTAAGATAAATTAACTCAGTTCATTATTCAAATCCCCCAATAATATGATATTCTTTTGGGGTAAATGGATATACTGTTGTAGCATTACCCATTTTTGTTTTTAAACCAAAACCAAATAATGTAACACCACTACCTGCTTTAAATTCACCTTCAGCATTACCTTTTTGAAAAATCATTATGGACTTAGTTATTCCAGAATTCAAATTAAAGTCATAATTATCAGTTGAAATATCTGAAAAATACGTGTTAGAACTTTCATCGCCCCAAGTTTTATTACCGCTAGTTTCTAATTTTTTAAAGCCATCATTGCACATACCATTCATCGAACCTTTAATATATATTTTAGCACCAGAACCAGCATCTAAAACACCTATTTGTTTAACTTCTGCTTTAATTAAATCACCATCTTCAAAAATTTCAGTTTCAAATTCAGTAATTGAACCTTGTGTTGTACTTGCACTTACAATAATTTCACCGATATTATACCAACTATCGTTTCTTTTTACTTTTAAATCTACAATAAAATTACCACCAGTTGGTTTTTCATTAAGGACGAGAGTAATTTTTTCAACAATAAAACCTCTTGTTATATAAATTTGAACTGTTTCACCTGTTGTAATTTCGCTATCTTCATCAGTTAATGCAAATGCAAGGTCATATGGTGAATCCAAACCCGTTAATTCACTACCATCACCAATAAATTTACCACCATAATAAGTTTCACCTGTATATATATTACTTTTTATTTGTTTAGCATTTATTGGACTTAAAAAATCAACCATAAGATTTATTATGTTATGTATAACAATTTATTTTTATTATAAATACCTAATTCAACGAAAAGTTAAATTGTTTCTACAAAAACAAACAAAAAAAAAACGAATGATTCATCATTCGTTTTTTGAATAGAAATAAAAATATTATATTTTTAAATTATTCTTAGTTTATTTATTATTTGAATTATAATGTTTGTTTGATTTGCTGATTGTAATGATATATATTCTAATGTTTTTTCTTTATCCTTCTTTATATTATCCCAATAATATTTAGATAATTCAAATGGTGTAAGTAATTCTAATTTTCTTTTTAGATTTAGAAAATTTATTATTGTTGATAATGGTGTTATTTCATATTTACCGTTAAAATTCCATAAATTAATAATATCAATAACACCAGATTCCCAAGGTTTAATTGTTAAGGCTCTTTTTAATATTAGAGGTAATTTATTATTAATATTATTAATGTTATTAATGTTTTTTAAATATCTTTTAAATAAAAGAGGTATGTCATAATTAATAATATTGTAACCAGAAAGTATAGGAAAATATTTTGGTTGTGATTTCATACCATCACTAGATATTTCATTTAAAACATTAAAAAAACCATCAATTACAATTGATTCTTCATCATTTACAATTTTATTTATATAACGTTTTAATTCATTATTTTCATTATATACACCACCAAATGTAATTGATATAATTTTATTGTATTCGGGATAATATATTGCATTTTCTAAATAATAATTATTAAAATCAATAGTTTCAGTATTAATATTTTTTTGTTTGCATACTTCTAACCAAGATTGAAAAAGTAATGGATTTTCTTTTTCTAAAATTTCTAAATCAGGATATTCTAAAACACTTTTTACATTAAAGAAAAACATTTCATAAATAACCGATTTATTAAAAATATCATCAAACAACCCCATATTTAAGAAATTTATTCAATATTAAACAAATAGTATAATAATTTTAACAAAAATGGTCTATTTTCTTTTTTTATTTCTTTATATATGTTTCTAACATCATCCAAAGAATATGATTTTAATTCTTCTATTGAATATTCAGAATATTTAATAATATACTCTATTAATTGGTCTTTTTTCTTTTCATTTTTTTTTCTTTTTATTTCAATTTCATCCAATAAAAAACATCCACTTTTTTCGACTTCATTAATAAAATATTTTTTTTTATTGTTTGTATCGGAATTTAAATATTTTTCAAATTCATTATACTTCAAATTATCATCATCTGAATCAATGGATAATATTTTATCATTTAATTCCATGAAACATTACTTTAATTCATCATTAACTATTTCTTCTTCAATGCTTTGAGAGTCAATTTCTTCATTTATTTGTTTTTTCCTTATTGTTTTTCTTTTTGTTGTTGAAGATTTTTCATCTTTATTATTTTTTAAATCTTCAGTATTTTCTGTTGTAGAAATAGATTTTTCAAAATCTTTATTAATATTTTTAAAGGAATTAATTTTCAATTCATCAAGTTCTTCATAAAATTTTTTTGCTTCTTTTTCTAAAACAGATTTCATTTCTTCCATTTTAGTTGTAAATTCCTTTTCTTTTTCTTCAATTTTTTTGTTTGTTATTATGATAATATTTAAAAATTTTATTAAATCATCAATAATTACTTTACTATTTTTTGGTTTTATTTTAACAATATTACCAAGTTCTTTTTCTTGTAATAATTCACATTCAATATCTTTATTATTATTAAAAACCCAACCTTTTGGTAATCCAACTTCCAATTCCCACCAACCATCAATTGTATTTTTCTCAAACGATTTTAAATATTCGTCTGATTGTTTTAATATTTCATGTATTGTCATTTCCATTTTTTTTAAAAAATATATGAAAGAAATATTGTTAAAGAAACCCATAATATCAATTTCTCAATATTGGTTAGAGTAAAACGGGTTTCTTTTTTTAATTTAAATCTTCCATAAACTTTTATAGATAAATTAGTTATAATATTTATTATAAAAATTATGGAAGATATAAATAAAATTTGATATATTTCGTTAATAATTTTCATTATTATTCTCCATGTGATTGTCCTTGATGAATACGTTCTTGTTGTTGAACGGGTTTTTGTTGAAGAATTTGTTGCTGTTGTGGTTGTTCATCACGGAAATATTGTTCAATTAAATTTATTTGATTGTTATACAAAGAAATACGACCTAAAATGTCTTGCATTTCTTCAATTTTCTTTTTATAAAGCATATTAGGGTCTGCTGCTAAACGTACTAATTCTAATTCATCGTAATACTTGTCATTTTTAATTTTATTAATTAAATCTAATTTTAAATTTGCCATATTATTAAAGTTTTTATTAGTTATTTTTTACAAAAATATACATTTTTTATATAAATTCCAAATTTATAATATTATTTTTTCTGGTTTATTTTTATTTTGAAAATATTCATCAAATATTGAATATATTTCCATTAATAATTTCATACTATTTTTATCGTTTTGATTATCTAAATTAAATACATTTTTCCAAAATAGAAAATGTTCATTGTTTTCAATTTCATTATTTTTATAATATCTATGATAATAATATTTATAAAAATATTCTTTTAATTTATTATTTTTTGTAAAATCAATTTCCTCTTTTTTAAAATTTTCACAAGTTTTATTAAAACACCAATTATAATGATTTTTTATATCATTGTCGTTGGATAATGTATCTTTATCAAGATAATAATATATTATATGGGATAATAAATTAATACTAAAATCCCTATAAAGTTCATTTCTTTGTCTTATTATATTTTTCAAAACAATAAACTATTTTAACGATTTTAACATTTCAATTAATTCTTTTTGTGGATGAACATCACTTTTATCTTGTCTATATGAAGAATGTGACCATATACCTGAAACACCATTAATTGCTTTTTCTGAATATGTAAACATATCTTCATTATAATCTAAAGGTATATCATATTTTTCATTGAAAAAAATAAGTAATTTACGTAATGATTCAATTTGTTCATCGGTATATTTTTCAAACCCATAAAAACCACGATATTGTTTATCATATATTACTACATTTTCAACTGGTTTTAAATTAGTATTTGGTATATTTTTCTTTTTTACATCATCCCATTTTGCAGGATACCACAATCCATTTTTTTCAATTAAACCACCCCAAGAATCTATTTCAATTCCAATGGAATGTTTATCTAAATTTGAATTACCAGCACCCAAATGATAAGCCCAATACTTGGATGAAAAACATTGAAATATTTTACCATCCCATTGAATTATTAATGCCGTGGCAATACGTTCTGCTGTCATTAACCACCACTTAATATCACCATCAACGCCTTGACCAGATACGGTATGATGTAAAACAATTTGATTTTTTTTAGTTTCTTCTCTAACATATTGATTATATGGAAAATCAACCAAAATAATTTCTTTTAAGTCTAATTTTGATAAAATTTTATTTTCTTTTTCGTTTTCTTTTTTTGTTTTCCAAATACCATCCATAACAAATAATTTATTTAAAATAATTTTTAGATAATTTATTATATTCATCTGTATTAATATTTAATTCTTTACATATTTTTTTTATTCTATAATTATTCATTAAAATTGCAATTGTTAATGAAACTATAAAAATAATCAATAATATTAAATAAACAAAAATTGAACATAAAATAATTTTTTTATTTAAATTAAAAATAACACCAAAAAATCCAATTAAAAAAAGAATAATAAATATAAACGTATATACATTTTTTAATTTTAATTCTTTATTTATATTATTTTTTGTAAAAAAACTATATATAAAAATTATCCACCTATTAGGTGGATAATTATAATACGTTTCCAAAAATTTTTCTTTACTAATATTATTTGTCATATATTAAAATCCTCTGTTTTTTTTAGTGCTTTTCGTATCAATAAAATTCTTTGGTTTATAATTTAATAAATGTTTCATTTTATTTAAATTTTTATTGTCTACATTTAAATTTTCATTAACAACATTTTTTTCTTTTTTTATTTTAAAAATACTATTTTTACCATCAGTATAAAATTTATAGTTTTCCATTAAATTTATAATCTTATCATTTTTTATAATTTTATAATCAACCGTTTTGCTATTATACTTATTACCAAAACCAGTTAAATCTAATTTAAATAATCCGTTTACATTTTCAGTGGTTAAAACTTCATGAATATTAAAATCAATAATTCGTTTTTTTCCTAATATATCAACATATCTTCCAGTAATCATTGATTCATTAATATCCTTATATTTGTTATATTGATTCATTTCATTACCATCATATACAGGTTGTGATTCTTTATTATATAAAGGTTGTTTTTTACCATCTTCTAGTTGTTTTTTTCTTATTTCATAAAATTTATCACCCATATCTTTTTTCATTCTGTCTTTAAAACGTTTACTTGGTTCTATATCAAATTTAACGGAATGTAATCCTTTAGTATATAAATCCACTTCATTTTGTTCTTCTTGTGTTCTATTACGTTTAGGTATTTCATTACCCTTATCATTATCACTATTACCTACATTTTTTAGATGTGTATTACTATTAGCATTAGTTGATTTAATTTCTTGCTTTTCAATATCCACACCTAATTTTTGTGGGTCTTTAATTGTTATTTGTTGGTCTTTCCATTCTAATTCTTTTTGAACATCAATTATTTTTTTAGTTCCGCTATAATTTAAATCTTTCTTAAAATTAGATGGATTTTGATTTATAATTCTTTGCCTATCCACTTCTGTTGATATTTTTCTATCTTCATTCATGTTTGATAATATATTATGATATTTAGAAATTGCTTCCAATTCTTTATTTACTTGTTCAATAAATTCAGATTCATTTAATCCACCACTTTGTTGTGTTCCTGTTGGAACTGATGATGTTTCCATTTTATTAGACATTGAATCTTCTCTTGATTGTAATTTTGAAGCATTTACCATACTTGTTGCATCTTCATTTTGTTTAGTATAATATTTTTTACCATCTGGTTTATTATCGCCACCAAATAACCAATCCTGAACATCAAAATAATATGGTTGACCTCTATGTTGTTCTATTTTATATAGAATACCTCTTTTGGTTTCTTCTTTTGACATAAAAAAATGAGTATAATCAACTCTTTCTAAATAATATGGAATATCATTAACGTATATTTTTATTCTTTCACCATAAAATTTTTCTGATTCCAATTCATTAACATATTTTTCAAAACCAGAAGAATCTGTTAAATATTCACTTTCACCTATTTTTGTTTTTATATTCCTCTTTGCTTCATAAAAAATACCATCAAATCTATCTGCACGTAATCTATCATCAACAGCATCTTTTACTGAATTAATTAAATCATTATAAGTCATACCACCATTTTCATCAATATAATCCCATAAAGAATTAGTATCTCCCAAATCATCCCAATCTACATAACCAATCATTTTATTTGCAAATTTTAATGCAACATCATATAATGCTTGACCTTTTAATTTAGGAATATCATTTTTTGTTAATTTTCTAGTTTTAAGTAATGCTTGTAATTGTTCTGATGTTTCAATCATTTCATTATCATTAATTAAATTTTCATTTTCTTGTATTATTTTACCACCACTCCAAATTGGTTTTCTAATAATTTTGGATTTTTTACCCTTCATTAAATCACCATTACCCCATGCCGATGGTGTTGCATAACCAACATATCCAACAGAACCACCTGCACTTCCACAAGATGTTGTTTCAGAAACATCATTATCCTTTTTACCATTAATTAATCCTTTATTTCTCATGGTTTCCTCACCTGCTTTTTTTATTTGATTAATACCACTTTTATCCCTTCTTTTTTTCTTTTTTGGTATCGCTCTTTTATATTTTAGAATATATTTTGGACTATTTAATACATAATCATTAAATATCATATTTTGAATTGTTTCATTGTAATGATATCCATATTTTTCTTCACCATTTTCAGCCATTTCATCATAAATTGCAGACAATTTTGGGTCTGAAAAAACCAAGGCTTCCATTTTAGGTAAACTAAATATTTTCTTTTTTAATGATTGTTCTTTTTCTGTTAATAATGAATCAATTTCATTTAATTTAATATTCAACCCACTCATATTTTTTTTAAAATTATCTTCCAACCCTTTTGATTGTTTATTTATGGGTTTTTTTAATGTTGGTTTAAAATTAGTATTCTCATTCATAATTATTTAATATCAGTTTTCCAAAATTCACGTTTTTGCCATAAAACTTTATATACGGCTTCTAATGAATCTTTTATTGTTGAAATCATTTCATTTCTTGATTTACTATTGTTTTGTTTTAACAGTTTTGCAATTTCTTTATCTAATAAATCAGATACAAATTTATTCAATTCATCTTTTACTATTGACTTTATTTCACTACTATTCATTATGAAACTATTCTTATTCATAAATACTTAAAGAAAACGAAAAATAGTATAAAGGATTAATTAGATATTAATAATGTTCCAAGAACACCAACACCCACACCAATAGTAGTATAAATAACCGAATTTTTATTTTTATAATAAAAATTTTGAACTTTTTGCCATCCATTTGGATTTAAATGCTCTTTTGTTATATTAGGTATAACATAACTTTCAATATTTTCTGTTTTAAAAAAATCATTACTGTTTGTAATACTGAATGATACTGGATAACCCATTTTTTTATCATTTTTCCATTGAAAATCAATGTATTGTTTATTTGGAAAATAAAGTGAATCTATTAATAGAAATGGTGTTTTTTCAATACTAATTGGTTTAATATCATATACTGTAAATTTATATGTAACGAATTTGTTTTTATTGCTATAATTATCTTTAAAGACGATTTTATTAGTAATAGTATCTACAATAGTTTCACCATCATGTAAAAAAGAATCAATTTTTAAATTTGTTTCAATCAATGCAGCAGCAATAATATTATTTTTATTTTCTAAATTATTAATTCTATTAATTAATTCTTTTTGCATTGAATTTAACTTACCACTAATTTCATTTAAATTTTTTATAGTTTCTTGCATGGTAAGTTTTTCAGAAACCAATTCGTTATTTTTATTTCTATATGTTGAAATAGTATCTAATAAAGCATTTTTTAGTTTAATTTCATTTGAAATTTTATCATTTAATTTTTCAATTCTTTTATTTTGTAAAGTAAAAATTATGATAAAAATTATTATAAAAAATAAAATAATTTTAATATTTTTTAATATATAATCTAAAATTTTATTCATAATATAATTTATATTAATTTATTTGTTTAACACCTCATTTCTCCAATATTCAGAAAATTTATTATAATAATTTTCAATTCTTTTAATAATTTCATCATATTTTGGATTATCTGGTGAATATTCTTCAAGAAAATCAAACATTACACCAGAACTATTTTCTTCTTTTGTTACCTGATAAGTAAATTCAATAACCCCATCAACAACACCACCCCAAAAAATAAGATTATCATAAACATATAAATCAAAAAAAATAACACTTACTGTTTCATTTTCGGGCATATTATCAAACAATGCCAAAAATTTATTTTCTTCATTTTTTTGGTCAATAGTTGTTATTTTATTTAAACCAATTTCATTTTCTTCTTTTTCTTCATTTAAAGAACGTGTTATTTTTAATAAATCACGCATTGTATATTCTTTTAACAATATTTTTTTTTGATTTTTCACATCATATCCATTACGCATACGATTAAGAAAAATTCTCATTTCGTTTGATGTTGTTGTTTTTTTCATATTAATCTAATCTTTTGTGTCTTTCATTTTTAATAAATAGTTTTTTTATTGAATTTTTCTTTTAAATTCATTAATATCAAACATTGGATTAAAATAAGTAAAATCATCAATATAATTACTCATGAAAACAATTCCAATATATTTATATATATTTTTGTGATAATGTTGAAATTCAATAACATTTGAAGGAATATTGTGTTTTTTTAATAAAAATTGACACAATAAAATTAAATTATTAAATTGTGTTTCAGGTATTTTTTCCCAATAAGAACAACTCAACCATTTTTTTTCTATAACACTATCAAAATCACAAACCTCATTTAATTGATTAATAAATTCACCATTAGGAGATTCAACCAAACCGCCCATATTTTCTAAAACAATGGATATTATTTCTTTATTGTTTTTTCCATCAATTAAATAATTAGTATAATATTCATCATTATAATGTTGAAAAACGTTACCGTTTCTATCTATAGTAAACGTATTCCACATCTTAGATTTACCCATTTCGTTTTGTTGTAATCTAAGAATGTGGTAATTTTTTTTTCTTAAACTAAAAGAAATGACAATTTGTTTTTTTTCTGTTTTTGTTTTTATATAATTATTTTCATTAATTGAAAATGTTTTATCATCAATATTTAACATAGAAAATTATAATTTCCAATATGGATTTTTTTTTAATTTTTTTGCATCTTCAATAAGAATTTTCAAATCTTCATTATTATAAAATTCTTCAGGTTCAAAATTACCCAAATTATCCACAATAGTTAAAGACTTTTTTAATAAATTTGCTTTTATTCTTAATATTTTTTTTTCGTTTTTATTCATTTTATTTCATGTTTTCAAGAATTCTAAACGCACTATCATAATTTTCAATTAATAACATTGCATCATTATATGCCATACCAATATATCTTCTTTTACCAGAAGTAACAAAAACACCTAATTTATCCATTTCTTGCAAAAAATCATCAACCATTTTATTTGAATTTTGAATATTGGTTCTTTCACTAATAATTGATTTTAATTCTAAACCAGGAATTACTTTATCACCAACATTCAACTTACCTTCATTATAAATGAACATTAATAAAGAACGATATCTATCTCTTTTTGTATATATTTTTTCAAAATAATCTTTATTTAAAAGATAAAGATTATATTCAAAATATTCTCTAAAATAAACACCACCAATTATTATCAATTCATTAAACACAACAATTATTATAAATAAAAATATGATTTTAGAATCTTCTTTTTGAATATCATTTAATTTTATAGAAAATTTATCGTTTTCTATATTAATTGCCTTTTCTTTTTCTTGTTTTAATTTATCAATCCTGTTTGCAATTTCTGTTGATTTTTCAGTAAAAGCATCCCTTTTATTACTATAAACAGTTTCACGTGCATCATTAATATAATTACTATATTCTATAGTAAGATTTTCTAAAATAGGGTCATATCTTCTATTAATTGAATCTAATTTATTAGATAATTCTTTATTGACAACAATGTTACTGAAATGATTTGTATCTGCCAAATTTTTAGAACCAGATATAGAAAGATAAAAACTTAAAACAACAACTGATACTAAAACAATAAACCATGTTATTATATTAAATTTAATTTTATTTGCATTTATAATAAAATCATGGGAAAAATTTCTAACAATATATCTTTTTATAATTTCAAACATTGTTAAAAAAATCACAGTAAATAAAAATGATAATATATTATTCCAAATACCATCAATTAAATTCACTTTAATTGCTTTTTGTAACGATGGATATACTAAAAAATAAGCAAAAAATATTGAACCAATATTTCCAAAAAAAGAAAATCTATATAACCATTTATCTAATGATTTATTTTTACCCTCAAAATCCTTTTTGTTTATTTTATTTCTTAATGTATCATATTTTTTTATATCCATATTATTAGTTTTACAATAAATAGTTTATGTTTTACTATTTTTATGTGATTTTTAATGACGAAATACCGTTATCGTCAGCAATTACGTCAATAATATAATCGGGTTCAATATTAACTTTATGTTCAATGATTAAGACCCTTTTCGTGTAATTTTTTATTAATTGTAATATTTCTATAAATTCTTCAACACTATCTTCATCTAATTTACCCATAACTTCGTCTAATAAAAATATGTCGGGTTTTGACTTAATATTAATTTGATTTAAAGCAAATTTTAAAACAATACTTGCAAACGTTCTTTCCTTTCCACTCGCACTAATTGTATCAATTATTGCTGTTGGTCTTGAATTATATGCCAATTTTGGTTTTAAATCATTTTCATCTAGCCAAACTTTAAATGGTGATACTGATAGTATATTTTCAATAGTTTTATTAATTTTTGGTATTAAATAATTAACCAATAATTGTTTTGGTATACCATCCCTATGTACACAATTTTTATATAAACCCATCACTTTATCACGATATTCTTGTTTTTCAAAATTAGAAATTAATTCTTTATTATTTTTAATTTGAATTTCTTTATCTCTAATAAAATTTTTAATAATAAAAATATTTTCTTTGATTTTATTTTCTTCGATTTCAAAATTTTGTAATTTTTCTTTACTTAAAATAATATTTCTTTCCGTTTTTTTGTTTTCTTCAATTTGAAGTAAAGAATTTTCATATTCAACAATTTTTTGTTTTAAAATTGCAATTTTTAGTTCTTCGTTTTGTATCAAAAGTGGAATACTATCAAGTTCTTTTTTTATTTCATTATATTTTTCGACATCATTTTTATCGTTCGTTAGTTTACCAATTTCAACTAAAACAAATTCCATGTCAATAGAATTTTTAGTGATTATATTTTTTATATTTATTACCTCATTTTTTAAAACTTCAATTTCATTTAGAATATTATTTTTTTCTTCAGTTTCAATTATTTTTATTTTTTTTGCAATATTAAACATCTCATTTTCTTTCAACTGAACCAAATTTTTTATTTTTTCTAAATGTTCTGGTTTATTTATTGGTTGACCACATAAACTACATATTTTACTTTTTTTCAAATCAGTAATTTCTGTTTTTAAATTAGAACCATCATTTTTTAATCTAAAAATATTTCCATTCAATATTTCAATATCATGTTCTTTTTCACGTATTTTATATTCAATGTCTTTAATTTTAAATTTATTTTCGTTTTCTTTTTGTTTATGTTCATCTCTTTTTAAAATTAAAGATTCTAATTTTTTTTCATCATATGTTTTTATTAATAATTTTGCATTATCATTTAACAATTTTTCACGTTTTTTTATTTCTAAGATATTATCTTCCCCATTTTTTATTTCATAATTAACATCTTCAATATTAAGATTATATATTTCTGAATTGATTCTATATAATTTTTTTGTTTGTTCTTCAATATACTTTTTTCCATTACTAATTCTATTTTGAATATTTGGTAGTTCAATAGTTTCAACGGCATTTAGTTTATTATTTAATTCATCAATTTCTCCACCCAATATTCTATTTTGTTCTTCAACAGATTCAACATTACAGTTTATCCTACCTTTTTCATTGATTCTCTTTTGATACAATTTAAAAACGTCTAATTTTTTATCAAAAATATCTAAACCAGCATCAAATAAAATAGAATCAATAAACACCGCCATATCATTTGATAATATTCTATTAAGTGTATCTGATGTGGTCATAACAATACGAATAAAATTATCATAATTACCAAGAATTGATTCAATCTTTTTTTGTGTTTTTAATCTATTATCATCATCTAATTTATCAATAATATTTTCATCATTCATATCATCATCTGGTGTAGAAAGTAAATAATAGTTTAATGTTGTTGAAACATTAATTATTTCACCTGATTTATTTTTATTAATTTCAGTTTTCCTTTTTAAACCATAATATTCACCGTTTACATCAATAACCATATAACCACTACATGAAGTAGCATCGTTTCTATTATTAACATATCTAATATCACCAAATTTCTTTTTTGTTTCAGTTTCTAATGTTTTATTATATAAAATATATGATATTAATTTCATTATTGTTGTTTTACCATGAGTATTCATTCCTGTAATTTGATAAAGACCATTCATATCTTTCCAATCAACATCCAATTTATCGTATGACATAAAATTAATACCACCAAATTTCACAATATCCCAACTAATGTGATTGTTTTCGGTTGTTTTTATTTCATTACTTATTTCATTATCGAGATTAATCACATCATTAATTGTTTTATCATCCACACCAATCTTTTTTAAATATTCTTTAAATATATTTTGTTGAATTTCAATATTATTAATATCATTTAATTCAACATCATTATTTACATCAATTTTATCTTCTTCAAGAAATTGATTTTTATGGGAAATGTTTATAATTTGACTATCAGAATATTTTGTTTTAATAAAATTGATTAATTTTCTTTCATTTTCTTTTGTTCTTGCTTGAGGTAATGTTAACCACAAAAATCTAATTTTCATGAAATTAGTATGATTTTCAATTTCAAAATCTAAATCATCAAAATCAGTAAATGGTGTTATTTTAATATTTTTAAATGAAAATTCATTTTCAATTGGAATTTCTTTATGTGTTTTATTTATAATATCCCATAAAATATAACCATGAAAATTATCATCACCTTCACTAAAATCTTGTGCAATTAATGAACCAGAATATGCTTTTGTGTTATTTTTATCAAGAAATTGCATTTTATGTATATCACCAAAAAAAGAAAAATCCCCTTTAAAATCCTTAATTCCAAAAAAAGAATTGCTTTTTAATTCAAATCCTGTTGTTGATTTAGAACCTGTTATGGGGTCATGAAATAAATCAATGTATATTTTATTAGAATCCCTATTCTTTAAAATATTTTTCCCTTCTTTAAGTAACCAAGGATTGTTTTTTAATTCACCATGATGCCAAACACACCAAATAACATTTTCATCTTCATAAAAACCAGTTTTATTATAATAAATAATTTTATTATTATCAAGTGTTTTTACAATTGCTTCTATTGAATCAACTCGTTTTAAATTTTTTTTACGACAATCATGATTACCTCTTACAATTCTAACGGGTGCTATTTCTGATAATTTTTTTAAAAATTTATTTGTCAATATTAATTGTTCACCCTGTAAGTCAAGATAATCATGTACTAAATCACCAACAATAACTATTCTATCTGGTTTTTCTATATTTAATGATGAAATTAAAGAATTAAAAACATTTTCATATTCTTCGTTTCTAGTTGGAATTTTACGAATGTGAATGTCTGCCAAATGACAAATTTTAGAAATTTTATTATTCATAGTTAAAGAATTTTAATTTTTACAAAAATAAAAAATTTTTTTTGATTTCAAAAAAATAATTAATTCTTGTCAAAATGGCACATTAAAATATAATTAACTGTAATTTTGTCACTTATGAATTATTGGTATTCTATTTGAAAGTTTGTATTTTTACAAAAAAATAACATTTATTAAAAATTTATAACTATGATGATAAGAAAACGAAATTGTAATCAAATTAAACCATTTAATTCATTATTCTTTGATTTTTTTGATGATATTTTATTTATGCCAATTAATGAAACTGAAAAATCACCAAATTATGATATTATCGAAAATGATAATAATTATGTTATTAACGTATCATTACCAGGTGTAAAAAAAGAAAACATTTTAATTGATGTTGAAAATAATAATTTAATATTAACAGCAGAACGTAATGAAAACAACGATTTGAAATATAATTATAAAAGAACTTTTTTTGGTAAATACGAAGAAATTTTTACACTTTCAAAAGATGTTGATAAAGATAATATTACCGCATCATTATCAGATGGTATTTTAATAATTACAATACCTAAAAAGGATTTTGAAAAAGAAAACAATAAAAAAAGAATTGAAATTAAATAATAAAGGGATGATTAATCGTCCCTTTATTTATTCATTAATAATACAATTTTTTATTTTTGTTTTTATATAATTAACCCTGTTACTTATAGTATTACTACTCATATTAAATTCTTTACCAATTTCACAATACGAATAACCCAACACATATTTCATTTCAAAAAATTTAGAATCTTGACATGAAACATCACTAAAAATATTATTAATTGTATTTGTTGTTTCAAAGCAAATTAAATTAGAATCATTATATTTCTCAAAATCAGTATAGTTTGAAGAATAATTATAAATTGTATCTAAACTTATTGTTACATTTTTATTATTTAATGAATATCTCCATTTATCAATAACGTAATTATTGGCAATACTAATAACCCAAGAACTAAATTTAGATTTATTAAAATCGTAACTATGTAAATTACAAAAAACACGCATTAAAATTTCAGAAACATCATCTTCAATATCAAATTCTGAATAAAAATTTTCTTTATTTTTTTTTCTTAAATAATTTTTTAAAAATGTTTTATATTTACAATATAAATTATTTTCAGATTTTTTATCACCATTTTTTATATTTTGAATCAATTCTATATCTTCCATTAAAATTTTTTTTAAGAACAAATTGGTCATCAATTGTTAAATTTCTAGCACTATATAATAAATCAACAATTTTATTCGAACCATTATTTTTACGATATTCATCAATATCTTCATTTGTTGGTAATTTTAATATTTTTATTTTATCTTCACATCCCACATAAATATTGTATAATGAATAATATAATTTCATTGTATTTTCATATGCATCTAAGTCTAACAATAATATAATATTTGGTTTATATTTTTTTAGTGTTAAAAACAATTTTGTTGAAATTTTTTTACCTAAAATTGGTATAGTATTAATTGGTATACTTAACATATCAAAAACACCTTCAACTAAATAAACAGTAGAATCCCAATTAATATATCCTTCATTAAAAATAATGTTATCTTTATTAATTTTTGGATTTAAATATGAGATAATTTTCTTTTTTTTATCATTATCATAATTTCTTGCAATAAAATAATTAACACCACCTTCTTTATTAAAAGAAGGAACAATTATTCTTTTTCTATATTTACCTTCTAAACAAAAACCAATTCTATATTTTAAAATTAAATCCCTACTAATTTTTCTTTCATTCACCATATAATTATATGCTTCAAAATGTTCAAGATTAATAGGATTCATTTGTGAAAAATAAATCATTTCTTCTGGTAATTTTAATTCAAATTCTTCATCATCATTAAAATTATCACTTTCTCTAGTTTGATAAGAATATCCATATGATTTATATTCCTCATAATCAATTTTCGTACCATATAATTTAATTAATCTACCTAATGAGCCAGAAAAGTTAGGATTATCACATTTCCAACACTTAAAAACACGTTTGGCAGTATTAATTTCAAGATTATATTTACCATCAGGATATGGTAAACCTTCATATTCTTGACACCTTGGACAACATACTTGTAACTGTTCAGATTCTAAATATCCTTTGACATCCTTAAAAATTCTATTAAGGATTGGATGTATTTCATATCCTTGTATAGTTACCATATGACACAAAAATAAAAAAAACATTCTATAAAAAAAATTTTTAGAATGTTTTTTTGTTTATTTAATATATCCAAATTAATATTTTTTGAAATCAATTAAAAAGGGAAAAAAGGTTATTAATCTATTTAAAAACCCTGGGCAATATATCCTAAAATTACCAATACCTGTATTTGGGTCAACACCCAAATTAATATGATTTGTTTGTATTTCATTGAATAATTCAATTACTTTACTTTTAATTAAATTATCATTATTATTTTCCGAATTTTTATATTTCTGAAATTCTTCATAAAGTTTTGAATAATCTTCCTTTATTTTTTCATTTTCGGCTAATAATTGTGATATTTGTTCTTCTAACCATTCAATACCCATTTTTTTATCATCATCAATTATTAACAAATCATCATCTTTTTTTTCTATAGAAAGTGGTATATCTTGTAATAATTCTTCAACCTTTTTTTTAGCCTTTAGTTCACGTTCTCTATGGGTTGATTTTTTTACAACACTTTTATTTGATGGTGTGTTTTTAGAAAAAACATTTTTTTTCATAGTTGTTGTTTTTTCATTAGCCAATTTCAATAATTTATTATCCGATTTTGCCATAACTTATTTATTATCAATATTTACATTTAAATGTGCAATTAATCCATTTTCATCATTCCAAATGAAACCATCTGCACCTTTTATTTGACCAATATATCCCTTTTTGTGTAACCATTCATCTGTTCCTGTTAAACTGGATAAATATCTAATTGTAACACCTAATTCTTCATTTAAATTATTATTCTTATTAATTTCATATTTAATAGTTTTTTTTCTATGTTGATGCCCAATATGCCATTCATGATACTTTGTTTCACTCCACATTTGTTTAGATGGAATATCACTAGCCATAATCAAAGGTAAACTACTTTCTTTTTCTTCACTACCATGAGTAAAACCTAACAATACATTACCAAACTTATAATATTTTCTTGGTGATGCATGTGTATCAACAGTAACTTGTGTATCATTATTAAACCAAGCACTAATAAATTTACCTAAATAAAAACTTCTCTCATAATCATGATTCCCTGGTATAACCAACACATCAACAGGTACACCCGTTTGTTTTAAAAAATTAATTGCATCAACAATTAATCTACTACCAATATCAAATGTTTTTTGCCAACGTAAATCTTCGTCTTGTCTAGTACCTTTTGTTGTAGTATTATATATCGTATCTGAATTAAAAAAATCACTACCAATTGGAAATAATATTCTTGAATATGAAAAACCAACAGACCTTGCTAATAGTTGTTTAATTGCTCTTAAAAATCTACTTCTTGCAATTTTAGTGTCATAATTTTCAAACGTTTCACCACCCCATGCCAATTTACCAATATGTAAATCAAAAATTGAAATTTCTAATAAATTATTTTCTTTAAAATCTTTATTAATATTATTAATTTCTAATATTGGTGGTTCATAATTTTTTATCATATCAATAAACAATTCACCAATTTTTCTTTCGTGAAAAATTTTATTGTTCCTTATTAAATTTGCTTTAACTTGCCAATTTTGAATTGTTTCTGGTTTTTTTTGTTTCCAACTAGTAACATCCCATTTGTTAATTGTATAATTATTTACTTTCCATAATTCCAAATCAACATTTGCTTCCTTAAGTAAATCATCCAATGTTTTTATGGTTTTTGTCGTTTTTATTTTACCATTCCATTCAATAATACTTAAATTATTATCATCAGAATATTTAACATCGATTTCCTCTTTTGAATCTTCTTTTATTTCTTCATTTTCAGTAAAAAAAGTTGATTGTTTAATATAATTCAAATAGGCACTATTAAACAAATTAAAGGAATCAACATCTAATTTATTTTTTTTATGTTTTTTATAAACATCTGATTTTACGTTTTTTACATATGTGCTTGCAAAGCCAAAATCTAATGACGCTTTTCTAAGAGAAATTTTATTTTCAAGAGCATAATTAATAATTTCAATTGCTTTTTCTATTCTTTCTATTGTCATAATATTAAAATTTTTCCAAAAATATAAATTATTACAACACCATGCAAATTTTTTTAAATGAAATAATTACCAGATTCTTTTAAAATCTTAATATTTTCTTCAATTTTTTTACATTCATCTAAAAAAGATAATTCAATATCTAATGTTAAATTAAACCATTCTCCTTCCATTCTTAAATAAGAATATTTTCGTTGTAATGTTTTTTCTATCAAATTTGCAAATTCTGATTGGTATATTTCAACCAACTTTAATTTTGAAGAATTTCCTGTTTGTAATTGATTCAATCTTTTATTTGGATGTTTTGATAAACCTATCTTATAAAAACCATCATCTAACGATTGAATTAAATAAATATATCTCATTTAATAATTCCCAACTTTTTTAATCCAGCAAAACCAACAGCATAACTATCAGACATATCAAAACAAATATCTTTTGGTTCATTGCCGTTTTTTTTATAAAACCATTCAATTTCGGGTTCTAATTTACATACTTTTTCCCAGATATACAACTTTTTTTTCTTTTGATATTCTGGTGGAAATGATAAAGTTTCAACTAATTTATTTTTTATTTTTTTTGTATGAACCAATTCTGTACAAAAAAGTTTTCTTGATTCATAAACACTAATTTTCATTGGAAATTTTTGAAAAATATTATATAATATGTATCTACAAATACCATTAAACCCAAATAACAATGCTACCGTATTTGCATTATTGCTTCCACCTAATGGTTCTTCAACAATAATATGTTCTATTTTTCCATTTAATTTCTTTTCAATTTTTTCTTTATATTCTAAAGCATATTTCTTAAAAATATCCGCTTTATGTAAATCTCTATTATCAACTTGAATATTTTTATCAATTTTTAATTCAAGGTGTTTTAATTCAATTAATTTACCCTTATCATTCCATAATGCACTACCAATATTTGTTGTGCTTATATCTAAAGACCATATGTATTTTTCCATTAATATTAAATTTCTTTATTATCATCTATTAATTTTTGTATTTCTTTCGGTCTTTTTAAATATAAATTAATTAAATCTTCAACAATACCACCAATTTTAATAGATTTACCCATACAAAAATTTTTAAATTTTTTATGTAGTAAACCATTTATTATAATTGATTTGGGTTTTATTACATCGTTAGCCATTTATTATAAAATTTAATTTTAAAATTTATTTTTATAATAAATACTACGTTTTTATAAAAAAATGTAAATTTTTAGTATTTTATTAAAAATCAAGTGCAAATAATATTGTTTTTGATATTGTTGAATCTTTTTGTATTGGATTATTTAGTTTACCAATAGCAACCAAATTTTTATTTTCATCATATAAACCAACTTCACTAATATATACACTTGATGTACCATCCCAAGTTAAATTATTTGACGAATTAAATTCGTTTAATGCTAAATTAATTGACATGTCTAATACATAAACATCTGCCTTTATATCAGCAGTTACATTACCCAAAAAAAATGTTTCCTCACCAAACGATAATTTATCCGTTTCGTTTTTAGATGGATATTTTAATTTATATAATATATCTGGATTATTAAGTGTGTATGATGGATTATTATTTTTTAATTCAACTCTAATTTTTTTATTATATAATTCATTACCAGTAAAATATTTAACAGTTCCATGTCCAGGAATTTGATTAGTTACGTTTTTATATTTCCAAACATTATTTCTTGGTTGATTTTCTTTTACTGTTTGATATATGATATATAAATCGGTTGCACAATAACCAAAACCATTATTAAAATCATTTAAAAATATAAACTCATTTTTATCAAATTCAAACAATAATTCATATGTATAAATATTATCGGTTTCAACTGTTATTTTATTAATATAATTACAGTGAATTGCACTTGAATATCCATCCTTTTTATTAATCAATGCATATGTTACATAAATATCGTATTTCATATTATAATATTATATTTTAACTAATTTTAAAATTAGGTAAAGTCCAAGACCTATTTGATTTATAAGATAATGCAAATAATAATTCTTGGTCTTCAATAACAAATATCTTTAAATCGGGAAATACTTTACCCACAACATTATCCCAATTATCACACAAATCATAATAATTAATATTTAAAGATTTAGTATCACCAGTTAATAATTTTAATCCATTTTTTGGTGTTAATGTTAATCCTAATTTTGGTGTTATATTTTTATGCCACATTATTGTTGGTATTTCCAATTTAACATTATCTAATAAAAATCCCTCACCATATACATTTGCGGGTGAATTATTGGTATAATGTATAACACCTAATTTTTTATATGTTGGATTTTGATTTTGAATATAAGATACAAAACCACCCATTGATTTGTTTTTAAATTTCGTATATTTTAAATTATTAGTCGAAATTCCAATAATTTCTTCGGTAAAAATTATTGACATATTCCAAAACGGAAAAACAATTGTTGGACATTGACAATTTTCTAAAAAATTAATTACACTATTATCAACATAATCAGTTTGCGACATATTAAAAACAGAACTACCACTATATGTTAATTTGTTAGGAAACACAATTACTTGATTAGTTTTTCCTGTTATAATACTTGAACTATAACCACTAAAAATTGGTAAATCCCTATCAACTTTAACAAAAATATAATCATTATTATTTTCAAAAATTTCTTCAATTTTGTAAATTAATATTGGATTTGGTGTGTTTTTATTTATATTATCTGCTGTTGTTGTATTTACTGACCACATTATTAATATATAATCATCAACCAACAATTCATCATATAATATACCATCATTTCCTTTATATAAATTTAATGAACTACCACCATTTATTTCAGATGGTTTTACAAACAAATCACTTCTTTTTATATGATTACTATCTATAATAAATCCAGTGCAACCACTATTAAAAAAACCAATAGAATCAATTGAATTTTCTACAGTATAATTTGTTATTGGAATTGATTGTATTTCATTATAACTATCACCATTAAAATTACGTGGTATTGATGATATTATATTTGGGTTTTTATCAAATGCATTTAATATAACAGAATCAAATCCACTATAATCTGAAGAATCTTTATTTATTTCATTAATTAACCTATAATCAATTTCACTATCACCAACAACAAAATATTTATAATTTAATTTACCTTGTGAAAGTAATTCCCTACCCTTAGACGTTAATTTTATATTAATTACTGTTGGGTCATTTTTATCAATAAATCCCATATTATTTATTTGTTTTAATATAAATACATTAATTATTAAATTTTAAAAAAATATTAAAAACTACTACCACCAGAAAGATTTGCTCTAATTGAAAACTTATTTTTCCCAACTATTCTTATTGGAATTTCTGTGCTTCCAATATAACCTATAACTGATGTTAGTTCAATATATCCATTTGTATTTCTAAATGAAACACCCTCATCTTCATCATCAAAATTATAATTAAAATTAATAAAAACATCTTCTAAACTTTTTATAGTAACACTACCTTCTTTTGGATTTGGTATTGTTTCGGCAAAACTATTATATTGTGTATTTCTAATTGCAGTATAAACCGAATCCTCAAAAATTTCATCGTTTTCTTCTTCATTATTATAATCAAAAATTTTAAGTTTAGTTTCATTATCAAAAGTATTACCAGGAATTTTACTATTTTCACAACTAACCTCTAAATGATAGTTAAAATTGATTAAAAAACTATTAAAAACATTATAATCACCAAGACTACCAACATAACTAATTTGAACACTTGACCTATAATTATCAATCTCTCTTGCATTTATTAGTTTAATGCCGATATTGTTTGTTGTTTTAACTGTTTTAATTTCCCCATATCCAAAACCAAAAGGATTTTTTGCATATGCTCTATAGAATACGTTCGTATTAGGTATTAATTTTTCAATATATAAATCAAATAAAAACGGAATAGTATTAACAGATACATTATGTTTTGATATTACAATATCTTTTTTGGTTTGATAAAATAATTCATTTTCATTTCCTAATGTTGGGTTTTGGGTATATATTAATCCATGTTCAAAAACTAATGATGGGTCAAATCCACCGCTATTTGTTATTGTGTTTCCACTAATATCAACCGACATATCCCCAACATTTTTTGCTTCACCAGTTAAAATAGTAGGTATTTGATAAATTATTCGTTTTGTTAGTCCACTATATATATTATCACCACGATATTCAACACCATCAATTATAAAAAATGACCTATATCTATAAAAACTATTTGGTGTTAAACCCGTAATGCTATATGAATATTTATTTTCGCTTAACGGTCCTGTCTTTAATGTTGTTCCACTCCATGCCATGATTAATTATTTTATTTAATATACCGAACAAACTATTGATTCTAATGTTTTATCATTACCTAATACATATCCACTACCACAAAGGGATTTGATTGTAATTTTTGAAATTCCAGATTCTCTTTCTTTACATTCACTTATTGCATGTGTCATAAAACTATAACAATCACCATATCTAACTACTATTGGTGGAATAGTATAATTACAAGAAATTTTACAACCAAATTTATCACATATGGTTTTTTGATAATAAGTACATCCATTACAATAAACAAAAATTTGTGGACCTAATGAACCTAAATATATACTATCTCTAAACATACAATAATTTAACACAAAACAAAATTCATCATCGGGATTTTGAACTGGTGTTAAATAACCATATTTAGTTACTCCAATATAAGGACTACAACAATTATCTGGATATCCTACGCTTGGAATAAAATAAGTAGTAATTCCTGTTATATTAATTTCAACTGGTGGTATATATTTTTCTTGATATATTTTTATTGTTTTCGAATCACCAATTGTTGGCGTATATATAAGGCAACCAACACATTGATTATTTGGATTTATATTTTCTTCAATTATTATTTTTTGATTAATTCCTGTTGGACTAGGATATGTTGGTTCATCCGCAATAACCCAAGGTGTAATAATATTTTCACAACATATTTCATATGTATTTGTATATTCACCATAAATACAAAGATTAATACAACCACCAATTGATGGAATATGTATATAACCATCAGAACATACCGAATAATTAATAGGTTCAACAGTAAAATTAATATCATTTGAACAAATATATTCGTATTCCATACCATAAAGGTCAATTTTATCATAACCAATAATACAACAACCACCAGCAGAAATAATTTCTGTTTGTGTGATTTCATTATGTTTTGCTGTTAAACCACAATATTCTGGAATTTCAATACAATAAATATTACCTACAGCACAACGTAATGGTTCACATACAATTGCTCTGTATTCAAACAAAGCATTTGGTGTTATTTCTATTTTTGGTATTCTATAGCAATTAGTTGTTAAACTATTATATTCTATTTCTTCATTCCAAGTATCCGAACCCAATTTTCTATATTGAATACCATATGCAACAATATCACTATGACCAGATATGTTCATACCACCAGAATTACAAATATATGCTTTATTATCACCCATAAAAAAACATTATAAATTATTTAAACCAATTGGTTCTTGTGTTACCATATTTTTATTTTCACCATCATAATAATAATCATCCTCACTATTTGTTGCTTTTATTGTTTCAACATATAATGATGGTGTTTCTAATTCTTGATTTATTTTAAACATAGCACCATCATCACCAAAATATTTTAAAAACCCATAACCTCTTTTATCAACATAATTGTTATTATTATTTATACCCCAATATAAATTAACACCTCTTTTATATGTAAATTTTTGTCTTGTAAACAAACTATTACGAACAAGCAATCCATTCTTCTTTAGAATTATTGTTGCCGACAATATTTGGTCAATAAACCTTTGAAAAAACGCATTATATTTGTTTAAAAAGGGATGAAGATTTCTAAAGGTATATCCATTAGATAAAAACGGATTGTCTTGACTAAGTTTTGCTCTTTTAAGATATATTTCGTATATTTTTTGAACCGTTGGATACCACCCACCTTTTGAATTTGTTACAACCTTCCTTGTTCTAACATTTATTAATTTTCTTTGAATTAATTCTAAAAATTCAAGAAATGATAATTTACTAATATCACCTAAATCAAAACTATCTGAAACAATTGGAGTAAATAATTCATCACCACCAACAAGATAATAAACACTAATAACCATACCAATTCTTAAAAATTTTGGTAAAAATATTTCATATGGATTCATTATGTTTACATCATAATCTTTATACGGTTCTAATGCAACACCGTCAATTAATATTTTGATTTCTTTAGCATCTTTTATTTTATAGTTAAGTTTTAATACACATTTATTAGCAGATTCATTCATATAAATTTTACTTGTATTAAAACTATGTATTTTAATTGTTTCATTTTTTAAATTAACAGTTTCACCTGTTGATGTAATATATGAATTTAAATTACCAATATTAACATTAATATATGCAATCTGTACATCGCTTTTATTTTCTAATACATAATTATAAACATCTTTATTTGTTATATAAATCTTATTCGATTCTTCATCATATGTATAATCACCCTCTATTCCAATACCTTTTTTTGTTAAAGCAATACCATTTACTGTCAATTGAACATCCCCTGATGATTTTGTTGGTAATTTGATGAATTTTTTATTTGAAAATTGTTCAATATCAATATTAATTTTAGTAACAACATAATCAACAACAATATTTATGGGATTTGTTGTTTTACCTGAATGTACAAATGTTATTTGAACAACGCCATCAAAAGAAGTAGAACCTGTTAATTCATTTATAACTAATTGATTATTATTATTAATAAAATAATCAGAATATGTATTTACAGTAAAACCCGTTGAACCAGTATTTCCACTTTTTGGTGGGTTTAATAATATTCCATTATATCTTACTTCAATATCACCTTCATATGTATAATTAATTGGTAAATCAAATATACCATTAGCGTTTTCGTTTAATACAACATTAACATATGAATATGACAAAGCATATCTTGAATTATTTGCAGGAAAATCGATATCTTTAACATATGTAAACACATCATATTCAATACCTCGTGCAGTATCTAAAGCAACATCAACTTCTTTTGTGTTAATAATCAATCTATTATCTTCTTGATAATATTGTGGTGTTGTGTTATGAATTCTTATTGTTGAACCAGTTTGTATCCATGATTTTTTATTATCAATTGTTTGTTTTAGATTAAAACCCGCCATTCGAAAAACATCCAAATATTTTTGCCCAGAATCCAAATCACCAGAAATTTGAAAATAAAAATCATTAGTTTCAAGTGGTGCTTTTGGATACCCAAAATTATCATAGGGTAATGAATTTGTTGGAAAATCTCTTTTTGAAAATGGTACTGTATTTGGATTAATTTTTCCACCAACAGTATAAACATATTCTGTTATATTAATAAACGGTTCTGGTATTCCAATCAATAAAAACATTGATTTTATTGATTCACGAGTTCCTTTAGATTTCCAAAAATAGTTAGTATTATTTAAAATTCTATGCCATAATTCTAAATCAACTTCTGCTGGTAATAAATCTTTATTTAAATTTCTTTCGTTTTCATCTATCGTTAAAAAACTTTCCATTAATTCTTTTTCATTAACCAATGAAAAATATTCCCAACCTAAAGTTTTTGCCATATTTGCAATCAATTGATTTGGAATTGAATTAATTTTATCGTATGAAATTTTATTAATATAAACTAACGAATCAATAAATTGCCTAATTTGGTCAAATTCCCAACCATATAATCTAAGCAATTTAATCATTTTTTTATTTTCGGTTAAATCATATGTTTTTAAAGAACTTGGAGTTAAAAATCTATTTATTAAATCTGTTTTTATTAAATCATATTTACTACCAATACTTAAAACAATTTCCAAAAATTTTCTATATAAGGAATTATCAATATCAATATTATAACCATCACTAGTTGACCATAATATTGATGTGTTTACATAAATTATCTCACCATTATCCAATAAAGTTGGATTTTTTAAAATAAAACTAAAACCATCGTCTTCAACACGTTCAGATAAAATATATTTTTCATATGGTTTTAATTTTGCTCTAAATTCTTCAAATTTTAAATTATTTGGTTTTATATGAAATTCTATACTACCATCTTCATTATTATTTATAATATTTAAAGGATTTCCTTCAACAGTTATAGTGATAAAAAGTTTTGTTTTTGAGAAACCTGAAAATCCAATTACTTTATATTGTTTGTTTGATTCTGTTGTTGTTATCACATAATCATTATACGATAAATTTAAATTTTTCAATATATTTTCATCATTTACTTCATTATTATCGGTTGAAATTATTAAATTAAATAAATTGTTAATTGAACTTATCGGAATTGAAAAAGTAGATTGGTTTAATTCTTCATCATAGTTACCATTTTTATAAGTAGTGTTATTTTTTTTATTATTAACATATAAACTAGCAGGATATTTTAATATTATATTTTCAATTGAAACACGTAAAAATTCATAAGTTGAACCAAATTTAACAAAGGTATTTAAATTAGAATTATCTAAATTAAGAACTAAATTTGTTGATATGTTATATAATAATTCGGATTGTTCTATTGTTAAATCCATTGTTTCTAATGTAACTGGTCGAACAAAGGTTGTTAAAGTTTTTGAATAATCAATAACTTTTCTATCCTCAAAATTTGATGTTACATTAAAAGAACCAAATGAAAATACTGTATTGGATGGAGTATCAGTAAAATTACCACCAGTTAAATTAGAACTTAAATTACGATTAACTACTTTTACTTTTGCCACAAATAATAATTTTATTATAAATACGATAAACAAAAAAATCCCAAACAATTAGTTGGGATTTAAATATTATAATAAGAAATTAAAAATTATTGTATTTCACTAATAACATCATCAAAATTTTGACTTGCATCAATATTTGTTCTCTTTTCTTTAACTTCAAATAATGAAACATTTCCAATATCATCTTTTATTTCAAAAATATTAAATTGTTTTGTAATCACCCTATTTTTATCATAATATGTTAAAATACCATTATCGACATCTTTAATTTGTTCACCACCAATTAAATCGGATAAAGTATCTATTGTATTTTCAACAAGTTCAACTTCAATAACAACAGGATTAAAAAAGGTATTTGATATTATAATATCTTGATTAGGTATTCCAATATATGGAGAAAGATTTGGTTTAATATCTGTTGAACTACTTGGGGTTAATTGAAGAAATAACAACGAACCTGTATCATCAAATTTATATCTTGTTGCTTTTTGACTAGTATTACCAACATTTTCATTTATTGGTACAACCCTATTAGAACTAACAATATATCTAACAACATTTCTTATCTTATTATTGGTTAATGTGTTTATATATTCAACACGATAACCTTGCATTGCATTATTTCCTCTTAATCCTTCGGGTAATTTGTTAACATCAATAATTAATCCTCTTATGCTTGGTAATGCTGATAATGGTGCAACATCACTTATATTAACAATAAAACTTTTTGGTTTTATATAAATTGTATATATTCCCAACTGATTAAATATTGTTGCTGGTAATTTTAAATTATATAAACCTTCTAAAATATTATTATGTTCATCATCATCATATTCCCATTCTTCTTCAGGTAAATAATTATATGATAATAAATCTGAAGAATTTAATCTAAAAATATTATTGTTTTCAGTTTCTCTATCAGGAACATAATTATAAAAAATGTCAATATCATTAATATTAACATCTGCTGGTCTTGTTATTCCATATACACCACAACCCATATTAAAAAATTAATTATACTTATTATTATCAACAATATTAAAATATTTTCCACTTGCATATGTTAATAAATCTAAAAGATTATCAATAAATTGAAGTTTATGATTATCAACAAATGCTGATTTTTCTTGTCTTTCTATAAATACATCATTATATATTTTTGATTTATTTATTACATTTTTCTTATTTAAATCTTTATAATAATTTTTATCAACATAATCATTAAGATTTGTTTGGGGTATATATTCAAAATATGTTGTATTTCCTGTTAAATTATCTATATATTTTATACTATTAATAAAATAAACAACCGAAACACCAGATATTGAATTATTAAAATCAACACCATCATTATTTAAATTACCATTACCAAAATATTGTTCTTCAAAAATATTAGTTAATCTATATTTTTTCAATTCATTTAATCTGCTATTTTTAGTAATACCTGTTATCATTATAATATTGTATTGATTCTATTAAGTAATTCGTCATAATTAAAATTTAAAAGGGTTTTTAATCTTTTTTTTATGGTGTTAACATCAACATTTTCAAAATTTTCATCATCAATATTTATTTCCAATCCTTTTTGTCTTAATTTAATGTTATTATTATATCTTAAATTTTCTTTTAAATGATTATTATAATTTAATAATAAATATGGTTCTTTTTGTTTTTCTTTCACCGTTTTTATCATTTCATCTATATTTCTATTAAATTGAATTTTGACATCAATCGGTAACATTGAAAAAACATACATTCCATTCATATCGGTATATAATACAATATTTGAGTTTAAAAATGCGTTTGCTAATAATATACTATATACCAAAAAAATTATTTTATCAGAAATATTGTTTTCGATATTTTTTTCTGTTTTAAAAACATATAAAATATTATAATCCATAGTATACTAATTTTTTTAAATATTTTAAATTTTTTCTATACATTGGTTTTTTATCCAATAAATTATTTGTGAAATTATTTAATAATTTAATTCTAGAATCAATAGTTTCTATATTAAATTCCATATTAAAACAATCAACCAATTCCATTTCTTGATTGTTTTTATTAAAAAAAACATCTAAAATTAAATTATCGTTTAAATAAAATAATGAATGTTCTTCAAATAATTTAATTTTAACATTACTAAACAACGATTTAATTTCATTGAATGTTTTTTTCTTGAAAATGACAATATCAACATCACCAACCACTAAATTTGTGTCATAACCCAATTTATTAAAGTGATAATAATCAGCAATACCACCAGCAATAAAAAAATCGTTAATATTAATATTATTTACCAAAAATTTTATTATTTCAATATGTTTTTCAAATATTTTCATTTATTATTAAAACTTTTTAAAAATTTATTTTCGTCTTTATGTTTAATTGTCATAAAATCAAAATCATTTAATGAATTTTCAAACATTTCTATATTTTTTTTATATTTTGGGAAATTTTTTATTATTTTATTTCTTATTAGTACAATAAAACTACCAACATATTTATTTTTACCCAATAAATGCGTATAACCATGCATATTACCTGTTTGATTGTATCCATATTTTAATATATCGCTTTCTGGCAATACTTCATATATTTTTTTATTTAATTTTTGAGATAATGAATATAATGTAAATTGTTCAATATAATTTGATTGATTTTTTATTTTTAAAATTCCTTTATTTATCAAATCAATCATTTTTTTTACATTAAGAAGATATTCATTAAAAAATTCCATATTTCTAAAACCAACAACACCACAATTATATGATATAATTTGTGAATATTTTTCATATGATTTTTCTATTTTCTTTTTATCAATAAAATCATGTTTCTCTAACATATCAATGTTTGAGAAATAAAAATTATTATAAAATAACGATTTTGATGTTTCTATTGATTGTACAATACCATCATATGTTTTATTATTTATATATTCAGATAACAAATCTTTAAAAATAAAAACATCACCTTCAATATGAATAAACGGTTCTTTTTGTTTTTCATAAACATTAAATTTAAAAAAATCCCATTCATTTAAATAATTGTAGGAATTTATATTATTGTTTTCATCGATAATAATATTGTTATCGTATGGTATATATTTTAATATTTTATCATACGCTAATTTATTAGAATATATTTCAACGTTTCCATAAAGTTTTTTTATTGTTAAATAACTTAATAATAACGAATAAAAATTTAATAAATATATATTACTATCGTTAAAATTTTTAGTATCTGTTTTCTTATCTATTTGATAATATGTTTGTATTATTTTCATAATAAATTGTTTAATCCAACTGGTTCTATTGATTCTGTTTTATTATTTTTATATCCATATTCATAATAATAATCATATTCATCATTAACAATTTTATCAGAAACCACATCAAAAAAACCTAAATTTTCAACATCTTGATTTAATAAAAATTTTATATTATATACTTTTGTTAAATCTGGTATTATAATATATGTATTCCCTGTAGAACTTTCAGTTTTACCTGTTGTTAATGCTTGTAATATTTTTTTCTTTATTACTTCCACAATCAATATAATTAAATTTCCACATTTTTTCTCATTAAAATTTTAATATCTTTTTCTGGATATTTTATTTCAAACATTGAATCTTCTGATGAATATATTGTATTATTAATCAAAAGAATTTTTCCTGTTTCAACATCAGATATTTCTTGTGATATTGTATTGTGTGAATAACCATTACCAACTTTATTGTAAACACTAATGTCTATAACATTAACAACACCTGAAACCGAAAGTATTTCTGTTTGTAATTTTCCAATAAAAACATCTTTATTCATTTCAGAATTATTAACATCAAAATATTTTTTCACAACATTAATAACACCATTAGCAATTTGATTGTCGTTAATATTATCAACATATATATCAATATCAAATGCTAAATTAAAAATTTTACCATCTTTAATTTCAATATAATCATTAATCATACGAAATTGTGAAAGATATTCAGCAATATTTTGTTTCAACAAATCGTTACTTTTATTTGAAAGTTTACCATCCGAACCAATATTAATAATTGAAATAATCACTTTATTATTTTCTTTATATGCATTTAGTCTAAACGGTGAACCAAATTTTCCTGGCATTTTATAAACTTGTAACAAATAATCATTTAATGTAACATCTCTATATTGACTAGAAAAATTATATTTTATTAAATTTCTAATTTGTTCAACAGTTAAACCATCATTACCACCAATTGCTGGTATTGGATTATTAACTTTAATACTATCACGAATTTGTCTATTTAGTGTTTCTAAACTACCATTAACAACTAAATTATAGTTACTAATTTTTGTTAATACGTTACTCCCAATATTAGAATTACTACCACCACCAGTTCTATATTTAACAAATAATGTATAACCACTTTTTAGTTTTTCACCTAACGATGTATTATTTAAAAAATTTTCAAGAAAATATTTGTTAGTAATACCATCTTTTAATAAACCATCACGAAATGCATTATTTGTAGCATCGCCTGAACCAAAAGTTAACTTACAAAAACCATTTGGTGTGAATTCTTTTATAAATTTTTTAGTTACATCAATCCATTTACCAATCTTTAAATCTGATTTTGGATTTGAATTTTCAAAATCTTCAACAAATACTCTTTGCTGTGCTAAATAATCAACCTCATAATATCTAATTATTGAATTTTTAAAATCGTTATCTGTAACCTCAACATTAGTACCTTCCATTAATATAACACTATCTATACCAATAATATTTGAATCTGGTAGTGTTATTGAAAAAAATGGTACAACATCACTTGATGTAATAACTTTTCTATAGATTTGTGAACTACCATTAAAAACAACATCTCGTTTTGTAACATCGTAATTAATAATAATACCATTAGAATCTGTATTAGGTATAATTCTTCTATTTTTAGGTAAACTCCAATCTATTTTGTTTTGTGTTTCAAATATTTTACCACCACCAATTAATTGTGCGCCTGATTCTAAAATAGGATAATAATTTGGGTCTGGTTTATCACCAAGTACAGGTATTGTCACAGTAAAATCAACTACTGTCACTGATGGTCTTTTGGGTGGTATATTAAAACCCATATTTTTAGCAATATTAAGTATTGATGATATTTGTTGAGCATTATCCAATTGGGTTTCTTGAAAAACTCTATCGGTATTAATTGCTAAATTATTTGCAACACCAGCATTAATATCAATAAGCATAGAACCAACACTAGAATCACTAAAATCACTAAGAACATCAGAATATGATTGTTTTATCATTGAAATTAAATCTTCTCTAATTTCACCAAATGTTCTACTCCCATATTTAATTATATTATCACTCATAATTTATTTATATTATTATGTTAATATTACCTTCTTCTTTATAATAACCATTATTATATCTAAATTCAATATTTATATTTAGTTGATTATCTAATACTTTATTTTCATCATCACCATCAAAATCAAAACTAACATTTGTAATTTCAATTTCAGGCATATACAATGATACAGTATCTCTTAAATTCTTTTCAATATTATACGCAGTTGTATCATCATTAAATTCAAATACGTGTTTCAACAAATTAGTACCAAAATTAGGGTCATAATATCGTTCACCCTTTTCTGTTGTTAATAACAAAATTAAATTAGAAATATATGAATCTTTAGTTATAATATTTGTTTTTAAAAATTCGTTAGTGTTTTTATTATCTTCAAAAGGATATTTGATATTAAGAGAATTCATTGTTTTTATTTTTTTATAAATACTAACTAAAAAAATCCAAACATAATGCTTTGGATTTAAAAGGATAAAAACTAATAAAAAAATTATTTAATCTTATATTTTTCTTTTATTTTAATTATTAGACTATTCAAATTTTGATTATTTTTTATTTCTTCATTATACTCATTCTCAATATTTTTTAAATATGGTATTAATTCATTATTAATAATATTTTCTATTGATTTATTAATATTCAATAAATTTGCAATTATTTTATTAAATAAATCATCTTTCTTTATATCTTTAATTGTTTCATCAAATATTTCATTCATTTTAATATCGTTTTCATCAATATTTTTTACACCAAATTTATTTAATTTATCAGATATTTCATCGTTTGATAGATTAATATTAATTTCATCTGCCATTTTATTAATTTCACCAATTTTTTTTGCTGCATCTGAATTAAAATCACCAGAATCTAAAGCATCTTTTAAATTTTTTAAAAAATCCATATTTCCCATAATTATATTTTTTTTATTGTTTCCATTTCAATCCCATGAAATTTCCAAACTTCATGTGTTTGATTATATTCAATTCTTTTTATAAAACTATTAATGGTGAATCCAATTAATTCACCATATTTGTTTTTAATGTATACAGATTTAATATTTACCAATTCATTAAAAATATTTGAATTATTATCAACTTCATTTATTTTAAACTTTAGGGGTATAAAAAATTCCAATTGCCTTTCATTAAAGTTAATTTTTTTTACATGTAAAAATTCTGTTATTTCTTCAATTTTATTAATAACATCTTGTTCTGTTTCACGGTATATTGTTAAAGGAAATTTTCTGTTTTTCCATGATTTTTTTAATTCATAATCATCGTTAATTTTTTTGTCTAAAAAATTAGCAGATTGGCTTAATCCTAATTCAATTGGTGTATTATTGAATATATATAATATTTCATAATCATCATCATTGGTTTTCCTTTCAACCAATTCTAATTCTAAAACCTCACCCATTGTTTTACCGCTATGTTTATGTTTTTCATCAAAAAATCCAAAATGTGCATACCTTCTACCATGTTCATCTTTAATATTCACACCATCATCCTTTGAATTTCTATCTTTAAAAAATAAATGTTTATCTGATAGTACAACAAATCTTTCCTGTGATGATTTTAACATGACATCATCAGATTTTTTTAATAATTCATAATATTCTTTAATATATTTACTATCACGTATTCCAACGTAAAATTTTTCTAATAATTCATTTCTATGCCTTTTACGTTGAATTTTTTTGTCCTTTTCTTTTGTAATATTAGGGTCTGCTTTTAATAATTCAATTTCAGTATTAAATAATGCAATGCTTATTCTAATAAGAATTGAATAAAATTTTAAATATAACCAAAATATAAGTTTTTTAAACATTCTTCTTTATTATTTTTAACTTTTCTTCCAATTTATTATTTTCTTCAATATATTTATTAATATCCAAAGATAATTTTTCGTTTATTTTTTTCAATTTTTCTATATTTTCATAACTATATTGTTTTTCTGTATGTTCATTAATAATTGATATTATTTTATTAATAGTTTCATTAGTTGGCAAAATAATTTTATTATCCTTTTTATTAAAAAAATCATTAATATATGTTATTTTCATAAATGATTTAAATAAAAGACGATATTTTTGTTTTGTCATCCCATCTTTATAATATTCTAAAAATTTTTTAACGTTATTTCTACGTTTTCTATTATCATTAATTCTTTTAAAATAATTTAAAATTATTTTCATAATTATACACCTTTTATTTGTTATTTTTATTGATTATTCTTTTATAAAAATCTGCACGTTTTTTTGTAACATTTGTTAAATGATATTCATCCTTAAAATCATTATATAAATTTTCACCCAATTCTTTTCTTAAATTTGGGTCTAAAATTAATTTTTTTAAGTTTTTTATCCAATATTTACGTGCATTTTTTTCTGGTGGTATTAATATACAATTCTTCATATGTTTCCCATGAATATTATATGGTGGTATATCACTACAAACAATAGGTAATTTTCTACTCCAACATTCAACTTGTTTTAAATTTGATTTTAAATGATTGAATTTATTATCTGATAATGGTGCTAATACAATATCCGTTTCATCTAATACTTTAGCATAAATATTTGCTTTTTCAGTCCATCTACGAGCATAATTACCTTCATTATCATACTTAATATTTCTTTCAAAATTCATTAACCACGATAAATAATCTTCATTCTTTATCATATTGTGATTATCGGTTAAAATTTTCTCATATTGATAATATACTGATTCTTCAGACTTAATACTACGTTTACTTTCATTAAAAATTTTATTTCTATATTTATTTTTTAATTCATTTGGTATTGGTAACATATCAACATTACCTTTTGAAGAATTAATTGCTTTAATTATATTTGATGTCCACAATCCCCTTTTTTCAAGTTCAAATTTAAATTCATTATTGAAACTATATTCAGTAGTATCTCCTTCAGCATCCCAACCAGCAATAATTACCTTAAATTTATCTTTTAATTCCCAATCATTAGATAATACATTTATAACACCCCTTAATTGTTCAATATCACCCAAATGTGAATTCCCACACCAATAACTTTTACCGTTTCTTCTAACATATATTATGTGATTTGGAACATTAACACAATAAATATTTCCTTTATATGTTTTTTTTGAAACTTTATAATAAAGTATTTTTGGACATTCATTTACACATTCGGTTTCAATTAAATTTTTTTCTCTTTTAAAATAAAAATTTGATTTTTTATTAAAAACTTCTGACATTTCAACTAATTCAAACCCAGATTTTAAATCAAAAGAAACGTACATTTTATGATTTGGTGTTACTGCAAAATCAATAGCACAATCTGAAGCATAATACATATCACCATCATATGGTTCATTTATATATTCAGTTGGTTTTTGATATTCAATAAGATTTGTTTCTGGATTTAACGTTGCAACTTGTTCTGTTTTATTTAAATCTTTAAATAATTTCCAACCATCTTCCGTTAATATTTCTGTTTTGTCATCATAGCAAGAACCTGCCATATATGTTATTCTAACACGACCATCAGGGTCAGGTTTCCAGTTATTTTGAAATTGTTTCATCCAAATTGGATTTATTGAATTATAAAAAACCTCAACATTATCTTTATTTGTTATTTTTTTTATTTCAGATGCAAACAAATCTGTTGTTGTTGTTACATAATCAGCAATTTTTAAATTTTCAATAATTGGAATATGTAATTTTCTTTCACGACTTAATGTATAAAAAGGATGTTGTTGTGGTAAATACCAATAATCATCAATATCTGCTATTAATAGCACACCAGATTTTTTTAATTCTTTTGATAAATTATTCATAATATTCAAATTACCATGTAATTGACGATGATAATGTATAATATCAAAAGATTTTAAATAATCTAATGTTTTTAAATCATTAAAATCTATGTGTGGATTAATTTCAATATAAAAATCATCTGAATGATTTTTTTCCAATTCAATTGCAGGTGTTTGTGTTCTAAAATAATTAACACCAGCAGTATCAGAATTATAAAATAAAATTCGTATTTTGTTATTCATGTTTTTTATAAATTTTTACAAAAAAATATAATTTATATTTAAATACGTAAAAATATATAAAAAAAATGAAATATGAAAAAATATTCTTATTTTTTATTTTTTGTTTTTGTTTCTGAAATGGTTTTATTGTCTTTAGATTCTACAATATTGTTTGTTGTTTTATTTTTATCTTTTTTATTTTCCTTTTCAGTTTTTTGTAAAATTTTTTTATTCGATTTCTTTTTTTCATAAAGATTAATATCATAATCATTCACTTCAATTACAGAAATTAAACCTTTTATTCTTAATCTACGTATTGAGATTGTTAAGAAATTTGTTTTTAGAAACAAATCTTCCTTTGGTTTAATTTCTGTTTTTTTTTCGTATATACCATCAATATATTCAATGATTAAATTTTTATTATAATTTAAACTATTTTTATCCAATAAATGTGTTATATTGGTTATTTTAAATGTTTTCATGTTTATATCTCCTATTATTTTAAACCCCAAATTATGTTATTTAATTTAATTCCATCAAAACCCAATGATTTTGCTTTTAATATTATTGCTCTTTCTTTAATTCTATCAGAATTAATATTTGATTCTTTATTCAATTCTTTAAAATTCACATTTGGAAACCAAAATTTAGATAAAATATCAACTAAATTTTGACCATTTTTATATGAAATACCATTATTATCCATATCAAACAAATTATCAAATTCAATTTGATATTTATCAAAACCATCAATTGGTGAAGATAAGAAAAAATTACCATTTTGTGAATTTTCTTTAATAGGTTTTTTTCTATATCCATACAAAACTATTGGATTTTTATCATATTCCATATTGGAAGATTCTAAAGAATTTAAAAATTGTGTATCATCATCTTGATAAAAATTAATAGTATCTTGAGATACAATTTCTTCTAAATTTTGCAATTCTTTATATTCAAAAATATCTTGTATTTTATTTAAAATTTTACAACTATCTAAAAAATCTAAATTAAGTTTAATTATATAAACCATTGAATTATTTGATAATCCATTAACCCATTTATAATGACCATCCAAAATGTTTAAGTCTTTATCAACCCAAATTGGGTTTTTTTTATCATTAATAGTATTATTAGAATATTTTGAAACAATATATGGTTTTGTTGGTTTTAATATGTTTGGATTAATATCCATTTCATTATATTGAATATTATTATTGTTTAATCCATCAATCATTATATTATATGGTGTTGATATTTGTAAAATTTTATTCATTTTTATAATTCATATATTAATAAATAGTGTTATTTTAATTTTATAATTTCTTCATTAATTATATTCAAAAGATTATATTTAGATTCAACTAAAATAATATTTTCATCAATAATTTTATAAATATTAAACAAAATGTTATTAGATATTTCTTTTTTTATATTTTTATAAGAAATTATATCGACATCCCTATCGTCATAAACGCTAATTGTTTTTAAATTTGGATATTTATTAATGTATTTTAAAATTCTATTACCTTTATCTAAATCATTGTTTTTCATATCTAAATAATCAACATTAATATTATTAACATCCAAAATTTTTTGAACATAAGGTCTTAATCTTTCAATTCTTGAAGTTAAAATAATAACATAAGTATTTGGTTTATTTATTGCATCTTTTAATTGATTTAATACTGATTGAATGGGTTTAATATCAAAAACATTTAAATCTAAACTTTCACTTCTACCCCACCAACCTAAATATGGATATTCTTTATTATAATATTCAGACCAATACCTTTTACCATATTCTGGTTCTGGTGTTTGAAATAATGTACCATCAAAATCAAATGCTTCTAAATTTTCTATTAACATATAATAATATTATTCAAATTTTATTTCAGTAACTCTACCAACAATATTAAACGGTCTTTTAAGTAACTTCCAATTTACTAAGTTGTTTGATAATTTGGGTACTCCATCATTTTTACGATTTACTCCTAATGTTATGTGTGGTATTTTATTTTTACTAGGAAAACCACTTACTCCAACAGCAATAACTTTATCGTCCATTGCAATAGTATTTACACTTAAACGTACAGTCATACCTAAATATTTTTCATATTCGGGACTAATTTCACCAAGATTAATGGTCATATGATGTGCAATAATTTCCCAATCTTCAGGTATTTCATTTTTAAATCTATTAATTAATTTGTTTCTTGAATTTTCATCAAGAACAACTGCACTATAAAGAACATTACTCATTTATATCCATTCATTCTTTTTAATAATCCGTAAAAAGATTCATTTAATTTATTTTTATTTTGTTCTAAAACATCAAGATATTCATCTTCAACACCCAAAATTTTTGCAACATCTATTGGTGCAACTTTTTTTGCTGGTCTTAATTTAATATTATTATCACTTTCTGTGACAACTTCCAGTTGTTTATTAATATAATTTAATAATAAATTAACAACACCAGTTACCGTATCAAACACTCTAATCATTGCATCTTTATCAGCACCCCAAATTGCAACATAATTGAAAGATGTTGTTTTTAAATCAAAACCATATGATGCCAATATCATCCATGCAGATAATTCTGCTTGTTGTTCTACTAATTCACGACCTTCAGAAGTACCAACAAAATATCGGGCAAATTCAGATTTTTTATTTTTTAAATATGTTTGATGTAACAATTCATGGCTTATTTCATGTGCTAATGTTTTAGTAATACCAACATCATTACCTTCATTTTTTAATAATTTAATATATCCACCACCACTAGAACCCCTAGCACCACCCAAATCATCCACCATTCTTATTTCAATACCGTTATCATTACAAAAATTTAATAATGCATTATAAATGGGTTTAACTTCTTCAGAAATCATATCTTCCTCAAACCATTTAATTTCATTAAAATTTTCATAATCACCCAATAAATTTTCTTTACCTTCCATTTGTTTTGTGTTAGATACATCATAAACAGGAGTATATTCAAAATTATGTTTAACAAATTTACCACGTAATTCAACACCCAATCTTTCTTTTTCACCAGCATTTAAATCTTCATATTTTTTCTTATTAACAGAAATTAAAAAATTTTTAATAATTTTAACCTTTTCTTCTTTACTATATTGTCTTAATGCACTTTTAGCGGGTGAACAAATTATCATTCTTTTAGTTTTATCAATAATTTCCCTATTAAATTTATTCCAATTATATTCACTTTTTACTAATCTTGCTTCTGGGTTTTGTAACCAAATAAGTATTGAATTCCTAAAACTATATTGATGACCTTGTGCGTTTTTAAAACTACTTATAATTTGCATTGTTTTTTTAAATTCTTCATCATTATCAAGATTAACAATTGTTTCTTTAAATCCATTAAGTTTATCGATAATTTTCTTTTTTTCTTCATCTGTTATAGTACCATCTTCGATATTCGATGATGTTTCTGCTGATTTTATTTCACCCACAATATCATCTAACGATGCTATTAAAGATGCTTTGCTATCATCTTCCGATGCCCCTTCCAATCCATGTACTTCTTTTAACGCTGGTTCAATAAAACGCTTGTAAACATTTCTCCATTGGTCTTCTGTTTTTCCAATATACCAAAACCAAAATTTTCCATTAGAATCCCATTTAGCACCATGTTTTTTAAATATATCTTTATATTTAAATGTTTCTGTGTTTTCAGGTAAATTGGGGTCTATATATGCAATAGGATTTCCTTTTAAATCATACTTTTTACTAACTTTAAATGCTTCATTTAGAATTTTTTTCATTAATATTAATATTTAAATCAGTGTTATTTTTTTCGTTTTCAAAATCACTATTCATAAAATCATTGTAAGTGGTTTTTAAACTTTCATCAATGAGAATACTTTTATATTCTTTTTCAACACCTAACACTTTTGCAATATTTAAAGGTGTAATTAATTTTGCTTGTTTCATAATAAATACTTTTAATAATTATTTAACTATATACGAAAATAATAAAAAAATGTTACAATATCAACCTGTTGATTCAATAAATTCAATTTGTTTTACTGGTATTTTTTCTGGTGTTTCATATCTTTTTGATGATGCACGATGTGTATAACAAAAAAAGCCCCTTTTATCCGCACCTAATGAAACACCATTAGATTTTTTTGTTTTATTTAAAAATTCTTCAGGTTTATTCAATCCTAAAACAATACCACCATAAGAAGGAATTGTTTTATATGTACTACCACCACCCAAATATTGTAAAATTCTTTCTTTCATTTCTTTTGATATTGTTTTGGATTTTAATATTGATTCTTTTGTTCTACTATATTTAGATTTTTTTTCTTCATTCAAAGAATTTAAATTTAAAATATCTTTATTCTTATTTTTATCTGAATACACCAATTTATTACCAAATAATGAATATGTTTTTTTTAATTTTTTTATGTATTTTTTTCCCATACCCCTTTTCACATAAGAAATTGTCATATGTGGTTTATAATCTGAATAATCTGATGTATGTGGAAATTTTTTAATAAATTTATTAATTTCAACTAAATCATCAGAATCAACATCAAATTTCACAACATCATAATCAGAATTTTCAAAAATTGAAATTTCATTTATTTTTATTTCTATTGGTTTTAAATTAAAATTGTTTTTTATTTCATCAAAAAGAACATTTGGTTTAACATCATCATGAAACCCATATAATATTGTAACATGTGGTTCATTTTCAATACCATATCCATCTAAATCGTAAATATCTTCTTTTTTTATTAATGATGTGATATAATTCCATTTAGGTATATCAAAAAACAACATTAAACAACCATACTCAATGTTATCATTTTTTTTGACTTCATTAATAAATTTCTTTTGTTTTAAAAAATCAACTAATTCTTCTTTATTATTATTAATTTTATCAGAATAAATATTTAATAATAAATTCTTCATGGCATTTCCAATTTCAATACCTTTTAATCCTAAACTAATTAAATCATTACCATTTATAGCAAGTTCAATTGTTGTTTTAGGATATTTACCATTTAACAATTCTTGACATGCATTTTTTAATATATCTGGTATAATTTGACTTTTTAATGTTTGAGGTGAAATTACATACATATTATGTGCAATCATTCTTGCTTCTACATTATTTGTAATTTCTTTTGAAAAGGCTTGTTCCAACCCTTTAATTTCTTTATATGTGTTAATATCACCCTTTAAATCATTTTTATAAAAATCAGATGCTATTTTAGTTGAATTATTAGACAATAAAAAAATAAATTCACCAAGAGTTTTTACATTATTCCATATTTTATCATCTTTACGATATATTTTAATTTTACCACTTATATTACCAAAAATTTCTTTTAACAACCCACTTTGTTTAAGTAATAATGCACCAATTTTACAATCACCTTTAGTTACAATTTTTTCAAGTTCAATCAATATTCTTTCTGGACTAATTTCCTTAATTCTACCCACATTATCCCTAATCATTTTCATTGTCATTGGTTCTATTACATATTTAAAACGACTTCCAAAACTAATCATTCTTAACATTCTAAGTGGGTCGTCTTTAAATGCATCAGGATTTGCAGCAGAAATTTGTCTATTTTCAATATCTTTTAAACCACCCAAAGGGTCAATAAATTTACTATTATTAATATTTATTGCCATTGCATTAAATTTAGCATCACGTCTTATTAAATCATCTTCAATTGATAAATTAGGATTGCTTTGAATATCAAACCCACGATAACCACCTTCACCACTTGGTCTTTCTTTTCTAGGTAATGCAATATCATAATCAATACCACTACCATCATTAAATTTAATAACACCAAACGATTTACCAACAATATCAACTTTACCGAAATTTTCTAATATTTCTATAATTTTATCGATAGATAAATTACGAATAACTAAATCTATATCCTTGTTTGGTTTATTTAATATTAAATCTCTAACAACACCACCGACTAAATAAACATCACCACCATTATTAATTAATTCTTCTATAAATGGTTTTTGTTTAATTTTATTTATGAAATTTCTTATTTTCATTTTAATTTATTGATAATAATTTTGCTTCTTGTATGTTTTTTATTATATTTAGATTTGATTCTTTCATACTTTCATGTATGTTTCTTATTGATTTGTTTGAAAACAAAAAGAAATATAAATCTTCTTTATTTTCATCCATTTTAAAAACATAATAATTATTATGTTCAGAATTACCAATATCACAATATATTTGAGATTCTGGTTTTTTTATTGTATTAACATATCCACCCAATATAATTTCTCTAAACCTTTTTTTGTTCAATGTTTGAATATCTAATATATCACCAAGACTACCACCAGAATTAAAAACTATTCTTGTATAACCATCATTAATAGCCATATCGTATATTTTTTTTGTTTCATCAAAATCATAATTATTTTTATATTTAATACGATATATATTCAACATTACTTGTAAATGACCACCTTCTATAAATTTACCATCTGGTGTAATCCATCCAACATGGTCACGTATTGGTACTAAAATTTTACTATCTGTTAAATTCTCATTCATTGTTGACCCACTATATCTTTGTGAATAATCTTTTCGAATATGTGGATATTTTTTATAAATATATCTTAAAATAGAATCATTTGTATAACCCAATAATCTTCCAATTATATAGGCTTCTTTTGGTGTTTTATCTGAAAGATATCCACCATGTGATTTCATTATATCATGTAACATATTTGCTTGTTTTTCATACCCATCACAATATATTATTGATGTATTTGCATTTTGTTGTTCTTGTTTTACAGGTATTATATTTAAACCCGAATTAATCACAAAATTTTTTAGATTTTGGTTCTTATGAAAAGACACCAATCCAACATTTCTTTTTCCATTAATAATTGTCATTATCGCACCTTCAACATCATATGCTTCACTTGCATCAATTTCTTCATTAATATTATTGGAAAATCTATAAAAAATTTCTTCAATTGGTTTAATAATTAAATTGTTAATATCGCCTTGATTACAAGCAATACTTTTATTTCCCAAACCACCTAATTTACATTTCTTTTTTACTTCAACACTACTACTATCCTTCATTGCAGAAATTTGCCTTTCCGATAATTCATTAGTGTTTCTTATGATATTATTATCTATTGGGTCTGAACTATCAATTTGATTATATGTTGGTTTATTATCATCACTCACAGTATTTGTTGTAGAATATAAAGAAGAACCACCAAAAACTTCATCAATTTCAATATTTTGTAAATTATTAGGAACTAAAAAACCATCACCAAAACCAATATCAAAAAAACCTAATTTTCCATCTTTTTTATATCCTAAATTTTTCCAATTATAAAAATCCAAACTAGATATTCCCAATTCATGACATTCTTTTGCAATTTCTGTTATTTCACGAAAAAAATCAACATCTTCGGGATTTTTTTTAAAATAATTATAAATATCAATTTTTCTAATCCAACCCGAATTAAATCCTAAATATTCTTCAACCACTTCAGAAACATCAACATTAAATAATTTAGAAAAAACATAATTTAAACGATTGTATTTTCTTTCAATTTCTGAAGTAACTTTTAATTTTTCTAATAATATCGCATATGTTTCTGGTATTTTTTCTGTTTTTGATTTTATTTCATATACATTATATGGTTTTGCAATTCTTTCTAAATTTTTACCAATTAAATTAAAATTTTCAACGGCTTCACTTCTATCTTTAGTTATTTTCAAAATCATATTATTATTAACTTCATAGGCAACACCAAAATTACCACCATCAATATACTTTAAATTTTTTAAATTAAGTTTATTAACAACTTGATTTGCAATTCTATTTGCAAGATTTATATCATATGTTTCATTAATAACGTTTTCATTTTCTGGCAACAAAATTAAAAATTTTTCAAGATTAGGTTCATTCGCACGATAATCACCAAAATCAAAAAATTTTAACACACCATTTTCATCATATCCTATATTTTCAGGATTACCATAATCATTAGACTTAATACCCAAATCCATTAATTCTTTTTTTATTAATAATATACCCATCATATAATTATATGCTGCTTTTCTTGTTTCAATTGGAATATCTGCTTCTTTATTTTGATTTAAAATTCCACCTAATAAATTTTTTATTTCATTCATATCATTGTAATCAAAATTTCTTTTTTTCATTTTAATTAAAAAATCAGCAGTTGACATATTATTTGGTTTAATTTTATCTATTGCTCTATAATATGAATAAAATATTTCTTTTGGTTTATTTTCAATATTTTCTTCAATAATTCCATAAAACGACATATTATTTTCAGTATCAACTATTTTATAAACATTATATACCCAAACTATGTTTTTAGGATTATTTCTTCTTAAAATAGATGCCCCATCTGCTTCACCAACATCTGTTGTTAATTTAAAAACATTACCATCACTAATTATAAAAGCATAACCATATGAACCACCTTTCAATGATTTTACTATTGTAAAACCTAACTTTTTACCAACTTCCGATACAATTTCTTTAGCATAATTTTCATCCTTTATTGAAAATTTCTTAACTGGTGGAATATTATCTAATTTAACATTTTTAAAATCATATTCTTCATGAAGTTCTATTTTATCTCTATTATAACAATTTTGGGATATTAAATATTCTTGAAGTTTTAAAAATTTTTCAAAAAATTGTTTTTTGTTTTTAACACTGTCTAATGTTTCGTTCAAATTATTAATACAATTATAAAATTCATCACACAACACGCCAATATTAGATACTGGTTTATTCGGATATTCATTTCTATTTTCGACAAAAGAAATAAAACGTTCATTTATTTCACCATTACCACTTCCAATATCTTGAGGTATTAATGCCCAATTACTATATTTAATATCGTTTGTTCCATTGTCATCTGATAATATATCATCATTACCATCATTAAAATTATAAAGTTCATACATTTTAATTTTTTGTTTCCTATTTGGACTATAATGTGTGTCATAAACTTCTTTATTTAAACCATAATCTACCATAACAATCTTTGGTTTACCATTACGCATTACCTCACCAAACGTACTAGGTCTATTAGTATCACCTAAACCAATACCAAAACAATACATTAAATTTGTTAAATCAATTACAAAATCATTATTTGACAATTTATCAATATCAGATTGGTCAATTTTATAAATTCTTTTTTTGTTTTCATTTTCCAATTCTTTATTCACCAAATATTGAGATAATAACCATAAATTTGGAATTCCTGTTAATTCTTTTATTCTTTTTTCGGTCACTTTTTTAGCCTTTTCTGATATAATCCAAGTATAATCATCAGAAAATTCAAAAACCATTGTTATAATATCCTTAAAATCATAATTTTTACCTAAATCAAACTCTACATTATTTTGTGCAACACCTTTTTGATTTTTTGCTAATTTTAATACTTTAGTATCGTTTAATTCATATACAATTCTACCACTACCACCACCAATTCTTGTTAAATTATTATCTGCATATTTTATTCTATTAGCAAAACTATTGATATTATTTAATTCCTTTAAAAAATTAGAGATTTTAAATTCATTCATATTATTATAATAATTATATTAATAAATAGTTACTTACTTTAACGAAAACATTTTTTTTATAATTATAATAAAAAAAAATCCATTTAATATAAATTAAACGGATTTTATTGTTTTAAATAAAATATTTTATTTTGGTTTTGTTCTTTTTTGAAGTTCACGTATTACATCATAAACAATTTCTTTTATAAGATTTTTATTCTCTTTTAATACTTCTTTTATTCTTTCAACAGCATATAATTCAACTATTGTACTTTTTATTGTTTCCTCAACAATTGGTGTAAAACTTTCAAGTAAATGATTATCAATAATTCCTTTAATTTTTTGATTTAATAAATCATCGTTAATTTGTGGAAATGAAGGTTGCTGATTTTTATTTAATGAATATTGAGAATATTTTTCTAGTGAATTTGCCAATGTTTGATTATTTCTCCTTTCTATTTCTTTCCACAAATCATCATCACGTTCCATATCATTTTCTTTTGAAAAAATAAAAGGTTGATGTGTTTGTTTCTGATTATTAAAATTCGTATCAAAATTTTCATTAATTGGTAACATTGTTTTTTCATTCTTTTTTTCCGAAACCAAATTATGAACTCTTTTCACTAATACTGAAGCATTAGTTTCTTTTCCACTATCAACCGATTCATATAATTCTGTTAAAAATTTATTACGTGGATTTACATTACTAGATGTTAAATTCAAATCATTCTTTCTATTTGATATTTTTTCTTTTAATTTATTTAAATCGTGTTTATTCATAACAAAAATATAAAAAATTATTATTTTTTATAAATACTATAAATTTTTGAAAAGTGTTGTTTTTTTATATGGTATTGTTGATATGTTTTCAATTTCATTAACGTTTAACGATTTTTTTGAAACTTCTTTTTTTATTTTATTTAATTTCTCAATATATCTTCTATCATCAACCTGTTTTTTATTAATAAAAACATCTGATAAATATGGTAAATCACCAATTATTGCACTATCAGGTATTTTATATCTATCTTTATCTTTAATTGTTATAAGTTGATAATTTTTTTTATCATCAACAACAACTAAATAGTTACTCAATTTTCTTTTATGAAATCTACTAACCAAATCACGCAATTTAATAACATCATTTCTCGTTATTTGGACTGAATTTTTATTACCCCTTCTAATACTATCCCATTTTTCTTTATTTAATTCACTTGGTTTCTTTTCAACACCATAAAATTCTTTATCATATTTATATTCAAAATCTGGTTGGTTTTTTGTTGAAACATAGGCATCAATTGAACTCATATTATCATCACCACCTTCATGATATCCCTGTGGAATCATTACCAAACCATTAGAATCATGAAATTTTTTACCCGTTGGTAATATTTTTATTATATTTTCAACATTAAACATTCTCCAACCAGGTTTATTACCTTCACTATCAACCCAAAAATCATGATTTTTACTATCTTTTCTAGTAGGTCTTTTATCAAAATGCCAACTATTTTTAGGATTGTCTTGCCATGCTCTAATCACTTTTTTTCCTGATGTTTTATGTGTACCTAAAACATATATTCTAACTGTTCTAAATTCCTTTGCCTTTCTATCATTATCAGCATCATAATATAAATAAACCCATTCATGATTATTAATAGCATTAATGATATCATTTTCACTAACACCTTCAGTTAAAAGATTTTTTAATCTTTTAATGTTATTAAATAATATTTTTACTTCAGATATCATTAACAATTATCACAATATAAATAAGAAGATGAATATATATTACCACAATTTAATTGACATTTTCTAATAAAAATATCACAGCAATTACCTATATATTTACTATTTTCAGGTTCTCTACCTCTTTCATCCATATTATCAGATTTTGTATCTATGTGATTTTCATCATATTTATTACTATTATAATCATATCTACTACAATTATAATTTATGTTACACACACGATAACATTCACTAATTCCAAGTAAATTACTATAATTATCTTCCATTTTTTTATTTTATTAAATAAATATTATTTTTTTATAAATACTATTTATTCATATTTCTTAAAGGCAATTGTCAAATATTCTAACAGATGTGGTACTATATCCAAAAAACTAATTTCACTTATATGATACCAACCATAACCATTATGTTCTTCGTTTAAAACAACATTTGTTGGGTCACCCATATATTTAGAAATATATATATGTTCAATACTATTTTTATGTCTTTTTATAGAAAACAACCATTTAATATTATCCAAAATTAATTTTGTTTCTTCAAAAACTTCTCTTTTTACTGCTTCTTCTGGTGTTTCACCAATTTCAACACCACCACCAACTAATCCCCATTTTGTTGGCATCCATATGTTAGGATTATCACTTCTTTTTAATAATAATATTTTATTATCCTCATTAAGAATAATAGCAACTGCGTTTTTTTTCAATTCAAATTCACAATAATTCCATTCTTCATTTAATCTAGGGGTTTTATATGGTTTTAATTCTGAATTTGGTTTTGTCATTACATCTTGTTTAATATTTTTACTCATTTTAACCGCATTTCTATCTGAATTTAATGTACTTTCAACAAAATTTTTCATTAAAACACCACCAGCAAGTTCATATTGAATATCATTTTTACCATTAGAAACAAAATAATCAAAAAAATTTTTTAATCTTTTTAGTGTTTGATATGTAATTTCTTTGTTATTTAAAAGAAATTTTGCCCTTTTAATACCAATTCCATTAGGATTTAAAATTAAAACTTTTTTTATGTGATTTAATATTTTTTCTGGTATTTTATATTTTTTATTATATAATTCAGAGTTCATTAATTAAATTCCAACAACTTCATTAACTTATTTTTATCAGATTGACTTAATTTATTAATTAATCCTGCAACTTTTTTTAATTTAATATCCCTAATATCGGATAGTGTTGATTTATTTGTTAAATCACTGTCTATTTTATTATCAACCATCATATCTTCTTTAACATAATCTTCATCAATATTTTTAATTGGTTTTACTGTATTTTTTAAATAATCATCAAAAATTTTCATTATTTTGTTAACCCAAATTTCTTCTTCTTTTATATCATTAGAATATTTTTTTTTATTTACAAATAATCTATAATCGGATTTTAATTTATTTGGATTTTTATAGTAATGCTTAATTACATTAAATGTTTTTTCTTGCATTAACTCTATTAAATCGTTAACCAATTTATCTTGTTTTTCATCACTATCTTCACCTTCCATAAAAGGCATTAATGTAAAACCAAAACGACCCAACATATCATATCTATATGGTTGAGTTCCAATTCTACTATTATAATCAGTAGTGTTATTTGCTTGTGATTCTAAATCAGAACCATTTGTTGGTATTTTTTTTCTACCAATTAATTCACCATCACTATCAATAATTTCAAAAATTTCTTTTTTACTAAATTTCATATTTATATTTTTTATATAAATACTATAAGAAATTGTGTTTGAAATATTAAAACGATTCTAATAATCGTCAAAATTTTCACCCATAGATTCTTCTAATTTTCTTGTTTCAACATATGTTTCAAATGCATCTTTTGCATTTTCAACTTCATTAAAAAGTTTTTCCATTGTATATTCTTCTGAAAGATTAAAATCTTTTTTGAAATCAAGAAAATATTGTTTTGTTTTTTCTAATTCACGTTCATTGCTTTCTTTTTTTGCTCTATCAATAATATCGAAAACTTCTAAATTATCCAAATTCTTTTTTTGGTTTTCTTTTCTTATTCTATCCAATTCCAATTCAAAATCAGATTTTGGTATATCAACATTGTTTCTAACAATTTTTAAAAAAATTCCATTGTATAAACCCAAATGATATTTATCATCATCTTTAATTAAAACTAAATCACCATTATCGTAATTTGAATTTATAGACTTAATTTTCGATTTATTTGCTTTAATCATCTTATCATTTAAATATTTTAAAGCATTATCATAAATTTCATAATGAACTTTATAATTTTCATGCATTTTAAAACCATTCCAAATTAATCTAGGGTCATATCCCGTTTTATTCCAAAAATCAACTTCCATTTTTTCTAAAAACATTGATTCGTTTAAATCATCATTATCAAAATTTCTTAATTTAATATCATCTTTTATTGGATTAATATCATTTTTAATCAATTCACCCTTACTATTTATTTTTATTAATATTTTTTGTCTTATTTCAGGATTAAAACCAACTAAAATACTTTCAACCCGTTTATTAAATGCATCTAAATATTTTTCAACATTATATTCACCTAACATATTAGGATTTTCAACTAATTCTTCTTTATTAATTAAAACCGCACAAAATCTTTCTTCACCTGTTTTTTTATCAATAATCCTTCTTGAATCACCATGTGATTTTTTATATCCACGATTAACATAATATATCATACTATCCAATTCGGGTTCTGGTGGCATATAATTAGAAACATATTTTAATTTTTCTTTAATTGTTAATTCTTTATTAATGTTTTCTAAATTAAATTTGTTTTTGTGTATTTCAAACAATTCATTTACTAATTTTTCCCTATTTTCAATTATCAATTCCATATGGGCTTGCATACCCTTATCCCTACCATTTTTATCTTTACCTCTTTTATTATATTCTTTAATGGTTAATTTAATCCTACTCTTACTTGCTATTTTCTTTAATGGAATTCTCATATAAAAAATATCATCAACATATTGATTATAATATTCAATAAATTCTTTTTCTTTTCCATTTAAAATTAAATTAATTCCATTATCAATAAAATCTTCAATATATTCTGGCATTGTTTTAGATTTTATCGTATTACCTGTTAATTTAACAACATTTTTCATTTCATTAGTTTTTTTATCTTTTTTCTTTGTTAATGTTGCATAATTAATACGTGATAAATTCAAACAAGAAATATTTTCCATATCATTATCTACTGACATATATGGTGGTTTCATTTCTTCTTTATTATATTTTTTTATTAGTGCATCAATACCCTTTTCATCATCAAAAACCCACATATTTTCAATAATATCCTCATTTTGATTATATTCAACAATATCATTGATAATACGAATTGTTGTTTTATTAGGTATTTTAAAATTAATACCATCCGTTACTGCCAACAAAGGAATACAACCAAAATCATTAAACCATTTTATTGCATGTCTTAATTGAATTCTACCAATACAAGTAATACGTGCTGCACATACATTATCTGACCAATTAAATGAAATATTTGAACCCAATGCACCAAACAATGAATTATTTAATATTTTTAATGGTAATTGTTTAATTTTTGAAATTGAAACATCACTATCTTTTAATATACCATTCATATATTTAATATATAATTCAAAATCAATTTCTTTTAATAATGAAAGTTCGTCATCTTTCATTTTAATACCAGAACCTAATTTTTTATATATATTACGTGTTGATGTTAAATATAGTAACATTTTTTTCATCACACCAGTAATATCAAAAAATGGAAAAACATTATCTGTCAATTGAATCATTGGGTATAGGGAACTATAGTCAATTTTTATTATTCGTTCAGTATATCCTGTTTTATAACATCTAGCCAAACCACCACTAAATCTTTCATTTTCATCACATATCGGTATTGCCAAACCATTTTCATAACTCCATGCCGTTAACAATAAATTCCAAATTGAAGCAGTACCCATTGTACAAATACGTAAAAAGGTAGTTGGAACTATTTTTGCAAGCATAAAAGAGGTTTGATTATATAATTCATCCACTTGTTCCGTTTCCCATAAATCATCTAATAAATATTGTTTTACTATTCTCTTACCATTAATAAAATTAAACATTTTATTTTTTTTAGTAAAATTTCTATACCAATCAACAAAATTTTTATTATTATCTAAACACCTCTTTTTTCTTTCTTTGTATTCTTCATCAGATATCTTACTTTTTTCTATTTGTAATTTAAGCAACAATTCACCAATTTTTTGATATTCATTGGGTAATTCATAATATTCATTACTTTCATTAATTAAAAATATTTTATTTTCATTATAATACTTACCAATCATATTATCTTCACCCTTAATATATGTTCTATTTGGTTTTGAAATGTTTTCAAAATTAGCAACATATTTCAATCCAGTTGCTCTTAAATCACTATTTACCGCAGCAGTACGTTTTGCTGCATGTAAGGTATCAATTATTGAATAACCCCACATATCAGTTGATGTATATTTTTCAGTAGAACCACCAATTTTTACCGTACTATTTCCTTTTCTTTTTATTGAAATTGATTGATTTAAACTTGTGGGTATTTTTGATAAATCCATATTCAAAATTTTAGCCCTACCTAAAATAAAATCAAAATCAAACATTTCAGAGTTATAACCAACAATAATTGCGGGTTTTAAATAATTAATTAAATTAAAAAAATCTTGAATTATTTGTATTTCTGATAAATCATCATCATTTTCTTTAACACTTAGTATTGTTTCAAAACCCATATTATCCCTAATACCAATTGCAAAAATTCTTGATGTTTGATACCTTAATCCCGTAGTTTCAATATCGAATGTTAACTTATGTATTCTTTTATATTCTTCAATACCCTTATATAATCTACTTTGAGTAGAAATAAAAAATTGTTCAGTTGTTCTTACACCATAAAACATATCTCTATGTGAATATATATAATCGCCATTACTGTCTCTAACAAAATTACCATCATCATCTACCAATTTTTCATATGGATTTATACCACCATCTTTTAAATAATTAATAATATCGTTATAAGAACGATTACTTGTTATCATATAACAATATCCATCAACCAATCTTTTTTGATTACCTGTTTCTAGTTTTTTTATTTTTATACCGTATTTAATTCGTTTGCTTTCAACCAATTCATCTGATTTACCCATATATAATTTTATGTTATTTTTAGATAAATCTTTCATATATAAAAATGGTTCATATTGGATTTTTTCAATACGTGGTTCTTGATTTGGTTCATGTATTATACATTCAGCATAATTTGTTCTAGGGTCTGTTTCAACATTAACAATATATTTTAAATCATTATTATAACCCTCAAGAAAACTCTTAATTTCACTTAATACTTTACTTTTATCCATTTTTTTTCTTTTTATAGGTAAGACGTTTTGTTTTTTTATTAAATTTAATAACTACATTATCAACTAAACACTGATTTTTATCAATCAAATCATAAACATTTTCAGGAAAAATACCAGACAACCATAATGCACTAATAAAATTTTTTGGAATTACTTTAATATAAACATTATCCCCCTTTATATCAAAATCCAAAAATACAATATTTTCCCCAACTCCTTTGTTTTTTTGTAAAATTTGAACAAAAGTCGCATGAGTTTTTGTTAAAACATCCTTATTCGATAAATCAATATTATTAAAAATTAAATACAATAAATAATTTTCAATAAAATTATTACTAACTTGAAATTTACTTCCCATATTTACTTTTTATTTTCTCAATAACATCACTCAACACCGATTCTTCAACATTTGATGTATATTTTTCATTATCCAACACTTTTATAATTTCTTCACGTTTAGTTTCAATTTTTGAATAAACATAATCATCTATTGTATCTAAAAATATTAATGGATATATATTTACAACATCCTTTTGACCAATTCTATGACATCTATCTGCTGCTTGGTCATATTCACCAACACTATATGGTAAAGTCATAATAAATAACTTACTTGCTGCTGTTAATGTCAATCCATAATTACTTGTTTGAATCGTACCTAAAAAGATTTTCATTTGATTATTTGGGTCTTGAAATGAATTAACAACATCTGAACGTTCTTCAATACTTTGATTACCTGTATGTAAACCCGCCAAATTTCCAAAATATTTTTTTAATTCATATAGTGATTCTTTAAAATAATCCATAATAATCACCTTTTCACCAGTTTCTATAATATTTTCAACCAATTCTATAATATGTTTTATTTTAACTTCCGATAAATATTGTCTTAATCGAAGCATTATAGTTAATGGATTATAACTTGGTTTATCAATAAAATCGTTAACAACATCCTGTTCAATTTTATTATAGGTTGATAATTCATCATTTGTTAATTCTAATACAATTCTTTGATATATTTTATCAGGTAAATCATTCAATACTTCAAATTTTCTTTTTCTATGAGTATATGGTGCTATTTTATAGTAAAGTTCTTCAAATTTTTGTTCCATTGTATTTTGAACATAACCCCAACCATTTTCAAAATCATATGTCATACCACAATAATATTCATAAAAATATTTTTTTGTTGGAAAATCAATTGATGATATTTGATTTAAAACAGTATATAATTCATATGCTCTATTTGGTGCTGGTGTTCCACTTAAAAATAATTTACTAACTTTTTTATTTTTAAAAATGCCTTCTTTGAAAATTCTTTTAAAATTTTTATAAATATTTGTTTTTGTGTTCTTTAATTTTTGTGATTCATCACAAATTAAAACATCTATATTATTAATATTTAATTTATTCCATTTTAAATCAAATTTAGTTTTATTAGATGGATTAAAAAAATCATAGTTTATTATAATATATTTTGCTTCATTAATATCACAATCATTTTTTTTATAATTAACTACAAAAGCATTACTTTTTGTGAATTTCTTTACTTCATTAAGATAATTAAATTTTAATGAATTGGGTGTTATAACAACAACCCTTTCAAATTTATTCATTTCAACATAAAGAATACTAGATAACGTATTATGTGTTAAAATACAATGATTAGTTGCATATAGATGATTATCACAATCAACAGATATACATTGTGATTCTTTTTTACCAATATATTTAACATCAACAATTAAACGATATGGTTGTATAATAAATTTATATTTATTTTTTATTTTTTTTGGCATAAAATCAAATGGTAGTGTAATTCTAATTAATTTATCATCAACTATTTTACCAATACCACCCAAACTTTCAACCACAAATTGAACATCTTTAATTAACAATGTAGATTCTGATTCAAAAATAATTTCATTTCTAATATGAATATATTCACAATTTTCCAACAAACCATTTAATAGTTCAAACCTATCATCAATATTTGAATACATATAATCATTTGGAATAAAACTGTTTTTAGAATTAATTTTATGTAATTCATAAAATTTTAATGATGCTTCAATTTGACCATCAGATATTTTTAAAAACTTTTGATTAAAATCACCACAATACAATAGCAAACCTAAATTATATGGCTTAATTAAAAGATTTCTTTTTTCAAATGATATTGGTTTTATCATTGGAATTTCCCAACAATAAAAATTATTATTATCCACAATACCAAAATTTATAATATCTTCTAATGTTTTAACAACATATTTACTATTGTTAATATTTTTTACTTTCCAATAATGTTCAAGACATGATTTAGCAATTGTTCCATCACTAAATTCAATTTCGTAAATATCTTTTAAACCTTGTGGATAAACACCAGTTACTTTTTTTGGTAATCCATCGTAACCAATAACATAATCACCAACATTAACATCGCCCATTCTAATCCAACCATTTGGTGTTAATAATAATGAATCTAAATCTTGGGCTTTACCCAATCCCATTTCATGTGAAATTAAAGCATTACGTGTAGAATTTATAAATAATGCTGCAACTATTTGATGTGGATATAATTTAACATTTTCATTTAAATAACTATGACATTCATCCCAATACTTTTCATAATTATTTTCTAATTCTTTTTTATATTCAATCCATTTTTCCTTCTTTTTATTTAATAAAATAATTTCTTCACGTTTTTTATTTTCAAGTAATTTTATTTTATTTACTTGTTCCTTAAAAACATTTCGTGAATTTTCATCACCGAAATCAAAAAAAATTTTATCAGAATTTTTATATGATTTAATTAATTTAAATAACGATTGGGTAGTTATTTCCCATTTTTTTAAACCACCATTCCACTTACGTGTTTCTTCTGGTAATTTTTTTATTCTACCAACAATTTGTTCATTATATGGAAAATCTATATAATAGGCTTGTCGTCTACCAATTCTTTCACAAGTAACAACAAATAAAAATTTAGATTGCATAACCCAATTTTATAAAATTAATTAGATTAGCAAAAATAAACATTGTTTTTTAAAAAAACAATTATTCTACTGTTGTTTTTGTTAAACTATCAAAAATTACAATTGAAATATTACCATTTGTTGGTATTGTTATCTTACCACAACCAACATCGTTATCCAAAAAATCTAATTTAAATTCACCAAAAAATCTACCAATTTTTGAAGTTTCAAACTCTTTAAATCTATATGTTAATGTGTATTTTTCTTCATCAGGATAATTCATTCTATCATCATTAATAACAAGATTTGCTGATACATTTGCAATATGAAAAATACCATAACTATCTATCATTGAAAATGTAACACCAACATTATCCAACATATCTTCTGTAATATCATACTGTTCTCTAAAATGCTGTGTTAAAGGATACTTTAATTCTGGTAATGTACTATCCTTTTTTATATAAAAAGTTTTTAATGTGAATGTACTATAATCCATTATATTTCATTTTCTTTACTTAATTCATCCAATAATTTTTTTCTATCAGCACCAATTGATTTTGTTCTTCTTTTTAATGTTGCACCAATTCCATCACCAATTAAACCTAAAGAAACCGCATCAAAATATCCAAATTCATGCCCACTTACTTCATTATAAAATCTAAAAAGAATATATGTAGATAAAAATGTACTTAAATACCTTTTCCAATTATCATAAAACCAAAATTTCCAATTCCATTTTTTTGGTGTATTCTTACTATGAATATCACGACCTGTAGTTTCAACTAAACTATAAAGAAAATATCCGACAAGAAAAAACCAACCATAACCAAAAAGTTGAATCCACGTATAATCACCAAACAAAACTCTTATTAATTCTTTCATTATTTTATTTATTTATTAAATATTATTTTTTAACCAATACACCTACCGCTTATTAATACTTTATATTCCAAACCATCTTCAGGTGGTTCACCAAATTGTAAACAAACAGTATTTGATGTTGGTCTACTTATATCTACAAAAACTGTATTATATGGACTTACATTACGAACAACCTCAACCGAAACAAAATTATTATTTTTATTATGTGTAATAGTAAAACCTGTTGTTGTACTATCACCAGTTATTGTATATTCATTTAACAATGCTTTACCGTATTCATCAGATAATAATTGTAAATTAGTTCCTGTATATGGTAATATTGGTATTACATCAACATCAGAAGCATTTACTTCAACTAACCCATTTGAACTAATAATAATATAATTATCTGTTGTTGTTAATGTAATATTAGTACCACCACTTAATGTTTTTAAATTTAACGTATTATTTGTTAATCCAGTGTATATAATACCATTACCAACACCCAAATTGGTTGCACCTGTTATTACACCATCAACAAAACCCGCTTCATTTATAAAAATTGCTTTTGTCATATTTTAATATATTATACTATAATTTTTATATCTTTTACTAGCATTAGTTGAACTTATTCCAGCATTTTTTATCCAATATATTTTTTGTTTAGAATCCCAAGGTACATTAGTACCATTACCATCATAATCTGATGTAAACACCTTACCCATTCCATGATTATCTAAAATAGATATTGTTCCACCACTTTTAATTATTAAATTTCCAAATATGTTTGTACATCCCGACAAATTTAATGTTTCGGTTGTTAATTGTTCAAACTTACATTCATTTAAATTTAGTTTAGTATCTAACGCCATAGTTTGTTCAATAAATTAAATTTTATTTTCAAATAATAATATATTATTCACCATTAATTATAAATACTTTAAAAAATAACACACAATCATCAAAAAGAAATAAAAAAAACCCATCGAAATCGATAGGTTTAAGAATAATAAATTGAATTATTGATTATTTTTGTTTATTTACTGCTTCAATGATTTCATCAACATTGAATAAGTTTACTGTATCATATGGAAACTGTTGAACTTGACCAGATATATCAAATTGGTCTAAATAACTAAATTTATTTATTTCTCTAACATAATTAGCATTTGGTTTAATGTTAATGTGTTCAGGATATCCAAAAACTTCTGGTTTGTTTCCAATCCAAACAACTGTTGATTGTAAATCAAGAGCAGCAGCAACATGTTGTGCAAAACTATCAATAAATAATCTTTTTGTACTTAACGGAAATACGGCATATAATTCTCTATGTGGTAAATTTAACATTTCAACACCTTGTAAAGTTGGTTGTTCTTGTGATTTAATATGTAAAATACGATATGTTTTATTAAAATGATTTACTATTTTTTGTGCTATTTCAATTGGCATATCTCTATACCAAGATTTTTTACTATATTGTGAATTTGGTGAACCACCATGTGTTTGCAATAACATTATCGGTCTATTATCTGGTTTTATTTTATCTTTTGCAATTTCTAATTCACGAGGATTAATATATATTTTCGGTTTATAACCATCGTAAGGTATGTTATACATATCACACCAAGATTCAGTTAAATGTTTTCTTTGTAATATATGGTCTTCAGAATGATAAACTTCATGTCTTAATATTATTGTATCATCTTTAATATAATCACTGAAAAAATATTGCATTTGACCAAATGTATAAAAACGAAAAACATCGGGATTATAAAAAAACGGTCCGTCCCATGATGTAACAACCACCAATTTTCTATCGGGATATTTTTTTTTAATCGCTCTACATACAGCAGTTGCCATACATTGTTTTCCATGCCCACCTTCTGTATGAAATATAACATACTTATCATTTTCAGATATTCTATCACTGTTTAATTGAATTTTATCCATAAATTAAATTTATTAAATTTTATAATTTTTTATAAATACAAAAATAAATAAAAAAAAACTCAAAAAAAAAAAATAAAAAATGGGAAATTATACAATTTCCCATTTTTATAATAAGATAACCTATGGTTAATTCATGTATGAAACTGCAAACCAACCACAAATACCTAATTCTTCAGAATATACTAATTCTAATGAACCATAATCTGTATTTATTAATGCATTATTATTACCATCAAATTTATGAGTACCACCATGTGAACAAATAATAACATTATTTGTAAGTGCATTACCTGATACGTCTTTTATTTTGAATGCTCTACCATTCGATACTGAACTTGGTAACGTTACACAGATTGAACTATTAGTAGTATTTACCGCAATTAAATATGTTTTACCCGTATTTGTAAATGAAGTATTTGCAGAAATTCCACAAATTAAATAGTTATTATTACTATCACCAATATCACATCCAGAAACTGTCTTAATCATTTTATCTGTAGAATTCCAAACTAAAACAGAATCACTAACAGAACCACTAGATGGTGTTTCCCATATTACTAAATTAGGTACTATTGCAGTATTACAATATGAATTTTCTGGAATTCCAATACTACAACCACCCAATATTATTGAATAATTATTACCACAATTCAAACTATTAAAAGTACCACCAATTATTGTTCCATAACAAGAATTCACACAATTTGCATAACCAATTGAAATTGAATAATCACCATATGCCCTAGTACCCCAACATATATCTCTACCAATTGCAATAGATTGACAACCACATGCAATACCACCCATCATTGATAATGAATAATTACCATATCCACCACTAGTTAGGTCTGAACCACCAATAACAACACTATTATAACCACATATAATTCCAGAACCACCTATAACTGTTCCATTCTTATAATGACATACTGAACTATGTTGTGGTGAAATTTTTATACAATCACCAACAACATTAAATTCTTTTAAATTTGGTATATTCAATGAATTACAATCACCATAAATAGTAGTATCACCTGTTAAAGTACCACCTAAAACAATAGTACCACCACTAACACTTAAACCATTATCTGCATTAACTTTAATATTATCAACATATTCTTTATCAACCAAAGAACGACTTGTATACGTATCATGATAACAATCACCATATTCAATACCAGTACCATTTATTGATGTAAATATTGTGCTATAATTGTTTATTACTAAACAATCACTATAAAAACACATATAATCTTCTGATAATTTAATACTTGAATTACAAGCATTTAATTCAATTAAATTATCAGAACCACAAATAGTTAAATTACTACCACAATTAGATAAACAAACAATATCATTATTACCATTTAAAATTAAATTTTGATTACAATTATTATAAACACTAAAATAATTTAAAGAATTATATAATTCCATTTGTACCTTATCATTATTTACATAAACAACATCACATGCATATATTAACATAGCACCACTACAATCACCATGAACACCAACATTAATACCAGCAGCAACATCAAAATGACCACCACCTAACATAACAACAGTTTCCCCAGAATCAGTTCCCAATTCAGCATAACCATCTTGAATTGTTACACAACTATTACTATTGCAAATAGTAAATTCATAACTATCAACATCAATTTCAGTATTTCCTGTTAATGTACCACCCAATACAACAACATTACCTTCTTTTGTTAAACCATTACATGCTGTTTGAATTCCTGATGTTGATGTTAATCCTGTTACAAACCCAGCATCAACCAAACTTCTTGCCACAAAAGTAGCACTATAATCATCAGCATATTGAATACCACGTTTATTTGTTATTGCAGTATCTTGATAAGTCAAACCACAAACATCATTACCACAAATTACTGTTGATGTTATTAATTGACCACCCAAACAAACAATACCATTATTATCAGTTAATCCATTTGTACTTCCACTTAAAACACCACCCAATACATTATTTATTGCTGAAGTTTCAACAATTAAATCATAAGAATCATCAAATTTAACAGGAACACCAGTAGTGCCACCTGTTGGTACATCTACATTAATAACACCGTTTTTCCAACATAATCCAGAACCTGCAATACTGCTGTTTATTGTCAATTCTGAACTACTAAAACACAAACCCGAATTATCTGCTAAGTCAACACTAATTGTTTTTACTGCACCAACTGTTGATATATCAATACCATTACCACTTGAAACATCAATTAGTTGTGAAAATTTAGTAAAAATTAATTCATCTACATCTATAGTAATTGGGTCTTTAGATGTCAATATCCACAATGTATTTGCATTAGTATTTCCTGTTATTACTGGTATTAATGCACCTTGCGTAACTTCGCCACTTGGAGTACCATCAAAATCGTTTGCACGATACCAATTACCATCATTAACAATATAAATACCATTTTCCGTTTTATCATCTTGGTCTTTTACTAAAATTCTATCACCACCAGTTAAACTAATACCATCAATAGTTTTAATATCAATCAATTCATCAATATTTGCTGTTGTTGCAACAAGAACTGCCGATTTTGGGTCAATACCGTAAACAATATTATCAACATAGCGTTTAGTAATTAATGAATTATCAACAAAAGTATCTGAATAGTCAGAAGAATATCTTAAACCCATTCCATCTGAAGTAGTAATAGTACCACCCGATATTGATATTTGTAAATTTTTATCGCTATTAATACCAATATTTTCACTACTATTTATTGTTAATAAACCTAATTTACTTCCAGCAGAACCTAAACTTAAATTATTTCCATCACCACAAATAGTAGTACTAGAAGAAAGAACACCACCCAATCCAACATTTTGATTTCCACAATCAACAATACCATTTGTTCCACCAGTAATTCCACCAAATGCTGCTAAAGATGTTTGACAAACTTCACCAGAACCACCTAAACAAAGTAATCCACCACTTCCAGGAATATTTGCAGTTAAATACAATCCACTTCCACCAATTTCAACACCACTTGTTACACCACTAAATTTTATTGTATTACTATTAACACCAAAACCATAAGAACCCGAAATTGTTGTGTTTTTAGTTAAACTACCACCTAATTCAATATTATGTGAATCAATTTTTGTTATTCCATTGGAAGCACCTGTTACTGCAACATTTGTTATACTTTCAATATCAGTTAATCTATTATCGGTATCTCCTGTATATTTATTAATTTCTGTTTTATTATAAAAACAACTATTTAAACAAGTTAAAACACCACTAGTTATACCTGTAACATAACCAACATGGGGTACGGATAGACAATTATAATCTTGTGTTTGGTCTGTTAAATATACTAAAGAACCCGTACTATTAATTTGATTACATCCACATAATGTTAAAGTTCCTTTTTGGTCAACTTTAGAATCATTTATTAAAATTTTTGTACCAACTGCCATAATATTCTTACTTTTAAAACATTTATTATTTTTTTATATAAATAGTTTATTTTTTTACTATTTTAACATTTTATTATTTTAATTATAAAAAGCCACAACACTCCAAAAAATACCATTATATCTTAAAGTTATTGAACCATAATCACTATTAATACATGCCAAATCATCTGAATCACTACTAATGTAATTACCATTACCATTAATAATAATTGGATATTTTAATGCACATCCTTCAATATCTGTAATCGTAACACATTGACCCAATTTTGGTTTATCTAATAAATAAACATATGCTTCATTACTAATACTATATCCAGTAACAGCAATCAAATCATCATCTTCTTCCGCATAAAAAGGATATAATGGTTCAGCATATCTAACATTAATACCATCTAATTTATTATCAACATATTCTTTGTCAACTAAAGAACGATTTGTATAATTATCATGATAACAACTATCATATATAATACCAGAACAACTACAAACACAAATCTTACCATTAAGACCACTATATGAACAGGTACTTAATATAATATCACCATTTTCAACACAATTTATTATTTTATTTGTATTTTTATCAATAATAATTTGAGCAGAATTTAAATCATTGTTTGTTTTTAATATAATTTCATTAACATTAATATTTGTACAAACATAAGACGAACTTCCACTGCTAATTGTAGTTAAAACACTTCCAGTTGTTCCTGTTAATATTAAATTAAATTGATTTATGTTTAATGTTGTTTCTGTTATTAAATTCCCACCTAAACTAACAATATTGTTATTATCAGTTAAACCATTTGTACTTCCTGTAAGACCAATAATCGTTCCACCACTACCACTTGTAATAAATTTTTTCCAACCATCGTGATTATCAATGTTATCAATATCAACCAACACATAATAATCATTTTCACTTATAACATACACAATTGTTGCATGTTCTTTCATTTGACCAGATGCTGTTGGTTCATCGATTTTTAATGACAAATCATATAACTCGGTTAAATTATTAACCTTTGTTCTAAATCCACCTTTTACAAAGTCACTATCAACAACTGCTAAGTTAGGATTATTATGTTCTACAATATCGCTTCTTCTTAATGCCAATTTTTTAATATTTAATTTAATATTTATTTTTTATGTTATTTTAATGCAATCACTTAAACCATATGCTTGTCTTGCGTTTGTTTTATATACTTTATAATTTACCGATACACCATGTAAATTAGTAACGGAAACGTTTGTTAATCCACTCCATGCCCCTAAATCTTGTTCCACACCATTTTTTATTATCGATGTTATATCACTATAATTACTTGGATACACATAATATGTGTAATTATTTGCGGGTGTATTAATATTATTCCAATTTAAAGAAACATCAGGCATAAAACATTTATTACCTAATGTCTGAATTTGACTGCTATTCAATGGATATGTATTATTAAATCCCCAATACGAATAATCTTTAAATCCAATCGATTGATTACCACCACAACCATTTGTGTATTCATCTTCATAACAAATTCTATAACTAATACAAGTAGCGTTATTACTTATTGTATTATCTTCAACAGATGGAATATTAATACATTGTTCATTTAAACTAGTACCCGATGATATTGTTTTCCATGAATCACCACTATAACATCTTTGTAAACACCAACCAACTATATTAACTAATTCTCTGTTGCTACAAACATATCCACTTGGACAACTAATAACATTACCTCTTTCCCTAGAATTTTGTGTTTCAGGTGATGTAATATCACCATTTAACGATATGTTTATATTTGGTGCAGTATATTGTTGTGGTGTTACTGAATACGATACAGTTTCTGAAGCACCAGCAGTATCATATACTGTATATCTAAAACAATTTGTACATGCATTAAATCTATCATTAATATAATGTTTGAACGTTTTACAATCAACAGATTCAGTTAATACAGTCCAACCAAGAATATCACCCCCATACCATTCAAGACACACACAATCAACATCAGCATCTAAAGTATTAATTACATAATCAAAACATAAATTAATTTCTTTATCAACTAAACCAAATCGAACATCATCACCACTTGAAGTTAAAGTAACTGTTGGTTTTTTTTCTTCATTTAATGCCATTTTTATTACATCTATTGCTGTTTTACCACTTGATGGTATAACATCACCATTTAGATATTTACCAAAAGTTTTTCCTTCACATATACTAACTTCTATATCATAATCAAAAACACTATCACCACCACTACTACTTCCAGTTGTTGAATGTATAATAATATCATAACCTACTTTACTAACTTTAGTACCACCACTACCCTTAATTGTATTAAATATAATCTCCTTTTCATGAACATCAACATATGGTATAACACCACTTCCAACACATGTTACACCCGTAATAATATTATCTTCTAAAAAACTAATTCTACCATCAGTATTACCCGAATAATTATTAATTTCTGTTTTCGTATAATAATTATTAAAACAACTATAAATGTTAGATGTTATACCAGTAACATATGAAACATCAGGAATACTATGTATTTCAAACACATCATGATAACAATCATCATATTTTAACCCAAAATTACAAGATAAAGAAAGAGATAATCCTGAATGTGATAAACAAATGCCATTATTATCAATATTAAATGTCGATTCATATTGATTTGAAGAATTTATTCTAAAATTTTCAATACAATCAAAATGAAAACCATGTAATCCTAAACCATTAATTGTTGTACCAGTAACTAAATTACCACCCAATCTTATTGTTGTACCAGCATTAATTAAAGATAAACCATTTTCAATAATAAAGTCACTATCATAACCAACATTAATCCAACTATCTTCACTTGTATAATTAGAAGCATCACATAACCAATAAACACCATTCTTGGAAGTATCAATATCATTTGAAACAACAACGATTGCACCATCATACAACCAAACACCACCATCACTATCACACCAAGTAGATTCTAATAATAAATCAGAATAACTATCTACAAGTTGTCTTGCATCTAAAGGTGCTTTTTTTGCTACTTCATAATTTGCAGAATATTTAAATGTACCTAAACTTCTTCCCATTTTTATTTATTTTAAAATTCTAATCTTATTGATATACTACTTCTATCAGAACCATTATATTCATATCTACGATAATCAACTGTTTGACCTTGAATTGTTTCTGTTTCAGAAGATTCTGTCCAAAATGTTAATGCGCCTTGTTTAGAACCCGATTCATATTCCCAAGAATTATTAGTCGTATTAAATGTTGAAATTCCATCTAACTCATTGCTTGATAACCAAGCACACGGAATTTCAAATTTTTGTTTACCACCAACTTCACTAACTAAATTTATACAAACATAATTACTTGACATTGATACTAATGGTTGTTTTGTTAATACATTAATATTTGATGTTGTGGCATACAATGGATATACACCATTAATACAACTTGCTTTAATTGATGTTGTACCTGATGGGCAAGCACTCATTGGATTACCACGACTATCAAGTGGTGGACTACTAGGTGCATTATAACTAATAGAACCTGACCAACATTGAATACCCTGTTGAACTTCATAATCACAAATATCAACTTTTACACATAAATCACTACAAATTATAGTATTAAGACAAGTACCTTGTAAATTATGTGATATTGGAAAACCAACAGAATGGGACGGACCACCACAATAAATTGGTAAAATTGACCCACGATTAAAGTTTGAAGTTGCCGACATACACGAAATTAAGCATCCAATTTCTTTTAATCCCGATTCTGATAATGTAAAACTACTAGAAGGACTTGTTATTGTTGGATATAGTGTTGGTACTAATAACATTTCAAGTATTTCATTTGATGTTTTACCTGTTAAAACATCACCTTGACAAATACCACCAAGAGTGATTGCTGCTGGTGATGATAATTCATAAAAACCACTTCCACCACCAGAATCAGAACAAATAATCAAACAATCATCACATGTTTTAACATGTGTTCCACCACTACCAACAATTGATTTTAAATTTAAATTTTTACCATTATAATTATATACAATACTTTCGCCAATACCACAAGTAGAAACATTAGAAACTGAAGTAATGGCAGATAAATAAACAAATGCACCATCAAAAGAAACTTTAAGATTTTCTGGGGTTTTGGAATTAATAGTTCTAAGATACATTGTTTGATTATCAACATATGAATAAATCGGACCACCAACACAAATTGTATTACCTGTCATTGTTGACCCTGAAATAACCTCTATTGATAACTCAGAACCATTATTATAAAAAGAATATGGTGACCAATAAACTTCAGTATATGGTATTGATGATTCATAATATGATTGTAATTTACTTAATACATTACAACCAATAAAACAATCAAGATGTCCAGACAATAATATCCATCCCATAGTATAACAATTCGCTAATGGTGATTCGTAATTGCTCCAAACAAAAGAAGTATATTTCATAGAACCACCACTAGTTTCATGAATAAATCCCCTTCTACCAACATCAACACCCCCAATATTTATTTTACCAACACAAAGAACACCATTAGAATTAATATAATAATTATTATACAACGAATCATAATACCCAGCAAATTTATATTCATCAGAATAATCTAAATACAATCTTTGAGTTCCACTTTTCCCTATATATAAACCAATATTATTACCACATTCCACATAATTTGAACTACTACCATCTGATGAACTATAAACAATAATTCTATCACCAGATGTTTTTACTGTTGTATTTCCACTACCTTGAATTGTTCTAAATTTTAAATTATTACCATCCAATCCTGAATATATTTCATTGGCTTTTCCTATATTAATACCACAAATTGTTGTACCTGATATATCTATATAAGCAGCATCATGTGAAATGTTTATTATATTCGGTGTTGTTGTTTTTATTGTTCTAAGATATAGAGAATTATCTTTAGTACGTGAATAAATTGGATTTCCAATTTTAATTTCACTACCCAAACCATTAAGATTACCTTGAACACTTGAAATAATTAAAGAACTATCATTATTATAACCACCAGCACTAGGATTCCAAGTAATTTCATTATATGGTTCATTAAGTAAACCGTAATAATTTTTTATTCTTGTTTTTACTGATTTTTCAATATATTTTGAAACATCAACATCAACCAAATTCCAACCAATTTTATATGAACCAATAACCTCATAATCACTCCAAACAAAAGATGCTTCATAAATACTATTTTTCAATAAATAAGCCCTTCTACCATTACCATCACTAGGAATACCAATTTGTAAATTACCTAAATTATCAATATAAAAATTTGGGTATGTTGAATCATAATCACCACTTAAATGTGAAAAAATACCAATTATTACTATTTCCAATGTTTGAATATTAGATAATCCTTCATAATATCCATAATTAGTCGCACCAGTAATGTAACCACTTAATAATCCAGTACCATCTACTATTTTTTCAACTAAATCATTATTACCAATACCATCTTTATACCAATATTCTGTTCCATTAATATTAACAGTTAAACCAGTATATCTTTCACTTGGTATTATTTTATTATTGACTTCTGTAATACCTGAATATGGTAATTGACTACCATTTAATGTTCTATTACTTAAATATCTCCAATCTAATGGATTGGGAGCAGCAATTTTTATATTTTCATTATATTGAATAGCCATTTCTTATATTTTTTTATATATTAACTAAAAGTCATACTATAATTTATTGATGTTGGATATGAACTAATATAAAAAGTATATGGAACGTTAGACCAATATGAATTTGGTGATGATATACAAACATTACAAACAACAGAATTATTATCAAACAATCCTGTTTCACTCGGTATATTTCCTTTATTTTCAAGGCTATTACCACCCTGCCATTTTGTTTTAAGACAACCACCACAATTTGGTATTGCTAACCAAATTCTATTTTCTGAAGAATTATAATTATCAACAACCACATTACCATTTGTCGGACAAACACAACAACCACTAGCATTATTAATTAAACAATTTTGATAACAACTATTACTAGAAAAACTACCAGTATGGTTACTCACACCCCAAAAATATGGATAAACACCAATTTTATTAATACAAGAAGTAAGACTACCAGCAGGACATGTACATCCACTAATATCGCAACCATTACTATAATGTGGTGGTTCACCTTCACAATAATAAACAGTTCCTCTAATTCTATTAACACAACAATGTGAAATTGGAAAATTATTTAATTTTGGTGTATTAACAAGACTGTTTGTAACACAAGTACAAATATTATAGTAACAATTACAACTAGGACAGTAATAATCATATTTATAACATCTTGGAATTCCAGTTCTATAAGAAGTACCACCATAAGAAGGAGTAACAGAACCTCTATTATAAATCGAACAAACACAAATACTACTAATAACAGAACCAACCTCTTGATATAACTTAGTTGATGATTTTTCAGTAAATGTGTATGAATTTGGTGTTAATGTTGGCATTAAAACTGGTGCAACAATACATTCTAAAATTTTACTAATTTCACAACCATAAATATCTGTCCCACAATTTAAACCACCAACAGTGCATGTTGTTGGTGAACTATTATAATATACACCACCACCACCACTACCACCAGACATTAATACAATTTTACCATCATAATAAGTTAAAACTTTATTATTACTAGCACCAGTTACAACAATTGGTATTTTATTATCATTATCATCAGTTAATATTAAACCTGTAGTATTATTAAATATTGTTTTACCTGATAATGTTAATGTAGTACCACTTAACTGTTTAAATTGGACATCATCTAAATTTGGACGACTAAAAAAAGCCATATTATTAATATCTTATACCATCAATTTTATTATTTTTATTGTTCACAAGTTTCATAACCTACTGACCGTACCCCCAATTAACAAATTCGACCATTTAAGGTCGATTTTATTTATAATAAATACAAAAGAATGTGATTAAAAACAAGATAAAATAAAAATTCCCCATAAAAAAAAACTTATGGGGAATTCAAAATCAAAAAATATTTAGGAATTACAAGTCAAATGGTTTCATTTTTCTTGCTTTTCTTTTCAATTCATTTAATTCTCTTAATGCATTTGGATTAAAACTTTCTCTTTTAACAATACTCACCATATGATTAAATTCACTTTCAGATATTACTTGACCAACATATCCTTCGCTTTTTAAAACATAACTTTTTGGTGATGTTGATGATGTTGGTTGCCCATCAGTATCTAATGTAGCAGTAAATTCAATATCTAACAATTCTTGAATTTTTTCATGTACATTTAAAGTAATTGTTTCTTTAGTTTTTTTCAAAACCTTTTCAAGTAATTCAACAACATTACCATTATGATTAGTTTTCATATTTTGATATGTTGTATAGAAATCAATCTTTGATGTTTTCTTTTTCAATTCTGAAATAATAGCCAAAGAACCGTAACAATCACGAATCATTAAATTCCATACCTGTTCTGCATACGTAAATGATGGAAATTTATCAATAGCAACAATTTCACCATCAATAAGTACAATAACGCCAATTAAATTTTTTGGTCTTTCAAAATGAGCAATAAACTGTTCAAGTTTTTTATCGTACTTATCAAAATACTTATCAAGATAATTACCCGTATTTGAATTAGTATCATTACCCAATTTATTAATTGCAGGATAAATTCTTGGATATCCACCACTTTTACCAATACTATCAAATAACATTTCACGCATTGTTACAGGAATCATTCTAAATTCAGAAGTATTTTTAAAATGTCCACCTTGACTACCTTGAACACAACCAGCATCATGATAAGTAGTATTTCCATAAGATTCAACATAACCCGCTTTAATCATACCATGATTTTGAGCAACTTGTTTGGTCATAACAGCCATTTGTGTTGGTATAATAATTTCTTTATCATTACTATTCACAAAACTCATTTGACCATAACTTGAATTACTTGATTTGATTGATGTTAAAGGATTTCCAAATCGATTATCTAATGAATATTCATTATCCGTTGTTAAACAAACAATTTGCATATTCATAATAGATTGAACGATGATATTACCATCCATATCTTTTAATGGACGACAACCCTTTAATAATTCTGAAAATTCTCTTGTATTCATAGTATAATTTTTTTTAGTTATTAACATTAATTTTATTAATACGACTTAAATTAGATTCTTCAAGCATAAGAACTTGATTTTCCAACCAACGCTTAGTGTCAATTTCAAGTAATCTTGCTGAAATTTGTGGTTGAATTGCAATTGGGTTATTAACTGCCATTGTAATAACATTATCACCAATTTTTCTAACATTAGAATCCATTTCAGCACTTGTTATTGGGGAAATTTGAAATATTGGAATATCAATACCTGTTTCAATTTTCCAAACATCAATAATTTCATTCAATAACCCATCATAAATATTTTCATATCCATCGGTTAATATAAAAATAGCATCATATTGTAAATTAGATGTTTCATTCTTTTTTAATAGTTCAATAAATGAACTACCCAAATCAGTAAAAATATCCTTAGTTTTTACAACAACATGATTTGTTACTGATTTTGACAATACTTTAGCAGTAAAATCAACAATTGCTCTTGGAGTATTTTTTGATTCAATTTTATTACCTGTCATTGAAATACTATCATCTTGAATAATACCAATATTTGTGTAATAAAAATCCTTTATTTTTCTTTTATTAGCAAGATTATCAATTGCATTTGTTAATTCTAAACTAAAACCATTTTCATATCCTGTTTTATATAATGCAAGAAAATCAGTTGCCTTATTTAAATCAACAGTTTTATCTACACCCAATTTAACATTAGATTTTGTTTGACGAACTTGTTGATTAATTGATGTAACTTCCACATTTTTACGAATTAACGCTTTAGTAGATTCTCTTTGTTCTTTATTAGACCATAAAACATGATATTGTGGATGTTTAATATCAGAAATCAAACCAATTAATACTTCTTCTGGTATTTTCTTTATATCACTAATATCAATTTTTGCTTTTTGATATTCACTAATTAATGGAAAATCATTAACATCACTATACAAATCAACATCTTGTTTTTTCTTGAAAATAAAAAACAATAATTTTATGGCTTTAATCAAATCACCATTATAATACTTTAAAACTAAACTATTTAAAATACCATGTTCTTTTGGTGTTAGTATAATTTGATTATTATCAGTTAAAAGTAGTTTATTTCCAATTGATAATAAAATAGATATCATTTTTTCACCATATACATGTTTAAAAATTTTAGCAATTTTATTACGATATTTTAAACAATAAAATTCAAGATTTTCCTGCCCCCAAATAAAACCTAAAACAAATTTTCTTGACCTTTCATTATTAATTTTATTAATTTTCAAATCTTGAAATAATCTAAAGACATATGTTATGTGTAAGTGTTCCGTTTATCCTTCTAATCAACATTTCGGTTAAAAATTTTAAAAGAAAAACCCACCCACTTTTATAAATTCATAAATTCGATAGTTTTTATTCTTCCATCATAATCCACCTCTATTTCACCATCTTTAAGTTTATCCCATATATTATTTACATACATAGAATTTCGTGTTAAACCAGCAAATAGTTTTTTATAACCATCTTTTTTAAGTTCAGATATTAGTTTTTTATATAAAATTTTAGCAAATCCTTGATTTCTAAATCTTTCATCAACTGATATATTACCAACATTAGGTTGTCCATCTCTTTGTTCTTCAAATGATATAATTTCACTTCTATATGAAAGTTCAATAGTTCCTATTAATGTTTTATATGGTGTTGTATAAACATCAATACCCCACAATTTACCATCCTTTCCTCTAACAATCTTAAATTCTAAATCATTTTCATTCTCATATTTGTGGTATGATGATTTATGATATGGTTCTAAATGATAACCATCTAAATTGTTTTCATTCAAAAATTCTCGTATAGTGGTTTTAATAAATTTTCTCAAATCTTTCATATATTTATTTTCTTTATATATAAATATTTTAAATTAAATTTCCCACCCTTCTTTTTCTTTTAAAATTTTTGTTCAATTCTCCGATTAATCATTCTACCTTAATAATCCACACCTACACATAACAAGGTGTATATGTAATGTGAGGTTCTGTGATATATTCATGTTTCCACTTCTAATCAAGTTCATTGGTTAAGTGAGGTTTAGTGTTTCAAATCTCACACTACATATACACCCAACCGTTATGTGTAAGTGTTCCGTTCATCATTCTAATCAACATTTTGGTTGAAAATTTTAAAATAAAAATCCCACCCACTTTTTAATTATTGATAACAATTACTTCATATTCACTTTTCCATATAGCATCAAATCTTTTTCCGCTACTAAAACCAGTCTTTTTAAGAAATGTTGGTATACAAATTAAAACATTAACATCATTAACATCAATTTCTATGATTTCATCACTTGTTATATTTTTGTTGAATATTTTTTTATACCAACCAATCATTTTGTTTACTCCACGATAATCATATGTGTATGAAACAAATTTGTTTTTAGGTTTACCAATTCTATATAGTATATTATTTGGTGTTTCTTTATACTCTTTTGGTATGTTTAACTTTAATAATTTTTCACCAATTTCTTGCCTTTTTTCAGTATCATCTAATGAAGATATAATCCAATCAGAAACTAAATCATAAATAATTTTATCACTATCATATTGAGTATTTTCATTCAAATATTCTCGTATTGTGGTTTTAATAAACTGTTTCAAATCTTTCATTGTTTTCTTTTATATATAAATATTAAAATTTAAAAAATCCACCCCTATTTTTCTTTTAAAATTTTTGTTTAGTTCTCCGATTAAACATTCTACCTTAATAATCCACACCTACACATAACAAGGTGTATACGTAATGTGAGGTTCGTCTGTTTATTGTACGTTATTTCTTTTAATTTGTTTCATCAGTTAAGTGAAAGTTAGTATTTCAAATCTCACACTACATATACACCCAGCCGTTATAAGTAATTTTATTTTTGTTTTGATTTAATTATATTTATTTGTGTTGTCAATTCTTGTGCTATTTCAAATTCTTCGTACTTAATAAAATATGGTAGTAAATAAAACTCTAAAATTTCAATTCTTTTATCATCTTCCATACCACCCATTTCAAAATTTGATTTTTTTATTTCTTCATAAGAGTTCCACATTGATTTGTGAAGTATATCATAATTACTAATTTCCATATTCTAATATTTTATAAGGTAAAACAAAAATAATACATACTTATAACAACAAATATATTGTATTAAAACGACAATATATTTGCAACCGGTATTCCATTATCAATATTTAAATTATTCAAAGCAATTAAAATTGCTTTATCAGATAAACCATTATCATACCAATCAATTGGGCTTATAATATTACAAGCACCACCCCTTGAAGTATTTTTAAATTCATTTAATAATACTTCAGAAATAAATTTTCCTGTAACACCTTTCTGACATGCAATTAAAAGTGGCAATTCTTTTGAAATCTTATACATTTTATTAATTTCTTTTCGAATTGCAACAATCTGTTCATCCCTACTATGATAATAAGTCGCACTACTCTTACTACCAGATGCAACAGTAAGACCATCAATTAAAGTTTGTTTAATAGTTCCCAACATTTTTTGGGTTAAAACTAAATTTTCCATAATTAAACCAATTTAAAATTATAATATATTTTACGAATGTATTTAAAAAATGTTACAAAAAAAGCAAAAAAAAAGAAGTAACTTGGTTATATTTTTTTGTAAATATATTTGCACATATTACTGAAAATACATCCAGTTCTTCTTCTATAAAAAAGGGAATAGTTTAGAAATATTTTCTTTTTTTGCAAGTTTAAACTACTTGTGCCTAAACCAATTCGGCTAATTATCCATTATGGTAGGATAATATCGGATTCGAACCGATATTTACTGTAAACATTTCTAGTTTTCCCAAACTGCGGGGAGTGTAGGACTCGAACCTACAAATCATTGTATCCAAAACAATTGCATTTTCCTAACTGTAAATACTATTAGTTCTTATATCAAATAAGTAATTGTATAATATTTTTTGTATTAATTTTGCTAACTCCCCATTTATATAAAGAACGTTTTTTTGTAGCGGTGATGGGAATCGAACCCATTTAAACCCAATAGGGACTCCGTGCTTATGAGGCAGGCGAGATACCATTTCTCCACACCGCAATTTCAAAAAACAGAAAATTTGTTTGTTATTTTTTTACAATGTTGGAATCGAACCAACAATATTTCATATTGTGAATGAACACTCTATCCATTGAGTTAATTGTACTGTATTAACAACCAGTTTCTGTTTACATATCTTAAAAGAACATATCTTCAATAATCACTGCAAAGATAAATAAAAAAAATTAAAATGCAAATTTTTAGAAAAATATTATTTGTAGATATAAATACGATAATTTTTATAAAATGTTACAAAATTTAATAAAATTTTCATTCTTTTTTTATAACATCTTGATTTTTACGTAATTTTTCTAATAATGATTCTATTTCATCATCATTATTATCAAAATAAATTTTATTATCTACCTTTAAATTATTAGAATTCGATTCTAAATTTAAGTTATTTTCTATTTCTTTTTCATCCAAATTATTTACATCATCTTTATTTTCATTCGTTTCTTCCCTGTTTTTTAACAATAAATCATTAATTCTATCAGATTCTTCTTTTTCTTTTAGATTATTTGTAGTGCAAATTGCTTCATGTATTTTCATTGTTGATGATTTTTCTTCTAACATTTTACTAGCCTTTTCATCAAAAGTTTCTTTATCTTTTTCATTATAATGTTTTAAATTTTTATATGTTTTTGAATATTTATATCTACTATCTTCAATTACAATTTGCATTGTGTCGTTATTAAAAATACAATCTTCAAATCTTTGACCATCTTGTGCAAATCTTGCTTTAATAATAAAAATATTTGCTAAATGCGCTTCTTTTTGTTCATCAGTTTTAGCGACACTCATAAAAAAATGTGATTTTTGAATTCTTTTTATATTACCACCTGATTGATGTGGTTCTATAAATTCTGCACCAAAACCAGAACGATTACTTTGAATAGCAGACCAAGCAGGAATATCTAAATCACCAGCAAGTGATTCAAATCCCTTTACAATTATTAATTCTGCATCATTTCTATCGTATGCTTTTTTGTGTGGTTCTAAACAATCAAGATAATCAAGAACCAATAAATCAAATTTAAAACCATATTTTTTTTCATAACCAATCATCCAATTTCGAATATCTAATATTGTTGTATTATCTTGACTAAATCTTTTAATAACTAACTTGCCCTTACCTTTTAATTGTTTTACTTTTTCATATACAACATTACTAACTCTTTCGTTTTCATCTTCATCATCCAATTTACTCAATGCTGATTTAGCCCATATTGTATAATGTTTACGTTTTATTTGGTCTTTAGTATCTTCAAATATTATTTGTGCTACGTTTTTTTCATTTTCATATGCAGTGTTTGCAATAACAGTTAATAAGGTTGTTTTTCCAACACCCGATGGAGATAAAATTAAACCAATTTCACCCCTACCCAAACCACCACCACTTAATGCATCAATTACACCAACACCAGTTGGTATTGTTTTTCTAAATTCTTTTCTTAATGCAATATCAATTCCTTCAATAACTTCTTCAGAATCATCTTCAGAATCAATCAACGATATTGTTCTTATTTTTTCTTCAATTAAACCAACAACATATTTATTTTTAATATCACCCGTTTTTACATTTTCATGAATATAATCTGATAATTTACGATATTCTTGTTGTTTAATAAAAATGTTTGTACTTTTTCTAATAACATCCCCATCATACAACATTTGCTTATTAATAATCCTTTCATTCCATAATTCAAGACGTTTAATTATAGAAAACAACGATTCTTCTTCTATTGAATTATTTGGTGTTTTATATGTATTTATTGCTTGATAAATGCTTTTATTCTGAAGATTAGGAACTTTTTCAAATTCTTTATAAAATTCTAAAATTATTATAAACAATCTTTTTAAAATTGGGTCATCAAAATATTCAATTTCTAAATTAAGAATTGTTTTTTCTGCAAATTCTGGTTCAACCAATAATTGCCACATTAATTTTTGTTGAAATTCATATCCCAAATATGCTGTAAATGTATTTTCTACAACACCATCCATTTTTTATATAAAATTATTGTTAATAAGAATATTGCATATTTATAATATCACACATTTTCATTTTTTCGAAAATCTGATTTGTAATATCAACAACACATTCAACAATATCAACAGACCATCGAACATCAGGATTAAATCTATCAACATAAAATAATCTTTCTACAATTGGATTGTCATTAACATATAACCCAATTTTACATTCAACACCTTTTATGATTTTATCTTCAATATGTAAAATGATTGGTTTTGGTTGATATTTTAATTCTTCTCTTTGTTTTTTAGGAAAAGAATTAATTATATGATTATTATAATTTAAAAAATCATAATGTGTTAAATTTTCTGAATTAATACTATCCTTACCTACATAATATATATGACTATATTGTTGTTTGGATAATAGTTTTTGTAATCTTGTTATTATTTTTGGTAAAATATCTCTAATATCCACTGAATATCTAACATACGGACTAAAAACATTTCCATCAAAAATTTTTTCACATAAAATTATATCACCCTGTGATAAAGAAAATTTAAAAATATTAACATCTTTTTCTTCCATTTTCGTATAATTTAAAAAGTTTTATTGTATAAAAATATATTATATTTTAATAATAAACAAAAAAAATATTATTTTTTATAATATTCAGTTAATAATTTTTTTTCATTCATAATTACAGTATAAAACGGTTCAACGTAATTAGGAAAAGTGCTACCATAAACACTTAAAAAATCATCTTCAATCATCATATTATACAAATTTTTACTCCCCCTATTTTCTGGAGATAATGGTACTTCTAATTGTAATAATTCTTCCTTTGCTTTTTCATTAAGTATTGGATTTTTTAAATTAACTAATTTATAATTTGTTTTTAATCTATTCACATTGTTCAATAAATTATCCAATGCCTTTATTGGTTTTTTATTTTCTTTTAATCTATTTTCATTAAATTCTTTTGCTTTAATACAAATTTCACGAACAGTCAATTTTTTAAATTTTAATTCTGGAAAATATTTCAATAAACTTTTTTCACCCAATCCATCAATACCTTTTATATTATCTGAAGCATCGCCACAAATTATTTTATAAACTAAAGCATTTGTATAATGATGACTAAAGTGCATAATATAATTAATTTTATTTATTGGTTGTTCTTTATTTGGAAATAAAATTAAAATATTTAAATCTAATAATTGAAGAAAATCTTTGTCATTTGAATATAATAAAATTTCTTCTTTATCATGATATTCAATACAATATTTTGCAATTAAATCATCACCTTCTATTTCGTCAACTTCTATTTGTCTTAAAAATAATTCTTCTGCATATGCTTGTATTCTTTTTTTCTGTTTTAATATTGATTCTTCTTTTTCTTTTTCTTTTTTTATTTCAACATCACTCATTTCAATTTTACGATACCATTCTTTGTTTTTTCTATTCGATTTGTAATTACTATCAATTCTATGTCTATATATTCCACTATTTTCACCATCCCAAACTAAAACAACTTTATTAATTTTATGTGTTTTTATTAATTTACGAACAGTTGTTAAAAATTGATATAATCCACCAATATGTCCAAATTTCACGGTGTAAGTATCTCTTGCACCGTGAAATGAACGTTGTAATAAGTATGATGAATCAACCAATAATGTCCTAATCTTCATCTTCAAAATCCATATGTTCTACAATATCATCTTCAAATGATATTTTTCCTTCCCCATCAATGTTCTTTGTTGAAAGAACTAAATCATTTTCATTAATAGAATCATCACCAAAAAGATTTCTAAAATAAAGAATATGTTTTTTCTTGAAATCAGGAATATCATCAGGATGTACAAAACCCAATGGTGTTGAAACAATTCTACCTTGCATTGATATACCACCCAACGGACCGTCAATATGGTTTTTTGCAACACCAATTTTTGTATCAATACCATATGAAACAACACGTTTTTTACTCTCAGCAACTGCTGCTTTAGTTCCATGTGTAATAATTCCACCAAAATGATATATTAACCTAGAACCTAAATACCAAGTTTCACCACCTTTATGTTTTACCACACCTTTATTCATATTATCAATCCAAATTTTTTGAACTGCTGCTACAGTATTTGTATATTTTCTATTACCCTTTCTACTACTTGGTATTATATTATTTAACAAATACATAAAAGATTTTTCATATGCACCAGCATTCCACATATTGTTTTGTGTATCGTCTTTTTCTGCTGCATCAATTGTTTTTATACAATTTAATGTACCAATAGAATCAATTGCAAATAATAAATCGTATGGTAATTCACCAGATTCTTGCATGTCTAAAAAATAATAAAAACATTTTGCTAAATCTTCAATTGATGCTTCATTTCTATTTTTATTTTGTTTTTTTCCAAATTCAGTCAAAAGATAATCATTATCCACTCTTATATAATTATCAAAATCAAAACCCAACTCACTTAATCGATAATTACCTTTACCCATATTATTTTCTGTATCTATTAGAATAGGTAAAATTCCCATTTTTTGAGATTCAACTAATGTTTCACAAATTGCTGTTGACTTTCCTGTATTTGTATGTCCACGAAATAAATTAACATAACCCTTTGCTACACCAGGAAGACCTGTTGCTTTTTTAAAACCTGAAGATAAAGTAATCCATTCTAATGGTTTATTGGGTACATCTTCAACATTTGCCTTTTTCTTAAAGTTCTCTAAAGAAAATGTTTTTTTGGGTGTTGGTTTTCTTTTATTTCCTTGAATACCATCACTATCTAAATTTAAAGAATCGTTTTTCATTATATATAAATTTTATTAAAATTAAATAAAAAAAAATCCAATTGGTATTTTAATCAACACCAATTGGATTTAAAAATAAATTAAAATGGTAAATCATCATAATCATCAGAATCCATATCATAATCAGAAAAATCACTTATTTCTGAATCATCATTTGAATCATTCTCATTCAAATCATCTTCATTTTCCATAACATCACTACCTAAATCAGTAGCATCATCATCATATGTTCCAACATCAGATTCGGTTATATTGCTTATTGTTACACGTGGATATTCAACATCCTCTAAATCAGAAGCATATTCAAAATTATCATCTTCAGTTGAATCTAAATTCATTTTACGTGTATTTGCTAATTCTTCCAAATCAGGTCTATTTGGAAATACCCAACGTTTATTTTTTGCATCAGTATCATCCCAATATGGATTAGTACCACTTACAACCATTTCTAAAAATTCAAATGGTGTTATATTTGGTGCTTTCTTTGGTAAGAAAACATCTCTCCAACTAATATCATCATCAAGCCATTGTTTCATCACAAGAGGGTCTTGTGATAATTTAGATTTTCCTCTTGCTGTAATTGCTGATATTGCCTTATAAACACGACCATTAAATTCACTATCAGTCATTATAATATTTAAATCAGTTCCATTATATGGGTCTGAAAAATCTGCTTGATTCATCATCATATAATCTTCTAAAATTGGAAGTAGTTTATCAAGAGTTCCTTGATTTTTATAATTGTGTTTAAATCTCCAAAATTTAACACCATCCTTTTCAGCACCTTTATCAATACCACGAATTATATAAAATTTCTTTGCTTCCCATTTAATGGCTTCTTTATATATTTCATCGTTTTTTGCCTTTATTCTTTTTTGAACATCATTCATTTCCTCTTTCTTAACACCAATTAATGATGGGTCTTGTTGTGATAATAGTTTTTTATACTTTGCACATAGAGGACATGGTGCTGGAACTAAAATTGGATTATTGTTTTGGTCTAACATAGGTTTACCATCACTACCAATTTTTGGAACTCTAGGGTCATTGTGTGCAGGACAATAAAGAATTGTACCATGCTTTTTTACACCACCCGCAATGTTTGTAGTAACAACATGAAAATAGGCTTCTTCAATATGTTTTCTACCTTGTTTTGGTGGTAATATTCTAAACGTTTCTTTCGTATTTCTAGGCACAAAATACTTAGCAAGAATATTTTCACGGGATGATGTTTTTTTGTTTGCTTGTGATTGTTTTTTTTGATAGTCAGCAAACATTTTTTTCAGTTGTGATAAATCACCACCTTGTGGTGATTTTCCTTCAGTTACATTACTCATAATTTCAGTTTTTTAAGTTACAGTTATTATTTTTACAATTAAAATTAAATTACAATACAAATATATTTCAGTTTTTTCAAATATACAAATAAATTCAACTAATAATTAAAAAAATCCATCATTTACTATTTCAAACGATAATGGTTGTTTTATATCAAAATATTCGCCCGATTTTAACTTAATTTGAATATAATAAACTTGTGGTATTAACCACGATGTATCTAAATTAAAATAATATCCAAATTTGGTTCTATTTACACTAGTAAATGGTATTACATCAATTTCATATCCATCACTAATTTTTATATATACTCTATATTCAATATTTAATGGAATAAAATTGTTTTGGTTTGTATACAATTCTTTAACCGATATTTTTATTTTCCTTATATCACCAGATTTTATTTGTTCAGATTCTTTAATTCCCCAAAAATTAAAATGATAATTTTCTAAATTTAGTTGTGATTCTTCATTAATTATAAAATATTTTTCTGGTGATATCAAATAAAATTTACTATAATAATTACTTTCAACTCCATTCATTGTTAAATTCCATTCATCTACAAATAAAACACTATCAGGATATTCATTTGAATTTATTTTATATTCAACAAAATAAATTCCATTACCAACATTCGTAATTGAATCACCACTAATGGTTTCAATAAAATTATTATTATTATCATATATATTTACATGATTAACAATAATTTCATTATTATTTAAAATACTAATAGAATTTGTATATAAATATAATCTATTTTTTTTATCTAAATAAAAATAATTTCTATCATCTAATATGATATCATCATAAATTGTTTCAACATACGGTTCATACCACGTGTTTGTTTTATTTGTATGAAAAGCAACTGCATGTCTAAAATCTGTTTCCAAAGATTCATATAAGTCTAAAAACTTAATCCCTAAACCAAAAGAATCACCACTAAAAACAGTATTACCACTATATTCATTTTCAAATAATCTTTGGTTTACATAATCAGTAATATCAATTTCAATATTTTCATTACCCTTTTCAAATCTTTGATTTCCAATAATTTCAGTATTACCAGTTGAATAAACACCATCTACATTCCAAAATAAATTTGTTTTTCTATTAAACCAATTGGATGCATGTTTTGATGATTTATCAGCAAATGTATCATCATATAATAAATCATAACCATTTCCTTCATCCCAATCTTCAGAAAGATTAAAAACTTCCAATTCAAAACTACTTGCTCTTTCAATCATTTCCGAATATGATTTTTTTCCAACATATTTTAAATCCCTACCAATTGTATTTGTCATGTGTAAAATATGTTTTTTAATATTGTTTTGAATAATAATACCCCTTTCTATTCTTTTTCTTAATAAAGAAAAATCAATATCAAAAATATATCTACTAACACAACCATCATAAGTACCATATGATATTTCGGTAACAGGATTTTGAGAATTATTTGTTGTATTATTTGTTATTAAAGTATTTGACTTTTTAAAATAACTTCTAATTCTACTCATAATGATAAATTTATTCTAATATAAATAGTAATATTTTCAACAACAACAAAAAAAGACTACAATAAGTAGTCCTTTTTCAAAAAAGAAATATTATTTAAATTTATTTTTCTCTATATTTTTTCCATAATTCAAAAAATTCTTCTTTTTCATCATCCCTTAAACTATTAAAATCTTTCTTTTCATATTCCTGATATTTTTTTATTTCATCATCATTATTATCAGAACTTTGACCACCCACAACCGATTTTGCATTATCAGAACCAACAATTTCTTCAGTTAAATCACCAACATTTATTGGCTTATAACCCAACAATTCATCTACCAATTCCTTTTCATTATCATATTCACTTGCTTCCTTACTTGCATTAAATTGTGCGCTTATTTCTGGGTCTTCTTTAACAGTATAATATTTAGGGTCTTCAGTTAAATGGTCTAATGCTATTTCCAATGCAATCATAGGGTCATTAGTATGTTCCATTTCAACCTTCATTCCCAATTTAATTTGTTCTGGGTCAAATTCCAATGGTGACTTATCATCACCAAGACCACCTTCAATTTGGTCACCGATTTCATCCCTTTTTTTTGCAAGATTTTCAATATCTAAATTATTTTTTTCAGTTGTTTCAATTTCTTCTTCTGATTCAATAATAAAACCACCATCAGTTTCTGAAAACCTCATAATTCTTTTCATGTTAGTATCTTTCAATGAAAATAGATATATTCTAAATCTTGTATATGGTTTTTTTGTATTCATATCAAAAGGCATTATAAAAGGTTTACCTTCTCTTGCTAAAACACCTATTTGAAATGTACCTTCTATTCCATTTACTTCAACAACATCACCAATATTAAGATTTTCATTATCTTCAGCATTCTTAATGACATCATCTTCAGATTCATTCATACTTCTTATATGTTCTTTAAATAATACAACGACTAAATCTCTTATCAAATTATGATATTTTTCTTTTGGTATTTTGAATTTATTAATACCATATTTATTAGTGATTATATTATCTGCTCTTTTTATTAAAAACGTTTTAAATTCATCACTAGTTGAATTAAAATACTTCCATTCAATATAATCAACATTTGTGTTTTTTAATTTATTTTCACTTAAATAATTATCAGCCCATGATGGATATACACGTGTTTTATTTTTAGCCATTCTCATTCCTTTTTTTCTTTTTTCGGGTTCTTTATTTAAATTAGAAATTCTATTTACTTCTCTTTCAACTTCAGATTTTGACGGAAAATAATTTGGATTTTTTTGTGTTTTATTTTTCATCATTAAATTATCAAATGCTTTATTATATAATTCATCATCTTCTGATGAACTTTCCATATTTTCATAATCTAAATTAGATATGTTTTCATCATCATAATCATTTTCTAAATCTTTATACTTCATTGCATCCTTATCACTATATTTATTTACTAAATTGGAATCATCATCAAAATCAATATCATTATTTAAATTATTTCCAAAATTATCATCATAATCTAATCCATCATCCAAATCTTCATCATCTAAATCATCATAATTAAAATCATCATCAAAATCATCATTATTTTCAGTAACATATGAATTTAATTCGGGTGAGTTTACTCTAAGATTCGGATTTGTTGGTTTTTCATCAACATAGGATTTATGATTTTGTAATTCTTCTGTACTTCTTTTATATGGAATATTATCAATTAATTTAATAACTTCATCCAAATCATCAACCTTTGATTTCATATCATCTTCAAAATTAATATAATTAGAAATAAAATCAATAATTTCTGTATTATAATCATCATTAAATTCTTTTAGTGTGTTTTCATCAATGTTTAATGAATCACCATCATTGCCCATAAAAAAATTAATTAATTTTGAATCTTCAATTTCAATTACACCATCAGTTTCCCTTTCAATAAATTCACTTTTGAAAACAAAATTAATTTCTCTATTATTTTCACCTAAACAATCAATTGTTGTATAACATTCATTTGATTCAATATCATTTGTTATTCTTTTAATTTCAATTTCATCATTAAGTAGTTGATTGAATACTATTTTTAAATTTTCTATTGGATTATTTATTATATTTTCCTCATTTAAAGTAATTTTATTTACTCTTTGAAGCATTTCAAATAATCTTTCTTTACTACCAATTGGACTAAAAACTCTCATAATTATTCAAATATTATAGGATTATTTTTACCATATTCTCTCATAAAAACTGCTGCTAATGCATTGGCTTCATTTTCAATATCACTACCATCATCATTTGAATTAACATCTAATTTATTTTCTAAATTCTGTTTATGATGGACTATTTCATGTGCTAATGTTCTTAAAACATCTGCCAAATTTCTATTTACCATTACAACAACAATTTCTTTTAAATCTGGTGTATATTTACCAAATGATTTCATTTTTTTTGCTGCAAAATCATCATTAGATATTTTTATATTTGGTAAATTATCCATAATATCCAATTTATTTCCAACAAAATTCACAAAATCATTAAGGATTTTCATTTTTTTTTCTGGTGATAATTTAGATTCATTAATATAATTAACTTTTTTAAATAAATCAAAAAATCTTTCTTTACTATGTTGATTTCCTTTTAACACCATCACTAATCAATTTCAGTAAAACTATTTTTTATATCAATTCTTGATTTTTGTGGTAAATCATCAAAATCTGCAATAAAAGTACCATCAGGTAATTCTCTAACACCATTTTCCATATTATCACCAGTATTATATTTATTATTAAACCAATTATTACTCCACATATCGTTTAAATTAAAATAATATGGATAACTAACATTTTTTCTTGATGTTAATTTTTCAACGGTTGATGGTTCACGAACTTCTTCCACATCAGAATTTAAAACATCCAATTTTGAATTTAACGATTGAACCATATTGTTAAGATTTTCCAATTCACTATGAATAGTTTTCATGGCTTCAATATTATGTCTAATAATATCATTTTGAATATTATCAACATTTTCTTGAGGTTCATTTACAGGTTCATTATTTAATTCATTATTTGGATTTTCATTGGGATTTTCTGCATCAAATGAAGGTATTGGCGTTTCTGCTGGAACTCCACCAGTATCATCCTCTTGTTTTTCAGGATTATTAATTTTTGGTTTTTTTTCTAAATTATCATCATTTACAACATCATCCGCTTCATTAGTATTTGGAATTTCGTCAAATTCATCTAAATTACTAATTGGTATATATCTAGCAGATTCGTTAATTTTATAATCTACAACATATTTTATTCTATCCAAATGCTTATCTATTGGATTTAAACTAATATTTTTTTTCATATGAATGTTATTAATAAACCTCTCTTAGTAATTGTTTACCATTTTCTGCAATAATGATTTTATCAAGACGTTCAATAATAGAATTATCACTTTTTTTTATAACCCTTTTATTAAATTCTTTATTTTGGGTTTCTTGATTTTCATTATCAATAAAATCGTCAATTACTTTATCAATTTTATTTTCCATAGCAATTATAATTTATTTATTATAAATACTACTTAACATTCATTTTGATAATATTGTAACTATATATCTTTTTAATTTGGTAAAATCAGGAAGTAGTTTTTTATATTTATTATAAATTTCACCATCAACATCATAATAACCATACTTATAACATCTATTAGAAATAGAAGTATTTAATAATTCAACATCAAATTGAAAAAACTTATAAATATTTAAATTAATACCCCATATTTTATTATCAAATAATACATAAATTATTTCATCTTTATACTGATAAAACAAATCTATTGTTTTTGGTAATACATCCATTAAATCTTCAACATTTCTTAAATGGAAAAAAACAGGGTCTAAATCAACATACATATATTTTGGTGAAAAATAAAATTCTGGTAATAAATTTATAAATTTCTCAATACCTTTAATGTGTGATGATTTATTCTCATTAAAAGAAAATTCCCAATACAGTTCATTGGTTATTATTTTCTTTTTTAGAATATCGGCATTTTGTATAATTTCATTATCTTGATTTGTTGATTTCATAAAATTCCATCCAACGTATAATGTTGGTAAAGATTTATCAATAATTGAATATTCAATTGGTTCTTTTATGTAGTTAACATAATCAACCATAATATGATTTACCAATTCATCTTCATAAATAATATTACCAATCTTTACCATTTTTTTAAATAATTTAAATATTTTAAATATTCACTAATTCCATATTCTAAACTCTTAAATTTAATAGAATAACCAATTTCTTTTAATTTATCAATTTTTGCTTCTGTAAAATTTTGATATTTATCTGATATACTATCTGGAATATCAATATACTTAATATTAGGTGGTATTCCTAAATTGTGAAAAATAATATTAGCAATATCATTAAACGACCTTGCAATTCCTGTTCCAACATTATAAATACCTGATTTTGGTAATCTATTTATTAAAAATATTATAACATTTACAACATCATCAATATGAATAAAATCTCTTTTCTGTTCACCATCCAAAATATTAAATGTGTTTGATTTAAATAATTTTACATACCCATTATCAATAATTTGATTATATATTTGATATATCATTGAAGACATTCTAAGTTTATATTCTTCAAATTTACCATACACATTAAAAAACTTCAAACCATACCAATTCTTAGGTGATTTATGTTCTAATTGTGACCATAAATCAAAATTATGTTTTGACCAACCATATAAATTCAATGGTTTTAATTTCCAAATATCCGATTTATCATCAAAACCATAACTACCATCACCATACGTTGCAGCAGAACTAGCATAAATTAATGTTATATCATATTTAGAACATAGTTTCCAAATAAACATAGACATACCTAAATTATATTCATAAAAAAGTTCACTATTTTCTAATGTAGTATCTGTAATTGCACCCAAATGAATAATAGTTTTAATACTACTAGCATTATTTGTTAACCAAATATAAATATCATTTAAACTTTCTCTTTTAGTATCAAGAATTTTAATTGGTAATTTATTATTCGTTATAGAAAATTCAAACACTAAATTTCTACCAATAAAACCATCACCACCAGTAATTACAATCATAATTTCTTTATTTTATTAATAATATCGGTTGTTGATTTTCCGTTTGTTTTTGGATAATAAACAACACCATATTTTGAATACTCAGAACCAATAACTGTTTTATTTTTATATTCATCACCAACAACCATACAATCAATTTTTAAGTTCTTTATATAATTTTTTAATTCATCATCCGTATTAAATATAGCAACAACATCAACCATATTTAAACTTGACATTATTTTAACTCTTGTTTCTAAATCATTTATTGGACGATTATCCCCTTTTAATTCTTTTATACGTTCATCACTATCTAAACCAACAAATAGTTTATTTAATTTATTTTGTTTCTTTTTAGTAACACCATATCTTTTTGCAAACCACAATAAATCAATATGACCACTATGAAGAATATCAAAACAACCATTTACCCAAACTCTCATAATTCATCAATTTTTATTGCCTTATCATCTATTAATAAATCAAAGGCTGGTTTATTATTCATTATTAATTCATTATATTTACAACCCCAATCAGATAGTTGTTTTTTTGTTAAATTAGTCCAATCTAAACCACTTTTCATACCCCTTCCTGTCCAATATATTATTATATTACCATCATCATATAGTTTATTTACCTTTTTGATGTTTTCAAAATTTGGTATTGAATTAACATAATCATTTCCATTCGTATAACATATTGTATTATCAATATCTACATAAATTATCATGATTGACTATCACCCTTTCTTATTCTATAACTATCAAAATCAAAATGTTGTGTTGATATTTCAATAATTTCACTATCTTCCAATGCTATTATTTGATGTGGGTCACCCTGTTCAATATGAATAACATCACCAATATTAAGTTCTCTTGAATATTCAGTAGCATCATTAGTATCAATATAATTTAATATTAATTTTCCTTTATTTACATAAAAGGTTTCTTCTTTTTTTAAATGGTAATGCATACTAAATTTAGAACCAGATTTAAATTGAAGTATTTTACCACAATAATTTTCATCATTATGTAGTATTATTTCACGACCCCATTTTTTCTCAACAATAGATTCAAAATCCAAATCATTTATGTTTAAAATTTTTATCATATATTACTTTTATTTATAACACCAACACCTTTTTGGGAAACAACCCAAGAAGCACATTTATTTGCAAAATTAATTGCTTTTGGAATATTTCCAAATTCTAAATAATTTGCCACAAAACCTGCAAAAAAAGTATCACCAGCACCCGCTAAATTAATAATAGCATATTGTTGTTCAACATGATATAAAACATCATTATGTCTAGCACCTTCATCCCCCAAGGTAATAATTAATTCACCCTTAAAATCATCAATTAAATACTTTGAATTATTATTAAACTCATTTTCATTAACTTTTATGAATTCTATACCATCTGCCCATTTTCCAAACTTTTTTTTGCTATCTAAAAAAACTAATTTGTGTTTATTTGTTATATTTGTTATAGTATTTTCAGTAAGAAAACCTTTATCATAATCTGAAATTACAATAGCATCATAATCATTAAAATTAATATTAACTAAATATTCTTCTGCTTTTTCAACAATCCTATCATAACCATCAACCCTAAGTAACATTTGATTTGTTTTTTTATCAACAAATCTTAATTTATGTGGTTTTACCATAGTATTTGTAATTATATCACACGAAATACCTAAACCTTCTAAATTATTTTTAACATTACTTGCCATACCACTAGATTGAACACCATACAAACTCTTAAAAATAGGCACTGGTGCTTCAGGACTAATTCTTTCACAAACACCATATTGAAATTCATCAATACAACTATCACCAATAACTAATACTTTATCCATAATATTATTTTTTTACATAATAAATATAGTTTAACAAACCCAAATATATGTTGGTGTTGCATTAAATCTTCTTGTGGGTGTTTTATATCCCAAAGGTTTTAAAAAATCATCAATTTCTTTAAATTCTTCACTTGTTGCTGCTTCACAAATAATAACAGGTAATTTGTTTTTTATTAAATTTATACCACCATCAAGTATTTTTCTTTCAGCACCTTCAGTATCTATTTTAATCAACACAACATTTTCATTTAATGAAATTTCATCATCCAATGTATTTGAAATTGTGAACTACCCATTTGCTAAAGACAAATGGGCTTCGGACTTCGCAGATAGTTGAGTATTACTACTTCTTACACCATCTCCATCCGTGTTATCGAGCGTCCCACCCGATATTATTTTCAATCCTTCTTTCAGAATGACCTTTGCTGCATTTAAATCACGGTCTAATTTATGTCCATTTTTGCAAGTCCATTCACGAACCGAAAGATTTAAATCTTGATTTATCCATCCACACACATTACAAGTTTTGCTTGAGGGGTAAAAGCGATTGATTTTAACAACTTGTTTATCGTTCCAATCTGCTTTGTACTCCAAGAATCTCACAAATGTACCCCAACTTGCATCTGCAATGTGTTTTGATAATTTTCTATTGCTCATCATTCCCTTTACATTAAGGTCTTCCAAAGCAATTATGTCATAATCAGAAACAAGTTGATGCGATACCTTATGCAATACATCTTGTCTTGTGTTGGATATTTTCTCGTGTATTTTGGCAACTTTTCGTTTTTGTCTTTCAAACGAATTGCTACCTTTTTGCTTACGAGAAAGATGTTTTTGTGCTTTCGCTAAATCTCTTTCATATTTCTTGGTATATCTGTTATTCTTGAATTTGATGCCGTCAGAAGTAATGGCAAAATCTTTCAAACCTAAATCCACACCACATACAGCACCAGTTTTTTCTTTTGGTTGATATTGTTCTTCGGTTAAAATTGAAACATAGTATCTTCCAGTCGGTGTTTTAGTAAAGGTCATTTTGCCAACATCGCCCCTTATTTCACGGTGAACAATACATTTAATCCCTTCTTTGAATTTAGGTACGTGAATTTTACTACCTTCTAATTTTGTGTGTTGTGGTACGGTGAAACTATTCCTTCTTTTCTTAGACTTAAATCTTGGAAACTTGGCATTGCCACGAAAGAAGTTAAGGAATGCAGTATCCAAAGACCTTAAAGCAAATTGCAGGGTTTGGCTGTTTACTTCTTTAAGCCAAGCAGTTTCCTCTTGCTTTTTTAATTCAGTCAAAGTTTTTGCTTGAACATAATAGTTGTCAGACTTCTTGTTTGCCTGATACTGTTCTTTACGCTCATTCAGAAAGTAATTGTACACGAACCTAACACACCCGAAGTGTTTATCCAGCAACACTTTTTGGTCTTGTGTCGGTCTTAATTCAAAGCGATATGTCCTATATATTGTTTTCACGTTTACAAATATACTATATTTATACTAAATACGCAAGTTTTGTAAAAGTTCCGTCTTTGGGTAAAAACTTTCACAAAAACTTGCTTCGTTATGTCTAAAAAATCACAGTACATTTCTACAAATCGTTCAAAGCATTATCTCAAGTGCCATCTTATTTTTGTCTGCAAGTACCGTAAAAAGTTGCTTGTTGGTCAGTTAAAAGATGATATGCGTTCTATTCTTTTAAACATTACTTCTAATTCAGATTTTGAAATTGAAGTCTTTGAATCTGATTTAGACCACATTCACTTTCTTATTCGCTACATTCCTAGTTTATCCATTACTTCAATAGTTCGTAAGTTAAAACAAGAATCTGCCTATCACATTTGGCGTTCATCTCACAGGTCATTCTTATTTAAACATTTTTGGAAAGAACACACTTTTTGGTCAGATGGTTATTTCGTTTGCTCAATTGGTGAGGCTTCTCCTGATACCATTCGTGAGTATATTCTCAATCAGGGCTAGTCGCTTACATCCCACAAACTAAAGATTTGTGGGTTTTACGCTCCGTTTTATAAATAATAAATTGTCATTGTTTTTATTTTTTTCAATTACTTTCGATATTCCAGTATTTTGATATGTTTCATATTTAATTAAATTTAATTCATCTTTTTTGTTCCATAAAGCAATATTTCTTAAAACATATTGTTTTTTTGAATTTTTTGATAAATTCTCATTTAAAATGTTAAAACAAAAATTTTCTGGTTCAAATATATATAATTTTGTTGAATTACAATGATTGGCAAAAAATAATGAATGATTTCCTATATTACCACCAACATCAACATAAACACCATTTAAATTTAAATTACTAATATATTCTAATAATTCTTGTTCATACCAAGGTATTTGTTTAAAAATATGTTCATTTTCAACTCCTTTAAATGAATATTGAAAATTATCATATTTAAAATTTTTTATAACAACATTATTTTTCATATTCATTCTTTTTATAATGAAATTATTTTATGAATTTTTCTAACTTCAGGATTCATTAATGATTCATGGTCACCATGATATGCAAAACTTTTAATAGGTGTAAATATTGGTATTTTTAAATCACGCAATCTTATTGACAATTGTCTACCAACACCTGAACTCATTTTATCATTTTTTTTTTTATTGGAAATATTGTAAATTTTAATTTTTCTAATGTTTTTCTATTTGTAAAAAAACCACAATCAGTAAAAAATGATATATAAATATCATCTGAAATTTTATATGATTTTTTTCCTGTCCACGATTCTAACCTACCATCATTAATAATATTAAAAACATAATAATACTCTGACAATAATGATGCGTATTTAAATATTCTACTAAAATTAATATTTAAAAAATCATTTGGAATGAAACAATACACATCATAATTCGATTTTTCACACATTTTAAACATCTCATCAAATGTTTTCCAATATTGATGTTTACCTCTATGCTCACTATTCACAATAAAACGATTATCATCCAAAACATAATCTGACCTATCATCAAATATATAATAATCAATATTATTATATTCTTTTATTTCATTTAATATCATAGTCAACATGTCAATTCTCATATAATTTGAGATTAACACCAATGTTTTTAATTCTGTATTATGTTTTTTGTTATTAAAAATATAAGCATAATCATATGTATTACTAATATTGTTAACATCAACATCATTGACTATTAAATTATCATTAATGTTTTTTTGGTTAATATATATTTTATTGTCATTAATATTATTTTCAATAAAAATATTATTAGAATTAATAATATTAATCCTTTTTTTTATTATTCTCTTAATATTGTTTTTATTTTTTCTCATTATTATCACAATTATAATCAATCTCGGTGTAGTTAATCTTACTTTTATTATTAAAATAATTTGGAAATTTTAATTTTTGTAAATTAAAATTTAATTCTGGAAACACATCAATATGCGACACAATTACATTTAAACACTTTTTTAATTGATAACCACGTTTAAGCATTTCTTGATTTATCATAAAATCCCAATAAACAGATTCATCACAAACCCAATAATTAATATCATCAATTACTTTTCTTCTCTGTATATTAACACAAGTTACCGTATTAACATCACCAAAAAAAACACCATTATATTCTTGAATATTTATTGGTTGAATTATATTACCAACACCCGTTCTTTTTAACATTAATTGACCAATATTTCGAAAGGCATCCATTATATTCACAATTTTATCCAAAAAATTTTCTGTTATTGGTGGACGATCATTATCCCATTGCATAGTATAAACACAATCATCATCCAAATTTTCATAACCCAATTTAGTCCCACCAAAATCACCTGAATTATAATCTAAAAAAATTGGCTTTATTTTATAATATCCATCAACTACAATAGATTTTAACCATTGTGTTGTACCATCAGTACTATTATTATCAATCACACCTTTAAAAATACGTTATTAATAAAATTAGTTTGCACACTATCATCGTTTTTGTGTTTATCAAAAACATAATTATCTTCAGGATATTGTTTTTTGTGTTTTAAATACCCTTCAACATGTGACAAAACATACCGTTTTATCCCATTTTTTTTCGCAAAATAATTAACATATAAATCATCCATTGATACATTACCACAGTAATCATACCATTTATCTAAATCATTATAAAAATTACGTTTAAATAAACTACCACAATTACTAACAATATCGACTTCTTGATCCAATAAAACAGTACCTAACGCCCTATAAACAATTCTATCTCTATAATAACTATTAATAATACCTTTCAATAATACAACACCATGTAATGAAACATGTGCATTATATTTCTCACAACCATTAATTAATTTACCTAAATAATCGTGTGGATATATTAAATCATCATCAGCCAACGCAATATAATAATTATTACCATGAGCAATATATTTTAATTTTTCATTACTACCCTTTTCATTATTACCCCTATATAATTTAATTCGCATATCATCGCCCAATTCTTTATTAATATATTCCCATTGCTCATCAGTCCAATTATTACACGTAATTGTTGCTGTACCAAATTCTGGTTGACTTCTTAGCGAATTAATTGCAACAACGGCATGACCTTGTCGCCATAATGATGCAATGTAAATATCTACTTTACTATTCATAATCATTTGGTTTTTTTCCTAAATTTGGAACACCTTGTGTTTTTGTTAACACTTGGTTAATCCATTTCTGTTTTAATTTTTTATTTTCTAATTGTTTAATAGCCCTATAATCACCAAAATTCCAAGACACCCAATCAATTGGTAAATATTTCGAATGAAACATAAAACCAATACCAGATATATTCCCTGCAATAATTTTTCCAAAACCATTATCATCTGGAACTATTCTTCCATTAATGTTTACTCTCCAAAGCAATAATTCATCTTCATTTTCAATATGATTCACTATTATACTTAAAGAATTTTCATTAATAAACATATCATCATCATCTAAATACATAATCCAACCTTCTTTTACATAGTTATGTAAAACATTTATGTGTAAATTCCAAGGTGCAGGATATGATGCCAAATTATCTGGTTTTGGTTGAACTTCTTGTAATTCTAATTTAATATAATCATCACAATAATCACAATCAATATCACTACCAACAATATGATTAATATTTTTATATGTTTGATTTAAAATTGAATCTCTACATATTTTAAAATGTTTAGGTCTATCGTGTGTTCTTGTTATAATATTAATAATTGGATTTTTATTTTCTTTATTTCTTTTAATTTCTCTTTCTTTATTTTCAAAATCGTTTACAAAATTCATCAATCTATTATAATCAACCATAAATCTTTCATTACCACCCAAAATTTTATTTCTACTTATAGATTCATAATGAATTGCAACAGCATCACTAACTGTAATATTTTTTAATCCATCGTATTTACATTTAATATTTAATTCAACATCTTCCAAACATTCAATATAGTTTTCATTAAACCCACCATATTTTAAAAATAAATCTTTTTTAATTAACATAAACCCACCAGTATTTCCCAATGAATCGTAATTAATACCAGTAAAATAATTTTCAGTTTTTCTAATATCTTTATGTGTAAGTCTTAAAATATTATTTTCTTTATACATTAAAATCCCATTATGTTGAATACTACCATCCCCATAATGTAATCTAATACCAATAGTACCAACAGTATCTTTATTTTGATTATAAATTTCAATACATCTACTAAGACTATCATTTAATAATTTTATATCATCATTACAAAATAGTATTAATTCTGTATCATTAGATGTATGATTTTTTACTACATCATTATTTATTTTAGCAAAATTATAATAATTATATTTTATTAATTTAATTTTATTTGAAAGAAATGAATCATATTCCTTAATTACACTTTCATCACTACCCGTATCAGCAATAATTATTTCATAATTATCATAATTAACAACATTATTCCAAGAATAAATATTATTTTTAATATACTTTAAATTATTTTTTGTTGGAATAATTACTGTTACTTTTGGCTCTGTTAATAAATTAACAATTAAATCATTATATTCTGGTAATATTGTTATTGGTAATTCATCATAATATTTTTCCGCTAATTGTTTTCTATTTTCATCCCATTGTTGATTTGTTTCACCAATTGATTTATGTAATATTCTAATATCTGTTGTTACACCAATATTACAACCATCAAGCCAATTTGGAATACAAAATGATAAATCATAAAGATGAAACCCTTTAAATTCTTCATCAAATCTATGTACAATCGTATCGGGATTAAAAGAAATAAAAAGACCATCAACCAAAACAACTGGTGTAATCACACCCTTTTTTTCTTTAGAATATTCACTTGTCCAAATAGAATATCCATCCGTATGGTCAACAATACCAACCATTTTTGTTCTATCTTCCCACCATACACAGGATTCAGGTAAATAGGTACTACCTGCAACACCAATAATATCAAAATTTGTTTGATTAAATTTAAAAAGCAATAATTTACCCCAATCTCTCGTACCTATAATAATATCATTATGACAAACAACAAATATAGAATCCTTTTTATAATGTTCTTTAATCGCTTTATTATAAATTTCAGTAAGACTATACTGATTAAAATTTGAATAGCAAATTACATCATGTTTAACTTTACCAATGGTATTGTTAATATGTTTAATAAATTTCTGATTTTCTTCTTCAGATAAATGGGATGAAAAAACAACAACAATATTATTTTTCATTTATAAAAAATTTAATATTTTGCAATATTAATATAAATAAATTAAATTATCAAATAAATTGTTGCATATGATTTTTTAAAATTAATTCATAATCATAAATTGCCCTCTCTAATGGGAATGGTATTCTAATCAATGCATTATCAGGAATATCAAATTCATTTGTATATTCATTATTGGCATATAATATTAAAAAATCGTAAAAAGGATTATTATAATATTTTTGTGATAATTTATCTAACCTATCACTACCACTACTCCAAAAAATATACTTATCACTAGTATTAACAGGTAAATCAACAAAAGGCATGGGTTCAATTGAACCATCAGGCTTTTTTAATATGGCATATCTATTATAATCTAATTTTGGCATAATAATAAAATTTATGATAAATTATTATTTGTTTTTAATTCGTTATATCTACTTTTCATATTATCAATAATATCCTTTTTTATTTCTTTAAAATATGCTTGTTGTTCCCTTGCAATTCTACTTGCCTTTTTATAAATCCCTGTATTAGTAAAAGTTGAATTGGCATAATAGTTATACGATACAGCATTTTGAAGTGCATCGATAGGTCCTGACAGTGATTGACCACCCAATACATTCATTTGTAATGTAACCTTTGCAATCATTGGTTGCATACCAAATCCTTCAGGATTCATATCCCATGTTGTATCGTTGTAATCAACAGTAACATTATTAATAATTACCTTTGTATAAAAGAAATCACCAACCCTTAAAATACATATTGGTTGCTTACCAAAAACTGAATTTTTTGATGTTAAATTATCTTTATCTTTTATATTTCTATTTCTAACTGAAGAACCTTGTCTAGTACATTGCTGTAAAAACGTTAATCTTTTATGAAAATCCTCTGGTGTTTGAGAATGATACATGGGTTTATAATGATTCGTTTTTATTGATTCAAAATTATCAAAAATCGCTTTATCTTCTTTTGTTCTTTCTGTAAATATATTATCCTTTCTATTTCTTGCTCTATATAATGTTGTATATAAATTTTCTAATTCTTTTTCTAATTCTTTTATTTCTAATTCATATTGATTGTCACTAACAGTACCATCTTCAGATATTGTTTTTCCATTATGAACAAAACTTAATTCAACCCTTCTATCACCTTTTACTTCATTAATATTTTTATCATCTACATCATCACTATAATTAGAACCTTTATTTACTATTTCAATAAAAATATCTTCATCAACAAAATCATTATTAGGAAATAATGCATTTAATCTTTTTAAAATAAAAATTTTTGCTGCTTCAAGTCTTCTTTCAACCAAAATTGTATTATAACCAACTATATTATCACCATGTCTTGATGCATAACCTTCAAGTTTAATACCAATAACCTTTTTATTATTATTATCAACATAAACTTCTTTTAATGTCTTATTCAATAAACAATTTTCATTAATTGCATTATATTGTGATGTATCTGCACTTAAAACATATATATTGTCATTTAATCCTGAACTACCTTCATCACCCTCTATTGTAGAATTTTTATTACTTATTTCATATTTATTATTATATATATAATCAATAACATTTGAAACCCCACCTTCTTTTGGATAATCATTTGGAAAATAAATTGAAGGTAAATTTTCTAAATTTAATCCATCAGCAACTATTTCACCAGAATTAATTAAATTATCTTTTTTTATATTATCTATTTCTTGTTTTATATCTTCAATTCTTTTTGTTAAATCACTAATACTAACACTATCTTCATAATAATCATCACCCCCAAAAGCAAAGAAATTAGCAATTTTCTTTTTATATTCTTCTTCACCCATATAGTTAATTAAATGAGGTGGATGGTCAATAAGGAGAACAAAAGAAAGTGTTGCACTTCTTTCTGAATTCATATATGTATATATTGGTTCATTTCTACCCACCATAACAGTAGAGTCAAATTTTGCTGTTGAAGTTTCATTAAGTTCAATTCCGTATGGTGGAAACCACATAATACGACCGTTGAACGGTCCTACCTCACTTATCGGTATTTGAGAACCATCTTCATCATCAATATAACCAATATTATTTAATTCATCCTTAACAGCAGTAACAGCAAGATTTTCAATGCTAAACATCATGTTTTTATTATCAACATTTCCTTTATCATCTCTAATTGGATGTATTTTTGGCATTACTGAATTATATATTACAGAATCTTTATTATTACCACTCTTATTATATGCTATATTACCATCAAACCTAATTGCCTTTACAAATTTATCATATTTATCCAATGCATTATGCTGACGAATACCTTCTTTTCTACCTTTAAAATTTTTTGATGAATATTTTGTTAATTCTTTTTCCCATACAGGAGAACCATTAAATCCATATATTCTTTTATTTAAATCTCTATATATTTTTTTGGTCATATCAACATAAAAACCAGATGATACGTTTAATAAATTTTTAGTATATTCAAGTAAACCTCTTTTAATTTTGAAATTTTCAATATTATTATTAATTAATTCTTTTGTATATTTATCCCTTGAATTATCTAAATTAAAATGTACAATTTGTCCAACACCATCCTTACCCCAAATTAAGTTATTTTGAATATCATCTTCAGAATCATAATTAGTTATAAAATCTTTAGGAATTTCTGTTAACTCTTGATTAGTTGTTTTACCATAAAAAAATGATATATCATGAATATCTGAAACATATTCTTCTGCACCAGCATATGTTTCAGGTAATTTATCTGAATATGTTTTAATCATATCAGAACCATATAATATTGAATATGGATTATAAAAAAAATCAAATCTTTTTCCTTTCAATTCATCAATTAAATCTTTTTGTCCTTTTATATTATATTTAACACGATATTCATATAACGAATTAAATTTATAAAAATTAAAATTTAGTTGTCTAAACAATTCATTTAATTGACCTTTACCTGTATAATCAACAATTTCATTTTCGTTTATAATATGTTCATAATTACTATCAATACGTTGTGATTTATAAAATGATGGTGATAATAAATTATCAACAAAATCAAAACCAGTAATATTTAATTTAGTAATACTATAATCAGCAGGTTTACTAAAAATTGGTTCATTCGTAAATAAATTTTGAATATTAATACTTGGTAGATAATCGGCAGTAGTACGTGCTGCTTGTGATACAGCATTAAATGTCATTTGTTTACCTAACATAACACTACCAATACTTTCCAATGGTGTTATGTTACCAAATAATCCAAAATCAATTCCACGACCAATTAAAGTATTTGATAAATTTAATGAATTATATTGAGGTATAACATCAAGAAGTGCATTTCCAAAATTACCTAATTTAGTATCATTATTAAATCTAAATAAATTTCCAGCACTTGATGTAGCATAATCTTTATAATCTAAATCAAAACTATATCTATTTTCTTTAAGATTTCTATATAATATAAAATTTATAAATTCATCAAAAGTATAAACACCATCACCATAATGGATATTATTTTTATTGTCAAAATTATTTAAATTTAAAATTACATTAAGAAATTCTTCAAGAGTATAATTTATATCATTATAAATAATATAATCTTTTCTTATTAAATTTGAACTATTTTCAGGTAAATTAATATCCATTGGTATATAATCCTATATATTTTTAATAAATACTTGTTAAATTGTTTTATATGTATTATCTTTACATTGGGAAAATATATTCTTTTTCGAAAAATTTAATTTTGAATTAAACCAATTCCTTTATTGAGGTGTGTTAATAATTTTTAATTTTTAAATTATGAATTATAATGGTAAGATTTTTTTAAATGAAAAAAATTTTAAATTTTTGAATATAATATGCCCTTCATCTAAGTTTTTTGTTAAATTCGTAGAATTTAATTATAAACATTATAACTTTGATTTTGTTTCGTAGAAACGAAAAAAGATTTTGAATAGAATTTTTATTTACTTTTATTTGAAATAAATAAATATTACCTTTTTATTGTTTTTACATTGAAAATAAAAATCTTGGCAAAGTTATAAAAAATTTTTGACATTTGCAAATTTTTATTGTTTTTATTTTTATTAAATTATTTTTTAATTTACCTTACCAAGTTTAGCATCATTTGATTTTTGAACAGCAATTCTATTCGTAAATGATTTATTCATTAATTTTTCACCATCAACTTCAAGCGTTACATCAGTTTGAATAGGTATTGTATTTTTTTCAAATTCTACTTTTAAAGGTGTTTTTAATAATGCTGCAAGTTCAGCAAATACACTACCTTTATTTGTATTCACACTTGAAATTAATTTAACTGCACTTTCAACGGCTTCAAAATCTTCTTTTGTTCCAGACATTACTGCTTTTATATTACCAAAAGCATTACCTACCTTTTCAACAGCATCGGCATGTTTTGCTATTGTTTTCATTGTTAATGCAAATACTCCCAAACCTAAAGCACCTGCTGTAAAACCCATCATTGCTAATGATAATGCCTTAACACCAAGTCCAACACTAAGCATTGCATCACCAGCACCTTTACTTTTTTCAATCATTTCACCAATTCCTTTTGCCATAATTCCTATTCCAACAGCAGCAATACCAACAGCAGCACCTATTCCTAAAGCAGCAACACTAAGTGCATATAATCCTGGAGCAGCAAGTGCACCAGCAGCACCTGCAATAGCAATACCAAGAGCAGCAGCAGGAAACGAAATGGCTAATGTCATGGCAATTCCTTTTAAAACAGATAATTGTTTTTCATCCAATTTGCTCATAGAATCGGCAAGTTTACTAATACCAACAGCAGCAAGTGCAACACCGCCACCAATTCCTAAAGCAGCAGCACCAATACCTGCACCAGTACCAAGTCTTTTCATTCCAATACCCTTTGCTTCAGCACCAGCACCAATACCCCTACCCTTTGCTTCAGCACCAGCACCAATACCCCTACCCTCTGCTTCAGCACCAGCACCAATACCCCTTCTCATATCTGCTAAACCACTACTTCCTTTTCCTGTTGTTGGTGTTAATGAATCACCAATACCAACACTTTTACTAAAAAGACTAGAAAGACCACCAGAATTAGTTGCTGCTAAATTTCTAAAACTTAATTTATTATATGATATGTAATTATCAAATGCTCTATTAAGAAGTTTTGAAGAAAGAAAAAATAATTTAGCACCAGCAAATAATGTGGTAGCAGCAATAACAATACCCTTTCCTTCAAATAATTTATCTGAATACTTACTTATCCATAACAATGCTTTATTTATATTATTTAATAATGGTAATAATCCTGCTTTTAACATTTCTATTGTTGCTTTAAATGTTTCATCAAAAGTCATTGCTTCTTTTGCACGGTCTTTTAATAGTTTTTGTTCTTGTGCAAAAGATTTAGCCTGTTGTATTGTTAATTCACTGATATTTTTCATATCTTCACCAAGTTGAACTTGAAATTTACCAGTTTGTTGATTAAAAAATGCAGCACCTTCAATTAGTTGTTTTTGTTCATTTGTTAAACCCATACCAGATAATTCCTGTGACATTTTTCCGATATCAAATGCTCTTAATGCCATTTCTGTCATTTTATCCGTAGTAATACCCAATGCTTTACCAGCAGCAGCAAGCCTATCACGGTCAGCAGGACTAATAAATTTTTCAAAAGTACCTTCACTATTTTTACGAAGTGTAACAATACCCTTTGTCATTTCCCCAATTTTTGCTTGAAGTTTAGCAGGGTCATTACGTGCAAAATATAGTGTTTCAAACATATCCAATTTAGCAAATTCACCACCCATTACCTGTAAATTTGCTACCATACCAATAGCCCCTTCAAGTGTTCTTGCAATTTCAGCAGAATTTAATGCATCGGAAATATCAACTTTAAATTTTTCAGCATATTCTGCCATTTCTCTAAAACCTCTAACACCCTGTTGAAAATGGAAGGTTTGTAGTTTTTTAAAATTATCAGTAATATTTTTTAATACTTTTGTGGTATTAACACCCATTCTTTCAGAAGTATCAACAACACCCTGAACATAATCTAAAGCACCTTTTGTATTAATACCAATTGCTTCAAATTGTGCTGAAAGTTTAGTTGCCTGTTCAATTCCAAGACCAGTACCTTTACCAATAACAGTAATATCCTTAACCATATCTGATGTTAATGCACGTGACCTACCTGTTTCATCGGCAAATCCAGTCATCATGGTTTGAATAACTTCAAGATTACCACCCAATCTAGCAACAAACATTGCACTTCTTTCAAAAGAACCTCGCATTAATTCTGCTTTGTTCCCACTCATTCCTAGATTAAGAATGGTATTTTTTATGATTTTATCCTGTTGTTGTAAATATTTATAACCACTTACTAATAAATCAAAACTATGTTTTAATGAACTTATAATATGTTTTCTTCTTTTATATTCATTATCAAGTTCGTTATTTAATTCTTTTTGAATATCAATTAATTTATTGTATTGTTTTAATTGTTCGTCTGTTAAACCTTTAGTATTATTTTTTAATTGATTTACAATTTTTTCATTATTTGCAATAATTTCAACAGTAATTGCTCTAGCACGTTCATAATCACCAAGATTAATTAAAGATTTTCTTGATTTTTGAAGTTCTTTATTTAATTTTTGATATTCTTCAAATGTTTTTCTAACTTCTTCAGGTGACATTTTGCTCATAGTGATAATATTTTACTATAAATAGTTATTGGTAAATTTTAATAAAATTTTAAATTACGATTATTATAAATAAAAAAAGACCAAAATTTTAAAATCTTGGTCTTTTTTTGATTTCTTTTTCTTGTAGTTTTTTTAATTCTTCCATTTCTTTTTCAAACAGATATAAAAAATATCTTCTTCGATAAACGGGTATATTTTCAATATATTCGCTTTGAAATTTAGCGTGTTTAGTAAGAACATAAATTTCTTCATTTACCATTTTTTTATAATCTTCCGCTAGATGCTTGGGAAAAAAAAATCTAAACCAATTGTTAAATTAGCATTGAAAGTATATCCATCTTTAGCAGTAAAGACATAATCCATATCAACATCAGGACTAACATCCAACATTTTTTTACGAATTGCGTATGCATCCAATGCTGGCATTGCATCAACAAACTTACTAATATATGTTTTATTAGTATTACCATCTATTGATACAATACTTGCAACTAATCTCATGGTAGAATACTGACTAAATTCTTCATTTTTTGCTTCTTTTAAAGATTCAGCAGTTTTATATATTCTTGTATCTTCACCAACAGTTAATAGTTTAAAAAGTACATTTTTTTTACGCATTGGTAAATCAACACTAAACAAACCATTATCGTTTGGTTTTTCTTCAATTTTTTTATATTTAAGTTTTGTTAAATCAACTGTTGTTTTAAATGGAACACCTGTTCTTGGGTCAGTTACTTGAACAGTATAATCAGAACCATAACTTGTTATACGTAAAAACAGTAAAATTGCATTACGGTCACCTGGTAATAAATCTTCTGGATTAACATTTGGTGTTTTTATTTTTCTTTTCAATAGTAAGTCTAAAACAACACCACTTTCAATTAATGATGAAGTAGTTAATAAATCTTCATCTTTTGATGTCATATATTCGACATTTATTTCAGAAAGACCATTTTTATAAAATAAACCTTTAGATGGTAATTTAACAATTTCATAAGTTGTAATTAAATCTGGGTCGGTTTCTTTAGACATGGCTTTTTCAAATTCTTCATGATTAAATTGTTGTAAATTAGGTGTATTTTCTTGTGGTTTTGGAATGTTGATTTGATTTGTATTTTCATTTTCAACATTATCTTTTTGACTTCTATATTTTTTTAGAAGGTCAGAAATACCCTTTTTTTGAGAAAAATTTTTTTCTTCAGACATTTTTATAAATTTTTATAAATAACCATTATTTTTTTTATAAATACTACAAAAAAATAAAATTATAAAAATTTCAAGATTTTTATAAAAAAAACGTATTATATATATAGAAAAATATTAATTAAAAATGAGTAATATGATTTTAGTTATTTATGTTGGTGTTGCTAATATTAGATTAGCAGATATTGAAGATTTTGTAAAAAAAGTTACAAAAAAAATTACACCTGAAAGATTTGAAGGTGAAATAATAGTTATACCAACAAATACAATTGATACTAAAATTGAATGTATTAATCCGAGATATGTTACTGAAGAAGCATTAATTAAAGAACATAATGAAATGATGAAAAAATTAAATAATTTACTTAATTATCAAATAAATGAATTAGAAAATGAAAATAAATAAAAAAAATGTTGGAATTGATATTGATGAAATATTAAGGGCGAAATGGTTACAATTTGATAAGTATTATGTTGAAGAATTTGGTTTAGATGGTGTTCCAAAAGAACAGGAATATGTTTATGATTTCTTTAATAATTATAAATTTAATGATGTTGAAGAAATAATTAAAGAACTTAAAGAGCCAGAAGATATTCCAGAAAATATAAGTCCATTAGAATATCAATTGAATGATAAAAATGAAGCACCTGCTGATTTTTTATTATTTAAAAAGGAGAATAAAATAAAATTAACATCAAAAGAAGTTTATAATAGATTCATGTATGAAGATTACTTATTTGAAATACATGGTTCAGCACCGATGATGTATAGAAATATGGATGTTGATGTTAATAAATTTTATGATAAATATTGTGATACTGTTAATTTTACATTATTTTCTGTTGAAAATAGATTTAGTATACCACCCACATTATTCTTTTTAAGTAAAATTAAAAGTAGATTTGAAAACATTCGATTTGTAAAAAAATCTATTGAAATGTGGAATAATATTGATATTTTAATAACAACAGACCCAGAAATATTAAAATTAGGAACACCTTGGTTTAAAAAACTAATAAAAGTAAAAAGACCATATAATGAAAAGTTTAATTCATATTCAATGGAAATTTTACAAATAGCAGAATTAATAGAAAATAAGGATTTTGAAAAAATAATAAAATATAAAAAAAATGAAAATGGATAAAAATATTGAAAAATCAATTGAAGATGTTGAAAAAGAAAAATTTGAAAAAATTAAAATTTCTTTAAATAATTTAGAAAATAAAAAATCTAAATTTATTTTTTGTATACCCGAATCACAATCACCAGTAGCAAGTATATATGAGTTATATTTTCATGCCACTGTTGTAAAAAGAATGGGATATGATGTAATTATATTCACAGAAAAAAATGATTATGTAAAACCTAATTGGATTGAGAGTGAATTAACCGATATTAAACATTTATCAATGGATGAAAATAATAAATTAAGTGTCGGTCCTGAAGATATTATGATAATTCCTGAAGTTTATTCAAATATCATGGAACATACTAAAAATTTACCTTGTTTAAGAATAGGATTTTTACAATCTATTGATTATATGTTAAATAGTTTAATACCAGGTATAAATTGGGAAATGTTTGGTATTAATAATATTATTACTACTTCAAAAACACTTGAGGAATTTATTGAATTATATTTTGGAAAAAAATATAAAACTAAATCATATACAATAGGAATTCCTGATTATTTTGAAAAAACAGAAAGACCAAAAAAACCAGTAGTATCAATTATTGGTAGAAATCCAAATGAAATTAGTAAATTAGTTAAATTGTTTTTTCTTAAATACCCTGAATTTAATTGGATTACTTTTGACCCAATGTTAACTAAAAGTAAACCACCACAACAAATGCGTAGGGTTGATTTTGCAAAAAGATTGAGTGAAAATTTTGCTGCTGTTTGGATTGATAGAATCTCAAGTTTTGGTACATTTCCTCTTGAATGTATGAAATCAGGCGTTGTTCCTATTTGTTTAAAACCAGATATTATTCCTGAATATATGGTTGAAAGAAGTGAAGATGGTGATAAACCAATAAAAGCAATTGATAATTGTGGCGTTTGGACTAATAATTATTATGATTTACCAATTTTAATTGCAGATACATTAGTCAAATTTTTAGATGATAATATATCTAAAGAAATTTATGATAATATGGATAAGATTGCATCAAAATACAATCAAGATAATTCTGAAAAAGAATTGGTTGAGATTTATAGTGGATATGTAAACGAAAGAATTAATTTATTTAAATCCGCATTAGAATCTAATAAAAATAACAATAATGAAAATACTAAAGAAAATGAATAGTACATCAATAATAATTCCAATACATGAATTTAATGATAATATTTCAACATATTTAAATAAAGCGATTGAATCAATTATAAATCAACAAGAAGTTGAAAAACCAGACGTTTTAATTGTTTATTCATCAACAATAGAAAATGAAATTAATAATTTTATTAAAGAAAAATATTTTAATTATAATTTTAAACTAATAAAAAATAATGGAAATACTGATTATCAATCTCAGGTAAATCTTGCTGTTGATAGTGTTAATACTGATTATTTTACTGTTCTTGAATTTGATGACGAATTGGGGTTAACGTATTTAAAAAATATTAATGAATATGTAAAAGCATATCCCAACATTGATATTTTTTTAATAATGATGATTGAAGTAACAAATGAAAATAAAGGTATTAAATTAACTAATGAAATGGTTTGGTCACAACAATTTGTTGGTGAAAATGGTGAATTGGGATATTTGAATTTAAATTCAATAAAACAATATACTGATTTTAAATTAAGTGGTGCTGCAATAAAAAAATCTGAATTTATTAATTTGGGTAGATATAAAAGAAACATAAAACTAACTTTTATGTATGAATTTATTCTTAGAGCATTAAATAATGCATCTAAAATATTTGCAATACCAAAAATCGGATATAGACATTTAATTAATCGTGAAGGTAGTTTATTTGATGGATATTTAAAAAATATGCCAATGGATGAACGAAAATTTTGGTTTGAAACTGCGTTTAAAGAGTCTAATTTCACTACAGATAGAGAAATTGATATAAGTAAACTTCAAGAAAAATAAACATTTTTATTTATAAATTTATTTAAATATAAATATATAATAAAAAATGAATATGAAAAATATGTGAAAATATCATATTATTTTTAATGTTTTTTATTGAATGGAAAAAGAAGAAACTAATCAATATTTTGGTGAAAAAGAAGAAAGGGCTGTTATAAATTATATTAAATCAAATTCTAAAGAAGAAAAAAATAGAATTTATAATGAGATTTTAATAGAACCATTTAGAAAAATGATACAGTCAATATTAAGAAGATATCCAATACATATTGGTAATTATGAAATGGAAGAAATTGAATCAAATGCTCTTAGCCATATGATTGACCAAATGGTTAAATATAAACCATATATTATTGAATTTTATCATGATGAAAAATGGATTAAATTGGGTGATGGTTATAGATTCTTATATAAAAAAAATGCTGATGAAAAATTACTTTCGTTAAAAAATAATAATGAAAATATTAAATATAGAATTTTCTGTTCTAAAGCATATAGTTATTGTCAAACAATTGTTCGTAATTACTATAAAGACCATAGTAAAAAAACATATAACGATAAGATGGTTAATTTATGCTACGATGAATATATAGAAGAAATTAATAAAGAAAATGACTATATTTATGAAATGGATATTGATTATCTTAATAAATTAGAAATATTAATTAATAATATTATAAAAAAAATTCAAAATAAATTAGAAAACGATAAAAATTTAAAAAAAAATGAAATTATTGTTGGGGATGCTATAATAAATATTTTATCAAATTGGCAAGAATTATTTATGGAAGAAACACCAGAAGGTAATTATAATAAAAAAATAACAAATAAATTTACAAAAAATAAAATTCTATTATTTTTAAAAGAACAAACAGGATTAAACACAAAAGAAATAAGAATGGGAATAAAACCATTTAAAGATATTTATTTTTTTGAAAAAAAAGAAATATATGATGATTAATAAATTTTAATTATTACTATTTATATGTACTAAAACTAATAATTATGGCAAGACCTAAACGTAAAGAATTAAAATTTGATGAAGAAAGTGTTAATAAACTACTTCAAGAAATATATAATGAATCCCATAATATTAAAGCAAAAATCACTAGATTATTTACTAAATGGGAATTAAAAGTAAAAGACAATGGAGAAGTTGCTGCTATTGGTGACCAAATTGTTAAACTTATTGCTGCTGAAGCAAAAAATCAAGACCAAAAAATAATGTTACTTAAATATCTTAAAGAAGTTGTTTTTGAGAAAAAAACCGAAAAAACATCTTCTGATGATGAAGAAAAGGGTGATGTTACTGATGCAAGAAGAAATGAATTATTATCATTTGTTGCAAAAGAAATAGAACGTAAAAGAAAAGAAAGTAATGAGTAGAATTAACAATAAAAGAAATGTCTTTTCAGACATTAAAGCATTTTCTTCTAAATCTGGAAATAAACCAGAAGTAAAAGATAGTTATTCTTCTGTTAATAATTCTAAAGATTCTATTTCATTTATGTTGGATGTATTAAAAGCAATTGCAGGAACTGAAGCATTAAAATTTTTAATTGGTTCTTTTCTTGTTGATATATTAAATAATTCAGAATCTCAATTAAAAAGTGGATTAAAAAAACAATTTGTTCAATCAAATGCCGATAACTCATTACCAGAATTTGATGTAAATGTTAAGGTAAAAACTCTCGATAGTAAAAAAAAATTAAAAGTATTGCCAACAGATGAAGAAAAGGGTGGAAATTTATTGTATGGTGATTCGAATAATAATGGTGATAGAATGTTAAGAAATGCCATTAATAATCCAAGTTCAAATATTCCTTGTCACAATACATTAGTAAATTATAATCCTGATAATGATAGTTTTTTATTAAAGCCTATAGATGTAAATGTTGGTGATTATTTTAATAATTTTATTGATAATACAAATATAATAAATTCAGATGAAATTGTTGGCAATGCAATGGATAAATTATTTGGAACATTATCTAAATCACAAAATAAAACAAAAGAAGAGGTTTTAGATGAACTTTTAACTGAAAAAATATTAGAAAATGTTTTAAATGATGAAGATAATCCATATGATGTTAATATAGAAAATTATCCTGATTTAGATTTAGAAGCGGAACAAATTTCTAATGGTTTAGTAACTTATGATATTAATTGTAAAATAGTTCAAGGTTTTATACCTGAAGAAATTGAATACGAAGTATATTATGGTGAATTACCAATGGAATCATTACAAAAAATGATGGTGGATATAAATGATTCTAATAAAAATCCTAATGAAGTTGGTAATATTGTTAGTGATATAATGGAAAATAGCATAAATACTTCTGATGATTCCGATAAAAGAAGTTTTAAGGACGGTTTTTTTGTTAAATTTATAAAAACAATTATTCTTAAATTATTAGAAGCAGTTACAACAGCACCACAAGTAAGAATGTTAATGGCAATATATAGTGCTATTGTTAATAATGGTGAAGTTATGTTAGAAAAAGCAAAAGATGATTTAAAAAAATGGAAAAGAATTATTTTTTGTATGAAAAAAGAAATTATGCTTATTGTAGGTGCATTTATTTTTGCTTTAGTTGTTAAATATTTAGTTAAATTAATTAAACCAGAAATAAAAGAACGAATGAAAGAAAGATTAGAATCTTGGGAAAATAGTCTTATGTCATTAGTTTCAACAATAAAATCTAAAATATTATGATTATAGACCAAAAAGTTAATAAACAAATAGTTGGTGTGTATTTAATTGATGGTAATGTTAATGGTACACAAATGGCTACAACTTCTAAACCTAATTTAGTTAGAAAAATATTAACAAGATTAATATTGGGTTGGAAATGGGTTAATGTAAAAAAATTAAAAACATTAAAATAAATATAATGAATATTGATTATACCAATATTGATTCTATTATTGGTGGTTTTACTAAAATTTTAAAATTATCATCAATTGGAAGTCCACCACCAATACCAACACCATTAATTTTGGTTGGTGTTCCACAACGTGGTGGTTTATCTGCAAGTAAAATTGCACATGAAATTATTAAAAGAAAAAGTGAAGCAGGATTACCAATTGGTGTATTACCAAATGGCAATGCAAATCCTGATGAAATTATGGAAAAAATTAGAGTTGAAGAAATAATTAAAGCACTTCAAACTGATGCAATTATTAGTGTTGCTATACCACCAGGAATAACATTATCTGCTGCGGGAATATCACCAGCAGGTCCTGTTTCAGTATATGGTTCAACAATTACGATAACAAAAGGATATGGTATAATACAATAAAAATATGGATTTAACAGATTATACACAAATAGAATTACTAAAATATAGTAATGATATTAGAAGTGAACACGAATCACTTAAACAAGAAATTATTAAAGATTTATTGACGGTTGAAGAATTACAAAATAAAATAAACGAAAATTTAAAAATTTTAGAAGATTTAAAAACATTAAATAGTTTAATACACGAAGAATTAGATAAAAGATAATAATATGTTAGATAGTTATATAAATAAAATAACACATACTAGTAATCCATTAAGAAAATCACCATCTACAATAGTACCACAAAGAACAATTTTTTATGGTACTGTTTTAGATATTGATGATAAGACTGATGGTATGAGAATTAAAGTATATATTCCAGATTTAGATAGTCAAATAGATAAAGATAATCCTGAAAATTTATCGTGGTGTTATCCCTTATTACCAAAATTTTTTCATGTATATCCAAAAATTAATGAAACGGTTAGGGTATTCATTGAAGATATTAGTTTTAATCAAAAAGGTAGATTTTGGTTAGGTAGTATTATATCACAACCACATAAAATTGGTGGTGATTATATTTTTAGTGCAAGGTCTAATATTGATAAAGAAATGGGATTAGCACCTGAAAAAGCACCATCTACATATCCAGATGCTGAAGGTATTTACCCTACAAAAACAGATGTTGCAATTATTGGTCGTGTTAATACTGATGTTATATTAAGATTAAATGAAGTTCATATACGTGCAGGAAAACATGAAAATGATAATCCTTTAAAATTAAACATAAAAAATCCAGCACAAATTAGTTTAGTTTTTGAACCAAATATAGAAAAAAAAGATGAATATCAAAGTAATATTATCATGACCAGTGATAAAATTGCTTTAATTTCACATGATGGTAATCCAAATTTAAAAACAACAAAATTAAAATTTGAAGATAGAAAAAGAATATTTGATAATACACATCCTTTAGTTCGTGGTGATGTGTTATTAGAAATTTTAGAAATATTTAGAAATGTTTTAATTAATCATATTCATGGATATTCTGCATTACCAGCAGAAAAAACAGAAATAATTAGAATGTTGGAAGAACTACAATTTGAACCAATGCTTCAAAAAAATATTGTTATTAATTAAAAAAAGCAATTATATAATTAAATATAATTGCTTTTAAACTTAAGAATAAATAATATTTACATATTAAGAATACATCTCCAAGGTTGTAATTCTAATGAAATTTCAGTTAGGTCATCACTACTATAATCATTATCACCAAAATCAATACTAATAATTTGACAATCTTCAAGTGTCCATTTTTCAATAGCAATACCCGTTGGGTCTAACGATTCTAATGTTATGGTTTTTTTATAACCAGCAGCATAACCCATACGACCAGTTATGGATTCTGCATGTAAACGAACCCATTCCATGAGAATTTGTGAGGAAGAAGGACCGATTGGGTCAAGAAAAGTAACATTAACCGAATCCCATGTATATCTACCCGCAACATAATTCTGTTCATTCATGTATGGTATTTCAATTTTATTTATTTTCATTGAAGGTCTTTTAAATTTACGAATTGCCCAAGTTTCAATACCAATATCAGTACCAAAATGAGCAAAATATCTATTTTTTCTTTTTGGTTCGTGTTGCATTGGCACTTTTATTAACATATCACCCATATCATATATATTTAATTAATTCAAATTTATTTTTTTTATAAATAGTTTTAATTCTCTTTTTTTATTCTGGAATTATACCTGTTCTTAAATATTGTCTATATTCAGATTTACTTAAATCAGCAATGGATTTTTTTGGTTTTTCGACAATTATTTCATTTTCTTTTTCAATTGTTTCATTTTCTATATATTCTATTTCTGAAAAATTATCGTTTTTTATATTTTCTTCCATACTATATTCATTTTCAGGAATTTCTTGATTAATTTCAATTTTATCATTAAAAATATACATATTTTGATATTGTGGAATACTATTAACAATTCTATTGTTAATGTTAAAAGTATTGGGGTCAATTAAAATGACATTACTAGTACCATCACTCATTTTCAATAAATTTTAATATAAATACACTGTTTTTTTTTATTTTACTTTAATTGGGTTTTAACTATTTATTATTAAAAATAGAAAGTTGAATCAAAACGGTATATATTGGTATAATGATATGTTTTTTTATCTATTTGGTGGTTTGATGATTTTTATAATCACTATGTTAGTTTTCTTATATTTAAAATTACAAGAAAAAATAAAAGAAAATAAACAATTACAACAACAACATATTGCAAAAATAGATATAATTAGAAAAGAACAATCAATTACGTTAGAAAACATAAGAATTGAAATGTTAAAACGTGAAGATGAAAGAAATCGACAATGGTTTGAATCAGAAAAAGAAACACTTCATGTTTTAAATGGTATTTCAATAGTGTTAGATTTATACGATAAAATGGATAAGGTTGGTAATGAGGAAATTTTAAAAAAATTAGACCAAATAATTGAAAAAATAAATGGATAATTATAAAATAAAAAATGATTTGAAAAAAATAGAAAGATTTAAAGAAGTAAATGAATCAATAAATCTTATTATAAAAAAAATGAAATATTGTTTATTTCTTAATGAAGATAAAAATATTATTCAAAGAATGGATAATATAATCATTAAATCAAATCATTAATTTTAACTATTTATATAAAATATATAATATGAGCAGAATATTACGAAAAGGTGATATTGGTTTTGGTATATTAATTGAAAATGATGCAGGATTTATAACACACGAATTAAACAATAATATACTAAATGAAGATTTTAAAATAAACCCAAATGAACCAATTTTAATTGATTGTATTTTACAAAAATGGGGAGTTAAAAATAAAAACGATAGGATTTATCCAAAAGAAGTATTAGTACCACAAGTAGAAATTTATCAGGAATTAATAAAAAACAATAGTTCTGTTTCAGAAGCAGACCATCCTGAGAGTAGCATAATTTCTTTACAAAATATATCCCATTTATTAACAAAAATGTGGTGGGGTTCTGGTGAAAACGAAAATATATTATATGGAACAATAAAATTAATAGTAAGTCCTGGTTTTTTAAAATATGGTATTGTTTCTGTTATTGGTGATAAAATTCTTTTATATTTACAAAATAAAATAAGATTGGGTATATCTAGTAGAGGTGTTGGTAGTTTAAAAGAAATAAATGGTGAAAATATTGTACAAAATGATTTTGAATTAATTGGATTTGATTTGGTGGCAACACCAAGTACCCCTGGTGCATATTTATTTCCAAAAAGACATGATGATAAAAATTTTAATGAATTTTATGTGATTGAAAAAAAACCACAACTATTCGAAAATAAAATAATAAAAACATTAGATGATTTTTTACTTTAAATAAAGTAAAAATCGTCTTTTTATCAATTAGTTTGTATTTATATTAAAATTATACTATTAGGTTGATATTTTATTGTTATGAGTGATATAAAAAAAACATCAATTCTTAAAGAAGCATTATCTGATTATGATGAAATCATGAATGCTGCTAAAATTGTTGCGAATAAAAAATTAGAAGAAGAATATTCAAAACGATTTAATGAAATTATAAATGAAGAATTAAATAAAAATAAAACAAAAAAATCCTATAAAAAAATGGATGATAATAAAGAATCTGATGAAGATGATGAAATTAATCAAAAAGAAGAATCTGTTATGAAAAAGAATGAAAAAGAAACTAAAAAAGTTAAAAAAACCACAGATGAATTAGAAAAACAAAAAGTGGTTGATGAAGATGTAAAAATTACTGATACTGTTGGTGATAGTAACCCATATGAGAAAAAAGTTAACGAAAATAACGTTTCTGAAGAAAAAAATAAAGAAATTATGGGCGATGTTGAATCTAATACACCAAATATTGCAACTAAAAAAAGCAAAGATGGTGATACATTCAAAGAAAAAACACCAAAAAAAGAAAACATCAAGGAAGAATTTGACATAACAGAATTGGATGTTAATCGAGTGGGTAATGCATTAGAATGTGCAAATGAAAGTGATGAATTTCAAATTGATGATGACGAAACATTTAGTTTAAATGATATTGAAAAAGAAATTAATGCATTAAATTCTGAAGATGAATTAGATGACTTAAATTCTGATGAAGAATTAGATGACTTAAATTCTGATGAAGAATTAGAAAATTCAGATTCTAATGAAATCAAACCAACATCTAATAATTTGAATGATAAACTATATGAATTGCGTAATCAATTAGATGAAATTATTCAAAATTTTGATTCTAATATTCAAGAAGACGATGAACTTCAAGATATTGAAATTGATGATGAATTAGATAATCAACTTCAAGATATTGAAATTGATGATGAATTAGATAATCAACTTCAAGAAATTGAAATTACTGATGATGATATCGATGCAGCACTTGCTGATAATGAAATCGATGAAACATTAGGAATGTCATATCCCAATAAAAGGGCTACAACTGGAAATATTCCTGATAAAGAATATCAAACACAAGGAAATGTTCAACGTATGCGTTTTTCTATGAGGGAATCTGAAAGAAGGATTAATGGTTTAATTAATGAGAATAAAAAACTCACAAAAAAATTAAATGAAAATAAAAAATACAAACAAACCGTATCCAAATTATTAGAACAATATAAAACCGCACTTGAAAAATATCGAAATCAATTGAAAGAAATGGCAACATTTAATACCAATTTAGCACACGTCAACAACTTATTGGTAAACGAAAATCTTGCCCTTACACAAAATGATAAAATTAATATTATCAACAACTTTAAAAAAATTGATAATATTGCTGAGTCACAGAAAAAGTATAACGAATTACTTGTAGAAATGCAAAAAAAACCAAATACTTTAACTGAAAGCATTGAAACGAAAGTGTCTGCTTCAATACAATCGTCTTCAAAGCAAAAACTTGACGAAGTTGTTGAAAAAACTGCATATGAAAATAATCAACATATCGAAAAAATTAAAAAGTTGATTAATTACGGAAGCAAAAAATAACAAAAAATAAATAAAAATTTAAAACAATGGGATTTTTAATGGAAAGTGGCGAAGTTGGTAACATTGGTATTAAACAACTTCGTGAACAAAGAGAAATTACGACAAACCGTTGGGAAAAAATTGGATTACTTGAAGGATTAGATGGCAATATTAAAGAAAATTGCGCTCAATTATTCGAAAACCAATTATCTCATATGCTTAAAGAATCTTCTGATTCTACATCAAGCGGTCAATTTGAAACAGTTGCATTCCCTGTTATTCGTAGGGTGTTTGCAAAATTATTAGCAAACGATATTGTTTCAGTACAAGCACTTAACTTACCTTTAGGTAGATTATATTTTATCAATCCAAAGGCTAGTACACGTGTACAAGATAGTACACATACAACAACACTTGGTAATATTCATACATCACCTGATGGTGCATATGGAAATGCTGCTGAAAAAACATCAACAAGTTCAACTAATTTTGAAACTCGTTCATTATACGATGCATTCTATGCAACTGAATATAATGATGAAGGTACTTCATTATTCGATTTATCAAAAGGTAGTATTGATAGTAAATCAATTACTGGTTTAACTGCTAAAGGTTATACAGCAGGAGATAAATTCGTTACTCTTGAAATCACAGGATTTACTACTGATAATGCAGGTAAATTGGTAGGTCCTGCTGGCGCACCAATGGATACCGAATCATTCCTTGCTGGATTAAAAGTAACAGCAAATAAAACTTTTACAGCACCAAGTGGTTATACAAGTGAAAATATTGCAAGTGGAAATCCAATACCATTTAACGTAAAAGTTCAAAAATATGGACAGGGTATTGTGGATAAAAATGGTAAAATTGTTGTTTTACTTGATGTTCAATATCCTGGTAAAGATGGTTATCATGCATTAACCATTCCAACTGGAACTATTTATACTGCAACATATAGAACATATAGCGACCTTGAACAAGATTCAAGAATGGCAGAAGTAACATTCGTTCTTGATTATGTTACTGTAAGTGTTGAAACTCGTAAAATGAGAGCAATGTGGACACCTGAATTAGCACAAGACGTTTCTGCATTCCATAATATTGATGCTGAAGCAGAATTAACTGCATTGTTATCAGAACAAATGGCTGCTGAAATTGACCGTGAAATATTACGTGACTTAAGACGTGGTGCTGCATGGACTGCTCGTTGGGATTATAACGGATTAAGAAAAGGAACTAATACTTATTATGGTGTACAAAAAGACTGGAATCAAACGTTAATTACTAAAATTAACCAAATTTCAGCACAAATTAATAAGTCAACATTACGTGGTGGTGCATCATGGATAGTTGTATCTCCTGAAGTTTCTGCTGTTTTTGATGACTTAGAATATTTCCACGTTTCAAATGCTTCACCTGAACAAGATAAGTATAATATGGGTATTGAAAAAATTGGTACAATAGGTGGACGTTATGTTGTTTACCGTGACCCATATTCAGCACCTAATACTGTTCTTATTGGACATAAAGGAACTAGCATATTGGAAACCGGCTATATTTATGCACCATATATACCTATGCAATTAACACCTGTAATGTATAATCCATTTGATTTTACACCAATTCGTGGTATTTTAACACGTTATGCTAAGAAAATGGTTCTAAACCGTTACTATGGTAAAATCTTATGTGATGGATTAACAACATTTGGTGTTGGTGATTTATCCTAGTAGGTACTTAACTTTATTAAAGGGGGATGTTAAACACATCCCTTTTTTTATTTCCAAAATAATACTATTTTTGTAAAAATGTTTTTCTATGGAAGCACACCAACATAAAATTAGAATAAAAAAATCAAAAGAAGAAATATTAGATTTTAATTATAAAAACATTTCTTTAGATAATACAGAAATTAAATTAATTGATAAAAACACTGCAAGTAAAATTATAATAGAATATGAATGGTTAAAAACAATGCCATATATTGTTAAATATTGTTTTGGTATATATTTTAATACAGAAAATGGTCAAAAACTAGGTGGTGTTTTAGTTTTTAGTAATGATTATACAGAAAATACTGGTGTTTGGGATAAATATGGATTTACAAATAAAATTTTATTATTAAGCAGGGGTGTTTGTTTATGGTGGACACCAAAAAATACAGCATCTTTTTTTATTTCTAGGGTTTGTAAATGGTTAAAAAATAATACAAAATATAGAATAATAACAGCAACTGTTGACCCAGCAGCAGGTGAAATCGGAACAATTTATCAATCATTAAATTGGTTATATGTTGGTGTTATGTCTGGTAATTATTCCAATAATAAAGAAACAAAAAGATTTTCAGTATTAATTGATGGTAAATTAAGATATAGTAGATGGGTTAGAAATAAATTGGGTACGATGAAAAAAAATGTTATTTTAAAACACTATCCCAATGCAATATTTTTACCACAATATAGAAAACATAGATATTTTTATTTTATAGACACACCAAGAAATAATAAAAAACATAAAACATCTATAAATCATTTAATATTACCATATCCTAAAAGAAATGATGAAATTATTGGCGTTATTTATAAAATAAAAAACAAAATAAACAACAAATTATATATTGGACAAACAATTCGTTCAATAAATGAAAAAATATTAGAATATAAAAATGGTTTGGGTAATGATTATATTAATAATGCATTCAATAAGTATGGTTGGGATAATTTTGAATTTACAATAATTGATACGGCAAAAACAATTCAAGAACTAAACAATAAAGAAATTAAATATATTAGTGATTATAAATCAAACCAAAAAGAATTTGGTTATAATATTGAAGGTGGTGGTAAAAATATAATACCAACAAAAGAAACTTTAGATAAAATGTCTATTTCTCATTTAGGTATTAAACAATCTAAAGAATGGATTAATAAAAGAATTTCAAAAGCAGGTAGTAATGATGCAAAAAAATACGGTAGAAAAAAAACAAAGCAAGATAAATTAATTTTAAGTAAAAATTCTTCTAAATATTGGTTAGGTAAAAACCATACAGAAGAAACTAAACAAAAAATTAGTAAAACAAAAAAACAAATTGGATTGTCTGAAAAACAAAAAGAAATAATTTGCAAAAAGGTATTTAAAGTTAATTTAAAAACTAATGAAATTATTGAATTTGAATCAACAAAAAAGGCGAGTGTTTTTGAAAATGTTAATCAATCCACAATATCAAGATGGTGTAAAAATGAAAAAAGAGTAAATGGTTATTTATGGAAAAATTAAAATATTAGTGGTTTGAATATATAAGCAGGTTTACCTTATAAAAATTATTAATTTAACTAATATAATTTAATATCTCTTTATAATAAACATTTAGATAATATTTTTAGAGTATATTTTTAATATTTCAAGAAATTTATTTTTAATATCATTTACATTAGATTCAATTAGTTTTAAGAATTTCTCTAACTTCATCAGATGAATTCTTATATACTTCTTTTAAGGTTTTATTTGTTTCTTCCATCATTTAATTATTTTTATAATATACGATAAATAATTTAAATTGTTACAAATTATTCAACAAAGTCAATTGTTTTAAAATTTTCCAATTCTAACGATAATTTTTCATAAATATCAATCAACTCATTTAATTTTTCATGTATTTTATACATAATATTAGCAATTTGGTTAATATTTATATTTAATAAAAAGACATCATTATAAAAATCTATCCAATTATTATTTATTTTATATTGACCAATAAATGTTAAATTTTTTTCTATGGGATTAAATTTAACTAATATTCTTCTATCACTATATTTTTCAAAATTTACTTTCCATTCCATAAATTTAAAATTTTAAGAGATATCTGTCCAATTTCTATCAAAGATTAATTCATTTTTTGCTCTTGTATATGCAACATATTCTAAATTTTTTTCTTGTAAAAATTCCCAATTTTTTGTTGTTTTCATTGGTAATAAATCTGGTCTTATTATAAAGACCCTATTTGCTTCAAGACCCTTTATTTTATGTATTGTACTTAAGCAAATTCCTTGAATTTCATCACTAAAAATTAAACCAATTTTATTTTTTAAATCAACAATACTATTTGATAATTTTGCTAAAAAAAGTAATGTTGTTACTTTATCTTCTAATGTAACATAACCACTATGTTCATTTGGGTTTAAAATACCTTCCTTTTTTAATTCTTTTCTATATTTAATTAATTCTCTATCCCAAAAAAGAATTAAATTGTCAATAGATTTAATATCACCAATTAATTCAATTAACTGAACACCAATATCAGAACCTTTCACAATTGCTTTTTTTTCTTGTTCTAAAAATTCAAAAAATAATTTAATTAATGGTATTGTTGTTCTACATAAAACAAAATCACCACTTTCTGCTTCTTTTAAAACATTACCATCCCTTACAATACCATCAGGTGCATTGGGTAGTGCTTTTATATCAGGTACAATTTCTTGTGCTTTTTTTATTACATTTTTTGAACATCTGAATGACGTTGATAATGGTAGTGTTTTAGTATTTGGGAATTTACTAAACCATTCAAACGCTTTTTCATCTGCTGCATTAAATCCATATATACAATTATGTGTTAATATATTATCAGCAACATATGTTTCGTATTTATCAATTTCTAAAGAATAAACTAAACCAGAATATTTTTCATATTTTAATTCATATATTTTTTGAATGTTGTGCAAATTTGCATTTAAACTGCAAATTTGCATTAAATCTGGAATAATATTAATTGCATATATTTCTAAAAAATTTTGATTATAATCCATATTCCAATTAGAATTCCATATCGGGTAGTTTGAATTTTTATTAAAATCATTAAATATTTTATCTTTATTTGCTAAATAATAATTAGCATCTTTATATGCATAATACAAAGAATAGTACGATTTTAAAATCCAAATTTTATTAACATCACTTTTATTCTTAAAAATTTTAAAAAAATCAATCTCATTTCTTATTGTGAATATACGTATGTGTTGAGTTTCATCCATCAATTCAAACAAACACAATACAAATTGTAATTGTTTTGTTTTTTTTATTTTAACCAAACATTTATGTTCTGGTGTATATTTAGATTCACATCCTCTTGAAATTATTTTTATTAAATTTCCATTATAATACCTACAACCAATATTGTTAATTTTACTTTTAATAAAGGAATTACTTTTTCTATCGTAAGAAATAATTAAATCACCAACATTTAAATTTTCAATATCCTTTTCTGTATTATCATTCATTAATATTTTTGTTCCTTTAGGTTGACATTGATAATAATCACCAACAGATATTAATCTACCTATATATTTACCAGTAGTTTTATCTTTTTTTATTAATTTTTCTACAATTTTTATTTGACAACGATTTAAATCTTGAACTTCATCAATAAAAATATAATCTTGAGGAAACATCCAAATACTACTATCTATTGCTGGTAAATATATCATATCAATAAAATCATAATTTTTTCTATCAATTGTTGATTCTTCTAATATTTTTAATATTCTTTTAATATCTTTATTTTCTTTAATTGGTATATTATATTTTTCAGCAATATTTGGAATAAATTCTGAATTTGTTGTTAATGTTAATCTACATAAATTAACCATTTTTTTTATATTATTTAAATATAAAGAAATATCATCGTTATCATCAAATTCATCGTTTAATTTCCAATTTTTTGATTTTGATTGTATTATTTTATCAATTTTAAATTCATCGAATTGTATTTTATCACCATATTTTCTTTTAATTGCAGACGTACCTAAACCATAAGTTGTATAACATCTAACATATTCGGGTAATTTTGTTTTTAATTCTTCTTGTATGTGTTTATTGAACGCTAAAAACATAATAGATTTATCTTTAGGTAATAATTTTACTGCATCAACTATGGTTGAAGTATTGTGTGTGATTGTAAAATCACCCAATAAAAATCTACCATTACCATTTAAAGTAAATCCAAAATATAAACCTTGTGATATAATATTTTCTTTTATTTTAAAAGAAAATAAATTATTGTAATTTGTTTTTTGTTTTCTTTTATATACTAAAGGTAATATGCTAGTATTTCCATTAATGTCAATTTTCCAAAAAATGTTATTTCGAAAAGAAAATATCTTTTTCTCTTTATATATAAAACCTAAACTTTCACATAAAAATTTCAAATTAACTATTTTCCTTTTTGAAATTATTGTTAGTTTGGATGTCCTGTTTTTTTTATTATAATAAACATCAAAAATACCCGCCAAGATTTTTTTTCTATTTTCAATAGAATTTATTAGATATTTGTCTGGTATTGATAAATGAATATTCTTTTTGTTTTTATCAATATTAAAAATAATACACTTTTGAAAATCATCGGAATAAAAACCCTTTTCATATTTTTTATTTAAACAAACACTTGTTTTATTTAAAACAAAAAAAGAATTATCTTTTAACTCCAACAATTTTTCTATTATTTTTCTTGTTAACCTAAAATCGACAAATAAAAATTGTTTTATATTATTTTTTAAATTATATCCTAACCATAATCCTAATAAATATGGATTTATTTCTGTTTTATTTTCTTGAAATTCAACAATGGATTTTTTTAATTTAATATTTTTTAAATAACCATTCCATTTTTTTGAATATTTGAGTTCATTTAGTGGTGTATCTAACAAAATTTTAGAAATTTCATTGTAATGTGTAATTACATGAACATCATTACAAACCCAAGAATATCCTATTTCATTTTTTATTTTATATAGTTTACCATATCCAATATTTTTATTCAATACTTTACGAGGCGATGAATCATCACCCATTAAAAAATCACCAATTTTTATATCTTGAACCCTTTTTATTGTTCCATCATACATCAATACTGGTGTATCATATCCAAGACATTTACCTGTACCAGCATATGCTTTTATTAAAATATTTTCAGGTCTTTTTTTTGTAAATAAAAATATTCTTTCTTGTTCTTTTGTTGGTTTATTAATCATTTGTAGAAATCCAATTATTGTTTAAAATCCCATTTTTTAATTTATATGTTTTCATTTCATTAAGAACCAAAACAGTTAATCCTTCTTTTCTTTCAAAAATTTTATTGTTATAATATATATATTTCATATCTAAATTATACAATTCTTCAATATTTTCCACCTGTATGTGATAATTTGAATTCAAAGAAAATGCAATATCTCCTTTATCTTTCATATTATTCCATAAAATTTTTGCAATTTCATCACTTATTTGTCCTAATAGTTTAATAGTATTATTCATGTGTTTAATTGCATTTTCAGAAAACTTATCATTCTTTTCAACATATATTTTTTCCAATAAATATCTTGTTAATTCTATTGCAAAAAATCTATCTTCTGGATTATTTTCATAATCATTTGATAAATCCACACAAGGTCTACCATTTTCATTTAATGTAATATCATATTCAATATTAAACATAATAAAAATAATATAATGCAAATATATATTATTAATTCTAATAAGACAACTAATTATAGCAATTTTTAGTATTTATATTAAAGAAATAAATTTAAATAATCCAATTATTAAATTATAAATATGGCACTTATATCAACAACAGAAAAAAATAAACTTTATTTAAAAGTTAAACATGTTTTAGGATATCCATTAAGACCTTTTGAAATAACTAATGAAATGATGGATTCATATCTTGAAATTGTTATTGAAGATTATTCTTCGTTAGTTAATAATTGGTTAATTAAACAACAATGGGTTAGTTTGGAAGGATTAAATAGGGAAAATAGTGATTTTTTGGCTGCATTTACTCATAAATCCAATGCATATATGAAAAGTTTTACATATGCTTATTCTAAACAATTGGGATTAGGTACAAATGCACCAGGAGCAAAAGGTTGGGAATTAAAAAGAGATTTTATTATAACTGAAGAAAACACACAACACTATTTAATACCTAAAGGTCGTGAAGTTAATGAAGTTTTATGGGAAACACCACCAATTATTGATGGTGGTCTAGTAGACCCATTTGCATTAAATGCTTGGAGTTCTGGATTAATGGGTATGTCTTATTTAGGTCGTCCTGCATTATATGTTCAACCAACATTTTCAACATTATTGGCAGCACAAGACCGTAGAATGAAACAAAGAGTATTACAATCAATTTTAACATATAGAATTACAGGATTAGAAACTGGTGAAAAATTATTACATTTATATCCAGTACCAAATGATAGATATGAAATTGCAAATAGTTGGGGAAAACATTATGCTGGTAGAAAAGTATGGTATTGGTATTATGATACAAACAATGGTAAAGATAGAGATAGATGTCTTGAAGAAAATGATGATGTCGTAAGATTACCATCAGACCCACCAACAAAAGTATTAAAATGGGAAGATATGAATGATGTTGCACAACAACAAATAAGAAATTTATTAATTGCTCAAGTGAAAATTGTTATTGGTGGTGTTAGAGGATTTTATAGTGGTGAATTGGGTGTTAGTGAAAAACAACTAACAATGGATTATCGTCATTTACTTGAAGAAGGTACAAAACTTAAAGAAGACACTGAAAGATTTATTATTGAACAATTGGATAAAATAAGTCAGGTTAATTTAACGGAAGAACGTGCGAAAATTGCAGAAAATGTTAATAGGGAACGTGGTTTTCAACCTTTACAATATCCTATTATTGTAATTTAAGTTTGAATTTCATATTCCACAATCATAAATATGATAATAATTCAATGATGACATTATTTTTCTAAACTTTTTTTTATAAATAATTATCTATTATTATAATTCTCATTACCATATCTTTCTTTTTTTGTTTTTTTCATTTTAATAACATTTTCCCTATTTTTCATTGGATTGTTTTCACCAAATTTTTTATATTTATCATTTGTATTTATATAAAAGATATTTTTTTATATGAAAAAAAGAAAACAATTTATTGACCTAGAATCAAATCGAATGGGTTTATTTATGAACAATAATTCATTTGATTTGGATATTATGTATGGTAGAAATTATTTACAAACAGATAATGCTCAAGAAATTATACTATATAAAATAAATGTTATTGAAAGTAAAACACATGACCTTTATGGTCAAGCAAAAGCAAAAGATAAAAAATATTTACCACCAGTAAGATTGTCCGTTATGGTTAATGTTGAACAAAGTAAGCAAGAATATTATGGTAATAATCAAAGCGGTATTGTTCGTGATGATACGGGTAGTTTGATTTTTGGTGTTTATTTAAAAGAATTGGAAGATAAAAAAATTGATATTGATAGGGGCGATATTGTTATGTATAACATGAGTGGTGAAAAAAATAGATTTTATGAAGTTGAAAATGCTAATAATGTTACCGATGAAACAACTAAAACAATTGGTGGATTTAAACCATATTGGAAACGTGTAACGGCAGTTCCAGTGCGTAGTGATGTTGTCGCATTATTCGAAGGTGGTGAACATGGAGAATTTAGAGTTTAATTTTATTTTTTATAAATCTTCTCCAAATAAATGAATAAAATGGTTGCCAATCGTTAAACTCAACAATACAAATCTCACCATTTTTTAATGTTTTATTTTCTTTATCATCACAATATTTATATTTTTCAACATCATTCCAATATATTCTATAAAAATCATCATCCGTTTCAAAAGAAAGCGAATGATTTAATTTTTCAATATGATTAAAATTTTTTTGAATAAAATTATCTCTACAATCTATTGCAAATAAACTATTAAATGTTGGTGATGATTTAATAAATAACGAAAAATTATTACCGTAATCTTTTCTTGCTATTAAATTTAGTGCCTTCCAATATGTTCTAGGTAATTCATAATCCCATTCTTTTTGTGTTGTGGCATATTCACATATCAATTTCTTTTTTCTATCACCACTAATTTGTATTAATATAATATCGTTTTTATTGTATTGATTTTCACATTGAATTTCAAAAAAAATACCACATTTAACAAAAAAAAGTGGCATGTTTTTATTCAAATAATGACACATTATAAATTCATTTTGATGATTAATTTTATAATATTCATCAACCGCATTATAATTTTTCCCCATTATTTAACAAATGTTTATTCTTAATTTTATTCAATTCTTCTGATAATATTTTGTGTTGGTCTTCTGATTGAATACCTAAATCATCACCAAATTCAATGAAAATATCAATAACAAATTTAATATATTCTTTTTCTTTATTAGATAAATAAATGCTTTTTTTTATAAAAAGAAATAATCCTATTGAAAGAAATAGAATTATTAATATTAATAAAATAATTAATATAATGCATATTATTGTCATTCATTAAATTAATTCAAATTTTAATTACTTTTTTTGGTCTTTAGATAATCCAACAAACAATTCAAAATTTATTTTAGAATGTGATTGATAATTTACCAATTCAAAATCATCAATTGTTAAATTTGTTATATCTTCAAGTGTGTTTAAATTTTTATTAATTTTCATTTTCGGTAATTCAAAGGGCTTTCTTTTTGTTTGATTTTTAATATTTTCAATATGATTAAGATAAATATGTGTACATCCACCAATCCATATAGCAACACTTGGAATCATATTACATGCTTTTGCCATTAACATTAATAATAAACTCATTGATGCTAAATTATATGGAACACCAAGCGCAACATCACATGAACGTTGATACATGTTTAAATCAAGATAAAATTTGGGTATGTTATTTGTTTCCAATAAATCTAAATTTGTTTCAAATAACATTTTTGGTAATTTTAATTCTTTTACTGCATATTTAATGCGTTCTTTTTTCGTTAATGGTCTTACAATAAAATGATAAAGTAAATGACAAGGTGGTAATGCCATGTTATTAAAATCAGATTTATTCCAAGCATTTATAATATGATAACGACTATATGGATTATTTTTTAAACCATCAATAACATCTTTAACTTGGTCAATACCATTTTGATTTCTCCATTGATAACCATAAACTTTATCCAAATCACCATATGTATATGTTACATATCTTTCATATGGATGTTCTTTAGTTGGGTTTGGGTTATTAACTTTTGTTTTTTTTCCTCTTTTTACATTATCAATAAATTCATCAAAAGATATTATAGGTGCGCCTAATTTAACATATTTATCATTATACCACCTATAGGCATCATCATTCCATATGTTAACATTATTATTAACTAAATATTTAATATTGGTATCACCACGTAAAAACCATAATAATTCATGTACAATACCCTTCCAATACATTTTTTTTGTTGTTAGTAATGGAAATCCGTTTTTCAAATCCATTTTTATAGAACTTTTTGAAATTTCTAAAGTGTTTGGCATATTAGCCCTACCACTTTCTTTTTCAACACCATTTTTTAAAATATTATTAACTAAATTTATATATTGTTTCATGCTTTTATTTTTTTTGTTTTATGTTTTTATTTACCCGTACTACCAAAACCACCCCTATCTTTTGAATTTAATTTATCAACTTCAATAAATTCAATTTTATTATCAAAAATCCATTTAAGTTTAGCCCACCAAGGTGCTTTCATTGTAGGTCTTATTTCAAACTGACAAATTCTATCACCAGTTGATATTTTTGTTGACCTTAATGCAATAGCACTAAATTTCCAAATATCGTTATTACCCGAATAACCATCCGTGTGTTTATCAGGACCGTCAACCACTCCGTAATGATTTCCTTGAATTACACCGAATTTAGAAAAAGTTCCACTTCTAGGAACAACACTACCCTGATAATATTTTGGTAATTTCATTGATACTCCCAATGGTATTAATGCATGTTCAAATTCATTTAATTCAATATCAATTGATGATTTTAAATCAAACCAATTACCATGTGATTCAATTTTACAATTAGGATTATGATATTTGATTAAAATTTTCATAATTTTATTTATCTTTTGTTTTATAACCTTTAAGAAAAAACATTTTAAATGGAATAAAAGACTTAATAAAATTATTATTTTTTTCAAAAAATTCACTTCTTTGAAATATTGTTATTATTACAATAAGATAATAAACAAATAAAATAATTATAATTCCAAAAATAATTAAACTTATCATGGCTTTATTTTTTTTTTATTAAAATTAAATATTAAAAAATTATTCACTTCCCTTATTTTATTGTTTGTTTATTTGTTTTTATTCAAATCTTCCATCTTTTTCATAACATCCAATCCCATGCTAACACCAATCATATCCATTGGATTTGCACCACCTTTACCTTCATTTCCCACAATAATCATTGTTGGTACTTTAATTTTAGCAAGTTCAGTTGCAACACCAACTTTTGTTTTATATTCCCATTCAACACGTTCTTGTGGTGTAAGTCCTGCGGAAACCTTAAGTCTTGCTGCTTCTGCTTCACCTTGACCCTTTGAAATTAATGCTTTACGTTCTTCTTCTGCTTCTTTTGCCTTAAACATTGCTACTTTATATGCTTTTTCTGCATTAAGTTCTGCGACTTCTTTTTCTTTCTGTGCAATTGTCACTTGTTTAATTTTATCAACTTCTTGGTCTGCTTTTTCTTTAGCAATTCGTGTTTCACCTTTGGCTTTTTCTGTAATAGCATCTTGTTGTGCTTTTTGTGCATCCTTTCTTGAATCAATTAATGCTATTAATTTATCATCAAAATCCATATCCTTAATATTAAATTGTGGTAAAGTGATATCATATTTACCAAGCAACGATTCTTTCATTATTATAGGTTTTCCTGTAGTATCTCTATTTACACTATAATGTTTAATTTCTTGATTTTGACCTGCTGAATTTGTAATAAATTCACTTCTTACTTTAGATTCATATAAACCAAATAATGCTTGTTCTTTCGATAATCGAATAAATTCAGAACGTTTATTGGAATATGCTTCTTCAGCAGACATTAATGTGGCAGTATTTTTTAATGCTTCCGTAATTTGTTGTTTAATCATATACTGAAGATTAGAATTATTACCATATTTAATATGAAGTTCAATTTGAATTTCTGGAACTAATGGTATTTCATATAAACCAACAAAATCAATATCGGCATAACCATTCGGAAATAGTACACGTTCAGGTTTAATTTCTCTATTAGTAAGACTTTTATCACCCTTTTCTTTACTTAATATTACATCATCAGTAATTCGATATGTAGTAATTTTTCCAAAATTTTGCATATAAGTACCAGGTGTATTTCTAACACTCAACTTACCACTAATTAATGATTGTTTAACTTGATAATATCCTGCATTGTTTGTTTCAAATAGTTTAAAAATTGCAATAAGAATTAATGCAGAAATTACAACAAGTGATGTAATCATCATAATTGAACGAGATTTCATAGCGTTCATTTTTGTTTGATTTTCATTTCTTCTTTCCATTTCTTTATAATTTTAATAGTTAAAAATTTTTTGTTAAATTATCTAAATTATTAAAAATTTCATTTATTTTATTTTCAGTAATATCTTCATTATTTAAACGTTCAAAATATTCATTATCAATATCTTCATTAAACTTTATCAGTTCATCTATCTTTGATAATGCAAATTTTGCTTGTGTACCATTGTCTATTATAATTTTTCTATCTTTAAATTTTGAATCACTTGATGGTAATTTATAATTTTCTTCATCGGAATAAAATTCAAGTATTTTCTTAACTAAAAGAAATAAATTATCATATTGTTCAATTGTGATATTATTCATCATCCAAAATTTGATTATTTTTTTTCCATTCTGAAATTATTTTTTTTATTTCATCAATTTCATTGGGATATAGTTTATACTCTTTATATGTTGGATATTTTTCATTATTTCTTATATTACTATGAAAATATTTTCCTTGGGATTCTGCATTTTCAAAATCATCATAAATTTCTTGGGTTATGTTTAAATATGAATATGTATTTCCTTTATTAAAGACAATATAAAGTTTTTCACTTTTGGGAAAATATGTACTTTTTAATATATTTTGTGAATTATATATTGCATCAACATATCCAATTTCATTATTTTCTATATGTACCTTTTTTTCAACTAACATGTTTTATTTTTTTTATACAAAGATATTTTTAATTTTATAAAAAACAAAATTTCAAAAAAATTTACATTAATATTATATAAATCCAATAAACATATAACCATTATTAATAAAAAAATAAGTATTTATAAAAAAAACTAATAATGGCACTTCCAAAAAAAAATAAAACAAAACTTGATATTCGACCACCAAAAATTGGTAGTGAATACCTTAAATATGGTATGGATAGAATTGAAGAATTGATGAATGCTACCGATATTAAAACGAATTATTTACCAAGAACAATTCTTTTAGAAGATATGGATAGGGGTATATTTAACCATATCAATTCAAAAAATCTTAAAATTGTGATTGATGGTAAAATAGTTCCCACATTCTATTTGGATAATGACAGATGGGGTGAATATAGTAAAACTTGGAAGTTTGTTGACGATGATAAAAACGTACCAACACCATATGTAACCATTAGAAGAATTAATAAAGAAATTGGTACTAGATTGGGTAATAAATATTTAGTGCCACAACTTCGTAAATTTAAGTATATGGATGTTCCAATACTTGATGAAGGAGAAGTAATCTATTTAAGATTTAAAATGCCAGAACCCGTTAATGTTGATTTAACATATGAAGTTGTTTTATTCACCAAATATCGTGTTGATGTTAATCAGTATGATGAACAGGTGTTAAGAAATTTTGCATCACGTCAAGACTATATCCATATTAATGGTAATCCTTTACCTTTACTTTTTGAAGGATTTACTGAATCAAACCCAATTGAAAATATTGATGGTGATAGATATTTTGTTTCTAAATACACATTAAAACTATTGGGCTATATTCGTGATGAAAAGGATTATGAAATTGTAAAAACCACAAGAAAACCAAGATTTACAACAACAATTATATAATACACTATTGTTCATTAGTATATGTTCCAGTATTAGGATTAAATTTATTCCCACCTTCTGGATATTTTTGTTGAATATAGTTAGTTTTATTAAATGTATTATTAATTTTATCAACATATTGTGATTTTGGTAATTCATAGGCTTTAAATTCAGATAAAATTGGTGGTTGTGGTTTAAAGTACCATGTTTTTTCTTTTTTATTAAAAATAACATCAAAATACATTATTTCTTCAGTATTATTAATCAACTGATTATTATATTTTGCATAATTATAAAATAATGATAAAATACCCGTTTCTGCATTATAGAAACTTAACTTTAAAAAACAACCAAATTCGTTTTTTTCTTGTTTATTTATATATGATATTGGAACATCAAAAAAAGATAGTTGTGTATCTTTTGTTGTTGTTATTATATATTTCGGTTTATTATCATTAGCATAGTCAATAAATTTTGTGAAATATGTTCTAAAAATTTTATTTTGTGTGTTGGAATTAAAACTATCATAAAAATCAAATATAAAAAAACTATTTTGAATAAATTTTGTTTTATATGTCACAAACATTTTATTTTCAAAAGGAAATTCGTTGTAGTGTGATGTTTTACCTTTGAAATAAAAATAAAATATTTGAGAACCACCAACATTAGATTTTTTAAATCTACAGACTTCTTCATCAATAATTGGATTAATTAAAGAATTACCTACATTTTCAACTAAATTATTCAATGAATTAATAATAATATCATTTTTAGAATTTAATTGAAAATTTATATTTAAATCTTTTCCTGAAAATTTTAATCTTTTTTTATTTATAAGCATGGTTTTCCAATATCATCTAAATTATTTTTTGGTTTAATTGAAGTAATTTCACCGTTTTTTGTATACCAAAGTTCATCAAATATATTTTTTGTTGTAATATCATTTAAATCGGGTGTAACTGAAAATATTGTTGGTGTAAAAATATAATGATTATCATTTAAAAACGGATGGTCTACACCAATATTCGTTAATGGTTCAAAATAACCTTCTGGTAAAATTTCTCTCCAAATATATGTATTATTATTCAAAATATCAATTGCATGTTTTGGTATTTGTTCAATATTTTCATATATACTATCATTAGAACTAATACTATAAACATCACTGCTTAAATATCTTAATCTTATCGGTATAAATGGATTATATTTCCAAACTAATCTTATTTTTAAATTATCTTCATTATAATGAAAAGTATATATATTGAATTTTTGTTCTAACAATAATTCTTGATTATAATTTTTTTTATCATATTTAACAATATCAGAAATATATTCATTTTCATTATTAGTAACATAATCACCAATTGATAATAATTTACTGTTTAAAATTTTCATTTCATATTCATCATCTTCTTCATCATACATCCAAGTGCAAAATTTTAACAATTCTGAATCATTATTACCATTATTTGATTCTATATATTTAGCATATAAATATAATTCAGTTATTGGGTATTCATCATCTTTTGCAAAATCAGAAAGTTTAATTGTTTTATCAATATCCCAATAATAAATTTGTTCGTTATATACATTTTTTGAAAAACCAGCATTATGAATAGTAAAATCGTTAGGCGTTGCTAATACTTTAAATTTTCTTTTAATATTTTGAGAATCATTGTATAATTCAATTTTTATATAGTCTAAATAAACTTTTAGGGAATTACCTTTTACTATAATAACTATTTTACGTATAGGATTTTCATTGTCAATATCACAAGTATATGTTTTTTCACCATCTTCTGTAAGAGAAACATTAAAATCTTTATAATTATCATCATCAAATTTTAATAAAACCCTAAAACTATCATTTTCAACATTACCATATACAGTTGTTTTAGTTTTAAAAACCAAAGTACCATAGGATTCTATTATGTTTTTTGTCATTTGAATCGTACCATTTTGTAACATACCACTAGGATGTACTATTAATTCTGCTTGATTTGCTAATGTTTGTGACATATAAGAATCTCCCTTAACAATAACATCCCATCCTCTTGGATAATCCGTTGGTTCTGATATTACCCAATCATCAAAATTTTCATCAATTAATATTTTTGGCTGTTCTTCTACTTCATCTAAATTTAATTCTGGTTTAACTAAATAAAAATCAAATGAATTTAAAATATTTTTAGAATTATTTTCACTTGGTTTAAAAAAATCCTTTAATTCATTATAACCAAATTTGAGGTTATTTAATAGCGAAATCCATTCAAATTTACCATAAAATCTATAATTATCACTATTTTCTCTTTCTTTTATATATTGTTCACTAGAACTAATAGTTTTATGAACATCATATTCAACAATTTCAGATATTTCATTCGTTAATGATATATTATCATGCAAATCAGTATTTGTAGAATCTATATTTTTTTTATCACCCAATAATATTTTTACCTGTTTATCCATAAAACACTTTCTGTTTATATAAATAGTTATTAAAATAATATAATATTTTGTAACATTTTTTTACTATTTTCGTATCACTAAATAAACTAACAAAAAAATATTTAAAGCCATGAAAAAACTAATTTATTTTATGATGATTGCAATAGTTGTAGCAACCAGTTGTAAAAAAGAAGAAATCGTTGAACCCGAACCACCAAAACCAATTCCCATTATTAGTTTTGAAGAACTAATTGGTTACTGGACTACAATTAAATGGGAATATGATGGTAATACATATACGGAATGTGATGATGTTAAATTCCTTATGTGGCTTAATGATAAAGGTGCAATACTTTTAGAAATTGAATTTAATAATGACTATCCTTGGACGGATGATAATGGTGTACCTTGGGGCTATGGTTTATTTCATGATATGTGTGGTGGTAATTGGGGTAGTCAAAATTATTATTTTATAGATATTGAAAAAAATCAAATTATTTTTGCTGACCATCTTAGTCTTGAAATTCGTGTATTATTTCAAGTATTGGAATACAACAAAGAAGAACAAATACTGAAATTTGAATTAACTAAAACTAAACCTAGTATGAGTTTTATTAATTCAATTTATACAATGAAAAAACTGTAAATGTTTAGCATTAAGTTCAAACTCACCACTACTATCAATAGTGGTGAGTTTGGATTATTCAATTTAGTCTTTATATAATTATAATTAGTAGAATTATAAAAATTTATGATTTTTTATAGAATGAAAAGTATTTATTAAAAAATATAATTATTAACGTTTCATTTTAAACAAAATAATATAAAATTAGAACATTGTAAATATTTACAAAAATTTAAAAATTTTTATGAAAATAATAATAAGAATATTTTTATATTTTCAACATATTTGGAAATTATTTATTGGTTTTCTATCAAAGAAAAAAATTCATAGTAATAATCCACAACTTAGTAGATTGATGGAATCAAATTTAAGTTTTAAAGAGTTAGAAATTAAAAGAAAAAAATTAATAAACAAAAAACTAAAGTTGTGTGCTGAATTAAACGCATTTAAATACAATAAAATGGAACGTGGAATAGATTATAATATTTTAGACTTCAACGAAAAGAACGATAAAATTTCTCAAATAAATTCTTTGTTGAAAGGCATAGAAGTTAAATTAAGAAAAATTGGTTATGTTTATGAATATATAAAAGAAATAGTTGCAAAGAATGAATTTAACGAAAAAATATTATTGAAAAATAGGTGTGAAATTATACTTGAAAAAAAATATGAATTACCATTAAATCAAGAAGATTTCATTGAAATATTTAAACTTTTAGATTTGAATGATGATGAAAATTTAATATCAATAAGACATATTAAATCTATTAATAGTTAATGGATTTAACATACCTATTATTGGCAGTAATAAATTTGAAATAAAAAATATTACTTAATAATATTAATTTAATGTTTGATATTGATGATGAAATTGAAATAAAAAAATATTAAAATGAAAAGAATAAAAAATTTTATAAATGTTAAAATATTACCATATTTAAGAAGTGGATATGGTTATTACTATTACCTTTGTTTTAAGAATTTTATAATAAAACTCATAAAACCAAAGAAAATAATAGCCATTAAATGGAGAATTACTATTGATGAAGAATTTAAATACGTCACGTATGTTGAAAAATGTTTAATTACAAGGTATATAGGAAGAATAAGAAACAATATACTATTTGATAATAAAGACACTTTTCATTTTAAATTTAATAATATACCCACAGCACCATCATCAATATATGAAAAGGATGTAATTAATCCAGAAATCAAACCCCAAAACGATTTTTATTTTGTTGAAAAAAACTGTTTGATTGAATATATAGTGGATGAATTTAATGATAATTCAATTGTTTTTCATTCTGAAAATTTCACACATTTCAAGATTGGTAATTCAGAATGGATACCCATTGAAAATATTGACTATAGGTATGGTGGATTATGTTTATTTTCGTTTGAACATAAATTATTTGCAATTATTGAAACTGATTTAATTTCAGAAGTAAGTAAAAATGAAATTGGTAATTTAATAGAAAAAGATTTAAAGGAATTAACACTTTCTTTTCAAAAAATTAAACAAAAAATATAAAAATTTAAATAATTATTAAACATAAAGAAATTAATTTGTATGGAATTGAATATTTTTTAGTACCAAAATCCACCAAATATGATATTATAAAAACCTAACCAAAGAATATTGAATCCTCACATGGTCTTTGGAAAATCTTTGAAGAACCAAAAAGAGTTAAAAAAACACAAATTATAATTAATGTTTTAGAAAATCATTTAATGTTAAGAACATCTGCCACAAATTTTATACAATCAGATTCCCCCAACCCTTTATAAAAATAAAAATCTGAGTCGGGTTGGTTTGTGGGAATACCATATAATTTTCCACCATTTAATGGGCAAGCAACACCACCCCATGATGGTGAGTTTACACCGTTACGATAATAACCCAATTCATTAACATCGATATTAAAAACATCATCAATATATTTAAATCCCTTTTTCTCTATACTATTAAAACTTTTAATATGGTTTTCTGGTACTTCAATAAAATCAGTCCAGTGTAAATTGGGTCGTATAAATCTTTTGGTATTGATATCATTTGCTGCAATTGGATAACTATTATCATTAATCGATTGAACTTCACCGCTAATTTCTGTATCATAACTAAAACATGTGTTAATTCTTAACCCACCAAATTCAGCACTACTAACATAACTCAAATCATTACTTAAATATCTCAACCTAAGTGGTATTAGTGGGTTATATTTCCAAACAATACCTGAATTTTGATTATCTGAATTTTTATGATATGTTTTTATGTATAAAGTCTGAGTACTGTTAATGTTTTGTTTAAATTCATTTTCGTTATAATAAACCAAATCACCAATAATTTGATTTGTATTTGTTTCAACAACGTCACCAACATTAAAATTAAAATCAAATGTCGATGGTAATGTCATTTTTTTCTCAATACCATTAGATTCCCATGTTGTACCAGAAATAGTTTCAGATGTATTAAATCCGTTACTTTTTTTAATATAACAAGGCATTAAATATAATTCAGTTAATGGAAATCCTAAATAATCATACATTTCTCTAACATCAATGTCAATATTAACATTAAACGCATAAACTTGCTTACCAAAAATATTATTTGTAAAACCTGCAGGATATATATCAATATTGTTTGGTGTTGCGATTACTTCAAATTTTCTAATATATTTTTTTATTGATAAATCACTACTATATAATGAAACATATTCTTTATCAGATGGTTTAACTACATAAAATTTAAATGAATTAAAAATGTTTTTAGAATTATCAATTCTATATTCATAATAATCTGTTGTATATTTATAATCAAGTTTTAAACCATTTAGCATTGAAACATAATCAATTCTACCATATATTCTATAAATTGCATTTCTTTCACGTTCAGTTACGTATGTTTCAGATGCGTTCACGTTACTATAAACATCATATTCGGTTAATTCAGACTCTCTATTAATTAGTTGAATCTTATCAACGTTATCAACATTAACCGATTTAACGTGTTTAAATTTTCCTAATAATATTTCAACCTCTTTTTCCATATACAATAAATACAATTAATATAAAAATTTTATATTTTTTTGTAACATTATTAAAATACCATCGTATTATACATCAAACTTAAATACTGAAAACTATGAAAAGACTGAACTTAATTATCATGATGTTCGCAATGGTATTGGTTAATACCGCTTGCGATGAAAAGGAAGAACCAACCCCAACGTTCAA